>WNEY01003732.1_pt1 | contig 11485 bp, 7 predicted proteins | sample 5400531 | NCBI WGS metagenome assembly WNEY01 (sample SAMN13153338, study PRJNA577476) | soil metagenome | isolation source: 200 cm saprolite under Douglas fir tree site 1 | place: USA:California | collected 2015-04-18
GGCGGCGCACGATGTGGCCCGGGCCCTTGGGCGCGACCATGATCACGTCGTGGCCCGCGGGAGCCTCGATCCGCCCGTAGACGACGTTGAACCCGTGCGCGAACAGGAGCGCGGCCCCGGGCGCCAGGTTCGGCGCGACGTCGCGCTCGTACACCTCCGGCTGCACCTGGTCGGGGAGCAGGTTCGAGACGAGCTGCGCCCCGCGCACGGCCTCGGCGGTCGTGGCGACGGCCAGGCCGGCCTCCTCCGCGACCGGCCAGGAGGAGCTGCCCTCGCGCAGGCCGACGACCACGTCGGCGCCGGAATCGTGCAGGTTGAGGGCGTGCGCGTGCCCCTGGCTGCCGTAGCCGAGCACCGCGACCTTGCCGGACAGGCGTGAGAGGTCGCCGTCGCGGATCACCTTGGACATCGGGAGGTTCCTTTCGCGTGAGGTTACTTGCGGAGAACGTGCTGCCGGACGGGGTTCTTCTTCACCGAGGCGCGCCCGAGGCCGATGCGGCCCGTGCGGACGAGCTCCTTGAGGCCGTGCGGGCGGACGAGCTCCTCGAAGGCCTCGAGCTCCTCGGGCGGGCCGACGACCTCGAACACGATCGAGTCCGGGCCGAGGTCGGCCACCCGCGCGTTGAAGACGTCGGCGAGGGCGAGCAGCTCCGCGCGGCGGTCGGGCGGCGCCGAGACCTTGATCAGCGCCAGCTCGCGCTCGATCGCCAGCTCCGGCTCCAGCTCGCTCACGCGCAGGACGTTGACGAGCTTGTGCATCTGCTTGACGATCTGCTCGAGCGAGCGTGTCGAGCAATCGACCCGCAGCGTGATCCGCGAGACGGCCGGGCGCTCCGTCGGCCCCACCGCGAGGCTCTCGATGTTGTAGCCCCGGCGGGCGAACATGTTCGAGACGCGGGCGAGCGCCCCGGGCCGGTTCTCGACCAGCACGGACAGGGTGTGGATCATCAGTCGACCGCCGCGACCTGGCTCGCGTCGAACTCGATCGTGTCGATCGCGGCCGCGCCGGCCGGGATCATCGGGAAGCACTTCTCCTCGGGGTCGCAGCGAACGTCGACGACCGCGGCGCGGCCGGAGTCGAGCGCCTGCTCGAGCGCGGGCGCGAGCTCGTCCTCGTCGGAGACGGTGAAGCCGGCGGCGCCGTACGCCTCGGCCAGCGCGGCGTAGTCCGGCACCTGGTGCGTCAGGTGCGTCTCGGCGAAGCGCTCCGCGTAGAACATCTCCTGCCACTGGCGCACCATCCCGAGCCAGCCGTTGTTGACGATCACGGTCACGATCGGCAGCCCCTCGAGCACGGCGGTCGCGAGCTCCTGGCACGTCATCTGGAAGCAGCCGTCGCCGTCCACGCAGACCACGGTCGCGTCGGGACGCGCGGCCTTGGCGCCGATCGCGGCCGGCAGCCCGTAGCCCATCGTGCCGAGCCCGCCCGAGGTGATGAAGCTCCGCGGCCGCTCGCAGACGAGGTACTGCATCGCCCACATCTGGTGCTGGCCGACCCCAGTCGTCCAGATCACGTCGTCGCGGCCGGCGGTCAGGTCGCGCAGCGTCTCGAGCACGAGCTGCGGCTTCACCGCCTCGCCGCCGCCTGCGTAGCGGTACGGGTACAGCTCCTTCCATTCGTCGAGCTGGCGGAGCCAGGGTCCAGGAAGGAGTCCGTTTTGTCCCCGGAGGGTTCTCACCTGGCCCGCCAGCTCGGCGAGCGCGAGCCGCAAGGGCCCGACGACTGGAATCTCTGCCTGACGCAGCTTCCCGACCTCCGCCGCGTCGATGTCGAGGTGGATGACCTTCGCGCCCGGCGCGAACGCGGCGAGCTTGCCGGTCACGCGGTCGTCGAAGCGGGCGCCCGCGCACACGATCAGATCGGCCTTGTTCAGCGCCCAGTTCGCGTACTTGGAGCCGTGCATGCCGGGATGGCCGAACCAGAGCGGGTGCGACTCGGGGAACGCGCCCTTCGCCATCAGCGTCGTCACCACCGGCAGCGAGCCGGCCTCGGCCAGCTCGAGCAGCACGGCGCACGCCTCGCCGTTGAGCACGCCGCCGCCGACGTAGAGGATCGGCTGCTTCGCCTCGGCGATCGCCTTGGCGGCCTCGGCCAGCTGGCGGGCGTGCACCTTCTGCGGCGGGCGCCAGCCCGGCAGGTCGACCTCGTCCGGATAGGCGAAGTCGAGCTCGGCCTCCTGCACGTCCTTGGCGACGTCGACGAGGACCGGCCCGCAGCGGCCGGTGCGGGCGACGTGGAAGGCCGCCTTCATGACGTGCGGAAGCTCCTCGACGTCCTGCACCAGCCACGAGTGCTTGACGATCGGGAGCGTGATGCCAGTGGCGTCGATCTCCTGGAAAGCATCGGTGCCGATCAGCTCCGAGCGGACCTGGCCGGTGATGCAGACGAGCGGAGTCGAGTCCATCCACGCGTCGGCGATCGGCGTCACGAGGTTCGTCGCGCCGGGCCCGGAGGTCGCGATCGCGACGCCGACGCGGCCCGAGGCGCGAGCGTAGCCCTCGGCCATGTGCCCGGCGCCCTGCTCGTGCCGCGCGAGCACGTGGCGCACGGAGCTGCCGCGGGCGAACGCGTCGTAGGTCGGCAGGATCGCTCCGCCGGGGATGCCGAAGCAGACGTCGACGCCCTCCGCCTCGAGCGAGCGGAGGATCGCGTCCGAGCCGAGCATGCGGGAACCGCGGCTCACGCAGGCGTCTCCATGAAGAACTCGGTGTCGCGGCGGGCCGCGAGCAGCTCGCCGAGCACGACGTCCATGAACTCGCGCGTCGTGGACGCGACCCCGGTCGACATCATGTCCTGGGTGCGGTGGCCGGCGCCGAGCGCGTCCGAGGCCGCGCGCACGAGCGTGCGGGCGGCCTGCCGCTCGCCCAGGCCCTCGCCGAGCATCATCGCCGTCGCGAGCAGCATCCCGTTCGGGTTCGCCACGCCGTAGCCGGCGACCGAGAAGACCGGGCCGTGCGTCGGGAAGAAGACACCCGGGCCGTGGCCCGCCAGGCGAGCGGTCGCGCTGACGCGGTTGCCGTTGGCGCCGGAGGCGACCACCGTCTCGAGCGTCTCCGCCAGCTGCGTCTCCACGAGCACGACGTCGGCGAGCGTCGTCGCCGGAGCCAGCTGCGCGAGCGCATCCGCGAACGCGACGTGCTCGACCCGTGTCGGCCGGTGGCGCTCCGCCTCCTCGTCGACGAGCGCGCGCCAGCGATCGTCGACGCCGACCGCGGTCACGCTCGCCCGGCGCGAGTCGGCGAGCTCGAAGGCGCGCGCGACCGTCCAGCGCTCGGTCTCGGCCCCGGTCGGGCTCACGACGGCGACGTCGGTCGAGCCGGCGCGCACGCGGGCGACCCGCGCGCGCAGGTCGAGCTCCGCGACGAGCCCTTGCAGCGCGGAGTCGCGCGCCATCCCGACGAGGACGGCGTCGGCCTGCCGGCACGCCTCCCGGGTCTCGGCGGGTAGCCGATGGCCGGAGCGGCTGAACGACTCGGAGCCGAACGGCACGTGCAGCTCCTCGATCCGGAAACCGTACAGCGACGAGACGGCGCGAAGCGCGCGGGTCGCCTCCGCCATCAGCTCGGAACCGACGCCGTCCCCCGCGAGGCAGGCGACGGTGTACGTGCGCAGGCTCATCGAAGGGTCACCTCCTCCTTGGCCGGTGGAACCTCCCCGTTCCCCCGGCGAAGGGTCACCTCCTCCTTAGCCGGGGGAACCTCCCGGTTCCCCCGGACCCCCTCCACCGGTCCGCTTCGCGGACGCGCGCCTGACGGCGCGTCCTCGAACACATGGGTCAGCGGAACGTCGCCGCTCAGGTCGGCGAGGCGCTTGAAGCGGGCGAAGGCGGGCTCGAGCCCGTCGGGGCCGAGCTCGATCCCGGCCTCGGCGCAGGCGCGGGCGAAGGCATGGCGGCCGGAGTGCTTTCCGAGCGGGAGCCGCATCGCGGCGCCGACGTCGGCCGGCTCCATGATCTGGTAGGTGGACGAGTCCTTCAGCATCCCATCCTGGTGAATGCCGGCCTCGTGGGCGAAGGCGTTCGCGCCCACGACCGCCTTGTTGCGCTGGACGGCGTAGCCCGTGAGGCGCTCGACGAGGCGCGACGCGGCGGCGATCTCGCTGGTGACGACGCCGGACTCGGCGCCGAAGAGGTCGCCCTTCACCCGTAGCGCCATCACGATCTCCTCCAGCGCGGCGTTGCCGGCCCGCTCGCCGATCCCGTTGACGGTGCACTCGACCTGGCCGGCGCCTGCGGCGACACCGGCCAGGGAGTTCGCGACTGCGAGCCCGAGGTCGTCGTGGCAGTGGACCGAGAGGACCACCTCCGCGAGCTCGGGGCAGCGCGCGCGAACCTGCGTAAGAAAGCCGGCGTACTCGTCGGGCAGGCAGTAGCCGACGGTGTCCGGCAAGTTGATGGTCGTGGCGCCGTTCGCGACCGCGACGGCGCAGACCTCGGCCACGAAGGCCGGGTCGGAGCGGGTCGCGTCCTCGCAGGAGAACTCGACCTCGTCGGCGAGCCCGGCCCCGTAGGACACAGACCAGCGCACCTGCTCGACGACCTGCTCCGGGCGCAGCCGGAGCTTCTTCTCCATGTGGATCGGGCTCGTCGCCATGAAGATGTGGAGGCGCGAGCGGCGCGCCCCGCGCAGGGCATCGGCGGCCTTGTCGATGTCGATCCGGCCCGTGCGGCACAGCGAGGCGACGGTCGGGGCCTCGACGGCGCCGGCGACGGCGCGGACGCCCTCGAAGTCGCCGGGGGAGGAGACGGCGAAGCCCGCCTCGATCACGTCCACCCCGAGCCGCTCGAGCTGGAGCGCGAGCTCGGCCTTCTGCTCGGGCGCAAGCGCGATCCCCGGCGACTGCTCGCCGTCGCGCATCGTGGTGTCGAAGATCGTGATCCTACGGGTACTCAACGTGTTTCCTCCTGGGTCGGCCTCCGGATCGAAGGCGGACTACTCCTCACTTCGGTCTCTGTATGCGCCCCGCGGAGCGCGTAGTCGCGTAACTCCCCTAGACGGGGAGAATCGCGATGAGGAGGAGGATCGAGACGAGCCCGACCAACGCCATGCCCATGCGGGCTGTGGTGCGGCCAGTGATGGCGGGCTGCCTCAAGATTCGCGCACTGTGCCTGCACGGAGCCGGGTTGTCAAGCCCCAAACGTGGCATTTGGCCGGGCTTCGCGGCCATTCCAGCTTGACCTCGTCCGACGCCGTGCCTAGTCTTCGACGCTCCATGGTTCGCCGCGACGAGACACCGCACCTCTTTTTCGCGTTTCTCGTCAAGCGCGCGAGTGCGCGCTAGCCGGCGTCTTCGCCTTTTCCGCCTTCGCCGGCTAGCTGAACTCACAGGCGGATCGTCCTTTTCCGGAAAGGTGCACGTGTCGCCAGGAGCGACCATCGACCCGACGTATCCCGAACGAGATGCCTGCGGCGTCGGCTTCGTCGCGGACGCGCTCGGTCGGCCCTCGCGGGAGATCGTCGACGGCCTGCTCGCGGCGCTCCACGGCGTCCGCCACCGCGGCGCGCCCGCACCCGACCCGCGCGACGGCGACGGCGCAGGACTGATCTTGCCGCTCGTCGCCGCGCTGCAGCCCGAGCCCGGCTGCGGGCTGGCGATGGTCTTCCTGCGCGACGAGGCGGCGCGGGCGCCGATCGAGGAGGCGTGCGCCGCGGAGGGGCTCGACGTCGTGGACTGGCGCATTGTCCCGGTCGACGCGGAGCAGCTCGGCACGGTCGCGACGGCGACGGCGCCGAGGATCGAGCAGGCGGTGCTGCGCCGCCCCGCCGGGCTGGACGAGGACGAGCTCGAGTGGCGGGCCTACCGTGCGCGCAAGCGCGCCGAGCGCGCGGGCGGCGCGTACGTCGCCTCGCTCTCCTTCCGCACCGTCACCTACAAGGCGCTCTGCGCCGCCGACCGCCTCGGCGCCTTCTACCGCGACCTGCAGGATCCGGCGCTCGCCGTCCCGTTCGGGATCTTCCACCAGCGCTTCTCGACGAACACGACGCCGTCGTGGGAGCGCGCGCAGCCGTTCCGCCTGCTCTGCCACAACGGCGAGATCAACGCGATCGACGGCAACGTCAACTGGATGCGGGCGCGAGAGGGCAACCTCGGCTCCGAGGACGACGCGCTGCTCTCGCCCGTCGTGGACGAGTCCGGCTCGGACTCGGCGATGCTCGACAACGTGCTGGAGCTGCTCGTGCGCGGCGGCCGCGACGCGCGCCACGCGGTCACGATGATGGTCCCGCCCGCCTGGGAAGGCGACGCCGAGCTCGATTCCGAGCTGCGCGACTTCTACCGCTTCCATTCCGGCCTGATCGAGCCGTGGGACGGGCCGGCGGCGCTGATCTTCACCGACGGGCGGATCGTCGGCGCAGCGCTCGACCGCAACGGGCTGCGGCCGCTCCGCTACGCCGTCTGCGCGGACGGGCTCGTCGTCTGCGCGTCCGAGGCAGGGCTGCTGCCGCTCGACGGGCGCGGCTCCGTGCGCCGCGGCCGGCTCGGGCCCGGGCAGCTGCTGGCGGTCGAGCCGGGCCGCGGGCTCGAGGAGGACGGCGCGATCAAGCGGCGCCTGGCGACGCGGCGCCCGTACGGCGAGTGGCTCGCGGAGGGCCTCCTGGCGGGCTCGAACGGCGAGCCGGGGCCGGCGCCCGCGGAGAGCCTCACTCCCCGGCAGATCGTTTTCGGCTACAGCCGCGAGGAGCTGATGCTCGTGCTGCGGCCGGTCGCCTCGCACGCGCACGAGCCGACCTCGTCGATGGGCGACGACACCGCGCTGCCGCCGCTCGCCGGGCGGGCGCGGCCGGTGTACTCGTACTTCCGCCAGCGCTTCGCCCAGGTGACGAACCCGTCGATCGACCACCTGCGCGAGCGCCACGCCTTCTCGCTGCGGACGCTGCTCGGCGCCCGCGGCCCGATCCTGCACGAGGGCCCGGAGAACGCCGCCGGGATCGAGCTCGAGAGCTTCTTCCTCTACCCCGACGCGCTCGAGCAGCTCGTCCCCGTCCGGCTGAACGCCACCTTCGCGCCCGACGAAGGGCTCGAGGCCGCCTGCCGCCGCCTTGCGGCCGAAGCGGAGGCGGCCGTGCTGGCCGGCGCGGGGATGCTGCTCGTCTCCGACGGCGGGATCGGCCCCGAGCGGGCGCCGATCCCGGCCCTGCTCGCGACGGGCGCCGTCCATCACCGGCTCGTGCGCGCGGACCTGCGCACGCTCGCGACGCTGGTCGTCGAGAGCGACGAGCCGCGAGAGGCGCATCACGTCGCCTGCCTGCTCGGCTACGGCGCCGAGGCCGTTTGCCCGCGGCTCGCGCTCGAGAGCGTCGCTGCGATGGCGGCGGCCGACAAGGTCGGTGGCGACCGGCCCGACCCGGAGGAGGCGCAGCGGCGCTTCCGCGCGGGGGTCGAGGACGCCGTGCTCAAGATCATGTCCAAGATGGGGATCTGCGACGTAGCGAGCTACTGCGGCGCGCAGGTGTTCGAGGCGCTCGGCCTCGCGCCCGAGGTCGTCGAGCTCTGCTTCCCGGGAACGCCCGCGTCGATCGGCGGCGTCGGCTTCGCCGAGCTGGAGCGCGAGTCGCTCGACCGGCTGGCGCACGCGTTCGGGGCCAAGCCGCGGCTCGAGAGCCCCGGCTACGTGAAGTTCCGCAAGGGCGGCGAGCCGCACGAGACGAACCCGGACGTCGTCGCGGCCGCGCACGCGCTGCGAGGCGCGGTCAAGCACGAGCGGCCGGCGCTCTACGACGTGTTCGCCGGGCTCGTCAACGGCCGCGAGCCGATGGAGCTGCGCGACCTGCTCGAGCTGCAGGCGGCCGCGGAACCCGTGCCGCTCGAACAGGTTGAGCCTGCGACGGAGATCGTCCGCCGCTTCTCGAGTGGCGGCATGTCGCACGGATCGCTCTCCGCCGAGGCGCACCAGACGATCGCGACGGCGTTCAACCGCCTACAGGCGCGCTCGAACAGCGGCGAGGGCGGCGAGGACCCGGCGCGCTTCCGCGACGAGCGCAACTCGCGGATCAAGCAGGTCGCCTCCGGCCGCTTCGGCGTCACCGCCGAGTACGCCGCGTTCGCCGAGGAGCTCCAGATCAAGATCGCGCAGGGGTCGAAGCCGGGCGAGGGCGGCCAGCTGCCGGGCCACAAGGTGTCGGCCGAGATCGCGCGCCTGCGCCACACGCAGCCGGGTGTCGCGCTGATCTCCCCGCCGCCGCACCACGACATCTACGCGATCGAGGATCTGGCCCAGCTGATCTTCGACCTGCACCAGGTCAACCCGAATGCGTCGGTCTCGGTGAAGCTCGTCTCCGAGAGCGGCGTCGGGATCGTGGCCGCCGGCGTCGCCAAGGCGCTCGCCAACGTCGTCCACATCGCCGGTTGCGACGGCGGCACCGGCGCGAGCCCGCTCTCGTCGATCAAGAACGCGGGTCTACCGTGGGAGCTCGGTCTGGTCGACACGCAGCACCAGCTCGTCGCGAACGGGCTCCGCGGCCGGGTGCGCGTGCGCGTCGACGGCGGGCTCAAGACCGGCCTCGACGTCGTCAAGGCCGTCCTGCTCGGTGCCGACGAGGTCAGCTTCGGCACGGCGCTGCTGCTCGCGGAGGGCTGCCTGCTCGTCCGCTCCTGCCATCTGGACACGTGCCCGGTCGGAATCGCCACCCAGCGGCCGGAGCTGCGGGCGAAGTACGGCGGGACACCGGAGATGGTCGAGGCGTACCTGCTCTTCGTCGCCGAGGAGGTGCGCCGCCACCTCGCCTCGCTCGGGCTGCGCTCGGTCGCCGAGGCCGTCGGCCGCGTCGACCTGCTGGTGCGCCGCCGCACGCACGACGCGCGCTGCGAGCTGCTCGACCTCGAGCCGCTGCTAGCACCGCCGCCCGGCGGGCCGATCTCGTTCGCGGACGAACCGCTGCCGAAGGTCGAGGGCGGCGAGCTCGGGGTGCGCCTCGCCGAGGCGGGGCTGCCTGCACTCGCGGGCCCGGCGATCGTCGAGCCGCGCTACGAGATCACGACCGACGACCGCACCGTCGGCGCCAGGATCGGCGGCGTCTTCGCGCGCGAGCTCGGAGCGGCGAAGCCGCCGGGGCGCGTGCGCGCCCACTTCACCGGCTCGGCCGGCCAGAGCTTCGGAGCCTTCCTCAGCGCCGGGGTCACGCTCGACCTCACCGGCGAGGCGAACGACTGCGTCGGCAAGTCGATGAGCGGCGGCCGCATCGCGATCCGGCCGCCCGAGGGCGACGAGGGCGACCCGGTACTCGTCGGCAACACCGTTCTCTACGGCGCGACGGGCGGCGAGCTCTACTGCGCCGGCCGCGCGGGCGAGCGCTTCGCCGTCCGCAACTCCGGCGCGGTGGCCGTCGTCGAAGGGGTCGGCGACCACGCCTGCGAGTACATGACGAACGGCGCCGTGGTCGTGCTCGGGCCGTTCGGCCGCAACCTCGGCGCGGGCATGACCGGCGGCCGCGCCTTCGTCCACGATCCGAACGGCCTGCTGCAGCGACGCCTGAACGAGCAGCTCGTGACAGCCGGGCCGGTCGACGCCGACGGCACCGCCGAGCTGCGGCGGCTGCTCGAGCGGCACGTCCGCTACACCGGCTCCTCCCGGGCCGCCGCGCTTCTCGAGGCGTGGGAGCCCGAGCTCGAGGCCTTCTGGCTGGTGATCCCCCGCGCCGAGGTGGCTCGGATCGAGAGCGGCTACGAGGGTACCGCGTCGGACGCCGAGGAGGCGCCCGACGCTGTGCACGCCGAGGAAGGCTAGGCCGCCTCCACCCCCAGCAGGTCGAGCACGGCGTCCGCGTCGGCGTCGATCTCGACCGGCCGCAGCCGGTCCGCGACGACAGCCGGAGTCTTGAGGCCGTCGCCCGTGACGAGCAGGACGACCCGGTCCTGCGGGCCGACCTGGCCGCGGGCGATCGCCTCGCGCAGCGCGCCGAGCGTCACGCCGGCCGCCGTCTCGCCGAAGACGCCGGTCGTCTCCGCGAGCAAGCCGATGTTCTCGCCCACCTCGTCCTCGGGCACGGCGTAGATCCCGCCGCCGGCCGCCTTCGCCGTCGCGACGGCGAGGTCGCCGTCCGCGGGCGAGCCGATCGCGAGCGAGCGAGCGATCGTGTTGGGCCGGATCGGCTTCACAGGCTCGTCGTCCGCGAAGGCGGTGACGACCGGGGCGCAGCCCTCGGCCTGGCCGCCGTAGAGCCGCGGCAGCGCGCCCTCGACGAGCCCGAGCCGGTTGAGCTCGCCGAAGCCCTGCCAGACCTTGGAGAAGAGCGAGCCCGAGGCGACCGGGCCGACGACGACGTCGGGCGTCTGCCAGCCGAGCTGCTCCGCGATCTCGAAGGCGACCGTCTTCGACCCCTCCGCGTAGTAGGAGCGCAGGCCGACGTTTACGAATCCCCACGGCAGGTCGAAGGAGAGCTCGACGGTCAGCCGGCTGCAGTCGTCGTAGCTGCCGCGGACGGCGTAGATCGTCGCCCCGTAGACCGAGGTCGCGAGCAGCTTCTCGGGCTCGAGGTCGAACGGACAGAACACCGCCGCCTCGAGGCCCTCGGCCGCGGCGCGGGCGGCGACCGCGTTGGCAAGGTTGCCGGTCGAGGAGCAGGCGATCGTGTCGAAGCCGAGCTCCTGCGCCTTGGCGGTCGCGACGGCGACGACGCGGTCCTTGAACGAGTGAGTCGGGTTCGCGGTGTCGAGCTTGAGGTAGAGCTCGCCGAGGCCGAGCTCGGCGGCGAGCCGCGGCGCGGCGACGAGCGGCGTCAGCCCGGGCGCGAGCCGCTGCTCGGCCGGAGCCGCGACGGGGAGCAGGTCGACGTAGCGCCAGATCGACGGTGGGCCCGCCTCGATCCGCTCGCGCGTGACGGTACGGCGCTGCTCCTCGAGGTCGTAGACCGGGTCGAGCGGGCCGAAGCAGTGGGCACACGAGCCCACCGCCTCGAGTGCGTACTCACTCTCGCAGATCCGGCAACGTAGGGCTGTAGCGGGCAATGCAATCTCCTCCTCGTTCGCTCGACACATCCGTCCGGGTTTGGCACCGTGCTCGACGAGCCGGTTGCCGAGGCGTCATAGGGCCGGTCCCTCAGCCTCTCTCGATGCGGAGCGGGACGTTGCCCGCGTCCGAGCCGGGAAAGGTAGTCGTCAGGCCGGTGCGCTGTCAAGCGACGGCGGCGAGCGCCTCGCCGAGCGTGAAGCGGCCGAGCCAGAGAGCGCTGCCGACGACGGCGCCCTCGCAGCCGAGCTCCCGCAGCCGGCTGAGGTCGTCGAGCTCGGCGATCCCGCCCGCGGCGAGCACGGGGAGCCCGGACGCGGCCATCACCTCGGCCAGGAGCTCCAGGTCGGGGCCTTCGAGAGAGCCGTCGCGGCGGGTGTTGGTCACGAGCAGGCGCGGGACCCCGGTCTCCGCGCAGCGGCGTGCAAGCTCCACGGCCGTCAGCTCGGAGGCCTCGGTCCAGCCGCCGACGGCGACCCGGCCGTCTATGGCGTCGATCGCGACGACGAGCCGCTCGCCGAAACGGGCGGCCTGCGCCAGGA
>WNEY01008462.1_pt1 | contig 11484 bp, 7 predicted proteins | sample 5400531 | NCBI WGS metagenome assembly WNEY01 (sample SAMN13153338, study PRJNA577476) | soil metagenome | isolation source: 200 cm saprolite under Douglas fir tree site 1 | place: USA:California | collected 2015-04-18
TGATCATCGCCAGTTTGATGAGGTCGGCTGCCGTGCCCTGCAACGGCGAATTGAGCGCCGTGCGCTCCGCAAAGCTGCGCAGGTGCATCTGCGGCGAATTGATTTCCGGAATTGGCCGGATTCTGCCGAACAAGGTCTTCGCCGCGCCCGTCTTGCGGGTCTCGGCAAGAATCTTGTCCAGGTACTCCTTCACACCGCGATAGCGCGTGAAATAAGCGTTGATGAATTTCGCCGCTTCCTTCTGCTCAATACCCAATTGCTGCGCGAGCCCGAATGGCGAAAGCCCGTAAATGATGCCGAAGTTGATGGCCTTCGCCGCCCGGCGGTGCTCCGCATTTTGCGCCATCGGCCCCACTCCAAACACTTCTTGCGCCGTCCGCGCGTGGATGTCTTCACCGTTACGAAACGCCTCCACGAGCACGGGATCTTTCGAAAAATGCGCCATGACGCGTAGTTCGATCTGCGAGTAGTCCGCCGACAGCAGGATCTTTCCTTTCTCGGCGACGAAAGCGGCGCGAATCTCGCGGCCGAGTTCGGTCCGAATCGGAATATTCTGCAAATTGGGATCGCTCGAACTGAGCCTTCCCGTTGCCGTCCCCGTCAGCGAGAAACTGGTGTGCAAACGTCCGGTTTCAGGATGGATCAGTTTCGGCAGCGCGTCTACATACGTCGATTTCAGCTTGGCAATTTCCCGGTACTCGATGATCTTCGCGGGAAGTGGATGCTGCGCGGATAGCTCTTCGAGAATGTCCGCGGCCGTAGACCGTGCTTTCGCTTTTCCGCGCCGGGCGTTGGGCTGAAGATTCAATTTGTCAAAAAGGATTTCCGCGAGCTGGGGCGGCGAATTGACGTTGAATTCCAAGCCTGCCAGCTTCCATATCTCTTTTTCCAGCCGCCGAACTTCCTTTTCCATCGACCGCGACATTTTCTCGAGCTCTTTGGGGTCCACGCGAACACCGGCGCTCTCCATGTCCGCGATCACCGGCGCGAGCGGCAAGTCGATTCTTTCATAAACGCTTTCGAGCTGCTCCTTCTGCACTTGCTCGTGAAGCGCTGGCGCAATCCGTTGGAGATAATCCGCGCGCTCCCCGGGCCCGCCCCCCAGCAAGACGTTGCTTTGCCTCATCACCACGTCCGCAAAACTGTGATTCGCGGTTGTGGGCCGCAGAAGATAAGAGTAAATCTGCGTCGCGTGGCGGAGATTCTCAGCTCGGCCCGTCAGCAATTGAAACAGTTTTGGATCGTGGACGATCTTCGGCCGTTTCGAATCAGCGAGGACCGGCGCTAGCGCCTTCAGCGCTTCACCCTGTTCGTCAATCCAAACCGCGCGTCCTTCGCCTGCTTTCACCGAGACTTCGATCGAGGCTATGCGCGTCCCAAAGCCTTCCGACTCGCGTTCACCCGTCTCGAGATTCAGCCAGACCGCCAGCGGCTGCTTCGCGGGGAGTTTCGCCAGGTATTCGCGGAAATCGCCGGCGCTTGCGAACTGCGCGTAATCTGCCTTCGTATCGGATTCCGAATTTGCCGGCGCGGAAGCCGCCACCGCTTCCGCCCCCAGCTCTTTCAACAGCGAGCTGAAGCCCAACTCACGATAGAGTTCCGCGAGCGCAGCGCCGTTTGGCGGACGCAGTTCCAGCTCCTGCAGCTTCAACTCAATCGGAGCATCCTTGGCAATCTCCGCCAGTTGCTTGGACATCAGCACTTGTTCGCGCTGTTGCTGCAAAGCTTCCCGGTATCGCTTGTTGGGCACTTCGTCCGCATGATCGAGCGCGCTCTCGACACTCCCGTACTTCTTGATCAATTCCGCCGCGCCCTTTTCGCCGATGCCCTTTGCGCCGGGAATGTTGTCAATGGTGTCGCCGAGCAGCGCCATATAGTCCACCACTTTTTCCGGCGGCACTCCCAGAATCTCCTCGACCTTCTTTTCATCCACGATGATGTCGCCCTTGGCGCCACCCGAGCCGGTGCGCAGCGTTCGCACACTTTTTCCGACGAGCTGCATCATGTCCTTGTCGTTGGACACGATCAGCACTTCCAGATTGTGTTTTCCTGCTTGGACCGCCATCGTTCCGATCACATCGTCCGCTTCGTAACCTTTGATTTCGAGCACGGGCAGGCGCATCGCTTCGCACAAGCGGCGGACGAAGGGCAGTTGCACGCGCATTTCGTCAGGCATGGGCTGCCGCTGCGCCTTGTATTTCTCGAAAAGCTTGTCGCGGAAAGTCGCTCCCGGAGGATCAAACACAATCCCGATGTACTCGGGCTGGTAGTCCTTGATCAACCGGCGCAGGATATTTCCGAATAGGAATGGAACGTTTGTCGGGACACCGCCCGGACCGGTGAGCCGCTGAGGCATGGGAGCGAAAAAGGCGCGGTAAACATGCGCCATCGCATCCACGAGAAAGAGTTTTTTCGGTGCTGCAGGCATGCCCGGCGAGTATAGCAAACGTTGAAGACGAGACTGGAGGCCCATGGCTTCTTCTGCTGGTCGCCTGGTTTCATTCAATTATCTTGAGCTTTGATTCAGCGGCCCGGCGCCCAAATTGGTCGTTGCGTGCGGCGTGTGAGAAGACACCATAAGCGAGAGGTTTCCACTCTTGCCTGACTATAAGTCGCTGATCCGCAGATACTACTCTGAGCTCTGGAATGAGTGGAGCACGACAGCTATCGAAGAACTCCTCTCGCCCAGCATCGTCTTCCGCGGCTCGATTGGAACCGCCGTGAATGGTATCGAAGAGTTCAAACAGTACGTGAACAGAATCCGCGCCGCGTTTCCCGATTTTCACAATCACATTGATGAACTCATCGGCGAGGGCGATAGAGTCGTCGCCCGGCTCACGTACACGGGCACTCATCGAGGAGAATTGTTTGGTTTTTCCGGTACAAATAAGAAAATCACCTATCAAGGCATTGCCATCTTTCAGTTTCGAGAAGGCAAGATCGTTTCGGGGTATGTGCTCGGGGACACGGAAAGCCTGAAGCGCCAGATTGCTCAACCATGAAAACAAAGCCGCGCGGCGAATTTGTCTCACCGCGCGGCCTTGCAAACAATTAGGCAGTCTTTATTGCTTGTTCGGCTTGTTAGGTTCAGCCTTCGGCGCTGATTTTGGTTCCGGCTTGCTTGCCGCAGGCTGTTTGGATTCTCCCTGGTCGCCGGCCTGGGCCTGCGAAACCAGAAGCATGCGCGTGCCGCCGTCCAGGTGAACGTTCTTCCCTACGGAAGTGATTACCGAACCCTGCGTGGCGTTCGACGCCGCCGTGCTCAGGTTCAAACCGTTCAGTCCAAACACGCCTTTGCTGTTGGAAGTGAGCTGACCCGCGGCGTTCAGACCGCTCGCGGCTCCGTTCGCCGCACCCGCGACGCTTCCGCCCGCGTTTGCGGCAGAGTTTACAGCCCCGCCTGCTGCTCCACCGACGTTAGCTGCGGTGTTCGTCACCGTGCCTGCCGCGGCTCCAGCTGTGGAAGTCACGCCGCCAAGCGCTCCGCGTCCTCCCGCCGCTCCGGAGCTCCCCGTGGAACCGCCCGCGCCACCCATGGTCCCCATGTCCGGGCTTGCGGCCGACGCGGCGCTTTCCGCCGAAGCAATCGCCTGGATCCCCACGTTCAACGGCATCTCCTGGCCATTTTTCAGGATCGCTTTGTCAAACACGATGCCCAGCGAGGATTCCGACTCGCCCTTGGCGCGCGCCGAAGCTTGCGTCACGTGCCCGACAAGTTTCGAACCCTTGGGTATTACTGTTTTCCCTTCGGATTTTACCGCTTCCGTGGTGTGCGCATTCACCGCATCACCTGGCTTGCACTTTTTCGAATCGATGGATGAATTCAGCGCGGCGTTGAGCGCCGTGCCGCTGGCCAGCGAAGCATTCTCCTGCCCGTTCTGTGCGGACGCCGAGCCAGCCGCCGATGCGTTGCCCGATGCTTGCGCCTTTGTTTTGCCCGCTTCAACCGAAGCTTGGCTGCTGCTCTGGGCTCCTGCCTGGGCCTCCGACTGCGGTTGGGCCGCAGCGCCAAGGCAGAATAATGCCCCCACCGCGATTACAATTCCTGTCCGTTTCATATTCTTATTCCTCCTCCAGACTGCGTACGGAAAGAGAGCTAGGTCCGCGCTTGAACATAAGGGTATCCACGGACCGATTTGATAGTGGCAAGGACCTTGCCAGGCATAAAGAGTTTGTTTTCTTTGGGTTAACCAGATAAGGGGCGCGTCCGCACCTCGGAAAAATGACGTGTACTAGGCAGGATTTACAAGGTACGCGGGGCGGGAGCCCAGCCCGAGGGAAACCCTCCAAACGACTCAAGACTATGCTCCTGTGCGCGGCTTATTCGGTCACAGGCAAGAGATCCTTCCGGTCGCCAAACTCGAACAATGAACTTACAAGTAACGACTTAAAACTTTCTTCTCAGGCGACGATGCCGAGGGGACGCGCCACTTGTGCCAGAATGTCCGCCGCGCGCAAGAGTTGTTCGCGCTTGTGGCCCGCACTGACGATGGCGCGAAGCCGCGCTTTTCCTTCTGCCACCGTCGGGTAGCCTACCGCCGGAGCAAACACTCCCGCTTCAAAAAGTTTCTTCGAGAATTCGAACGCCTGCGCCGCATCGCCCACGTGAATGGGAATAATCGGCGTCTCGCTGACTTTGAACTGAAAACCCCGCTTCTTCAATTCGCGTTTGAAAAGCTTTGTATTGGCCCAGAGTTTCTTCACCAGCTTTTCGCCTTCCGGCGAATCGAGCAGCGCGAAGGCCGCCTGGCAAGCGGCGGCGGTAGCCGGCGGGTGCGAAGTCGAAAAAAGAAATGGCCGCGCGCGCAAGTACAGAAAATCGATCAGATCCCGCGAGCCGCACACGTACCCGCCCATCGCTCCGATTGCCTTGCTCAGCGTTCCTACCTGGATGTGCACGCGCCCGTGACATTGGTGATGGTCCACAGTCCCGCGCCCGTTACGGCCCAGAACGCCCGAAGCATGCGCGTCGTCCACCATCATGATGCAATTGTATTTCTCCGCGAGTTCGCACAGCTCCGGCAGCGGCGCAATATCGCCGTCCATCGAAAAAACGCCGTCGGTGATGATCAGCTTGTGCCCGCTCCAGTTCGTCGATTCCTGAAGTATGCGCTCGCAGTCCTTTACGTCCTTGTGCTTGAAAACCTTGATCGTCGCTTTCGAAAGCCGTGCTCCATCGATGATGGACGCATGGTTCAGCTCATCGGAAACGATCAGATCTTCTTTCCCAAGAACCGCGGAGACCGTTCCCGCATTGGCGGTGAAGCCGGACTGAAATACCACGCACGCTTCCACGTTCTTGAATGCCGCGATCTGCTCCTCTAGCTCCATGTGCAGCTTCATCGTGCCCGCGATCGTTCGAACCGCGCCCGCGCCCGCCCCGTACCTCTTCACCGCGCTCAGCGCGGCTTTTCGCAGCGCCTTGTGGGTCGTGAGTCCGAGGTAATTATTCGAGGCAAGGTTGATGACCTCCCGGCCGTCGAAAATTCCAACGGGCTTCTGCTCGCCTTCGAGCACGCGCAGCATCGGCGCCACGCCTTTCGCGCGCAAATCCTTCAACTGGTCGGTGATGTATTGCAGCGGATTCTGTTTCGTGATTTGCGTTCCGGTATCAGACATGATGGCACTCCTCGCGTGGACTCGGCTGGTGGAAGAGCTATTCTGCGTCAGTCAGCGGCTCCGAGCAATCACCCGGAAGACGCGCAGGGAAAGCCCATCGCTTAGCGCGGCAACCCGTTCGGGTACAGCAAAATCTTTCCCGCCAGGCCGCTCTGCAGCAGCGTGAACGCCTTTTCAAACTTATCCAGCGGCGCTCGCTCGCCAAACAGCGGCTCCAGGTCCAGCCGCCCGGCCTTGAGTAGCGCCGTCATCTGCACCCAAGTTTCGTACATGCGCCGCCCATAGATGCCCTGCACGGTCGCACCTTTGAAGATCACGTCGTTCACCAAATCCAGGGGAACGTTTTCCGTCGGTATCCCCAGCAGCGACGCCCGCCCTCCCGCTCGCAGCGCTTTGAAGCCTTGCTGAATCGCCGCCGGATTCCCGGACATCTCCAGCAGCACATCCACTCCCGTGCCGTTCGTCCCGGCCAGAATTCTTGCGGCCGCATCTTCCGTCGCGGGATTCAGCGCCACGTCCGCTCCCATTTTCTTGGCCATGGCACGGCGCCGCTCGTTCGTTTCCGTCGCAAAGACCGTCGAGCTTCCGCATGCTTTCGCCACGGCGATGGCCATCAGCCCGATGGGGCCGCATCCCGTAACCAGAACGGTTTGCCCCGCAATCGGCCCGGCGAGCACCGTATGCACGGCGTTGCCCAGCGGATCGAGGATCGCGCCGTAATGCTCGGGAATGGCCGGATCGAGCTTCCAGATGTTCGACGCCGGAATTTTCACGAACTCCGCGAACGCGCCATCCTGATCAATCCCGATGATGCGCAGGTTTTGGCAGATGTGCGCCTGGCCCAGCCGGCACTGGTGGCAATGCCCGCAATTCACGTGCATTTCCGCGCTGACAAAATCTCCCGCCATCACCGCGCGCACTTCGTCGCCCACGCGCTCAACCGTGCCGCAAAATTCATGCCCCAGCGTCACCGGCGGCTTGATCCGCGCCTGTGACCAGTGGTCCCACCCATAGATATGCAAATCTGTCCCGCAAATCGAAGCCGTCTTCACGCGTACCAGCACGTCCGTCGGCCCGATCGGCGGCACAGCCACCGTATCCATCTGCAAGCCCTTCGAGGCCCGCATCTTCCGCAACGCCTTCATCGTCGCCGCCATCTACATCGACCCTCGCTTAACGCGCAGTCCTCGATGCTAGCATACCGGTTCTTCGCTCGTGAATTCTCCGCCCCTGTAGGCGCGGCTTCAGCCCCGCGGTTTTTGTCATTGCGATAACTCCTCAAGAACTAGGCCATTCGTCCGCGGCCCAAGGAACGCAACGACCGCGGCCACCAGGATCATCGCCGCCGCAAGCAATGCAAAAACCGCCGGGACGCCGTAATGCAAAACCGTCCCAATCAGCAGCGAAGTGAAAGCCGCGCTCAGCCGGCTCCAGCTATACGTGAAGCCGACGCCCGTAGCGCGCAGCCTTGTGGGAAACAATTCCGACTGATAGGCGTGGAACGCCGCCGAGAACCAGTGGTTCGCCAGCGTCAAAAGTGCTCCGAAGGCGATGACTGCCGCGGGCGCGATGGAATTGCCGAAGCCCAGCCCGAATCCCGCCACCAGGAAAGCAAGGATCACGATTGTCCATTTACGTTCGAACCGGTCCGACGTCCACACCGCCAGCAGCGGCCCCAGCGGTGAGACCATGGCAATCAGCAGCGTGTATTCAAGCGAATGGAGCAGGGAAACGCCTCGCTTCAACAAAAACGTCGGCGCCCAATTCGCAAACCCATAGAACCCGATGGTCTGCAACGCCTGAAAAAGAACCAGCATCACGGTTCTCGAAAGGTACGGGGGCCGCCAAAGTTCCACGAACGAACTGCGTTCCTGATTTCCTTCGTTCGTCCTCCCCGTATTTTCCTGCTCTCCACTCGTCACTCGCCGCTCACCACCTTCTCGCCCGGCAGAAAATGACTCCTTCTCAAGCGCGTCCATCACCGCCTCGGCTTCGCTTAGCCGCCCGCGGCTTTCCAACCACCGCGGCGATTCCGGCAAGCGCCGCCGAAACCACCATGTCAGCAGGGCTCCAGACGCTCCGATAACCATCACCCATCGCCAGCCGCTCATCAGGAAATGTGTCGGCACAAGCAGGCGCGAAAGTATCGCCGCGACGGGCACCGCGCAGAATCCCGCCACCTGCGTAATCGCCACATATCTTCCCCTCGCACGGCTGGGAACGACTTCCGTCACATAGGTGTCGATGACCACAATTTCCGCGCCGATCCCGACTCCGGCGCAGAACCTCAACACGATGAGCCAGCCCGCCGAAGGCGAGAAAGCCCCCGCAAATGTAAACACCGAATAGAGGAGCAGAAGCAGGATGAACGCGCTCCGCCGCCCCATGCGGTCGCTGCACATGCCAAAGACCACCGTGCCAACGAACATGCCGAGGAAGCCCGCCGCCACAAAAACGCTGAATTGGCTTAGGGATAGGAAACCAGACTGCTGCAGCACGGCGCCGATATACGCCACAATGAAAATATCGTAAAGGTCGAAAAAATTGCCCAGGGATACCAGCGCGATAAAGCGATAGTCCCGCGTCGCACTTGTAGGGGCGCAGCATGCTGCGCCCCAGTTGCCATTCATTTCATTTGCTCCACCACTCCAATCTTCTCCAGTGCCTTCAAATATTCCACCACCATCTCCATCGGCACCGGCCCGTACTCCGCCGACACCGCATCCCGTATTTCCTGTGCATTCCGCTTCCCATCCGCAAAATTCAGCACCTCATACGCATACTCTTCGCCGCCTCCCCACAATCCCTCATAACTCAACAGTTTTGGCGTCGCCACTCCCGCCGCCTTCGCGCGCTCCGCAAGATAGTCATATCCAAACACCGCCAACGGGCCCTTGGGCTCGCGCTTCCTTCCAAATCGAAGCTGGCCATACGGATTCTTCCCATACTTAATCCGGCATGGCGTAACAATATGATGAAATGCCGCGTCAGGATCACCCAGGGCACCTGGGGAATCTCCTTGGAAGAAGTCCTGCATCGAGAGATAGGCTGAGTGCGTATATTCCTCAAAATGGCAAAGGAGATTGGAATACTCGTCCCCTTCCACCTCTTTCCCGCGCTTCCCTCTGAGAGCATCAATGGCCAGGTCCGCCTGATACTCGTTGTCTAGAGTGACTCGGATCTTAGCAAGATCGAAACTCGCCAAAAAATATCCACTCGCGGCCCCGATAAACGCCGCCCTCTTCAACTTCGTCGGATCGATATTCGCCGCCGTATCGAAATTCGTATGAATGTACCGGTCCGGCCAGTCATTCAAGTAAATCGCCGGTATCCCGAACGACGAATCCTGATACACATCGTGGTCGCTCCCCATCGTGAACGCCGAATACTCCGCCCGCAGCGGCTCCTTCCCGCCTTCCGGCGCAACAAACGGATACTCCGCTCTCCCCGTCGCCGCAAATTTATACGACTCCTCATTCACAAACTCCGCAAATGTCCACGCCACGTCATGCACAAAATTCGGCAAGCTCATCGGCCCCCGTGTAACGTGGAACACCGCCTTCGTCTCTGGCCCTCCGCCCACCATGTCCATGTGAATCACTGCCTTGACTCGCTTGGCTAAAGCCGGGCCTGTTTGTGTTAAGGAACCCCCGCCAGACTGTGGTAGTGAAACCGGCCCGTCGAAGTTCGGCTTTGTCTGAACCGCCATCTTGTACGTCCGCGGAGGAGAAGTCAGCAAAGCCATTGTTCCTTCAATTTCAGGGGGCCAATAGAATCGAATCGTACGCGCCGGCCGCGCCAGCTTTCCCTCGTTGATCAACTTCTGCAGCGTTCGCGCCACCTCCAGAATCGTCACGCACCCGCTTGCATTGTCGTTCGCCCCCGGCCGCTGATGATCCAGGTGACAGCTAAACGCAATCTCTTCCTCCTTCAACTTCGCATCCGCCCCTGGAATCGTCGCCGTCACCACTTCATAATTCCCCGCATGCTGCCCCGCCTTCACCACCGCATGCAGCATGATTTTTTCGCCCTCCGCCAGCCGCTCGCGAAACGCCCTTGCCGTCTTCAAAGACACCATGAAGGCAAATGTTTTGTTCGGCGAAAACGTCTCCAGATGTCCCCAACGGATCAGGTTCTCGTCTTCGCCCCACCACGCCGTTTTCTGATTCTGCGCGTAACTCACAATCCCTGCCGCGCCGAATGTTCCGACAGCCAAATCCTGCACCGTGCCCGGCTGAGCGCTCACGAGCACGATATTCCCTTTCACTTGTTTCCCTGCGTAGTCGCTCTCTTTCGTTCCTTCGCCCACATCCACCAAATTTGCTGTGGCCTCGGCACTCTCGCTGTCCTCGGCCAGAACAACCGGCTCCGCCTCATAGCTGCCCAACGTTCTCTCTCTAGGGGAACATTCAGGACCATTCGGCTCAGGTTTCTTATCTTTTGCAGTCGCCTCGTGTTGCGAGGCGTGCTCTTCACACCATTTTGGGTCGAACCAAAGCTCTCCCAAATTCCCCACTTGCGCGTCCCACCCAGGCCGCGACCTCTGCGTCCCATAAAAAATCTTTCCATCGGCAGGAAACTGCAGAATCGCCACATCACTCAATCCGTAAGCCCGCAAACGCTCGGCCACCAACTCCGCCGCTTCATGAAATCCCCGCGATCCGCGTTGCCGGTGAAACCGCGCGATCCCCTCCAAATTCCTCTTCGCTGTCTCTCCGCTCAACTCATTCGCCAGCGCCGCCACGTCTTCCTCCGGCAACAGCGGCGGCTTCTGCGCTCTCGCTCCGCCCACGCACACTCCGCTCCAAACGATCGCCATCGCCATCAGAAGCTTCTTCACAAAGCCCTCCCGAAATGTTCACCGAGCTGCTCACAACCCCGCCGCGCATTCTACCTTGGTCGCGTCCAATTCCAGGTAAGAACCACCGACTGGTGGTACACTGCGCGTATGGCTGCCAAAAAGAAAACCAAGAAGAAGCAACCGAGGAAAGTCGCGCGCAAGAAAGCCAAGCCGGTCAAGAAGGCGCGTAAACCAAAATTGGCGAAGAAGAAGAGCGCAGTCGGCGCCCGGAAAATTGCAGCTGGGAAAACCAAGCGCGCAGCCACGAAACGCGTTCGCGGAAAAAGCGAATCCGTGGATACCGTGGCATTTGCACCGGAAGGACTTTCAGCACGATCTGGCGGGCAATCTGGAGATTTGCAGGGATTGTCCGGCCGCGAAGCTGCGGATTCGGAGAGCGTGGACGAATTGCTCGAGGAAGGAAACGCCTTCGAAGCCGAAGTCGTGAAGGGCGTGCAAGACGCTGATGATGCCGACGAAGGCGAAGTTCATACGCACGAAGTGCCGCAGGATGATGTTCCCGGCGAGTATCGCGATAAAGACGAGTGAATCACTCGTTGCCTCGGCCCTTTCGAAAAACTCCCCGCGTAACGCAAACCCGAATTCTTTCTCGTGCTGCCCTCGCAGCCTCAGCCGCATCTCGCTCGCACAACTTCCGGTCATTCTGGCTTAGAATCGGCGAGACCGTCGCGTAACATCAGGGGCTTTGGAAACCACACGAATGGATGCAACCGCACGCTACCAGGAGTTTCGCGCTATTCGCTTCTTTGGTTCGCTCGATGGCCTTCGCGCCCTCAGCATCATGGGTGTGGTTTGGTTTCATTGTTGGTGGGGCACGCCTTATTACACGAAGCTTCAGGCGATGCCGATTCTCCGTCAAGGCGAGTACGGCGTTCACATTTTCTTCGTGATCAGCGGATTCTTGATCACCACTCTGTTGCTTCGCGAGCGCGAAAAGTTCGGCCGCGTCTCGCTCCGAGACTTTTACATTCGCCGCGCCTTGCGCATTTGGCCTCTCTATTACG
>WNEY01003735.1_pt1 | contig 11483 bp, 7 predicted proteins | sample 5400531 | NCBI WGS metagenome assembly WNEY01 (sample SAMN13153338, study PRJNA577476) | soil metagenome | isolation source: 200 cm saprolite under Douglas fir tree site 1 | place: USA:California | collected 2015-04-18
CTGCGCCATATTCTTATTTTGGGCACGGAGCACTTAGGACAGGCCCTGCGCCAGCAAATCGAGCGGCATCCGGAACTGGGACTGCGCATCGTGGGGTTTTTGACGCGCTACCGGCATGAAGTCGGCCAGCACCTGGAGGGGATGGCGATCCTGGGCCATATCGACCAAGTGCAGAGCATCGTCCGCAGCGCCAAGGTCGATCAAGTCTTCATCGCTTTGCCTCTGGAAGCCCAGGTAGTGACGGAGAAAATTCTGCGCGAGCTGGGGAATGAGATGGTGGATATCAATGTCATCCCCGATCTCTACCAGTACGCCATTCTGCGGGGCAGTGTTGAGGAGTTTGAGGGTCTCCCAATCATTACGCTGAGCGGCTCGCCCATGTATGGCTGGAACACGATCTTGAAGCGGGCTTTTGACCTCTGTATCGGGCTGCCGGCCCTGCTCCTCTGCCTCCCTGTGCTGGCGGGTATTGCCCTGCTCATTAAACTGACCTCCCGTGGTCCGGTGTTCTACGTGCAAGAGCGCATGGGCTTTGACGGCAGAGTCTTTGGCATGCTGAAATTTCGCACTATGGGCGTCGACGCTGAGCAGGAGACAGGGGCAGTATGGACGCAAGAGGACGACCCGCGGCGTACAGCGCTGGGCGTATTCCTGCGGCGCACCAGCCTGGACGAACTGCCCCAGCTCTGGAACGTGTTAAAGGACGAGATGAGCCTGGTCGGACCGCGCCCTGAGCGGCCGGTCTTCATCGAGGGATTTCGTCAGAGCATTCCGCGCTATATGCTGCGGCACCGCGTCAAAGCCGGCATGACCGGCTGGGCCCAGGTGCACGGATGGCGCGGCAATACGTCTTTGGAACAACGCCTCGAGCACGACCTGTACTATATTCAACACTGGTCCTTATTCCTGGACATCAAAATTCTCTGGATGACGCTCTGGCGGGGCTTCGTCCACACCAATGCGTATTGATCCGAAAGGCCCGTCATGCCCAGGTGTGTCGTGATCATTCCCGCCCGCTATGCTTCTTCCCGTTTTCCTGGCAAGCCCCTGGTGCCCATTGCCGGGCGGCCGATGATCCAGCACGTCTACGCGCGCGCCCGCCAGGCCCGCCTGGTTGATACCGTGATCGTCGCCACCGACGATCAACGCATCGTCGAGGCCGTGCAAGCCGGCGGTGGCCAGGCCGTGCTGACCTCGCCGTCGCATGCGACGGGCACGGACCGCATCGCCGAGGTGGCCGCCCAGTTACCGTGTGACATCGTCGTCAATGTGCAAGGAGATGAACCTGGAGTCGCCCCAGAGGCCATTGACGCCATGGTGCAGCCCATGCTCGCGGACCCCGCCATCCGCATGGCGACGCTCGCCCGCCCGCTGCGCGATGTCGCAGAACTCTTAACCCCGAATGTGAACAAGGTGGTCGTTGATCGCAATGGCTATGCCCTGTATTTCTCGCGGGCTCCCATTCCATACGACCGCCACGCCTGGCCCCAGGCTCCGCACCTCTTAGCCGCCGCTGGGACCACCCCCACTATCCCGCCCGGATGCTACGTCCACATGGGTCTCTACGCCTACCGGCGCGATTTTCTCCTGCAGCTCGCCCAATTGCCCCAGACGCCTCTGGAACAGATCGAGCAACTGGAGCAATTGCGCGTCCTGGAACACGGCTACCGTATCCTGGTGGTGCCGACCACCTACGAGAGCATTGGGGTCGATACCCCGGAGGATGTGGCTCGCGCCGAGCGACTGCTCATGTCCGCGGGACGCTAGAGTAAACCAGCGGCACGCGCCCAGCGGTATTTCGCCCCCAGGACTGCCACGGGTTTCTCAGTCGTGTAGGGGTAGGCCAGAATCTGGTGATCGTTGAGATAGCGACAGGCATCTTCCACCTCGACATCGCCGACCAGTGAGGCGACCACGGGTTTGTGGATGCCGCGCTGCCTGGCTTCCTCGACCACCTCGCTCAGGAGGGTGGCAAACACCATGGGCGGCGTAATGATGGTGTGCCAGTAGCCGAGGATGAGGGCGTGAATGCGCTCGTCGTCCAGGGCCAGCTGGATGGTGTTACGGTAGGTGGTGGGTGGCTCACCACCGGTGATATCGACCGGATTGCCAGAGGCCCCAAAGGGTGGGATGAACTTTTTGAAGGCCGCGTCGAGATCAGGCGGCATGCTCATCAGGCGCAGACCGTTGTCCACACAGGCATCCGAGAGCAGCACGCCAGATCCGCCGGCGCCCGTCACGATCACCACATTTTCGCCCTTTGGCGTCGGCAAGATCTGTAAACCACGGGCAAACTCCAACATATCGTTGAGACTATAGGCGCGAATGACGCCGCACTGCCGCAGTATGGCATCGTAGATCTTGTCATTCCCAGCTATGGCCCCGGTGTGTGAGCGGGCCGCCCGTGCCCCCATGGCCGTGCGCCCGGCCTTGAGCATCACGACTGGCTTGTGCTTGGACACGCGTTGGGCCACCTCGGCAAATGCCCTGCCGTCTTTGAGATCCTCGACGTGCATGGCCACCACCTGCGTATTGGGGTCCTGCTCGAAGAACGTCAGCAGGTCATCCTCGTCGATATCCGACTTATTCCCCAGGCCGACAATGGCTGATACACCCATCTTGGCCGAACGGCTGAAGCCAATAATGGCCATCCCCACCCCACCGCTCTGGGACGACAGCGCCACCTGGCCTTTTTCGTCGTAGGGCGTACAGAAGGTGGCGCAGAGATGCTTGGGCGTATAGTAGAAGCCGTAGATATTGGGCCCCATGAGACGCACGTTATACTCCCGCCCCACATTGACCACTTCCTGCTGCAGCGCCTCTTCGCCGACCTCAGCAAAGCCGGAAGGAATCAAAATCGCCCCGGGGATCTCTTTCTGCCCGACTTCTGCCAGCACCTGGGCGACAAAACGCGCCGGGATGCAGAAGATCGCGATGTCGATCCCCCCTGGGACGTCCAGCACGCTCTTGTAACACTTGCGTTCTAAAATTTCCTCGGCGCGCGGATGAATGGGATAGATCGCCCCCTGGTAGCCGCCATTAATTAAATTCTTCATCACCGAGTTGCCGATCTTGCCATCTTCCGGGGTGGCGCCAATGACGGCCACCGCATCGGGCTGCATGATGCGCCGCATGGCTCGCAGGATCTCCTCCTGCGAAGGCCGATAGCGCTGCCGCGGCGGGGTAAAATCTACCACGATACGCACGTCCACTGCCGTCGCCCCGGCACGACTGGCAAACACCGGGTTGAGGTCCATCTCGTTGATTTCCGGAAAGTCATGCACCAGATGCGAGACGTTTTCGATGAGCGCGCCGAGCGCCTCGCGGTCTACTCCAGCAGCCCCACGCACACCCTGCAACACGGCCGCGCCGGCAATGCCGTCGAGCATGGCGATGGCTTCCTGGCGCGTCGCCGGCGCGAGACGGAAGGTGACGTCCTGCATGACTTCCACCAGCACTCCGCCCAGACCAAAAGCCACCAGCTTGCCAAAGCTGGGATCAGTGATAGCGCCTACAATGACCTCCTGGGCCGCCGGCAGCATCTGCTGCACCTGCACGCCGAGGATGCGCGCATCAGGCTTGTACGCCCTGGCATTGGCGAGGATAGTGGCATAGCCCTGCTCCACCTCAGCCGCGCTGGTGCGACCGGTGAGCACCCCACCAGCGTCGGTTTTGTGCAAAATGTCAGTGGAGACGATCTTTAATACGACCGGGTAGCCGATCTCTTGTGCCAGGCGTACCGCCTCGTGGGCTGAGGTTGCCAGACCCTCTTTGGGCACTGGGATACCGTACGCCTCACACACCCGCTTCCCCTCTGGAGCGGTGAGTGCCGTACGCCCCTCAGCTCGTACCTGATCGAGTACTACCCGTACCGCTGTGCGATCGTAATTCATCATGCTCCTTTCTCTCCCATGTCAGGACGTTAAACGCTGTATTTCCAGCAACATAAGACGTTTCAGACGTTGTACGTGCCATAGGGTACCATAGAATACCCCTGTGCCACTGTCAATACCTTACCCTTGGTTCTTGAGCTGGAGAGTGGTATAACGCTAACGCTGTCGAGAGACGGATGGGGTCGACATGGCAACTCACCCGGAGAGAGGCCAGGGAGGAAAGAATGCCGTCTCCAACTGAACGCCTGACGCCTGCCCACGTGCTCACCACCGTTGCGTCCCTGCTCCGGCATGCTGCACCCATGCCCGATGATGCCCCACCGTGCGAGTGGTGCCATGGCCCCACAGTGTGGACCACTGGTAACAAAACGCGCTGCACCCGCTGTGGCTATGTCCCCTCGTGACATGACGGGGCCTGTGCGTGACACAGCCAGGGCGTGCCATCTGAGCCATCACTCAGGGCCACAGTTCGTGTATGGGGATGGCCAGGTCGGGCAACAGAGGGGTGGTCAGGGTGTCGCTATCACTATAAGACACAGAGGTTGGGCGGTCGCCAGTGAAGCGCCAGACCTCTACACGCCGCACGAAGCGATCGACGATCCAGTACTCCTGCGCCCCGGTGCGCTCGTAGAGGTAGCGCTTCTTGACATAATCGAGGTTAGGGTTGCTTTCAGAGACGATCTCAATAGCGATGTTAGGCGTGCCGGAGAGCGCGCGCCCTTTCGTCAAATGCAGGCGGTCCGGGAGGACGACGGCGATATCAGGGACAACGTTGTCCTCTGCTTCCTCACCCCAGACAAGACCCGGCTCTGGAAGCACTTTACCTCCACACGCACGGACTACTGGGTATAACAAGACCACAAGCCGGGCGATGATCTCAGAATGCTGGAGATGCGGACGACGTGACACGATGAGTTCTCCGTCGATAATTTCATACCGTAACCACGGAGTGTCAGGAAGGCTGTCTAAATCGCATGTTCTCCAACGATACGCTGTACGGGTCTGAGTCATCGTTGTCCCTCCTCACTGCACCTGACTGCCCCTCACCCTAGTGCTACATAGCGGAAGTCTTCCACCCATTGCTTCCACAGGAGCACACGCAAGATGCGGGAGATCCCCCCGCCAAACTGGGTACTGCGTACTGCAATTGGCCCCGCCAGTTTGGCGGGGCAACTAGCCGTGCGCAGCACCGGTGCGCAGCACTAGCCCTGTCGCTCCCACAGATGCGTGCTGGCATAGCGCTCGCCCAGGTCGTTGAACAGGGTGACGATGTGGCCAGACTTTACCGTCTTGGCCAGCGTGTAGACACCCTGCATATAGGCACCAGAGGACTGGCCGACAAAAAAGCCACTGCGGGCGAGACGCCAGCACATGTCGTAGGCTGACTCTACGGACACGTCGATGCGAGCATCAATGACGCTCTGGTCGAGGATGGCCGGGACAATCGCATCTGGACTTCCCAGGGGCTTGAGGCCCTCCACACCTGGAAACTCTTCGGGGATGATAGCAATCACTTGGATGTTGGGATTGTACTCCTTGAGGCGCTTGCCAATGCCCGTGATGGCGCCTCCCGTACCGATCCCGCCGACAAAATGGGTCAGCTGCCCGCCTGTTTGCTCCAGGATCTCCACTGCCGTCCCATGGTAGTGGGCTTGCCAGTTACTGGCATTACTGTACTGATCGGCGAAGAAATAGCGCTCCGACTCGCTCTCGGCCCGGCGATGCACCTCGCGCAGCGCTTCGTCATAGCCCTTCAGGGCATCCGTGGTGATCAGCGTGGCGCCGTGCGCCACAATGCGCTTGCGCCGCTCCAGACTGGCGTTCTCCGGCACCACGAGATGCACCGGATACTTTAACACGGCACCGAGCATGGCATAGGCGATACCAGCGTTGCCCGAGCTTGAGTCCAGGATAATCTTCCCTGGTCGTAACGCCCCTGTGGCCAGGGCATCCATGAGAATCTGCCGTACCGGGCGGTCCTTCAACGACCCCCCTGGATTGAAGTACTCTAACTTGGCAGAGACGGTCAGATCTGGGAACTCCTCGGCCAACACATCGACTCGTACCAGCGGCGTGTTGCCAATCGTGGCCAGGAGAGGATACTGCTGAAATAACTTGTCGCGTTCACGTGGTGATAGCATGCTGCTACTCATGCACCTTCTCACAGTGCGTTAATGCGTGCTTGTAACTCAAGAGCTTTTGCCCCCGGCGTGAGGGCGCCTGTCTATTCTGACATAAACGGCTATCTTCTACCAGAGCAGAGGGAATCTACACAGATTGAACGCATTTGGCTCACCCTGCCCTGCCGGCGCAGCAAATGGCACAGCGAAACAAATGCGTTTACAATCCTTGTGCTATTCCCTGCCCCTGTAGGAGAGGGGAGAGTGAGTGGACTGCTACGCTGGGGGTGGAGTAATCTCCGGAGATCTATCTATGCCGATTCGAGACTTGCGCGTGACCAACGTGGGACCGTTCGACGATATTACGTTCGAGTTTGACGAGCACATCAACATCTTTGTTGGGCCGAACAGCAGTGGAAAATCAACGACCCTCATGACCCTGGCCAATATTGCGACCTATCCTTTCAAGTTACCACAGAGGTTACGCAGAAAAGCCCCCGCAGCCTTCACCGTTCACTTTGTCGGGCGCAACGGTCAGCCGCAGGAGCTAACTGGGGCCCTACCTGTAGACCAGGATGCTCCGGAGAATCAAGCGCGGTGGGCCAATATCCTGGCAGCGCTCGGCTACAGTGCCTTCGTGCCAGCGCTGCGGCAGAGCACCAGCTTTCGCGCTGCCGGGCCAGTGGTCAGGACAACATGCGCAGCAACGCCCCAGATCCCTGAGGAATTGTTCCTGCGCAGGTCGTTATTACCCACGGATGCCTCACTGATCCGCGCCGAAGCGATCTTAGAGCGGATGGTCGAGTTCGCTGACCGTGCCGTGCGACAGAATGATCCGGCCATGCGCCGGCTGCTTACCCAGATAGCCTCTATCGCTTCGGAGATTCTCGAGGGCTTCCCCGTCGAGTTCTGGCGCATTGCCACAGACCGTGACGGCTTGTTCCCACAATTTCGGACGCTCGACGGGGATATCGCCTTCGATGTCTTTAGCCAGGGGACACAGTCTGTCCTGCAGTGGCTGGCGTACGTGCTCATCAGTTACGCCAAGTACTACGGCTATCCGTCAAATCTGGCTGAGCAACCGGGCATTATGATCATTGATGAAATCGATGCGCATTTGCATCCCACAGCCCAGCAGCGCATCATCCCGGCCCTACGACACCACTTTCCCAGGATGCAAATTTTTTGCTCGACGCACTCACCACTCATGCTGATGGCTCTCCAGTCTGGGCAAATACACATGCTACAACGCAACAGCCAGGGCACCGTGACTGTATCGCGCAACGCCACAGCCATTGTCAGCCGGTCAGCGGATGCTCTACTGGAGCAGTTCTTTGGGATACCCACTGCCGCCAGTGAGCCTCCCGAGGGGACACCAACGCCATCGCCCAACAGGCGCAGTGCACGCCAGGGGACACGGCCCCAAGCCACTTCCTCACGTAGCCGCGCCCCCAGGCCAGGAAGCCGCAGGCAATCATAGATGATTGGCCCATGCTTGCATGGGGGATATGCCTTCCCCTATGATGCATGATGGTGGAGTGTCTTGGCATGATGTCACGACATTATGGACTCACACACCTACCCCAGCACGTCTCCCTGACCCGGGGCGCTGCTGAGGGTCAAAGGAGGTCTGTATGCACATTGGCGTCACCGTCCCTCTCACCGAATTTGGGGCTGATCTCACGGGGCTACGCGACTTTGTCCAGGCCGCGGAGGACCTGGGGTATGCTCATGTCCGTCTCCTCGACCACGTGCTGGGCGCTGATCCCCAGTTCCATCCCGAGGTGCCTGAGTTCCCCTATACCCATAAGAGCTATCTCCACGAACCCCTGACCTTCATGGGGTATCTCGCCGCCATTACCCAGCGGCTGCACCTGGTGACGGCGATCCTGATCCTGCCGCAGCGCCAAACCGCTCTGGTGGCTAAGCAGGCCGCCGAAGTCGATGTCCTCAGCGGCGGTCGCCTGCGCTTGGGGATCGGGGTCGGCTGGAATCCCGTCGAGTACGAGGCCCTGGGCGAAAATTTCCATAACCGCGGGCGACGGTGTGAAGAGCAGATTGCCGTGCTGCGTGCGCTGTGGACCCAGGAGGTGGTCAATTTCAAGGGGCAGTGGCATCAGATCAGCCACGCCGGTGTGAATCCTCTGCCAGTGCAGCGTCCCATCCCCATCTGGATCGGGGCCGGCAGGTCCGCGCAGCCCATTCCGCCCGAAGCGGCCCTGCGCCGCATTGGCCGCCTGGCCGATGGCTGGTTCCCCATGTTCTCGCCGAGTGACGCCGGCCAGGAGGCCATCACCCGCATGCGTGCATACGCCTGGGAGGCTGGCCGTGACCCGGCTGCCATCGGCATTGAGGGGCGCGTCACCCTGGCAGGGCAGGAGCCCCAGGGTTGGCTTGCCCAAATGCAGGCCTGGGAGACGCTGGGAGCCACCCATCTCTCAGTCAGAACCGACAGGGGTGCGCAGCGCTCACCGCAGGAGCACATAAATGCCTTGCGGCGGTTCAAGGATGTTCTAAGGGATGAGCAAGACCTTCCCCAGAGTCCCACGGTTTGACAGGTGCGCGTGCGCCTTCGCCGCCTCGGACAGCGGCAGGACCTGGTCGACGACGAGACGCACCTTTCCGGCCATGATGAGGTCCAGGATCTCGGCCATGGGCGCCTGGTTGTCAGAGCGCGGGGACATCGCTGGCAGACTAAAACCCATGGCGGCACGCTGTTCGCGAAAGCTCGGCAGGGGCAATGCGGCCGGCTGATTACTGGCATTGCCATAGTTCACCAGACAGCCAAAAGGTGCCAGGCAGCGCATGCTCTTCACCGTCACCTCGCCGCCCACGGCTTCCAGGGCGAGTTGCACACCAGCACCCTGCGTCAGGCGCATGACTTCCGCCTCAAAGTCATGGGTAGTATAGTTGATCGTGACATCGGCTCCCAGGCTCCGGGCCAGCTCCAGCTTGGCCGCGGTGGATGCCGTGGCAATGCTCCGGAAGCCCCACTGCTTGCATAGCTGGATCAGCACTGTCCCCACGCCCGAAGCCGCCGCCTGCACCAGCACAGTATCACCCTGCTGCAAGGGTTTTAGCGACCGCAGGAGGTGGTAGGCGGTGAGAAAGACGATGGGAATCCCCCCGGCCTGCGCCATATCCAGTCCTGCCGGACAGGGGAAGACGTTCTGGCTCTGGGCAATGGCGTATTCCGCATTGCCTCCGATAGCCCTGGCCATGATGGGCTGCCCTACCTGCGAGGTCGTAACGCCAGGTCCCACGGCTTCAATGATGCCGGCGGCTTCGCGGCCCAGGATGGCGGGGAGGGTGCGATCCACGTAGTTCCCCAGCCGCCATTGCACATCGGCGTAGTTCACGCACGTGGAGGTCACCTTGAACAGCACCTCCTGCTCCCTGGGGACAGGCTTCGGGACTTCTTCATAAGTGACGACCTCTGGACCGCCAAAAGCGTGGATTCTTACCGCTTTCATAACTCCCTCCTTAACTCTTTGATCTTACAGGATATTACCCTACACTGAGCGTATCTGGTTGCGCCGAGGGTACATATCGTAGCGGTCTGCAGTAGGACAGTCAAGCTGATCCGCCAGGGCGATACTGTCCCCTGGCGGGGATGCCCATAGGTGTCCACCGTGATCGTAATGCTCGCATGCCCCAACTGCTCGGACACATACTGGATCGGGGCATGGTGCTCATAGAGTTGGATCGTTGCGTAGCTATGCTGCAGATCATGGACGCGATTGCCCTGCCTGTGAGGGAGCCCACGAGAAAGGTGTCATGAGTCTTTTTTTCGTGGCGTGAGAATATTAGCGGTACTGGTATTATGCTGACTAAATTCGTTCCCTTATTTCACTATGCCAAAAAAGGTAATTGTGTCAGGTGTATCTTTCAGTCTATTATGCGAGCTGCTACCTCTGGTTCCCTTCATGGAGAGTTGTACTGAGTGATTGTCCTGTCGCAGCACGGCATGCTGAAGGTGCAGACAGATCATTTTCCGGCCTAAGGAAGAGTTTGTGTGCGCCTTTTTTGTTGCGCCTCTGCAGACAGGCGGTGCGCACGTCAAGACGTGCGAGTACAGGCAAGGTACAACCCTGTGGAGATGGCGATGCGAAGCTTCCTAGGGCCGCGGTCGCCACCTCCAGCTAGCCAAGAAGTGTGTCTTCATAGCGTACCTGAGTATACCGGGTTTCCGGTGGAAAGCGCAAACGGACCGTCTTCATGCCCCAGGCAGAGACGATTCGCTTGCGCTTTTTTTTGGCAAGGAGGGCCTGACGGCGTCTCTCCAGGTGCGTACTGACGTCTGAGCAGCGTGCGCATGGCTGAGGAGTCACTGGGCACTCTGTCGTTTGGGAACTTGAAAGGAGGTGATGTCCCTTGATTGTCCTTTCAAATGTTCAGAAACCTGCAAGGTAAGTTAGCGGATGTCATCCACGAGTCTCACCGTGAGAAGGACTTGTCCCAGATGAAGATGACACAACACCTTTTGACTGGACTGTTGGCAAGCCTACTGTTGCTGAGTGGCGGTGTGCAGCCGAAGGGGGGACCACAGCAAGACCTCACGCGAAAACCATGCACAAGCAACGCCAATTGTCCTGAGGGGTTTTCATGCTGGTACCAGATCCCCCGAGGCCCATTCGCCGGGATTCGCGGTTCAAAGGAAACCCCGGGGCGGTGTTGGAGCAATAAGGTCATATCCCAGACCGATTGACCAATTCTTTAGAACCTTTGCCAGAAGGAGAATACCATGAAGGCAAAAGTGGAGCTATATCTTGCGGTTGTGGCTATAGCGACCTTTGCACTCGGTACAACGGTGGAGGCCGAAGAATTCGATCCATGTAGCTTGCTGAGCAATCCCGCGATGCGAGAGCAGCTGAGCAGCGCATTGGAAACCAAGCTCATGATACTCTGTGGGGAGATCACTCAAGCGGAAGTACGCCAGCGTCAGACGACAATCATAGACGATGCGGTGGTCGACGACCCGGGCTTGGACATCCGGGTCAACGATCCGGCCCTGGATGTGGGTGGCACCACCCAGAGTGAGACCAGTGTCGTGGCTGTGGACAGCACCGTGTGTGCGGCCTTTAACGATTCCGGTGAGGGATTTCGTACCAGCGTCTTTAACGGGCTCAGCGGCTTTGGATTTTCCAATGATGGCGGTCTGACCTTCATTGATGGCGGGCCCTTCCCGAACGGACCAGGGCCTGACCGCAACTTTGGGGATCCCAGCCTGGCCTTCAGCGTGCGCGATAACGCCTTCTATTATGCAGCCTTGAGCACCGTGGGCCTCTCCTTATGGAAATCGACCGATAACTGCCAATCCTTTCGCTATGTCGGTTGGATCAACTTTGCGCTGGCTAATACTACAGCGAACCTTCCGCGCCAGAAGCCGACTGCAGGATGTCCCCCCTGGAGAAGGGATCGGCGTCATCTGGGCATCTCCGAACAGCGTACGGTTGAAAGGTTCGCTGTA
>WNEY01003736.1_pt1 | contig 11483 bp, 11 predicted proteins | sample 5400531 | NCBI WGS metagenome assembly WNEY01 (sample SAMN13153338, study PRJNA577476) | soil metagenome | isolation source: 200 cm saprolite under Douglas fir tree site 1 | place: USA:California | collected 2015-04-18
CCAGGTGCGCCGCGGCCTGGGCCATCCGTCGGCCCGCACACGACGGGCAAAACCCGCGCCGCTTGCAACTGAAGGCCAGCAGCATCTCTTGCGTGCAGGTGTCACATCCCAGTCGGAGAAAGCCATGGGCGAGAATGCTGGTTCACTGAGCGATTCCATACGGCAGACCTCCAGGAGGCCAAAGCGTTGTTGGAGAAGTTAGAAGGATAGCGCCAGACAGAAGGGAAGACAAACCATAACAGTACAACGGACCGTCTACACGTTACCTATAGAAGCCCTAACGGCCCTGATGCGCGCCCTCGTGACGTATGAGCAGCACTACCAGATGTCCTCCTCTGACTTTTATGCCCGCTATCAGCGAGGCGAGATGGGGGATACAGCCGATATGGTTGAATGGGCTGGGGACTACCAACACTACCAGCGGCTCAAGGAAGAGCTTGGATAGAAGCGCGTGGCAGCAGGACGATGGCATTTGCGGTGCACTGAGGCGGAAACGCCCGCTATGGCTCAGGGTATTTTCGGCGCCGCGACTCGGGAGTCGCAGACGTAGGCTTCGGTACTGAAGTGCTAGGATGTAGCGCGGCGCGCTTGCAGCTGCTGGACGAAGGCAGCGTGCTCCGGCGTGGCTAAGCCCTGCTGGAGTGTCTGCATAACCTGCACGCCATCGAGCCGTAGCAAGGCGTCGGCATGCAGCCAGAGCCCTGGAAAGACCCTCGACCGGTAGATTCCGTCGGCATCGGCAGGCATATCCTGGTAGGTGCCGTGCTGCAACATGAACCACCGGATGACGCCCTGGCGCACCACGACAACCACATATTCCAGCACGCCGGCTTGCTCATAATCGCGGCGTTTGGCATGCAGATCAATCGAGGCGCTACTGGAAGCGACTTCCACAATGAGTTCCGGTGGACCAGTGGCGTAGCCATCCTCAGACAAGCCAGTCTGTCCCCCACAGGCAGGCTCAATGATCAGCGCGCCATCGGGCTGCGGTTCGCTCGCTTCACTCAGGATCGTGGTGGCGTTATCCCAGGTCAGGGTTCCAGGCGTCGCAATCCAATACTGCCCGAGCCATGTCATGGCCAGCGCGTGATAGACTCCATGTCCCCGTGAGAGTGGTGATGGCACAAGAACCATCCCTCCAATGAGTTCGGCATGAAACGATGGCGGCATGGCCTTGTAGCGGGCGTGAAACGTGGCTTGGTCCAGATGGTCTCCCGCCTCCAAAAGTGGGAGACGTGGTGGCACCTGTGCGGCGTGTAACACGGTCACCATGCGTGGCTTCTCCCTTATTGCCTCATTTCCTCCGCCATGCCATTCCAGGCCCTGGCCTCTGATGTGCTCAGCACCTCATATTTTCAGCATATCACGAGTGTCACTCCCATGCTAGCGGGGCATGGCGCTTGACAATAGAGATGTGCTAGCTTACTACTAAAGCCCTCTCCCTGCGGGAGAGGGACACACGACAGAACCTGCACGTATACGAGGAGCGCTAGGGCATGGCAGTGCTGGAAGTGACTGGACGTGCAGCGGCTGATCCGATTGCCGCCATCGAGTTGTGCTACGCTCAGGGCTGGACGGATGGCCTGCCGGTTATACCACCGACGGACGAACGGGTAGCGGCCTTCCTCGGCCACCTCAAGCGCAATCGAGACGAAGTGTTGGGCGGTGTGCCGGAGCGGCGCCGCTTTGTGACGGTGGAGCAGGTGGCGGCCAATGCCGTCATGGCTGGATGCTTACCCGAGTACGCGCCTGTGGTTGTGGCGGCGGTCGAGGCGATCGTGCAGCCGCAGTTTAACCTGGTCGGGCCATCGGCCAGCCTCGGAGGCTCGGCAATCCTGCTGATCGTCAATGGGCCGGTGGTGGAGCAACTCCAGATCAACTGCCGCAATAATCTCTTTGGGCCAGGCAACCGCGCCAATGCTACCATTGGCCGGGCCATCCGGCTGGTGCTGATGAATACCTGTGGCGCCATTCCCGGGCTGTTTGATCGCTCCTGCCTGGGACATCCGGGGAAGTACACCTATTGCATCGGCGAGAATGAAGTGGAGAGCCCGTGGCTGCCACTGCACGTGGAGCGCGGTTGTGCTGCCGGGACCAGTGCCGTGACGGCGTTTGCCTGTGAGGGGCCGCGGCAGGTGAGAAATGGGCTCAGCCAGACGCCCGAGGGCGTGCTGACGACCATTGCTGACGTCATGTCCAGCCTGGGGACCTCCCTGACCACGTCAGGATCGGTGGGCAGCACGTCCAGTGGCACACGGCAGGGGGAAATTGCTATCGTCATTGCCGGGGAGCACACCCAGACCATCTCCAGGCACGGCTGGTCCAAGAGCGACATGCGGCGCTATCTGGCCGAGCAGGCGCGGCGCACCGTGGCCGATCTCAAGCGCGGCGGTGGGCTGGCCGGCGACGTGGCCCCGGGTGATGAACAGCACTATATACCGGTGGTTGAGCGTCCTGAGGATATTCTGATCGTCGCTGCTGGCGGGCAAGAGGGAGCGATGAGTGCCGTAATCCCGAGCTGGGGCCCGAAGGTCGCATCGACAGCCGTTACCTGGCCCATCGCGTCATAGGAGCAAGGAGCCAAACCCATGAGGACAGACAACGTCCAGAAGCTCGTGTTGATCAAACCCGTCAACGAAGCCACACCAGAACAGTCGAGCTATGCCCCACGTCCCGCAGGGCTGCGGGGCAAACGCGTTGGCCTACTCGATAACAGCAAAAACAACGCCGGACGGTTCTTAGAGATAGTGGCGACCATCCTCAATGAGCAGTACGGTTTCAGCGACATCGTGCGGCACCGTAAACCGTCGGCCTCTAAGCCGGTGGCGCCCGAGGTGATTGCGGAGTGGACCAGGACGTGCGACATCGCCATCGTTGGTGTAGGCGATTGAGGCTCGTGCAGCTCGTGCAGTGTGCACGACGGCATCCATATGGACCGCGCCGGTATCCCAGCCGCGACGATTTGTACCGATCACTTTGTGGCCACCGGCCAGGCCACCGCTAGCGTGTGGGGTGTGCCAAATTACCCGGTGATCTATATGCCGCATCCGCTCTCGACCTGCCCCGATGCTGAGCTGCAGGAGCACGCGCGACGCGTGGCCGGGCAAGTAGTGCAGATCCTGCTCACCGGCAGTGTGGAGTGAGGTGAAGAGGAGGAGAGGAGGAGAGGGGGAGATGGAATGGCGTCCGCTGGGCAAGCTACGGGTACCGGTCATTGGTCTCGGCACAGCCAGGACGTTTGATGTGCGTTCGCCGGCTGACATTGCGGTGCGGCGCCAGGTCATCGATCGCTGTATTGCCCAGCAGGTGACGTTCATCGACTCCTCACCCATGTACGGGCGTAGCGAGCAGGTCATTGGCCTCACCACCGCGGGCCGTCGCCAGCATTTCCAGTTTGCCACCAAGGTGTGGTGTCAGGGGAGAGCGCGGGGCGAGGCGCAGATCGCGCAGTCCTTTCAACTGTTCCAGACCGACTACATCGACGTGTTCCAGATCCACAACCTGCTCGACTGGCAAACCCACCTGCTAACCCTCGAACGCCTGCGCGACCAGGGGCGCCTTGGCCTCATCGGCATTACCCACTATTCGACCAGTGCCTATCGTACCATGCTCGAGATCATGCGCAGTGGCCGTGTTGACACCATTCAGATCCCGTACAATGTCCTCGAACGCACCTGCGAAAAGCAGGTATTGCCCCTGGCGGCAGAGCGTGGTATTGGGGTCATCGTCATGGAACCCCTCGACCAGGGGCGCTATGTCAAAGGTCTGCGGCGCCAGCCTGACCTCGCACCGCTGGCGGCCTGCGGCATCCGCACCTGGGGGCAGGCCCTGCTGGCCTGGGTGCTGGCAGACCCGCGTGTGAGCGTCGCCATTCCTGCCACCTCACGCCCAGAGCGCATTGACGAGAACGCCGTCGCGGGGTCCGTCGCGCGCTTACCTCTGGAGCTGCGTGACTATATTCGTCGGGAGACCGAGCGCTGCCTTTAAACCCCGAGGGGGCGAGGGGGAGAGACATACATGAAGCGTCATTTCGTCTTATGGTTGGTAATCATCGCCTTAACGGTGGGCGTGACGCACAGCGCCACAGCCCAGCCCAAAGGGGATGTAGTGTACGCCCTGCCTGTCACCATCGCCCCGTCGTGGTTTGACCCGGCGGAGGCGCCGCCACAGATCACCCCCTACGTCATCCTCTACGCCCTGCATGACGCCCTCGTGCGCCCCCTGCCTGGAGTCCGCATGGGGTCAGCGTTGGCCGAAGCCTGGAGCGAAAGCCCTGATGGGCTGACCTATGAGTTCAAGCTGCGTCCAGGGCTGAAATTTCACAACGGTGACCCCTGCACGGCGGAGGACGTGCGCTTCAGCTTTGCACGCTACAAAGGTCCAGGCGCCAAGGAATTTCAGGCCAAGGTGAAAAGCCTTGAGGTCGTGGACGAGCGCACAGTGCGCTTCCATCTGCACGCCCCCTGGCCGGATTTTATGACCTTCTATGGCAGCTCGGCGACCGCTGCAGGTCTCGTGGTCCCCAAGAAATACATCGAGCAAGTCGGCGATGACGGCTTCAAGAAGCACCCCATTGGCCTGGGACCGTTCAAATTCGTCAGCCATACCCCTGGGATCGAGCTGGTGCTCGAAGCCTTTGAGGGCTACTGGCGCAAAGTCCCCAACATCAAGCGATTGATTATCAAGGGTGTGCCTGAAGACACCACGCGACTGGCGATGCTCAAGCGCGGGGAGGCTGACTTTGCTGGGGCGCAGGGTTCCGTGGCCGAGGAAATGCAGCGTGACCCCAACCTCACCCTGGTAGATACCCGGCACGCCTCGATATTTTGGCTTGAGTTCCCTGATCAGTGGGATCCCAAGTCTCCATGGGCCGATCAGCGCCTGCGCCTGGCGGTGAATTATGCCCTCGATCGACAGGCCATCAATGAGGCCGCATGCCTCGGCTTCTGTCCGCCTGCCGGTGTTATCGTGCCGCGCGTTATGGACTATGCCCTGCAGGCCGAAGTGATCCCCTACGATCCCAAGAAAGCCAAGCAACTGCTGGCCGAGGCCGGCTATCCCAATGGCTTTGACGCCGGCGAACTGACGCCTATCGCGGGCTTCCCGACGGTCGCTGAGGCGGTGGTGAACTATCTCAATGCCGTAGGTATTCGGGTGCGCCTGCGCACCATGGAGCGCGCGGCGTTTCTCACCGCCTGGCGGGAGAAAAAGCTCCATGGGCTGTTTATGACTGCCGTCGGCGCTTCTGGTAATGCCGCCACGCGCGCCGAGGCGTTTATGTATTCCAAAGGGTCATACGCCTACGGGGGGTACCCCGATCTTGATGAGCTCTTCGAGCGGCAGGCGAGCGAGCGCGACCGCACGAAACGCGAGGCGCTGCTGCACCGCATCCAGCAACTCACCATCGAGCGCGTCATGTTCGCCCCGATTATGGACCTGCGCGGTCTGATTGGCGTGGGGCCGCGGCTCGCCGAGCATACGATCAACTCTATTCCGGTGCACCCCTTTCCTGCCTTCGAGGATATCCGGCTCAAGGAATAGGCCTGTTTGTTGGACAATTTTGCTTAACAGTCCTGGTCGCTTCGTCTATCATACACAGAAGCATGTAGCGATCAGCTTCTCTTGTACAGCCAGACCGATTCTGCCGTTGGAGGCCCGATGAGTCAGCCCTTCGATACCTTGCACATCACGCGTTCCGATGACGGTTATATCGTCACGGTGGAGATGCACCGTCCCGAAGCCCTCAACGCCATGAATACGGCCATGGGGCGTGAGTTACTGGACTGCTTCGCGGGCTTCTTCTGGGACAAACAGCTCCGTGTGGTGCTCCTGACCGGGGCCGGGGAAAAGGCCTTCTGTGTCGGTGGGGACTTGAAAGAGCGGCAAGGCATGACGGACGAGGCCTGGCGTGAGCAACATGTCATCTTCGAGCAGGCGGCGTTTCGGGTCTTGCGCTGCCCCCACCCCGTGATCGCGGCGGTCGAAGGTTTTGCTATGGGTGGTGGCTGCGAATTGGCTGTACTGTCTGATTTTGTGGTAGCCAGCGAGACCGCGGTGTTTGCCGTGCCAGAAGTGACGCGGGGGATTTTCCCTGGTATTGGTGGCACGCAGCTCCTGCCCCGCATCGTCGGCGCGCCATTTGCCAAGGAAATGATTTTCACCGGGCGCCGTGTGCCGGCGCTGGAAGCCAGGGCCGTCGGCCTGGTCAATCACCTCGTACCGCCCGGCCAGGCCTACGCGAAAGCCCTGGAGATTGCCACCACCATTGCCCAGAATGGCCCCATTGCCGTCCGGCAGGCGAAGAAAGCCATCGCCTGGGGCGCTGAAACTGACCTGGAAACGGGCATGATGCTAGCGATTGAGGCCTATAACAGCACCGTCCACACCGACGACCGTCTGGAAGGCGTGCGCGCCTTCAACGAGCGCCGGCCGCCACGGTTCCAGGGACGCTAGTGCTGTGCACTGCAATTGCCCCGCCAGTTTGGCGGGGAGGAGAGCGAGACATGGCAGAGATTCGTATCACACTCACAGAAGAGCAGCAGGCGCTCAGGAAAGCGGTCTATGATCTGTGCCAGCTCTATCCTGGGGCGTACTGGCGCGAGTTAGACGAAAAGCGGGAATATCCCGAGGCGTTCGTGCAGGAGCTGACCAAGGCCGGATACCTGGCGGCGTTGATTCCTGAAGCGTACGGTGGGAGTGGTCTGGGCATCCGGGAAGCCGGGCTCATTCTGGAGGAAGTGAATCATGCCGGTGGCAATGCCGCCGCCTGTCACGCGCAGATGTACATCATGGGCACGCTGCTGCGCTATGGTTCGGAGGCGCAAAAGGCGCGCTATCTGCCACAGATCGCCAATGGCACCCTGCGCCTGCAAGCCTTTGGCGTGACCGAACCCAATTCTGGTTCTGACACCACGCAGTTGCAGACTGCGGCGGTGCGGCATGGCGATACGTATATGGTGAATGGGCAGAAAATCTTTATCTCGCGGGTGTTACAGTCAGACTTAATGCTCCTGCTGGCGCGTACCACCCCGCTGCCTGAGGTGCGTCGGCGCACCGAGGGTCTGTCGGTCTTTTTGATTGATATCCGTGACCTGCAGGGCTTCACTGTGCGTCCGCTCCGCACCATGCTGAACCATTCGACCAACGTGCTGTTTTTCGACAACGTCGAGATCCCCGCAGAGAGTCTGATTGGCGAGGAGGGCAACGGGTTTGCCTATATCCTGGACGGCATGAATGCCGAGCGCATCCTGGTGGCCTCCGAGTCGGTGGGCGATGGGCGGTGGTTCATTGAAAAAGCGGTCCAGTACTCGAAGGATCGCGTCATCTTCGGCAAAGCCATCGGAGCCAATCAGGGGGTACAATTTCCGATTGCCAAGGCCCATATGGCCGTCGAGGCAGCAGACCTCATGCGCCTCAAGGCGGCGGCGCTGTTCGATGCCGGAGAGCCCTGTGGGGCCGAGGCCAATATGGCCAAATACCTGTGTGCCGAGGCGTCCTGGGAGGCGGCCAATGCCTGTCTCGATTGCCATGGTGGCTACGGCTTTGCCGCCGAGTACGACGTCGAGCGCAAATTCCGTGAGACACGCCTGTACAAAACAGCACCGGTGAACAATAATCTGGTGCTGGCGTACATCGGACAGCACGTGCTGGGCATGCCGAGGTCGTACTAGGGTTGGGGTGAGGGGCTCGTGAAAGGAGAGAGCATGTCAAACTATATCACCATTTGTGAAGTTGGGACGCGCGATGGCTTTCAAATTGAACCGGAGTTCATCCCTACAGACTTGAAAATAGAGGCTGTGAATCGGCTGAGCGCGACTGGGATTCCCCGTATAGAGGTGACCTCCTTTGTGCATCCCAAAGTGGTCCCACAACTCCGGGATGCCGAGGAGGTCATGGCGCGTATCGAGTGTCGGTCAGGCACGGTCTATGCGGCTCTGGTACCCAACGACAAGGGAGCGCAGCGTGCCATCGATGCCGGCGTGGACAAAATCCATACGGTCCTGTCGGCGAGTGAGAGCCATAACCTGGCCAACGTCAACATGACTGTGGCCGAGTCGCTCGCCAGGCTCGAAGCGGTGGCGCGCGTGGCGCACGAGGCCAGTGTGCCGCTGCAGGGCGGCATCTCGTGTTCGTTCGGTTGCCCCTTTGAGGTGGACGTGCCGCTCAAGAATCTCGAAGCTATCGTCGCCCGTCTGGTCGATTTCGGTTTCCAGGCTATTGGCCTGGCCGATACGACCGGCATGGCCAATCCCGCCCAGGTGCGGCGTACGCTGGAATACCTGATGCCAAAATTCCCAGGTATGGAATGGACGCTCCACACCCACAATACCCGTGCCATGGCCATCCCCAACATCCTGGCGGCGGTGGAGTGCGGCGTGAGGCACCTCGACTCATCGATTGGGGGGCTCGGTGGTTGTCCCTTCGCCCCCGGTGCCACGGGCAATGTCTGCACCGAGGATCTGGTGCACTGTCTGCACGCCATGGGCTATGAGACTGGTATCGACCTGGACGCCCTGGTTGAGGTGTCAAAGCGAGTGCAGGAAATTATTGGCCGTGAGCTTCCCGGTCAGGTCATGAAGGCGGGGCAGTGGAACCGCCGCTACCAGGTCCCACACGCTGTGGAAGAGCGGCTCGCGGCGCTGGCAGCCGCCTCCTAAAGCCGCGCATCTGCCTCCTCTGTTCTCTCCTATCCCCCCGCCAAACTGGCGGGGGTAATTGCGGTGCGCAGCACCAGGGAGGTGGGGCCTCAGGCCGGGAACAGGATGCTAATGCTCTCCCTGTTGTGGATACGACGAATCGCCTCACCGAAGAGTGGTGCCACCGAGACGACCTCGACCTTCTGTGAAAACGCCACCGGTTGGGTTTCGATCGAATCCGTCACCAGCAGAGTTTGGATCGGACTCGCGTCCAGCCGCTCCATTGAGCCGGCGCTGAAGACGCCATGGGATACCGCCGCGTACACCGCCTTGGCACCCCGCTCGACGAGTTTCGTCGCGGCGTCGGCCAGGGTGCCGGCGGAGATGGTGAAGTCGTCGACGATCAGAGCGGTCTTCCCCTGCACCTCACCAATAATCTCCAGCACCTCCGCGCGCTCGTCGTGGGCCTTGCGTTGTTTATCAGCGATGGCGATGGAAGTGCCCAGGAACGAGGCATACTTACGGGCGTGCTTCACAAAGCCCGTGTCAGGGGAGACCACGACGAGGTCCGGCAACTGTTTGCGGACAATCTGTTCACACAGGACCGGCAAGGCATACAGGTCGTCCACCGGGAGGTGGAAGAAGCCCTGGATCTGGGGGGCGTGCAAGTCCAGCGTGACCACACGATCGGCTCCGGCCACTTCGATCGCATCGGCGCAGACACGGGCTCGGATGGAGACCCGGGGTTCGTCCTTCTTGTCCCCCTTGGCATAGCTAAAATAGGGCATAACGACCGTCACCGACTCGGCGCTGGCGCGCTTCAACGCATCAATCCAGAAGAGGAGTTCCATGAAATTGTCATTGGCCGGAAAGACGGTCGACTGCACGAGATACACGCGGCGCCCACGGACATTGTCTTTGACCCGCACGAACAGATTCCCCTCCGAGAAGCGCAGCACTTCCCCCGCCCCCGGCTGCACGTGCAAGTACTCGCAGATCTTCAGTGTTAGCTTGGGACTGCCGCTGCCGCCAAAGATCAGGATATCGTCTGCCATCGTTGTCACCTCCACACCATGCTGACCTGTTGTTTGTGTAATCATGCTTCCTAAGACTCTCAGACGATGCAGCTACCGGGGGATCACCGGTAGCAGGATGTGAGACGGGTAGCGCTGGTCGTGCAAAATGGTCTGTGCCGCCGTCTGCCAGCGGGTGCCAGTCGCCTGGTCCTCACCAGTATTCAAATTCCGGTCAAAGCGCGGGAAATTACTGGAAGAAATGTCGAGACGCAGGCTATGCCCTGGTAAAAACACATGACTCGTGGCCCAGAGATCGATCGTCACCTCGGTGACCTGGCCAGGCGTCAGCAGCGTGGGGAGCATACGCGAGGTGCGGTAGCGCGCCCGCACGATACCGTCAGCCAGGTTCTGGGCATAGCCGTCTGGTCGCACATCCACCAGCTTGGCAGTGAAGTCTGTGTCAGGGGCACTACTGGCCACAAACAGTTTCACGACGATGGGACCAGTCACTTCCAGGGGTGCGGTCATGGGTGCGCTCGTATAGACCAGCACGTCCGGGCGCGTTTCCACCTGGCGCTGGTCTTGCACGCCCATCGGCATGATCAGTGTATTCCCGCCGCAGGTGGGGACAGGGTCATTGGGGTCGTAGACGAAGCTATCTGGAGGTTCCTCGCCCGGTACAGCAGGGTCCAGATACCCATCACCGCGCAGGCTGTTGGCCTGGCCCTGACTGTGCAAATAGTACGGCGTGTAGCGGGTACGCGCCAGGGGCCATTCCTGCTCGTCACGCCAGACATTCTCGCCCATCACGAAGATTTTCACGGGCGCTTCTTCCACAATGTCCGTGTGCACGCCTTTGAGCCAGTAGTCGAACCAGCGGAGTTGCGTCTCGTGCAGCTCGATGGGCGCATTGGCACCAAAATCGATATCCCCAGTACCACGCGACGTGGGGCCGGTGTAGGGGAACAGGTGCGCCCAGGGCCCCACGATGAGTTTTTGGTTGGTCCGGGCCTCGGCGGTCATGGCGTGCTGCCGCAGGCCACAAAAGTGCGCCAGGACACCGCGCAAGAAGATGTCATACCACGAAGTGACGTGATACATGGGAATGTTGATATTGGCGTGTTGCCGCTCGCCGTTGATCGCCCACCAGTAGGGACCGTCCTCAGGATGGCGCAGGTAGTCGGTCAGGTAGCGCGCCACCGGGCCTAGCAGATCGCCCCAGGCCATCAGCGGCAGACGGCGGTATGCCTGCTCAGACAGGGGCTGCGCAAAGGGCGTCGCCGGGGGGAGCAGGTCACGTTCCAGGACAGGTAAAAGCTCGGGAGTGAGCCCCTGGCGTTCCAGTGAGTCGCGGGCCATGAGAATAGCATAGGGAATCTGCCAGCCGAACTCGAACGCCCCACCAGTGTGATAGACCCAGCACTGATGAAAATCCGCTGCCGCGGAGACCGGGAAGGCCGCCTTCAAGTGTGGCGGTCGACTGGGCGCCAGGAGGTACTGCGTGGCGCCGAGATACGACTGGCCCATGGTGCCGACATTGCCATCGGCCCATGCGAGGCTGGCAGCCCACTCGACGGCATCGTAGCCATCCTGCATTTCCCAGATCAGGGCGTAGTACTCCGCGCCATCAGAGCTAAAACGTCCCCGCGTGTCCTGCATGATCACGCCATAGCCGCGCTCCACAAAGTAATCGATATCGCCTGGGCGTAGCCGCAGATTCTTATTGTATGGCAAGCGCGACAGCAGCACGGGAAAACGCCCGGCAGTGTCAGGACGATAGACATCAGCGCGCAACGTCACACCATCCCGGGTTTGCATGGGGGCATCTTTT
>WNEY01003737.1_pt1 | contig 11483 bp, 7 predicted proteins | sample 5400531 | NCBI WGS metagenome assembly WNEY01 (sample SAMN13153338, study PRJNA577476) | soil metagenome | isolation source: 200 cm saprolite under Douglas fir tree site 1 | place: USA:California | collected 2015-04-18
CCGTCGTCGTTTGCCGACTTCCAGTCCAACGCCGCGCTCGCCCTGGCGAAGCAGGCCGAGCGCGCGCCCCGCGATGTCGCCAGCGACATCGTCGCCCACCTCGACGTGGCCGACATCAGCGAGCAGCCCTCGGTCAGCGGGCCCGGCTTCATCAACTTCAAGGTGACGGACGCGTGGATCGCCGCGCAGGCGACGGACGTCGGGCGCGACCCCCGGCTCGGCACGCCGGCGGCTGCGCACCCGCAGACGGTCATCGTCGAGTACTCCTCGCCGAACATCGCCAAGGAGATGCACGTCGGCCACCTGCGCACCACGATCGTGGGCGACGCGATCGCCCGCGTGCTGGAGTTCGCCGGGCACAACGTGATCCGGGACAACCATGTCGGCGACTGGGGCACGCAGTTCGGCATGCTGATCGAGTACCTCTTCGACATCGGCGAGGACGCGCCGGAGGCGCAACTGCTGCGTACCGACCCCAACACCTTCTACCAGTCCGCGCGGGTCAAGTTCGACTCCGACCCCGACTTCAAGGGGCGGGCCCAGAAGCGGGTCGTCAAGCTCCAGGCCGGCGACGACCCGGCGACGCAAGCGCTGTGGGACGAGATGATGGAGCTGTCCCGGCAGTACCTCAACGACGTGTACGGGTTGCTGGGCGTCACGCTCACCGACGATGACATCCGGGGCGAGTCGTTCTATAACGACCTGCTGCCCGGCGTGGTCGACGACCTGATCGCCAAGGGCCTGGCGGTCGAGAGCGATGGGGCGCTGGTCGTGTTCCCGCCCGGCTTCACCGGCCGGGACGGCACTCCCCTGCCGGTCATCATCCGCAAGCGGGACGGCGGCTACAACTACTCCACCACCGACCTGGCCACGGTCAGGTACCGGGTGGACAAGGTCAACTGCGACCGGGCGATCTACGTGGTCGGCTCGGACCAGGCGCTGCACTTCCGGATGGTCTTCGCCGTCGCCCGGCTGGCTGGCTGGCTGCCCGGGAACGCCCGGTACGAGCACGCGCCGATCGGCATGGTCCAAGGCGCCGGCGGTGGCAGGCTGCGCACCAGGGCCGGTGACACGATCAAGCTCGGTGACCTGCTCACCGAGGGGATCGAGCAGGCCCGCGCCGTGCTGGACGAGATCGACGGCATGGACGAGGCCACGAAGGACGCGATCGCGCAGGACGTGGGCATCGGCGCGATCAAGTACGCCGACCTGTCGACCGCGCGGGACAGCGCGTACATCTTCGACTGGCACAAGATGCTGGCGCTGCGCGGCAACACCGGCCCCTACCTGCAGTACGCGACCGCGCGGATCCGGTCGATCTTCCGCAAGGCCAATATTGACCCGGACACCGGCCCCCAGGCACCGATCGTCATCACCGAGAAGGCGGAGCGGGACCTCGCGCTGCAACTGCTGGGCTTCGGCTCGGTCGTCGAGCAGGTGGCCGACACCGCCGAGCCGCACCGGCTGTGCGGCTACGTCTTCGAGACCGCCAGCCTGTTCACCACGTTCTACGAGCAGTGCCCCGTCCTCAAGGACGGCGTCGGCGAGGCCACCCGTAACTCTCGGCTGGCCCTGTGCGCGGCGACCCTGCGGGTGCTCACGGCAGGCCTGGGCCTGCTGGGCGTCCCCCACCCCGAGCGCATGTAACGCCGTTCCCCGCGCGCATCGCCGGACCGGGCTGTCCCGTTACGGGTCAGCCCGATCCGTAACCGCCCCGTCATCAGCTGGCGCGGTGGCGGGCGGCTGGGACCGCCTGGGCGTTCGGGAAAAGTTATCTCTCGAACATGCCGCTTACGGGGGCCATGATCGCCCGCCGTGCCTCGTGCGGCGGGGGCAGTCTCTAAGTCGTTGACACGAACGGGCCTTCGCACTGGAGACTCGCAACGACGTTCGTGGGCGCCCGTGGCGGGCGTGGCGTCCGCGGAAGGAGGCATCGGAGATGATAAGCCGCTACAGGCGCGGCATCCGCCAGGCCAGCATGAAGGCACGACTCGGCATCGCCGCCGCGGTGCTGGTCGGCGGTGGCGCGATCGGCGCGGTGGCTGTCGCTGCCAGCAGCCACTCCACCCCGGCGGCGGCGCAGTCCGCCGGGTACACCCTGAACTTCCGGCACCCGATCAGCCAGCAGGCCGCGCTCAGCTCGGCGCTGTCCTCCTGGGCCACGTCGCAGCAAAAGTCACTCACCACGCTGACCCGCATGGCCCCGGTGAAGAACTTCGCCATCGCTAGGAAGGGCCACACCATCTTCGCCGTGCAGCGCGGCGTCGTCGCCCTGGCCACCAGGCACTGGCTGCTGGTGAAGTCGGCGAACGGCGGGCTGCACCTGTGGCTGCTCAACGGCAGGACGCAGGTCCAGAACGTCGCGAACTCGCCCGTCGGCACCGCCGCCATGACCGGCAACACCGCCGCCACGACCGCGGCGATGCAGCGCAACAACATGGCCCCCGCCGCGGCGGTCATGGCGGGCACCGCCAACGTCGCCGCGATGAACGCCACGCCCAGGCCGGTCACCTTCACGGTCGCGGTCACGGGCACCAACGTGACGCTCACCATCACGGTCACCCCGACCACCGCGACGGTGGCCCCGGCTACCATGACGGCGGCGCAGACCATGGCGGCACAAACCGGCACCACGATGACGCCGACCAAGCAGCCGGTGTTCGCGGCTACTAAGCACATCGCCCGCGGCGACCTGGTGTTCGTGGCCGGCGTGGTGAAGAACCACTTCCTGTGGGCGCAACTGGTGCTCTTCTCCGCGCCAATGGCGGTCACCCCGACCCCGACGGCCACCACCACCGTGACCCCAGCCGGCACTCCGGCCGTGCCGGGGACCGTCACCTCGACCCCGCCGACCTTCGGCGGCACGCACGCCTGAGCCGGACGACGGCACTGCTCAGGGAATAACTATGGGCGGCTCCCCCGCAAGGGAGAGCCGCCCATAGTCGTCCCGAACTTCTCAGGCCCGCTCGATGATCGTCGCGTTGGCCTGGCCGCCGCCCTCGCACATGGCCTGCAGGCCGTACCGGCCGCCGGTGCGGTGCAGCTCGTAGACCAGCTTGGTCATCAGCGCCGCGCCGGTCGCGCCAAGCGGGTGGCCGAGCGCGATCGCGCCGCCGTTGGGGTTCGTCCGCTCCAGCGACGCGCCCGTCTCGGCGGCCCATGCCAGGACCACCGGCGCGAACGCCTCGTTGACCTCGAACACGTCGATGTCATCTATGGTGAGCCCGGCGCGGTCCAGCGCCTTCCTCGTGGCCGGGATCGGCCCGGTCAACATGATCACCGGGTCATCACCGACGACCGCCAGGGAGCGAATCCGGGCCAGCGGGGTCAGCCCGTAGCGCGCGACCGCGCCGGCGGAGGCGACGAGCACTGCGGCGGCGCCATCGGAGATCTGCGAGGCTACCGCCGCGGTGATCTCCCAGCCCTCGCGCAGCGGCTTGAGCGCCGCCATCTTCTGCAACGACGTGTCCCGGCGCGGCCCCTCGTCGGCGGTCACGCCGTTCAGCGGCGCGATCTGGCTGTCGAACCGCCCGGAGTCGATCGCGGCGATCGCCCGCTCGTGGCTGGCCAGCGCGAATTCCTCCAGGTCCGGCCGCTTGATGCCCCACCGCTCGCAGATCAGCTGCGCGCCGCGGAACTGGGTGATCTCCTGGTCACCGTAGCGGTCCAGCCAGCCCTGGCCGAACGGCTGCGGCTGGCCCGCCTTGACCCCGAGGTAGATCGAGGAGCCGAGCGGGATCGTGGACATGTTCTCCACGCCGGCCGCGACCACGAGGTCCTGGGTACCCGACAGGACTGCCTGCGCGGCGAAGTGCACGGCCTGCTGGGAGGACCCGCACTGCCGGTCGATGGTGACGCCGGGCACGCTTTCCGGGAGTCCCGCGGATAGCCACGCGGTCCGCGCGATGTCCATCGACTGCGGTCCGACCTGGGAGACGCAGCCCATGATCACGTCGTCGACGGCTGCCGGGTCGATCCCGGCCCGCTCGACGACTGCCCGTAGCACGTGCGCGGCGAGATCGGCCGGATGTACCCCAGCCAGCCCGCCGCCCCGCCTGCCAACCGGGGTGCGCACCGCGCTGACGATGAATGCCTCTGCCACCGCATCTCCTCTTCGAAACGACCGGGTGTCCCCATCAGCCACGCTACCTGTGCGATTCCCGATGAGCGACCCCCAACATACGTCGATCTACCCATGACGTGGCGTCATCGTTGCCGTATCCTCGACAGCGAGGCGGGCCCGCACCCGGGTGGGTACCCCTGATGTGGCGCGGGAGGCAGCAGGCGTGAGTGGCCTGATCCTGGCGGTGCTCATCGGCATCATCGTGGCGGTGATCTGGCGGCGCTTCGGCAAGAAGTTGCATCTTCCAGGCGGCAACAAGAACTTGTGGGCGATCGTCATCATCGTCGTCGTGCTCCTGATGATCTTCTATGGCAGCACGCACACTCCGCACACGCCCGTCAAGTAACGCCAGGACCGTCAAGTGACGCCAGCGCCCGCCAGGTAACGCCAGCGGGAGCTCGAACCAGACTGCCTTGCCCTCGGTGGTGGGCCGTGACCCCCACCGGGTCGCCAGCTGCTCCACCAGGTACAGTCCCCGGCCGCCCTCGTCGGTCTCGCGGGCGCTGCGGATCCGGGGCAGCCGCAGGTCCGGGTCGAACACCTCCACCCAGATGGACTCGGCCCCGCGGCGCAGCACCACCCGGAACTCCCGGGGCGACGCCGGGGCGTGCGCGGGCCCCGGCGGCCCGTCGAATTCAGCGCCAAACGCGCTGCCCCCCGCGCCAGCGCCGCCCCGGGCACCGGTACCGGACGACGCGCTGGCCACCATCTGCAAGAGGGCGGCCCGGTTGCGGGTCGGGGTGACCGACGCGTGCAGCACCGCGTTGGTGACCACCTCGGAGACGAGCAGGCAGGCCAGGTCGGCCTGATCTGGGTCCATGTCCCATGCGGCGAAGGTGGCCGCCGCGAAGCGGCGCGCCTCAGACACCATGATGGGCTCCGCGGGGAAGACCCGGTCCCGGTGGCCAAGGTCAACCGGCGCGGAGCGCAGCACCAAGATCGCCATGTCGTCGTCGATGTCCCCTGGTACCGCGTTCTGCGCGGCCACCGCGATCGCGTCCGCCACCCCGGCGCCGATGGGCCGCGCGGCCTCGGCCGGGCCCGCGGCGGCCAAGACGGCGTCCCGCAGCATCGCGGTCGCCTCCGCCTCGGAGTAGAAGCCCAGGCCATCCCCGCGGGTCCGCCGGTCGGTCAGCCCGTCGGTGTACAAGACGAGCACCGCTCCCGGCGGAAGGGTGAGCGTCTGCTCCTTGTAGGTGGGCAGCCCGCGAATGCCGCGGCCGCGCACGCCGAGCAGCACCCCTTTATGCCGGATCTCCAGTGGCCGGACGGTCCCGCCGACCGAGATCAGCGGCGCGGCGTGGCCGGCGTTGGCGAAGGTGAGCTGCCGTGACCACGCGTCGTAGATCATGTAGATGCAACTGACCGTGGACGGGTCGCCGCTTGCACCGGGCGGCGCGGTGGACCGGCACCACTCATCCAGCTTGCGCATGATGTCCGCGGGCGACTTCTCGTCCTGGGCGTAGGCGCGCAGCGTGGCGCGGATCTGCCCCATGATGGCGGCGGCGCGCGCGCCGCGCCCTTCCACATCGCCGATGACCAGCCCGACCCGCCCGGCAGCGAGCGGGATGATGTCGTACCAGTCGCCGCCAACCTGGGTCTGGATGCCCTGCCCAGCGGTGGCCAGCGGCTTGGCCGGCACATAGCGGAACGCCACCTCAAGCCCGTCGAGGTCGGGAACCTGCTGCGGCAGCAGGCTGTTCTGGAACGCCAGCGCGGTCTCCCGCTCGGCCTCGAACAGCATCGCGTTGTCGATCGCGACCGACACCCGGCCGGCTATCGCGCCGATCAGGTCCCGGTCGGACAGGTCATAGTGCGGGTCTTGCCGCTCGGTCAGCCGGGACAACGCCAGCGACATGACGCCGAGCAGCTCGCCCCGCGCGTACAGCGGCGCCACCAGGACTGACGTCAGGCCGGCGTCGTCGGAGGCAGCCATCGACTCCTTGCTGGGCGCCGGGTAGTACTCGGCGTGCAGGTCGGGCACCACGATGGTCTCCAGCCGCGACATCGCCTCCTCGCAAAAGTGCCCCGGCGGGTAATGCACCGCCGCGCCGACCTCCGCCCATGACCCCGCCGGCGGCGTCCAGCCGCCAGCATGCGCCTGCGCCCGCCTGATGAGCTTGTCGCCGTGGAACAAGTCGATGAAGCAGTGGTCGGCGAACTGCGGGATGAGGATCTGGGCGACCTGGCGCAACGTGGCCCCCAGCTCCAGGGACCCGGACAGTTGCTCGCCGATCCGCTCCAGCAGCCGCAGCCGGTCCTGCTCCCGCTGCGCGTCCCGGCGGGACGTCTCGCTGAGCACGAGCATCATGCCGTCGATATCGCCGGACGAGGCGCGCACCGGCGCCGCGAGCGTCCGGATGAAGGACAGCCCGCCCTCACCGCGGCTCCCGGTGAAGGTGCCCTCCCAGGTCAGGCCGCGCAGCACCTGGCGGGTCATGTCGTCAGCCTTGGGGAGGTCCGCGTCGGGGATGAAGCCGAGGGAGACCAGCGGCTGCCCGGCGAGCTTGGCGGGATCCTCCGGCAGCCGCAGGATCCGCGCGGCGCAGGAATTGACGAACTGCACGCAGCCTTTTCGGTCTGCGACGATGACGCCAATCTCCGCCTGGCGCAAGACGAGCTCGGCCGGCAGGTACTGGTCGAAGACGCTCCCATCCGAGCGCGTCATGGTCGAGCTCCAGTCACTACGGCGATCCCCTGGCTACTCCCGAGAGACAAAGACGTGCGAGGCAACCTGGGCATCGAGGTCGGTGGTCATGTCTGCGCCCTCATTGGCGCTAGTGACACGAACACCGCCCTTGACCGACCCGAGCAAAACCCCGCGTCCCGGTTGTATCCCGGCGCGCTTCAGTTTAAGCATCAGGACAAGATCGCTCTGAATTTGTTCGCTGATCCGGGAGACGACAGCGGGAACGCCAGACTCGCTCACCCCACTCACCGCATCGGTCATGGCCTCGTCGTGCGCCCCGCCGGATGCCTCGGCCGACGCAATCGCCAGCTCGTCCAGCCCCGGGATGACGTTCCCGTGCGGGCAGCGCTCGGGGTGGCCGAGGAGCTCAAACAGCCGCCGCTCAACGCTCTCCGAGATCACGTGTTCCCACCGGCACGCCTCGATATGCACCTCTTCCCAGGGAAGCTTGACGACGTCGATGAGCAGGCACTCGGCCAGCCGGTGCTTACGCATCACCCGGGTAGCCAGGGCACGCCCGGTATCGCTAAGGGCAAGCTGCCGGTCGCCGGTCACGTGCAGCAGCCCGTCGCGCTCCATCCGCGCGACGGTCTGGCTGACGGTTGGCCCCGTCTGCGACAGGCGCTCCGCGATCCGGGCCCGAAGCGGGACGATGCCCTCTTCCTCAAGCTCGAAGACCGTCCGGAGGTACATCTCCGTCGTGTCGATAAGCCCATGGGCAGTCACTGCAAAATCTCCTCCTAGAGACAGGCTACGCGCTCCTGCAAACTCCCTGCGGGAATGCTTATCGTGACTGTCCGACCGACCGCGGAACCGAGACACTGACCGCCGAACAGCAGCCGCACCGCCCCGGCCAGCCACCCGACGAAGGTCATATCCCCCAGAAGATAACGGCGATAGCCGCTCAATCGTCCAGGACTCGCCGGAACGCTTGTAGCGCAGCCGGTCGTGCAGCCGGCTGCCGCCGGACTGCCAGAACTCGATGGTGTCCGGCATGATCAGGTACCCGCCCCAGAAATCGGGCATCGGCACCGGCGTTCCCTCCGGCCAGCGCGCCTCCAGCTCCGCCACCCGGTCGTCAAGCTCGGCGCGCGAGGACAGCACCCGCGACTGCCTGCTCGCCCACGCCCCGATCTGCGAGCGCCACTCCCGCGAGTGGTAGTACGGCTCGCTTTCCTCCATCGACAGCGGTTGCGCCATGCCCTCGACGGTCACCTGCCGGCCCAGGGCGTACCACGGGAACAGCGCGCAGCACCGGGGGTCTCCCGCCAGGTCGTTACCCTTGCGGGAGGTCCGGTTGGTGTAGAAGGTGAAGCCGGCCGCATCATGGGCCTTCAGCAGCACCGTCCGGGCGTGCGGGCGGTCGCCCATCGTCGCCAGGACCATCGCGTTCGGTTCGGGCAGGCCCGCATCGGTGGCCTCCGCGAACCACTTGGCGAACTGCTTCATCGGGCAAGGATCGAGGTCTGTCGCGTCCACGAGAGTTACCCTAGTGCCGTGACCAGCATCGTCCTCCCGGACCACATTAAGCCGGCCGATGGCCGGTTCGGCAGCGGCCCGACCAAGGTCCGCGCCGAGCAGCTCGCCGCGCTCGCCGCGGCGAGCGAGCTCGGCACCTCGCACCGCCAGGCGCCGGTGCGGACCTTGGTCCGGCGCATCCGCAGTGGACTGTACGAGCTTTTTTCCCTGCCTAACGAAAGCGTGGTGGCCGTTGGCAACGGGGGCAGCACCGCATTCTGGGACGCGGCGGCATTCGGGCTGATCCGGGAGAAGTCACAGCACCTGTCGTTCGGGGAGTTCTCGGCGAAATTCGCCTCGGTGACCAGCCGCGCGCCGTGGCTGGCCGCGCCGACGGTGCTGTCATCCGAGCCGGGCACGCACCCGCTGGCCAAGGCCGAGGACGGCGTGGACGCGTATGCCTTCACCCAGAACGAGACCTCAACCGGCGTGTGCATGGAACTGCACCGCCCGGCCGGCGCGGACCCCGGCTCGCTGGTCCTGGTGGACGCCACCAGCGGGGCCGGCGCCCTGCCGGTCGATCCCGCTGAGTTCGACGCCTACTACTTCGCCCCGCAGAAGGCCTTCGGCGCTGACGGCGGGCTATGGCTGGCCGTGCTGTCCCCGGCGGCGCTGGAGCGGATCAATGAGATCGCCGCCAGCGGCCGCTACATCCCGGACTTCCTGAACCTGAAGATCGCCGTGGAGAACTCGGTCAAGGACCAGACCTACAACACCCCTGCGGTGTCGAGCCTCGTGCTGCTCGCCGAGCAGGTCGACTGGATGCTCGCGCGCGGGGGGCTGGCGTGGGCACGGGAACGGACGGCACGTTCCGCGGGCAATCTTTACGGGTGGGCGGAGCGATCGCAATTCGCTGCGCCCTTCGTGGCGAACCCGTCGCAAAGGTCCCCGGTCATCGGCACCATCGACTTCGCTGACACCGTCAGCGCGGATGAGGTGGCCGGCATCTTGCGCCAGAATGGGATCGTGGACACCGAGTCCTACCGCAAGCTGGGCCGCAATCAGCTGCGAATCGGCATGTTCCCGTCCGTGGACCCCGAGGACGTGGCGGCGCTCACCGAGTGCATCGACTACGTGGTCGACCGGATGGTGTTAGCGGACCAGCGCGCCGACGACCACCACGAGGATGAGCAGCGCCAGTACCGCTGGCAGCACCCACCGGGGAACCGGGTTCACGGGATAAGGCTAGTGCTCCGATGAGGCTGTTCGTGGCGCTGGCGCCACCCGCCGCCGTGGTCGAGGACCTGAACGCGGCATGCGAGCCGTTCCGCGCGCGGCACGGCGACCTGCGGTGGACCAGCACTGACGCGTGGCACGTCACGCTGGCTTTCCTCGGGGAGGTAAGCGACGCTTACCTCGCGCGGCTGCTGCCCAGGATGGAGCGGGCGGCGCGGCGGCACGCCACCTTCCCGCTGTCTTTCGCCGGCGCGGGGGCCTTCCCGTCGCCCGGCCGGGCCAACGTCTTGTGGAGCGGGCTTACCGGGGACCGACGCGCGCTGGGCGAGCTCGCGCAAAGCGTCAGCGCCGGCGCCGGGCGAGCTGGCATCCCGCCGCCCGATGCCGGACGGCGCTACCGCCCGCACCTGACGCTCGCCCGGTGCCGCGCGCCCGCCGATGTCTCCCAGGTCATAGCGGGCCTGGAAGGCTACTCTGGGCCGCCGTGGACCGCGGAGGCGATGCACGTGATCCGCAGTCACCTGGGCGACGGCCCGTCGGGCAGCCCGCGGTACGAGACGGTGGAGTCGTACCGGCTGACCGGAAGAGCTAACCCGTGATCACGGGCGTCTAACCGCAACCGTCTCGCCCCCCGCCCCACTTCTGCCCCCGCCGACGCCCCTGCCCAGACCTGCCCTACCCACTAGCCTCGCCCGTTGAGAACCGACCGCCGCGCAGGGACTCCCCACTAGTTGCGCCGCGCCTCAAGAGTTCGCTCCATAGTCTGCAAGCCAGTGCCTTCGCCCGCACCTGGCGGCTACCGGTCACTCGCTGTGTCCTGCTCCGCGATTATCGCGAAGCAGGACACAGTTACCGGCTAGTACCCCTAGGGGGCGCGCGTCCGGCGCAGTGAGCAGCCTGTCGGGTAGCTCTGGGGTTGCACAAGACACGGTATCGTTGTCATACACGGCCTTATGGTGGCCCGTCGCGCATGGTGTACTTGATAGATGTCGCAGGTAGGTACCCGAACTGACGCTGGGCTGGCGACCGCGATGCGGATCTCGGTCAGCCGACTAGCGCGACGCTTGCGGGTAGAGCAGCGTGCCGGGGTAGGCGGCCCCGAGACGGCCCTGTCTGACATTCAGCTCGCCGCGCTGGCCGCTCTGGAGCGGCACCAGGCGATGACTCCGGGCGAGCTGGCCGAGTACGAGAAGGTGCAGCCCCCGTCGATGACCCGGGTAATCGCCGTGCTGGAGGAACGCAGCCTCGTGCAGCGATCCGCGCACCCCACCGATCGCCGGCAGGTCATCCTCACCGTGACCGCCGAGGGCCGCGCCCTCGTCACCCGCGTCCGCCGCCGCAAGGAGGCCTGGCTAGCGCAGCGCCTGCAGGAGCTGTCCGCGGAGGAGCTGGCGACCCTGCGGGCGGCGGCGCCCATCCTGGAGAAGCTCAGCCAGTCTTAACCTCAGCAGTTAGCCAACCGGGTTCGCGAGCGAAGCGAGCTTCCGGGGATCCGGGGTCGCCCCGGGCAAGCACCAGGGCGGTAGGCGCTCCTGTCCCGGGTCAGGTCTTCCGGACGAGCGCGGCGCGGGCGGGAACTCCCGCAACGGGGCCATCGCCAAGACGGTGCAGACCGGGGTCGGGCCGGTGCCGCTGCAGGTGCCCCGGGACCGGGCCGGCACGTTCGAGCCCATGCTGGTGCCCAAGCGGGCCGGGCGGGTCGCTGGCGGCCTGGACGACATGGTCATCTCGCTCTACGCGCACGGCATGTCCGTCCGCGACATCATGCACCACCTGGAGCAGGTCTACGGCACCCAGCTCAGCCACGAGACCGTCTCGCGGATCACCGACGCGGTGCTGGAGGAGGTCCGCGCCTGGCAGTCCAGGCCGCTGGACCCGGTCTACGCGGCGGTGTTCCTGGACGCGATCGTGGTCAAGGTCCGCGACAACCAGGTCGTGCAGAACAAGCCCGCCTACATCGCGATCGGCGTGGACGGC
>WNEY01003738.1_pt1 | contig 11483 bp, 9 predicted proteins | sample 5400531 | NCBI WGS metagenome assembly WNEY01 (sample SAMN13153338, study PRJNA577476) | soil metagenome | isolation source: 200 cm saprolite under Douglas fir tree site 1 | place: USA:California | collected 2015-04-18
AGTCTGACCGGTGTGCTGGCCGACGATGCCCACCGCCACCCAGCCCGGAGCTTTCTGGGCGACCCCCGAGACGTGGGTGGACGAGGGCGGGTAGGGATATCCCGTGGCCGGGCCGATGATCACCTTCCGCTCGGCGGTGTCGAGCCGGTGGGACACGAGTGAGCCGACGTCAGACCCGTCGAAGGCCACGGCGTTCCAGGTGTCGTAACCGGCCTTGGCACGCCCGATGCTCGCGTGCTCGTACGGGTTGGCCATGGCCAGCCGCCTCTGGGCCCTGAGGCGGAGGTCGAGCACGAAGCCGTCCAGGATCGCGCCCGTCTCCGAGGGGAAGACGATGGGCGCATTGGGCGTACCCGGCGCCGGGCCGACCGACAGCACGGCATCCTCTTTGATGCTGTAGAGGAACACCGTGTTCCCGCATCGCAGGCCGACGATCTTGCGCGGACCCCACCCCATCCACTGCGGGTCCGCTCCGAGCCTCAGCAGTTGCCCCCAGTCCACTGGGCAATTGGTGGGCGGTCCCTGGAAATCGTGCAGGACGCGGTCGGAGTCGGTCGGACGCACCCGGTGCTCCATGAGCCTCGGCAGCGCGTTGTAGTTGGAGGGGTAGTAGAGCACGTTCGGATCGACCGGGTCCCACAGGACCTGCTCGATGTCGGTGGGTGACTGCAAGGGGAGCGAGCGGATGAAGCTGTACGGCGCATCGCCCTGGTACAGCTCATGACCATGTTCGCGGTGCCAGAGAATGAGGAGAGTCTCGTCGGCATTCCAGGCCGGCATGGTGGAGTAGAGCGTCTTGATGACGGCGTTCTGCCCCTCCCGTGGATCGGCGTCGGTGATGCGGGTGATGAAAGTCCCGAAGGCGGGATCGACGTAGGTCTCGCCTCTCTTGGGTTTGGCCAAGGGACTCATGGCATGGGCGGCGGTGTCGGTGATCCGACCCTCGCAGGGCGCCTGGGTCACGATCTGGCCGGGATCCGTCTGGCCGGGATCCGCGGGTAGATCCGGATGGCCGCAGTTGCCGAAAACGAGCAGCGTCGCCAGGGCGAGTGACGGCGGCCGGAGCCCGACGGACAGATGCGCTAAGGCGCTGAGGCGCGACATGAGGCGATTATAGTGCGCGTCCTGCCGCAGCGGTGCCCCGCCGTCAGCGCGGCGTCAGGCCGTGCTGGCGCAAGAGCGAGTCGAATTGCTGCCGCGAGGCCCCGTCGGGCAGGACGGCGTCGACGGCGATCGACTGCCCCTCGGCCTCGAGCACGAGCACGAAGAAACCAAAGACCACCTCCGGTGCGGTGAACTGGCAGTGGCCGTAGCGCATGACGGGAAAGTTCGGATGGAGGGCGGCCGACCCGGCCAGGAACGTCTTCAGGCCGTAGAGCGGCTCGTGGCCGTAGGGGATGATGGGATCGCCCGTGGTGTGGAGGGTGACGAGGGGCCGCACCAGAGCGCCCGTCGTCTGATAAGGCTGTATCGCGGTCAGGGCCGGTGCCTCGGCGGCCAGGCGGCGGGCGAAGAGGTTGAGCAGCGAGTCGTTGGCGGAGCCTAGGTAGAGGCGTCGGGTATTGTCGAACGGCTGCCCACCCAGCTCAGCCTTGGCGTCGTTGGTGCCGAAGACGTTGTACCAGAGGACGTCGACCACGGTCTTCTCGACGCTGGAAGCGTCCGTGCCCACGGGAGCATGGGTCACCTGAAGGAGCTGCGCGACGCGCGAAGGGTGCGCGGCAATGGCGGCCTTGATGCTCGGCACGTAGACCGTGTCCCAGTTCTGGATCACGTCGTCGGGGATGTCGTCGGGGGTGCCGGGGATGACCCCGGGGAAGAAGACGTCGAAGATCACCCGGAAATCGCCGACGTAGTTGATCTGGCGCCTGAAGTCACCGATGGGGCCGCAAGCAGCCAGGCCACCCGTGAAAACCTCCGGGTGGCGCTCGACCGCAAGCGCGGTGACGAGCCCGCCCTCCGACGGCCCCACGAGATAGACGTGCGGCGGCGACCCCATCGCCTTCCCGAAGATGCCGACCAGGTCGATGATGTCGTCGACCCCCTCCAGCACCGCCAGCCCGTGCTTGCTGTAGCCAGTGGTCGCGAAGGCGAAGCCCAGACCGTTGACGATGCCGGGCACCGAGTTGCCGTCGGGCAGCGTGAGCTGGTCCTCGGGGATACCGGGCGGCGCGTTGAAGGCGACGTAGCCGTGGGCGAAGATCACGAGATCGCCGTTCCAATGGCCGGCATCAGGCATGCAAATGCGATATTGGGCTCCACTCGCTTGGATACCGTCGGGCTGGCAGTTGCTCCCTGCCGCTGCGGGCGCGGCTACAGCGGCCAGGCTCACGAACGTCAGGACGATGAGTCTTCCCTTCCGCATGCACTCCTCCGCGAATGAATGCCCGGCTCTCCGGTTCACTAAAGAAGTTGGCCTGCCTGGAGGGGCAGCAGACGTCCGCGCCGGCCCGGGCGGTGAGTCTCGGTGCGGGACAGTAGCACACTTTGTCGGCGGGCCTAACACACTTCGTCCCCGACTGCCGTCCCGCCGGCATTCTGGGCGACTGGATCGCTACGGCGTGAACGTGAACGGGGTGGAGTCGATACTGAGCCAGTTCGCGGACTGCGCGGGGTCCAGGCCCGGCCGTACGAGCAGCACGAACCACGTGTAGGCCCCCGCCGCCTCCGATCCCGTGAACGTGTGGGTGAAGAGCGGCACGTCCACGGCGAACCCGAGCTGGAGGTTCGACGCCGCGGGCACCAACATGTTGGGTGCGCTGGCCCCCAGGGCGAAGAACCCTCCGCCGGGCAGCATCACGAAGACGTAGAGGTCGACCTTCGCGGTGCCGTTGAAGTCAGCGGTGAGGCTCAAGGCCTGGCCGGTGGCGAAGGCGCTGCCGTTGAGCTGAGCGTCCACGAAGCCGGCCGGCGGGTAGATGAAGCGGACGCCGTTGATGTCTCCCTCCTGCGGCGTCGGCCCGCGCCCGTCGCCGTGGGCGAACGCGTTCATGAGGGCGGCATCGGCCACCGGGTCGGTGGCGCAGTCGGGGCTGAAGGCATCGCCGCAAGAGTGGCCGAGGCCGGTGACGTGGCCCATCTCGTGGCCGACCACCTCGCCGTAGTTGCCGGGATCGGCGAAGAAGCAGTCGGTGCCGCCGTTGATGATGATGTCTTCCTCCCGGAAGCGGAGGAAGGTGGCACCGTTGACGACTTTGCTCTCGAAGCTGAAGTTGGCGACGCCGGTGACGGCAAGCACCCCCGAGCAGGTGACGGGATCGAAGTCGGGGAACTGGCCGCAAGGGTCGCCGTGGGAGACGGCGTTCACGCCGTCCCTGCGGAAGCAGGCGGCCGTCGTGTTGCCCCCGTCGTTCATGACGATCGTGGACCCCGTGACGTTCGTCCAATTCTGCGTCGCCGCCTCGAACTGGGGACGCGCGCCTCCCGGCACCACTGTCGGTGCGTTGGCGGGGTTGAACATCATGGTCACCGGGATCCCGGAATCGGGCTCGAACCACCGCAGGGGAATCAAGGGATGAAGGGTGAAGCCGAGGTCGGGAGAGGAGACGGCAATGGCCGGGCCCGCCGCGGCGGGGGGCGTCAGGGCCGCCACGGGCGCCGGGTGGCCGTCGACGAGGTCTCGTACTTGATCGAGCAGGTCGGGGAGAGGCCGCCGGCTGCCCTCGCGCTTCTGCCCGCGGCGCAAGACCACACCGGCGTCCCCCGCTCCCTCCTGGACGGCAACGTCCGCGCCGCCCTCCGATTCGATCCGGAACTTGCCCTGGAAGAGGCCGGTGACGGTGAGGGCGCCCCGCTTGGTCGGTTGCGCGAAGACGAGCACCTGCTCCCCCTCCGTGAAGCCAGGGGAACCGAAGACGAAGCTCTGGTAACCGTCGACGGTTCCTCCGAGGAGCTGGAGGACGATGCGGTCCCGTCCCGCTCCGCCCTTAAGGGACTCCAGCACGCGGATGGTGACGTCGGTATGGATCTCGGTATGGGCGGCATCCGACCGCGACACGATGGACTCCACCTGCCCGCGGACGATGACGGAGGAGAGCCGAACGAGGGCCTCCGTGTCCATGTAGGTGACCATCGAGGCGAGGGCCGGGACGGCGCCGAGGACGGCCAGCGCGTACGCGCAGAGGATTCCGGAGCGGTGAAAAAAGGACAAGCTGTCGCTCCTTTCGCGGTCGGGGGATCGACGGCGCGGAATCTTAACCCCCCGGAGGGGCTGGCGCAACGCGGTGTCGAGTGATTTACTTCCGGCCGAAGCTGGGATCATAATCCGCCATCACTAGACCGCGGGGAGGAAGCCATGATCAGCCTCAACATCAACGGCAAGGCCCGGAGTGTCGACGCCGAGCCGGACACGCCGCTGCTCTGGGTCCTTCGTGACACCCTCGGCATGACCGGTACGAAGTTCGGCTGCGGCGCCGCCCTCTGCGGCGCGTGCACCGTGCACGTCGAAGGCAAGCCGATACGCTCCTGCAGCACGCCGGTCTCGCTCGTCGCCGGCAAGAAGATCACGACCATCGAGGCCGTGAGCGCGACCCCGGCGGGCCAGAAGGTCCAGGCCGCGTGGGCGGCGCTCGACGTGCCGCAGTGCGGCTACTGCCAGTCGGGCCAGATCATGAGCGCGGCCGCCCTGCTCGCCGAGAAGCCGAATCCCACCGACGCCGACATCGACGACGCGATGGCCGGCAACATCTGCCGCTGCGGGACGTATCCGCGGATCCGCGCCGCCATCCACGCGGCGGCCGGCGGCAAGGGAGAGTGATCATGAGCCTCGTCACTGATCCTTCTCGCCGCGCGTTCCTGAAGACCGGCGCCGCCGTGGGCGGCGGCCTCATCCTCGGCGTCGCGCTGCCCGACTCGCTCCTGAAGCCCGCGGGCGCGCAGGCGACGACGTCCATGCCGAACGCCTGGGTGAAGATCGGCAGCGACAACAGCATCACGATCATCTCGGCGCGCTCCGAGATGGGCCAGGGCGTCTACACCGCGATGCCCACGCTGGTGGCCGAGGAGCTCGAGGTCGACCTGAAGAAGATCAAGGTCGAGATCGCGCCCGCCGCCGAGCCGTACATCAACACCATGCTCGGGGGCCAGATCACCGGCGGCTCGACCTCGGTGGCCGAAGGCTACGACAAGCTGCGCATCGCCGGCGCCCAGGCGCGCACGATGCTCGTGGAGGCGGCGGCGCAGAAGTGGGGCGTCGACGCCTCGGCCTGCCGCGCGCAGGACGGCACGGTCCAGGGGCCCGGCGGCAAGACCGCGACGTACGGCGAGCTGGCCGAGGCCGCCGCCAAGCTCCCGGTACCCAAGGATGTGAAGCTGAAGGAGCACAAGGACTCCCGGTACGTCGGCAAGGCGATCAACCGTCTCGACTCGCCGGGCAAGATCGACGGCACCGCCGAGTTCGGCATCGACGTGAAGCTGCCGGGCATGCTGTACGCCTCGCTCGCGCAGTGCCCGGTCATCGGCGGCAAGCCGGTGAGCTTCGACGCCGCCAAGGCCAAGTCCATGCCCGGCGTGAAGCACGTCGTGCAGATCACCGACGGCGTCGCGGTGGTCGCGGACAGCTGGTGGCGGGCCAAGGTCGCGCGCGACGCGCTCACGATCACGTGGGACGAGGGCGCGGGGAAATCGCTCAGCTCCGCGTCGATCTCCACCGCGCTCAAGGCAGCCGCGGCCAAGCCGGGCGCGGCGTTCAAGAAGCAGGGCGACGTGGACGCGGGACTGAAGGGCGCGGCGAAGACCCTGCAGGCCGAGTACGAGCTGCCGTTCCTGGCCCACGCCGCGATGGAGCCGATGAACTTCACGGCCGACGTGCGCAAGGACTCCTGCCTCGTCTACGGCCCGACGCAGTTCCAGCAGTTGGCCGCCGGTGTCGCCGCGCAGGCGAGCGGCCTGAAGCCCGAGCAGGTCACCGTGCGCACCACGTTCCTCGGGGGCGGCTTCGGGCGCCGCATCGACGCCGACTTCATCGCCCAGGCCGTCGAGATCTCCAAGGCGGTCGGCGCGCCGGTCAAGCTGGTGTGGACCCGCGAGGACGACATGACGCACGACTTCTACCGGCCCACCAGCTATCACCAGCTCTCCGGCGGCCTGGACGCACAGGGCCGGCCGGTGGCGCTGAAGTTCCACCTGACCTCGCCCTCGGTGACCTCGCGCCTGTTCCCCCCGTTGGTCAAGGACGGCGTCGATCCGTTGATGACCGAGGCCGCCGTGGTGCCCTACGACATCCCCAACCAGCTCGCCGACGTCGTGATCCACGACACCGGGGTGCGGGTCGGGTACATGCGCTCGGTCTCGCACGCGCTCAACTCGTTCGCCTACGAGTCGTTCATGGACGAGATGGCGGCGGCCGCGGGCAAGGACCCGTACCAGTTCCGTCTGGCCCTGCTCGACAAGCAGCCCCGCCTCAAGCACGTGCTCGAGCTGGCGGCCGAGAAGTCCGGCTGGGGCACCCCGCCGCCAGCGGGCCGGTTCCGCGGCATCGGTCTGATGGAAGGCTACGGCACGTCCATGGCGCAGGTGGCCGAGGTGTCGGTCAGTGGCAAGACCGTCCGCGTGCACCGCGTGGTGGTCGCGGCCGACCTCGGGAAGATGGTGAACCCGAACATCGTGCGGCAGCAGCTCGAGAGCAGCATCATCTTCGGCCTGGGGGCCGTGCTGTACGGCGAGATCACGCTGAAAGACGGCCGCGTCCAGCAGAGCAACTTCCACGACTACCCGGTCGTGCGCATGCCGGAGACGCCGAAGATCGAGATGTACATCGTGGACAGCAACGAGAAGCCGGCCGGGATCGGCGAGCCGGGGACGGCGCTCGTCGGCCCGACGGTCGCCAACGCGGTCTTCGCGGCGACGGGCAAGCGCCTGAGGAAGCTGCCGCTGCGCCTGGCCTAGCGATCAGCCGAACCGGACGCTGAGCATCGAGATCGATCCCCCGTCGAAGCCCTCGACGGGGAAGCTCACCGCTTCTTCCGGGTGGCGCAGCCCGAGCACGTACAGGAGCGGCAGGTAGTGGTCCGGCGTGGGGACGGACAGCAGCGCGTCGCGGCCGAGGGCCTCGTAGGCGACGAGCGGGCCGTGCTCGCCCGTCCGGATCAGGTCGCGGGCCACGTTCTCGAATCGCACGGCCCAGTCATAGGGCTCCATCGAGTGGCGGCCCCAGCCGTACGCGTGGAGGTTGTGGACGAGGTTGCCGCTGCCGATCACGAGCACGCCCTCGTCGCGCAGCGGCGCCAGCCGGCGGCCCAGCTCGTAGTGGAACGCCGGAGGCTGCGTCTCGTCGATGCTGAGCTGGACGACGGGCACGTCGGCCTCGGGGAAGACGTGCCGGAGCACCGACCAGGTCCCGTGGTCGAGGCCCCAATGCCCATCGAGGCCCACCGGGGTCGGCGCCAGCTGCGACTGCACGCGGCTCGCGAGCGCCGGGTCGCCGGGGGCCGGATACTCCACGCGATACAGCTCCGGCGGAAAACCCCCGAAGTCGTGGATCGTCGGCGGCGCCGGCATCGCCGTCACGGAAGTCCCCGGCAGGTACCAGTGCGCGGAGATGGACAGGATGGCCCGGGGCCGGGGCATCGCCGCTCCCACCCCGTTCCAAGCCTCCGTCCAGGCGTTCGATTGGATCGCGTTCATCGGGTTGCCGTGCCCGAAGAAGACAACCGGCATCCGGCCCGAAGGAATGCCCATCAACCCCGGCCCTACGGCAAGCCCAGCTCACGCTTGACGGCGGGGAGAAGCCCGGGCGTCTCGGCCACGAGGCCGGTCAGCCGCGGAAGCCGCTGGTTGAACCGCAGGGCCGATCCATCAGGCGTGTGCACGCTTCCCCCGGCGGCCAGCACCAGCGCCACGCCGGCGGCCACATCCCATTCGTGCTTCGGAACGAGGGTCCAGGTGGCGTCGGCGAGGCCGGCCGCGACGAGCGCCAGCTTGTAGGCCACCGAGCCGACCGGGCGCACCGTGAACGCGGCGCCGCGGAACCGCTCCCACTCGCCGCGGTCGACCTCACTACGACTGGCCAGGACCACCGCGCCGGGCAGGCTCTCCCGGCCGCTCACCCTCGCCGGCCGGCCGTTGTAGGTCACCCCGCTCCCCAGGCTGCCGAGGAAGATCTCCCCCGTCGCAGGGTTGGCCACACCGCCCGCCACCGCCCGGCCGTCCTCGAGAAGGCCCACCGAAACGCACCACTCGGGGATCCCGGCCATGAACTCGCGGGTCCCGTCGAGGGGATCCACCGCCCACACTCGGCGCTTCTCCAGGCGGCAGGGGTCGTCCCGGCTCTCCTCCGAGAGCCAGCCTTCCCCTTCGGCAGGGAGCATCCTGGCCAGGACGTCGTTCACGGCCCGGTCCGCTTCGGTGACGGGGCCCGCTCCCGGCTTGTGCTCGACGCGCACGGTGTCCGCGCGGAAGCCCTGCAGAACCTCCACTGCCGCGGCGAGCGCCGCCTCGATCCTCGGGAGGGCTTCGATGCCGCCGCCGTTCTCAGAAGGCGATATGTCGAGGGCTCTCATGGAACGCAAAGAAACGAGGGAAACGCATTCTCCCCACGGCGATGCGCACTGTCAAGCTCGCCTCGCCGCAACTTTCGTTCTCCGGAGCGCCCTGCGCCCACGCGACAGGTTACGATCGACCGATGATGCGAAAACCCGGGGGGCGGGCCGACGACCAGAAGGACAAGCCGCCGCCCGTGCCCCCCGACCGGCCCCGGAAGCCGCCGGTGGAGACGCCGCCCGACCAGCCCGGCATCCCCCCCGGTGAGCCCGACCCGCGGCCGAAGGGCGACCCGCAGCCGAACGAACCGACGAGGCTCGTGTAGCCCCGCGCGGGGCTATAATCCCCGCCCATGCCGCAGCCTCCACCAAACGTCACGCCGGAGATCGTCCGCGGCGACCTGACCGAAGAACAGCTCCAGGCGTACCTCGCGGGAACGGAGCTGGCCGTCGACACCGAGACCCTCGGCCTGCGGCACCTGCGCGACCGCCTCTGCTGCGTACAGCTCTGCAACCGCGCCGGCCGGGCGGTGCTCGTCCAGATCTCCCGCGAGCAGCTGCGGTCGGGCTCCCCCGAGTCGCGCGCGCCCCGCTTGAAGCGCCTGCTCGAGGAGCCGCGCATCCTGAAGGTGCTCCACTTCGCCCGCTTCGACGTCGCCGTCCTCCGCCACTACCTCGGCATCACCCTCGACCCGCTCTACTGCACGCGCACGGTGAGCAAGCTCGTGCGCACCTACACCGAGCGGCACGGGCTGAAGGACGTGGCCCTGGAGCTGCTCGACGTCGAGCTGGACAAGACGGTGCGCCACACCGACTGGTCGAGCCCCGACCTCCGGCCCGAGCAGGTCGCCTATGCGATCTCGGACGTGACGCTGTTGCTGCCGATCATGGACCGGCTCGACGCGATGCTCGAGCGCGAAGGGCGGAAGGAGCTGGCCCGGGAGTGCTTCCGGGTGATCCCGACGATGGCCCGTCTGGACCTGATGGGCTACGACCTCTTGTTCGAGCACTGACGAGGAGGGCTCACATGCGCCACCGCGCGCCGCTCGCCGCCCCGATGCTGTTCGTCGCCGCGACGGCCCTCGCGTTTCCTGCCGCCGCGCAGGGACCCGACTTCGAGAAGGTCCAGATCAAGACGGAGAAGGTGGCGGAGGGGATCTGGGTGCTCGCGGGCGCGGGCGGCAACATCGGCGTTTCCGCGGGCGCCGACGGGGTGTTCCTCATCGACGACGAGTGGGCGCCGCTCACGCCCAAGGTGAAGGCGGCGGTGGCGGCCATCAGCGACCGGCCGCTGCGCTTCATCCTGAACACCCACTGGCACCCCGACCACACGGGGGGCAACAAGGACCTCGGCGAGGCGGGCGCGCTCATCGTGGCCCACGACAACGTGCGCCTCCGCATGAGCACCGACCAGTTCATCGAGGCGATGGGCATGAAGTTCCCGCCGTCGCCGGCCCGGGCGCTTCCGGTGGTGACCTTCAACGACGCCGTGACCCTCCACCTCAACGGCGACGACGTCGAGGCCTTCCATGTGCCGCCCGCCCACACCGACGGCGACGCGATCGTCCACTTCCGGCGCGCCGGCGTCGTCCACATGGGCGACCTCTTCTTCAACGGCATGTACCCCTTCGTCGACCTGTCCAGCGGCGGCTCCTTCGAGGGGTTCATCGCCGCCGCCGACCGCGCGCTGGCGCTGGGCGAGGTGACCCGGATCATCCCCGGCCACGGCCCCGTGGGGACCCGCGCCGACCTGCGCGCCTACCGCGACATGCTCGTGACCGTGCGGGACCGGGTGAAGCCGCTCGTGCAGGCGGGCAAGACGCCGGCCGAGGTGTTAGCCGCCCGGCCCACCGCCGACCTGGACGCGAAGTGGGGCCAGGGCTTCATGAAGCCGGAGCAGTTCCTGGAGATCGTCGCGCAGTCGCTCGCCCGTCTTCATTGAGCTGGGGGGTGCTAGCGGCGCACCCCCCAGACCCCCCCTCGCTTCGCGGGAGTGAATCCCGCTCCCTCGTCGATCGAGCCTGGGGTCCTAGCGGCGCGCCCCAGACCCCTCGCTCGCTTCGCGGGAGTGAATCCCGCTCCGCTCGCAGTTCTTGCTCTTTTTTTTCTCTGCGTTCTCTGCGGCCTCTGCGTTGAAGGCAACGCTTGCCTAAAGCAGGCCTTCGATTTCGTCGGGGCGGGCGAACTTCAGGTCGGCGAGCGCGGCCACGATGGCGCGGGCCGAGGCGCGGCAATGCTCGAGGACGTCCTTGTCCTGGCCGGGGCCCGTGGCGGCCACGGTCCACATGCGCTCCTGGGCCTCGCTGTGGGGTACGCACGCGCCCCCCTCCACCCGGTGCGGCGGGACCCGCTCGTACTTGAAGCCCGACACGCCGGGGAACGCGTACTCGAGCAGGTGGTCGATCACGCGCACGATGCGCGCCTGGTCCTCGCCGAGCAGCCGGCTGTCCGCGCGCACCGACACTTCCGTGCCGAGCTGCGTCACCGCGACCGCGATGCCGATCGAGGTCGCCTCGATGCGGAGGAGGTCGTTGGCGATCTCCGCGATGACGTCGCGGTGCTCGTCCTTGACGTAGCCGACCGGGGCCACCCGCACCGTCCCCGTCACCTCCATGTTCGAGAAGGCCACGTTGCGGTACTCGAACCATTCGGGCGGCACCCGGTAGTCGCGCAACTCGTCCAGCAGGTCCTGGGTCGCGGGGTCGCGGGTCAGCTTCTCGAACATCCGGAAGTCCAGGGGCGTCGAGCCGTGGAGGAGCGCGCTCGTGTCGGTATAGATTCCGAGGGCGGCGGCGGCGCGGCCCTTCTCCCCCACCGACTCGAACACGTCGAAGGCCATGGCGAGCGCGGCCATGAAGGCGGAGGTGGATCCCACCGGCAGGCCGACGAAGGCGAGCTTGACGCGCCGCACGCCCTTCTCCCGGGTGTTGCGCTCGACGTCGTCGGGATCGGCGTGGTGGTCGGCCACGAAGAAGTACTCCTTCACCGGCAGGACCCGGCCGGTGT
>WNEY01007756.1_pt1 | contig 11482 bp, 5 predicted proteins | sample 5400531 | NCBI WGS metagenome assembly WNEY01 (sample SAMN13153338, study PRJNA577476) | soil metagenome | isolation source: 200 cm saprolite under Douglas fir tree site 1 | place: USA:California | collected 2015-04-18
TTCGCGGAACGCAGGCGGGCAGGCTTTGTAGCTGCTTTTTTGTTTGGAATTGTGCATTCCTGCGCTGCTGATTCTGCTAAAATCAGCGATAGTCCACTTGCTGCGAAGCGTTTTATGATTGAGTTGGCGCCCTCGATTTTATCGGCCGATTTTGCCCGCCTGGCAGAAGAAGTTCAGGCCGCACTGGCAGGAGGCGCTACCCTGCTGCATGTAGATGTGATGGACGGGCACTTTGTTCCCAATATCACCATTGGCCCACCTGTGGTGCAATCGTTGCGCAGGGTCACCGATGTGCCTTTTGATGTCCACCTGATGATCGAGAATCCTGATGAGTATATCCCCGCCTTCGCCGATGCCGGGGCCGACTGGATTTCGGTGCACCAGGAAGCTTGCATCCACCTGCACCGCACGCTGGAACACATCACTTCCCGCGGGCTGAAGGCGGGCGTGGTCATCAATCCGGCTACTCCGGTCGAGACTTTGAGCGAGGTGCTGGATATGGTGGACCACGTTCTCGTGATGTCCGTGAATCCCGGGTTCGGTGGGCAGAAGTTTATCCCCTCGTCGCTGGAAAAAGTGCGTACTTTGGCCAATATTCGCAATGCCAGGAATTTGGGGTTCAGGATTGAAATCGATGGCGGCATCGGCCCGGAGACCGTCGTTAACGCAGTACGCGCCGGGGTGGAGATTCTGGTTGCCGGCAATGCCGTCTTTGGGCATGGCGATCCCCATGCCAACGTTGAACAACTATTGAAAGCAGCGCGCGAGGCGACCCTGGTCAAGGTGTAAACGCCTGGGCGTGCAACCGGGACAAAGCAAGTCACAAAGTATTGGAGTGAGTATTTTTATGGTCCGCAAAGTCTTAGCTGTTCTCTTACTTGCCCTCATCCTGCCCCTGGCGGCAATGGCTGGTTTGTTTCACCACAGCAAACCTCAGAACCCGCTGGCCAACGTTGATTCCAAGCAGCCGGACAAGGTGTTGTTCGACCGCTCCATGGATTTCATGAAGCACAGCAAGTACGACCAGGCGCGCCTCACTCTGCAGACTCTCATCAATGCATATCCTGATTCGGAGTACATTGCCCGCGCCAAGCTGGCCATCGGTGATGCCTGGTACGCCGAGGGCGGCACCACTGGCCTGGCCCAGGCGGAAGTTGAATACAAAGATTTCGAAACCTTCTTTCCCAACATGCCCGAGGCTGCCGAGGCCCAACTGAAGGTGGCCAATATCCACTACCGCCAGATGGAAAAACCCGACCGCGATGCTACTCACGCCAAACGGGCTGAGGAGGAATATCAGCAGTTAATCCTGCAGTGGCCCGACAGCAAGCTTGTGCCTCAGGCCAAGCAGCGGCTGCGCGAGGTGCAGGAGGTGCTTGCCGAGAAGGAATTCGGCATCGGCAAACAATATTACATGCGCGAATCCTGGCCCGCGGCCATTGCCCGCCTGAAAACAGCGGTGGATACTTATCCGCTGTACAGCAAGGCCTCCGACGCGCTCTATATGCTGGGCGACATTTACGAAAAACAAATCCAGCGCACAAGAGATTCCCGAATATCGGAAGGCATTAAAGGTAAGCTCATCCCCGATTTTACGAACAAGGCGGCAGAGGCTTACTCCCGCATCATCTTGAATTACCCCATGACGGACCGCGCCAACGACGCCAAGCGGCGTCTGCAGGTCCTGGGACGCCCGATACCGGCTCCATCGCATGAATCAATTGAGCAAGACAAAGCCATTGAGGCCAGCCGCTCGGCGCCGGGACATCTCGACAAAGTCATGCACAATTTTCATCGCGCTCCCAATGTGAAACAAGCCGCCCACCTGGGCGAGCCCACCATGACTCCTCCTCAGGAAACCAGTGCAGTGTCGGTTGTGCGCGAGACCACTACCATGCTCACCAGTGCCTCGGAAGGAGGCGGTAGTGCGATTTCAGTGGAAGTGCGTAAAGGAGAGGTTCCGAAAAGCGAAGCTGTGCCCCACTCCGATTCACAAAATCAGCCCGCGCCTCAGGCGCCCGCCCCGGCCGTCAGCACGCCGAATCCGCAAGGGGCAGCTCCTGCTCCCTCGGCAACCCCAGGCGCCGATACAGGTATTCCTGAGTTGAAGCCGATTGATTCCGGAACGCCGCAAACTCCGGGGCCACAGGGCGCCGCCTCCGCGCCCAGCCAGCTCAACGATGCCAGGAGCACGGAAACCGGCTCCGCCCAGGCGGCGGATGCTCAGAACAGCTCGCAAGACCAGACTGGAAGTTCTTCCTCCAGCAGGAAAGGCAAGAAGAAAAAGTAGTTCGGTTTTAGACCGAATTTTAGGGTATTTTATCCAGGGTCCTCCCCACTCTGGCAGGTTTGCATGGGTCGAATTGCCGGATGTTGCCGTTTAAGGTGCCGTCCTCATTGACTTACGACCCAATAAACAGTAACGTTTGATGCACGCTCCCCCTCCCCTTAAGGACTAATTGTGTGGCGTTGAAGATTTTATTGGCAGACGACAGTGCGACTGCTCAGAACATGGGCAAGAAGATCCTGGTGGAGGCAGGCTATGAAGTCGTGGCTGTTTCCAACGGGGCTGCCGCCGTTAAGAAGATCGCTGAACATAAGCCCGATATGATCGTGCTCGACGTGTACATGCCCGGTTACACCGGCTTGGAAGTCTGTGAGCGCGTCAAGAGTGCGATCGAAACCACTAAAATTCCCGTACTGCTCACCGTCGGCAAAATGGAACACTTTTTGCCGGAAGAGGGCGCGCGCGTAAAAGCGGATGGCGTCATTGTGAAGCCCTTCGAGGCCAGCGATCTGCTGGCTGCGGTGCAGAAACTGGAACAGCGGTTGACTTCCACAAACTCCCGCGCCCCGCAAGCCAAGGTGATGGTGACACCCGCGGAGCCTCCCGTTGAGGAGCCGCCGGAATACGAGCGTACGCTAAAAATTAAGACTCCCATCTTCGACGAAAAAGATGAGAGCTATCAAACCTGGAAATCAGAAACCGATGAAAGTGCGCCTGTGCCGCAGGCTGGCGTAGAGCTGCCGGAGGAGGACTTTCCTTCCGCGCCGCCCGAGCCCCACAGCGTCAATGTTCCGACGGAAATGCGCGCCACTCCTGCCATGGGGTTAGAGCATCTGGGTAGCAGCGATATGCCACACGCCGAGCGCACCACCTCAGAGCTGATGGAGCACTCCGAGCTGGAAAGTTCGGCCGCAGAAGCCAATCCCTATCAGATCAACGAAGAAGGTGCGGATGACAGGCCAAGGTCGGGCGTAGGAAGGTTCTTCTCAAAGGCAAAGAACTGGTTCGGCGGAGCCAGCTCGCTCGAAGGGTATGAAAATGAGGCCGGCAGGGTTGCAGCAGACGAGGGTGAAGCCGAAACTGTAACCTTATCTCCCGGACAGGTACACGAAACCCACACCGTGGCCAGACATGCGGAAGAGAGCCACGTAGATGAAAGTCTGGAGACGTTGGCTCCCATTTCGTCTCCGGCTGCCTCGTCGGAAGCCATGACGCTACCCCCCCCGCCCACCGTATTCCACGAGCAGAGTGAAGCTCCAGCGGCACATATGGAAATGGCGGCTGCCGCCAGCCCTACGGAAACCAAAACTGAATCTCACGACGCTGCCCCAGATCTCCATCTCAGCGGAGCGGCGCCATCCTGGGAGCCACCGCTCTCTGAAGCTGACGCTGACGTCTCCGTCGAGGCGGTGTATGGAGCACCCAATCTGGAAGCTCCAGCTCCGGAAGTAACTTCCTCGGCCTCTGAATACTCCGCCGCTTCACGTATGGCTTCAGATTTAGAAGTCACCAGCCCGCATTCCGCGCACGATGTTCCTACCGGTGCAGCCAGTGAATCCATGCTGGTGACTGACGTGAGTGAGATGTCAACCCAGTTCCCCACCCGCTTCGGAGTTGCAGATGCCGAGCCGGTCCCTGTGGGCAACGCCGCCGATTACCCCGAGCTTTACGGCCATCCTGCTCAAAGCGAAGAGGCTACCAGCAGTTCCGATACCCAAGAAATTGAAGCGCCAGAGCTGATTGACGCAGCCGAAGCTGCCCAGACAGATGCGGCACCCGCAGAGCATACGGCAGATTTCGATACCGCGGTTGCCGATGAAGTGGCTGCAGCCATGGGCTCCCGTTGGTCTCAGAACGACGAGCCGGCGGCGCACGCTGATGCTGTGCCCTCTCACTCCCACGAATCTCTCTCGGGATGGTCGGCCGAAGAGACTCATCTCGATGAAAATGAGATCGGCGTCTCCTTGCACGACGAGATGCACCAGCATCTCTCCGAACCACCCGCCAGCCCTGAATCTGAGGTCGCAGAACCTGAGCTGCCGGTCATTGCCCAGACCCAGCCGGCCTCCGCAAATACGCCGGACGCTCAACTTGCAGCGGCTATGGCAGCCGCCATGGGCAAAGAGGTCACCCCAGCCCTGACCGAGGCCGTGCATCAGGCATTTACCGGGGATTCAACCATAGCTCTCGACAAGAACACCGCCGTAATCGCCGAGATCGTTCATCGCGTTACCGAACGCATGAAACCCGAACTGGTCGCGGAAATCGCGCGTGAACTCGCCTCAGAAATCAAGAAAGAGAAGCAAAAGAGTTAGCACAGCCTGCCCGCGCAGGTAAGCTACTGTTCAAAATAAGGCTCTGATTTAAATCAAGAAAACTTCAGATGAGATTTTAGGGAGTGGCTAGTGTTTCCGGGCCATGACCCGGTCCACAATGCGTTCCATGTTCGGAATGAAGGTGCCGCCGAGGGAATCTTCGCCCGCGAGCACCTGGTTCCAGCGCTGCAGAACGGGCTTGGGTTCGTATTGCGAAGCTTCGGTAACGCGAGCCGGCTCGGGTGAGAACATGTACGCAGCCCAGGTCACAACGGCCACGTTATAACAGAGATTTGCGAGTAAGTTATATGTGGGATTCCAACTTGGCCCCAACTTCGCGCTCAAGCTGTTCAGAATCAGATGCACAGAAGCGTTGAACCCTAATCCCAAAGCGATGCCAAAACCGTGGTGCTTCCACGTCAGCCCTAGTCGGGACGAATACATCAATAAGAACAAAAGCAAGCCGCTCTGGATTAAGAGAACCCCTCGTTCAACGGTTAGAATGCCCATGATCACCCGGCTTGAACCTGAAGCGGATGACGTTATCATCATCACTCCCACCATCATTGCCAAGATTGACGCAGCCCACCGGAATATGATTCTAGAGAAATCGCGTAATGCAACGAATGAGCGGAAAGTATTGTCAAAAATCTCGTGGATAACTGCGAACCCAAGTGCCGCTCTTAGAGCACCGCAAGTCCAATAGGCATAGAAATATACTGGGTAATTCTTTAAATGGAACAGCACAAAAAGAACACTGCTGGTTACAGACTGCAAAACAAGATAATGGAAGAAAAAAGGGAATTGATCGCGTAACTTGCCGCGGACCATCATAACAGCCACCATGGCTTGCAGAAGAATGGGCACAAGCCAAAGCATGTAATAAAAGGCTGAAGGCGTCGACATAGTACTTTTTCCTTGCCGTGCGAAACACAACTCTACAGTATGAAGAGTAAGATTCTACACCGGTCACCTCAGCGGAAACAAGCGGTTTTTGATTGCTTGCTACTTTCGTCCTGCTGCAATTCCAGGACAAAAAGACCCATCAGATAGAGGGCAATTAGGGACAGGCTCATCCTGCAAAATAGCCTTTGGCACGTCGCCTGTAGAATGTTGTACTGGCGTGCTGAGGCCGTAGAACATTCCAACCAGTACAAATACAGTAAGAACTACAAATAGCGCTTTTTGTGTGAAGTTTTTCATGCGAGGCTCTCCGTGTAAGACTAAGGTTTTTAAAGAGTTTCTTGTCGGTCCGCCGTGCTCTTTGGCCGGCGACTGAGTATAGAGGCCAGCAGGTCCATTGCGAAGCGTTACATCCGGCCAGATGTACCTTTTCCATCAGAGCATGTACTAAAGTAACCGCCGCCGGCCCGTGATTATTAGTGCGGCGCAGGTTCTTCGCGAGCGCCAAAATGCGCTGATTCCCGACATTCCACATACAATTTCCACCGTGCATCGCACCTCGCACCTTGTGCAGTGAAATGGCGCAGCACCCGAATTCAATCTTCGAATGAAAGCTGACAAATCCAGACCGCTGATCGCGTTTAGCTATTTCGGATGGGAACAAGACTAAAAACAATTCGTTGAAATTCTTGAAGGCTCAACCCTCGAAGAAACATTGACGGCTGTTCCAGCATTACGCTTTAAGGCTTTAAAGATTTGCTCTGGAAATTTCTGCTTCTCGCGCTCACACAGTGCTTTTCGCATCGTGTTCGCGCCCGGAAAAAAGGGGCTGGCTATGGTATAATTTGATGTGAGCAAGTATCTACTAAGTGACTTTCATATCAATAACTTAACCTAAATCGATGCGATCTGGAACCTGGACCGCATTAGCCTTGCTCTGCACAAATGTAACGTTCTGCGTTTAGGTGATTGGTGCTTAACGAACCTTCGGTGAAGTAACGGGGACCCTCAAATAATGGCTTCCAAAGAGACGGCAGTGGCAAGCGCAAAAGAGCAGACCAAAGCGAAAAAAACGAGCAGCGAAAACGGCCATGGAGATTACACCGCTGAATCCATCAAGGTTCTGGGTGGCATGGAAGCGGTGCGCAAGCGTCCGGCGATGTACATCGGCTCGACCGGCGATATGGGGTTGCATCACCTGGTATATGAAGTCGTAGACAACTCCGTGGATGAAGCGCTGGCCGGGCATGCCGACAAGATTGACGTGACCATCCATATCGACAACTCCATCACCGTGGTGGATAACGGACGCGGCATTCCTGTGGATGACATGGTAATCGATGACGAAAAGATTCCTGCTGCCCAGGTGGTGATGACCAAGCTGCATGCCGGCGGCAAGTTTGATTCCTCCACTTACAAAGTTTCCGGCGGATTGCACGGCGTGGGCGTGAGCGTGGTCAATGCGCTCAGTTACCAGCTTGACTTGGAAATCTGGCGCGACGGCCACGTGTGGGAGCAGACCTACAGCAAAGGCGAGCCCACCAGCAAGCTCAAGAAAACCGGGACCACCAAAAAGCGCGGGACCAAGGTACACTTCGTTCCCGACAAAAGCATTTTCACCACCACCGAGTACAACTTCGATACGCTGGCACAGCGCCTGCGCGAGCTGGCCTTCCTCAACAAGGGCCTGCTCATCACGCTCAACGATGAGCGCAACACCGATTCCAAGACCGGCGCGGCCAAGAGCCACGAGTTCAAGTACACCGGCGGCATCTCCGAATTCATCAAGCACCTGAATCGCGGCAAACAGGTGCTGCACGATAAGCCCATTTACATGGAAGCTGAACGCGACAGCGTGGCCATGGAAATTGCGCTGCAATACAACGACGGCTATTCAGAGACCGTCTTCAGCTTCGCCAACAACATCAATACCGTGGATGGCGGCACGCACCTTTCCGGCTTCCGCACTTCCCTGACCCGTACCATCAATTACGCGGGGCAGCAGCTCGGGTTGTTCAAAGATGTGAAAGAGAACCTCACCGGAGACGATGTGCGCGAAGGCCTGGTAGCGGTGATCAGCGTCAAGCTGTCGCAACCGCAATTTGAAGGGCAGACCAAGGGCAAGCTCAACTCCGATATTGCCGGCATCGTGCAGGCCTTCGTGAATGAGCGCCTGGGAGCATTCTTTGAGCAGAACCCGCCCGTGGCGCGCAAGATCATCAACAAGGCCATTGAGGCCGCACGCGCGCGCGAGGCCGCGCGCAAGGCCCGCGACCTGACCCGGCGCAAGGGCGCGCTCGATGGCGGCGGCCTGCCGGGCAAGCTGGCTGACTGTTCCGAGCGCGATCCCAGCCGCTGCGAGTTGTTCCTGGTGGAGGGTGAATCCGCTGGCGGCACCGCTAAGCAGGGACGCGATCGGCGCTTCCAGGCCATTTTGCCGCTCAAAGGAAAAATCCTGAACGTGGAAAAGGCGCGCTACGACAAGATGCTGGGCCATGAAGAAATCCGCGCCATGATCACTGCCGTAGGTACCGGCATTGGCAAAGACGACTTCGATCCCGGTAAGCTGCGCTATGGCAAGATCATCCTGATGACCGATGCCGACGTGGATGGATCGCACATCCGCACCCTGCTGCTGACCTTCTTCTTCCGCCACATGCAGGAGCTGATCAAGCGCGGGCACGTTTTCATCGCGCAGCCGCCGCTGTATTCCATCAAGAAAGGCAAGTCGCAGCAGTACATCAAAGACGACCGCGAGTTCGTGAAGGTCATGGTCAAGCGCGCCTCCGAAGGCATGGTGGTTCGCTACGGCGAAGGCGCCGCCAAGCTGGAAGGCGCTCCGCTCACCAAGTTTATGACCACCTTGAACGAGTACCTCGGGTTCTTCGACAAGGCAGATAAGCGCCTGCGCGACGCTCGCGTCACCGAACTGCTGCCCAAGCTGGGTTTCGGCGCGCGCACTGATTTTGAAGGTGAAAAGAAAACTCCGCCCAAGAAGATCGTGCAACTGTACACCCGAGTACCGCCAGATGATCTCCAAGTACAAGCAGATCCAGGAATTCATGGAGCCGCCGTTCGTGGTGGAAACCATTGGCAGATCTGCGGCCGGTGCGGCGGAAGAGGCCGGCGAAGAGCTGAGCGAAACTGAACGCGAAGCCCTGGCCAAGGCCGGTATTACGGAAAAGGAAAAGAAGTCCGCCAAATCCGCCGTTGGCAAAAAGAAATCTGCGGTGGAGACGGTAGAGAAGCAGTCAGCGCGCGAGTTGTTCGATTACGTCCTCAGCCAGGGCAAGAAAGACTTCAACGTGCAGCGCTACAAAGGACTGGGCGAGATGACGTCGGTACAACTCTGGGAGACCACGCTCGATCCGGAAAAACGCACACTGCTGACCGTCAAAATGGAAGATTTGGCCGAGTGCGAGACCATCTTCACTACTTTGATGGGCGAAGACGTGGAATCGCGGCGCAAGTTTATCGAGGAAAACGCGCTGGACGTGAAGAACCTGGATATCTAGTCCGGTTCCTTAAATTTTCAGGTTTCCAATACAGAAAAATCCCAGGCGGTCCGATTGAAGCTGCGAGTGGCTCCGGTCTAGCAGGGGCACAGCCGGGGACGGCTGTACTACTATGCCCTAAATTCTTTTCTTTTCGCGACGATTTTCATGCCATTCCAATCCTTTTCCCTCTGTCATATTGAGCGGAGCGCCTGCAGAAAACCGGCAGTCACGAAGCTGACGGGCGCGTAGTCGAAATACCCCAGGAATGCTTCCCAAGAAAATGCGGATTCAGGGAGTTCTCTCCTATGGCGTGTCCCAGACCGCATCTCCAACCCGCCCAGGTTCTGTCAGCAGGGATCCAGCCGACCGAGCCAGCAGAGCCGTCTTTTTCCCACGTTCCCAGAATGGATTCGCGGAGGCCGTTACGCGCAGCCAACGTGTTCGCACGCGGCTGCAAGGGAGAGGACTCCCGGAGGCGGTATGGATTCTGGAGATACCTTCGGGGTGTTTCGACTCCGCGCTTCAGATCGTGTTCGTGGGTGACAGGGTCGTGGCGCTCCGCTCAACATGACAGGGACGTGCGGCATGGCCACTGGGGAAATGGTGGTTTTTCTATTTGCGGCTTGCCGCGCTGTGCCACTCGAGCTTCTAAGCTACCAATGTGCCGGTGGGTGCGGCCGTTTCTGTCTTTGCTTCCAGCTCTTGCGAGGGTTGGCCGTCTTTGTCTTTGCTCTGCTCCTGACTTTGGCCGTGAACCTCTCCCGTTTGGGTGCTGGGCTCCTGTAAGCGAACTTTGAGCAGATCGCCTAGCTTGCGGAACAATTCGCGCCAGAGCCGGGCTTCCTCAGCATCATGCTTTTCATCGGGTTGGGCGGATTGTTCATCGCGTTGGGCAAGAGGCAGCGGGTGCTTCTGCATCAGCTTGTAATAGATGTTTTGGGCATTCCAGAGGTCCACGTGGAAGGGCAGCAGGCTGGCGAGCTCGACCGCGGCAACGGCTTTCCGCAGCATCAGCAGATCATCAGGCGCGGATTCGAGGCGCTTCATGAGGCGCTCCAGCGCGAGCCGCATGTCGAAGCCGAGGGCGCTGGCCTCGAGCGTCACCTGGTCGCGCTTGGCGGCCTCGAGCATCATGGCCACCTGCAGCAGGTCAGGCTCAGGGGCCTGCAAGGCGTGGCGCAGTTGCTGGTTGATGACGAACTCGGCGGTGTGATGGAAGACCGGCGGCTGGGGCGTGCCCAGCTCCGCGACAAAGCGCATGAGTGGGGCGTGCTTTTCGTAAATGCGGCGGTAGCTGGCCTCCGATTCCTGCAGGGTTGTTTCAAGAATGTTCTGCACAATGGCACGCCGCTGCTCGCTGAAGAGTGAGTTCAGAGAATAGAGCGGCCCAGCAAAGCGCTCTTGCAGCAAGCGCAGCAGCTCGGGGTAGTTCCCGCTCTGGAAGTTGGCGGAAAACTCATCCAAGAGGGAGGCGAAGTCCTGACTCTGATCGTGCAGATAGGCGACGCCGGCCTGAACCTCGTGGTCCCCGGTATAGAGCACGACGAAGCGCAGGTTGGCTTCTTCTGTGGTGATCTGCGAGCGAATGGTGACCTCGCCCATGACCAGCGTCGCCGGTCCAGAGCGCACTTTGTGGAATTCCTTGGAATCAACGTCGTAACAGAAGATGCTGGTTTTTCCTTCGCTGGGCAGGAACATGCAACTGAGAGCATAGTGCGCCCCCACCTGGCGCAGATCGACCACCATGTGCTTGATCCAGTGCTTATAGATCTCGGCGGCATTTCCCAAATGGGGAAGATTGCTGGGCGCCTGGGAGAGCAACTCCAGGAAGCGCTCCTCCAAGGGCACGCCGGGAAAGAGCTCTTCGGCCAACTGAAGGGCGCGAGCCGCATACTGCATGACCTGTACGGTCTCAATGCCGCTGACTTCATCGAAGAACCAGGCGCAACTGGTGTACATCAGCATGAGATGGCGCTGCATTTCAAGCAACTTGAGGACAGTGATGCGCTGATGAGGGTCCACCGGACTGCGGGCGTGCTGTTCAAGAAAGCGATTGATGTTGGGCAACGAACGGTCGAGGACAACCTCAATGTAGGTATCGCGGGCGGCCCAGGGGTCGTGCAGCAAGACGCCGGCGAGTTGTTCGAAGCGGGGGGCAAGCTCGTCGCGCAACCAATCCAGCGCGGTCCGCAGCGGCTTGCGCCATTGCTGGTGCCAGTCACGGCGGCCGGAGTTGCATCCGCAGTCATCCATCCAGCGCTCCACGCCGTGGTAGCAGCTCCAGGAGCTCTTTTGCAAAACTTCAACCTGATGCTCGGCGGGATAGCGCTCCAGAAACTCACCATAATTGGTAAGGGCCACGGAATTTTGTGCCGCAGGCACTACGGGCAGCGAGCCTGCATCGTCAGGTCTGCCATCGGCGGAAGTTACGCCGGGCAAACTTGTAGCCGCAGCGGGGCTTTCATTCGACTGGTTTGCAC
>WNEY01003741.1_pt1 | contig 11476 bp, 7 predicted proteins | sample 5400531 | NCBI WGS metagenome assembly WNEY01 (sample SAMN13153338, study PRJNA577476) | soil metagenome | isolation source: 200 cm saprolite under Douglas fir tree site 1 | place: USA:California | collected 2015-04-18
CAACGGCACCAGCGAGCGCGGCCCAGCCGAGCCTGGCCCAGCCGAGGCAGACGAACGCGCCCCCGCACCAGGCACCGCGGCACTGCGAGGCACGGCGTCGAGCACAGCCGTCTGATCCGGCGCGAGGACAGCGGCGAGCGCCGCCCGGGCGCCGACCGCCCCGACCGGACGGTCGCCAGGAACCTTGGCCAGCAGCGATGCGGTGAGCAGATCGATCTTGGCGGACAGGCCGGGACGCCGCGCCGACGGCGGACCAGGATCGTCGTGCACCTGGCGGTAGGCGACGCCGACCTCAGAGTCGGCTGAGAGCGGCTGGGTTCCGGTAAGCATCTCGAACAGCACGCAGCCCAGCGAGTAAAGATCGGACTGCGGGCCAACCGGCTCGCCCGAGGCCTGCTCGGGCGACAGGTACGCGGCAGTGCCCAGCACGCCGTGCGTCCGCGTGCCTCCCGCGGGTTGCTCACTGCGGGCGATCCCGAAGTCGAGCACCTTCACCTCGCGGCCGGACAGCACGATATTGGCGGGCTTTATATCGCGGTGAACGATGCCAGCCGCGTGCGCGGCCTCCAGAGCCTCGCAGACCGCGGTGGCGACCCGAATCGCCTCGGCGGGCGGCAGCGCACCACCGTCGTCGAGCACCTGCCGCAAGGTGCGCCCCGACACGAGCTCCATAACCATGTAGCGCGTCTCGTCGTCGATCCCCCGGTCGTACACGGCCACGATCCGCGAACTGCTGAGCACGGCGACGTTCCTGGCTTCCCGGTTGAACCGGGCCAGGAAGCCAGCGTCGTGGGCATATTCGGGGTTGAGCACCTTGACCGCGACGTCCCGGCCGAGCACGTCGTCGGTGGCCCGCCACACCGTCGCCATGCCGCCGGTGCCGAGTATTTCCTTAAGCGCGTACCGGCCGCCGAGTACCTGCGTGCCTGTCGGCGCCATAGCTTTAGTCATACAACATCTCCGGCCATAAATGTGGCTCACCCGGCGCTCGGCGGTGCCGCCGCGGGCAAGGCCGAGGTGTCGACTGCGTCAAATTTGCCGCTCCGAATAGTTCCGGACCAATCACGGTCTGTGATCAAGCGGGCTCAGCAGTCTCCTGAGCAGCTCAAAATCACCTGTGCAACATCATCAGGTTCGACTTGGTTCGAGGTACTCACGGACTTCCCAGGCGGTCATGACACTCTGGGATCTGTACCAAGCCCATGGAGAAAGGAGCAAGGTACGTGCGCAAGTACCTTTATCTCGCAATGGCGGTCGCGTCCGTCTCAGTCCTGGCGGCGCCGGTTGTCGCCAGCGCCGCCCCAACCGCGAAGCCCCACGTACTCACCGTCGGCAAGCCGGGCGGGAAGGCGGTCAAGGTCGGCGCCAAGCTGAAGGCCAGCCTGGTGACGGGCACCAAGGCGATATTCGCCATGAATGGCCAGAAGTTGACCTGCAGCTCCGCGAGCTTCACCGCCGTAGTGGTGAAGAATCCGACCAAGCCGGGGAAGGCGCTTGAGTCGCTCACTGCCCAGACGGTCGCAAAGTGCAAGACCAGCCTCGCGGGCGTCAAGATCAAGAAGACGTTCGCCTCGAACCTCCCGTACAACACCTCGGTCAGCGACGCCAAGGGTAACCCTGTAGTCGTCACCGGCCGGAGCGCGAAGAAGCCGATCAAACTCACCGCGGTCGCCTCGGTCGGCACGACCACGATTAGCTGCCCCTACACGGCGAAGGTCGTGAAGGGCGCCGCCTCCAACAAGGGCAACACGATTACGATCACCAAGCAGAAGTTCACGGTGGTCAAGGGCAGCAACGCGCTCTGCCCGCCGGCAGCTAACTTCTCGGCCAAGTTCGGCCCGGTCAGGGACATCAGCGTCAAGGGCAACCAGACAGTGTTCGTCAACTAGATCGCCCTAGGCAGTAAAGCGGCCTGGCGCCAGTAGCTACTGGCGCCAGGCCGTTGCCATGCGCGGGCGGCAAACGAAACCCAAAATGCTTTTCACGGGAGAACAACTTGCGCGGGTCGGGCGCTTGCGCGCCCGCGCCGCTGGAGAGAGGTGACCACTACCGGGGGAATCAAAGACCAGCATGAACACGGGGGAAGTGCATGCACCGCAAGCTCGACATCCTGGCCGAAAAAGGCTACGTCATCCTGCGCGACCGACCAGGCCCGATGGTTCCGGCCTTCGAGTGGGAGTCGCTCACCTACCTGGACTGGAAGAGCGGCGGTGACACCAACTTCGCCCCGCTGGCTTCGGCGACGGGCGAGATGGACTGCCGCGGGTTCTGGGATCACGGCAAGGCCGACAAGGATGGCATCTGGACCTCCAACCGCGAACTCGCGCCCAGCCTCGTCAAGTACGTCGAGGAGATCGGCTGCAATTACGGCCGGGTGCGCGTCATCAAGCTGAATCCCAGCGACGAGGCCACCGCCAGGCGCCAGCTGCACACCGATGACAACAACCGGCTGAACCCGGAGGGCACCGGCTGGGTGGTCAGGTCCTGGCTCGAGCTCGACGACGCGGCCGGGGAATCCACTTTCATCCTGCGCGAGGACAAAGACGACCCGTCCACGGAAACCCTGATCAAGCTGCATCCCGGCATGCAGCTGCTGATCGACACCGAGCGTCTCTACCACGTGGTCTGGCACCCGGGTCCCCGTCCGCGCTACGCGCTGATCACCTCGTGGGAGACGAGCGCCGAGCTGGAGCGCTGGGTCAACCGCGAGATGCTGCCCGACCGCCAGCTGTCCGGAATGTCCGCCTAGCGGGGCCGCCGGCTCGCCTGGCGCTACTCGCAGAACAGCCAGGCGAGCCGTTCGACCGGGAAACCGGGGCTGCGGTGGTTGTCGCGGCCGAACATCGTGCGGCCCGCCACCAGCGCGTTGAATACGGCCTCTTCGACGCCCTGCACCACGGCCTCGAACAGCGGATCGAGCCGGCCCCACGGGATGAACTCGATGCTCGGCAGCCGGTCGTCCGCACCCCGCGCGTCGAACGCGCTGTCGAGCATCCCGACGTTGGTCGTCGAGAACGCCAGGAACAAATCGCCGGAGAAGTGGCTGCCGCTGGTCCCGGTACGGGCGAGTCCGAGGGGCACCCGCCGGGCCAGCGCCTTGCACTGCCCGGGCAGCAGCGGCGCGTCGGTCGCCACGATCACGATGACCGAGCCCGCACCGGCCGGCGCGAACCAGTCGGAGTTCTCCATCGGGTTGTCGCCGGCTAGCTCCTCGCCCAGCCGGCGGCCAGCGATCACGAGTTCGCCCCGGCGGCCGAAGTTGGCCTGCACGAGAACTCCGACAACATAGCGGGGGGTTCCGGGGGGTCGTCCCCCCGGGCCAGCACCGTCGCGCGAACCGATAGTGACCAACCGCGACGCGGTGCCGGTACCGCCCTTGAAGCCATAGCAGTTCATGCCGGTGCCACCGCCGACCGAACCCTCGGCCAGCGGGCCGGTGCGGGCCGCCTCAAGCGCCCGGATCGCCGTCCGCGGCGTGACGTGCGAGCCGTTGGTGTCGTTGAGATAGCCGTCCCAGGTCTCGGCGACCACGGGCAGGTGCCATCGGCTGGCCAGCTCAGGATTGGCCTTGATCGCCCAGTCGATGATCCCGGCGTGGACGGGGCCGATCGCGTGCGTGTTGGTCAGGCCGATCGGCAGGCTGAGCGCACCGACCTCGTCTAGCCAGGCGACGCCGGTCATCTCGCCATTACCGTTGAGCGCGTACCAGCCGGCCGGGCAGGACCGGCCGACCTGGGCGCGGCCAAGCGGCAGGATCGCGGTGACGCCGGTGCGCACCGGGCCTTCGCCGGGCACGAGCGGGCCAGAACCGCTGATCAGCGTCTCGTAGCCGACCTCGACGCCCGCCACGTCGGTGATGGCATTCCACCGGCCGGGCTCCCCCGGCAGCGCGATCCCAAGGTCGCGAGCACGCAAGAGGAACCTCCTCGGTGAAGTCTTTACCCGAAGTCTTCCCGCCCGTGACGAGATCTACCGAAACAGTCCGCTACTGCCGAGACCGGCGATCAGGTTAATCGCGGCGGCAAGGATGACCGTGCCGAAAAGGTAGGAAAGCAGCGCGTGCCGCAACGCGGTCGCGCGGATCGCGGTCGCGCCGAGAGCGGTATCCGACACCTGGAAGGTCATGCCGATCGTGACCGCGAGGTAGCAGAAGTCCTGGTAGGACGGCGGTTCGGCCTGGTTGAAATCGATGCCGCCCTCCGGCGGGCCGTAGTACAGCCGCGCGTAGCGCAGCGCGAAGATCGTGTGGACGGTGAACCAGGAGATGGCGATGCTCGCCAGCGCTAGCGCGGCGAGCGCGGCGGCCGTGACCCGGTCCGCGGAATGGGCGTTGACCAGCACCACGCCCACGGTTGCCAGGCTCGCGACGGAGGCGCTGAGCGTCAGGACGTCGCTGAGCGCACGGTTCGGGTCTTCGGCTCTCGCCTTGGACGCGGTGCGAGCCGGGTCCATCGGCCAGATGACGAAGTAGGTGGTGGCGCAGTACAGCAGCGCGGCGGTGTCCCAGCCGACGGCCGGCGCGTTGGCCCACTTCCCGAACACGCCCATGAGCACGGCCGCGGCCACGCCGGCGCCCGCGGAGACCGCGAGTCGCCCCATCGAGCTAATTTCGGGCATTGCCCAGGACGGTTTTTGGCCAGATCGCACGGAAAAGAAATGTACAGCGGTCTAACTCCGAACTACCTTGGGCACGCCAAACGGAGGTGGTGATGGAGCAGATCAGCAAGAAGCTCATGAGCTGGGCGTCGGTACTCGATGAAGTTACGCTCGAGCAGGCCAAGCGCACGGCCGAATTGCCGTTCATCTATCCGCACCTGGCGCTGATGCCGGACGCGCACCTGGGCAAGGGCGCGACGGTGGGCTCCGTCATACCTACGCTGCACGCGATCATCCCGGCGGCGGTGGGTGTCGACATCGGCTGCGGCATGATCGCGGTCCGCACCCAGCTGACCGCCGACGACGTGCGGAGTCGAGGCGGTGCTGGCCCGGGTGGTGGGCGGGGGGCGAAGCGGGCGGGACCCCCCGGAACCCCCCGCGGGCTCGCGGTGCTGCGGGAGGCGATCGAGCGCGCGGTCCCGCTGTCGGCCGGGGTCTATAACACCTCCGTCTATGACGGCGAAACGCAGGCCAGGATCGAGGCCCTGGAGCGGCGTCAGGCGGCGGACAGCGCGGACAAGACCTCGTCCAACTGGCGCCTGCAGCTCGGCAGCCTCGGATCGGGCAACCACTTCATCGAGGTCAGCCTGGATGAAGCCGATCAGGTCTGGCTGTTCCTGCACTCGGGCTCGCGCGGGGTGGGCAACAAGATCGCCCAGCGGCACATCAAGGTCGCGAGCGAGCTGGCGGCCAAGTACTGGATCGCGCTGCCCGACCCTGACCTGGCGTACCTGGCCGAGGGCACCGACGAGTTCTGGACCTACATCAGGGAACTCCGCTGGGCGCAGCACTTCGCGCTGCTCAACCGCGAGGAGATGATGCACCGCGTCATCGACTGCGTGCAGGAGTGGATCGGCGAAGCGGTGCAGGAAACCGAGACGGTGAACACGCACCACAACTACACCGCCAAGGAGACGCACTTCGGCAAGGAGGTCTGGCTGTCACGCAAGGGCGCGATCGACGCCTCAGCCGGAACCCCCGGCCTGATCCCGGGCTCGATGGGCACCCGCTCCTACGTAGTGACCGGCAAGGGCAACCGCCTGGCGCTGAACTCCTCTCCGCACGGAGCCGGCCGCCAGCACAGCCGCACGAAGGCCAGGAAGCTGTACAGCGTCGAAGAACTCGATGCCGCGATGGCCGGCATCGAATGGCGCCGCACCAGCGCCGTCCTGGACGAGATCCCGGCCGCCTACAAGGACATCGACGTGGTCATGGAAGACGCCAAGGACCTGGTCGAGATCAACCACACCCTCCGCCAGATCGTCAACGTGAAGGGTGATTAGGGGCAAAAGTTATCAGAGATCCATAGTCAATCCATCATGGGCGACCGGCAATTCCACGTCATCCAGCTGGCGCAGCATGTCGGTCGACATATGCGTGAGCACAAGTCGGCGGGCTTCCAGTTCCGTCTGGTGCGCGCGCAGGGTCGCGTAGTCCAGGTGGTAGCGGATCGGCTTGCTGAACTTGTAGGCCTCGGCGACAAAGAGGTCCGTGCCGCGGGCGGCGTGGACCAGCGCCGGCGTCCACTGGGTGTCTCCGGAGTAGCCGAAGCTCACGCCGCCAAGTTCGACCCGGACGGCCAGCGGCGGCGCGCCGCTGGCGTGCTCGACTTCCCAGCCGCGCACGGTCGCCGCACCGACCGGCTGCGGTGAGCCGTCCAGGGCCAGCTCGCGGATCTCCACGCCGAACTTGCGCCGCACCTGACTTGAGCCGGGAAACAGCACCTCCATCGCCTGAAACAGCCGGTCCCGCGTCCCGGGCGGGCCGGCTACCAGCAACGGCTGGGTCCGGCCGGAGAACTGGCCGTCCAAGATGAGAAACGGCAGCCCGCCGAAGTGATCGCCGTGCAAATGGCTGATCACCACGGCGCTCACCGAGTTCGGATCGAAGCCAAGGTCCTTGAGCCCGAGGACGCTGGTCGTGCCGCAGTCCACCAGCATGAACTGGTCTTCGCCGGTCAGCCCGATGCAGGTCTGCCGCCGGCCGCCGCTGCCGAACGCATCGCCGCTGCCGACGAAGACAATTCGGGTCACTGGGCCGCGATCGTATAGGCGTAGTGGAACGCGGCCACCTTGCTCGCGGTCGGGAAGAAGTCCTCCAATTCTCCGAACAAGAAGTTATAGGCGAGGTTGCCGGGATTGAACGAGACACTGGAGACATAAATCGTCCCGGAGACCACGCGGCCCGGAGCACCCTTAGGGTCGATGCGGACCGGGATTGTGATCTTCTGACCCGGCTTAATCAGGAGGGGAGCGAGGGCCGCCTTCTTGTTCGTGCTCCGCAGCCACAAGTCTCCGGTCGGGGATGTGATGGTGGGATCGAACGGCGCGGTCAGAGCCCGCATCGTGACGTGCGCACGAACCGGCTTCGTGGGCTTCTTGCCATCAGGGCCCACCAGATAAGGCGTCACCACCCAGTCGCCATTCGGAACCTGCCGGGCAGAGATCGCCGCGGTCGAGGTCTTGCCCGCCGAAGAGATTACGTCTGGGTCGCCGAAGGCCCAGGACAGATCAAAGAAGTTCCTGGCCGACGCGATCACCTTGGCGGACAGACCGGTAGTGCCAGACGGCACCAAGAAGGTGGGCACGTCGCCATTGAGGTCGGGCAGCTTCAGCTTCGCCGACACCTGCGGAGCGAGCACGAGCGATACCTGGCCGGAGCGTCTTGCATCGACGAAGTACTGCTGGGATAGCGCTGAGCTGTTGGTGATGGTCAGGTCCGCGGTGATCGGCTTGTTCGCGGCCACCATCGCGGCGGCCAAGGTCGGCAGGCCGGTCCGGCCGTTGGCCCTGATGAAGTCGGGGTTATCGGGATCGGCGCGGTCGGCGATGAAAGCGACCTTCACGCCAGAGCCGGTGTAGCCGAGGGCTTGGGCAGAGTCGCCCTGGCCAGACTGCGTGGCGGCGTGGATCGCCTCGACCGCCTCGGGGTTTAGCTGCACGGCGTTCTTGCGCACCGGGCAGGCGCCCGGCAGTGGCTTGACCGGTCGCGCCGCGGCTGGCGGTCCCATCGTCGGTGCCGCAGAACCATAGGAAAACCGCTGGTCAGGCACCACTTCGGCGACCGCCGGGTCGGCCGCTAGCCGACTCGCCACAACCGGGGACACGGTCGCGGCAACCGCGTTGACCAGCGAGATGCTCTTGACGCCGCGCGCGTGGGTCGCGGCCAACTCGGCGAGCACGCCCCGCTGGGACGCGGCGACGGCCGCGCGGCGCCTGGCCGCGCCGGCTGGTGTGTCGGGAAGCCCGGCGAACTGGCTCCTGAGCACGATGATCACCTTGTCGGTGCCGGGCTTAACCGCCGGTGCCGGTGATCCGCTGCTGGCCTGGGCCGCCGCCGGAATCGCGAGCAGTGCACTGACCGCCAGTACCGCCTTGCCAAACGCCTGCCGGTATTTCATCGAGCCCTTCCCGAGCCATGTGCGGGGCTTGGGTCCGTACCAGAAGGCACGGACCCAGGCCGGAGTTAACTGGTCATCGCGCGATAGGCCGATGCAAGTCTGCCGCCGGCCGCCGCTGCCGAAGGCGTCGGCGCTGCCGACGAAGACGACCTGAGTCACGGGGCGGCGATGGTGTACGCGTAGTGGAATGCGGCCAGGTTGCTCAAGGCCGGGAGGAAGTTCTCGGTCCCCAGGCCGCCGAACACGGGGTCGTAGGCGAAGGAGCCCGGGTCAAACGAGACGGCGGAGATATAGATCGTCCCCGACACGACCGTGCCCGGAGCACCCTTCGGGTCGATGCGCACCGGGATCGTGACCGTCTGACCTGGCTTGACCAGTGCAGGAGACGCGACGTACTTCTTATTCGTGCTCTGCCGCCACAGGTCTCCGGTCGGCGAGCTGACCGTGAGGTCGAGCGGAGCGGTCAGTGCCCTCAAGGTGGCGTGGGCACGGACCGGCACCGCGGGCTTGTTCCCGTCTGGGCCGAAGCGGTAGGGCGTTACCACCCAGTCGCCAGCCGGAATGCTCGGCGCCGAGAACGTCGCGGTCGAGGTCTTGCCGGTCGAGGAGATGATGTCCGGATCACCGAAGGTCCAGGACAGGTCGAAGAAATTCCGCACGGACGAGGTCACCTTGGCCGACAGGCGAGTCGTTTCCGTTGGCACCAGATAGAGGGGAACGCTGCCGTTGAGGTCCGGCAGCGACAGTTTCGAGCCTGCCTGCGGAGCGAGCGTCAGCCAGACGTGCCCGGCGCGCCTGGCATCAACGAAGTACTGCTGAGACCCGGGAGAATTGTTGGTGATCTTCAGCTCGGCGGTGACCGGCTTACCGGCGGGCAGCTTCGTGCGCACCGAGGTCGGCAGTCCGGTCTGCGTAACCGGGGTGGCATGGTCGTCGATGGACACCTGGTACGGGGTGGCTGCCGCCTTACCGGACACCGGGTTGACGAAATCAATAATCAACGTCCACTTCCCGGCCCCCGGTCGGGTGACGTGGAGCCTGACGCCCGGCTGCCGGATCACCTTCATCGGCCTATACCGGAACGTCCGGATCCGCAGGTTGCCGGCTGCCGATTGGGCCAGCCCGGTGGGGCTGACCAGCATGGCGGACATCCGGTCGAGTCGCTTATCAGTGATCGCGACGTTGAGGGCGGGGGTGCCGGGCCGGACGTTGATCTCGTAGTAGGCGGTCTGCCCGTTGTCGGGGCCACGGCCGTTGCCGCCGGTCAGCGTGCCCTTGAACTTGATCGACGTTGACGCCAGCGCGCGCAGCGTCACCGGGATCGTGGTCTGATCGGCGAACTTCGGCGAGCCCGCTGAGGTGCGCAGGACGATCGCCCCGGACCGGTCACCCGGCGCCGACGGGGTCTTGACGGTAAGCGAGAAACGGCGCGACACACCCTGCGCCAGACTCAGCGAGCGGGTCGACAGCTTGCCGAAGGACCGCCAGGTCGCGGTCTGCGCGAGGAATTCGGCCGGGAGGGTACTGGGGGCAAAGGCCGTGATGATCGCGGTCCACGTGCCTTTCTGCGGGTCGGCGACCTGGGCGTCTTCGAGGTTGCTCTGTCCTTGGGGCTGGTTGTATTCGGCCAGGTCGCCGTTGGGCGCGATCAGGCTGAGGATTGCGAAACCGTTGACCGCGAGAGACACGTTCAGCCTGGCCTTGCCCCCGGCTACATGGAATCGCACCCTGAGTGGCTTGAAATCACCGTTCAGGTGCAGTGTCTTCGACTCGACGGTGGCGTAGGGCGAAAGCGTCCGCCCGGACAAGTGCACGGTCACCGGACCCTGGCCGGTGTTGGTGAGCGTCTCGGTAAAGCGCTCGCTGGCCGACCGGCGGCCCACCGCGTTGAGCTGGGTCACGCTCGCCAGTACCGCGTGCCCGGTCTTGGCTTCGGGTGCGGCCCGGTAGGAACGCGCCGCCAGCACGGCCTGGTAGGCGTCGATCATCCCCGCGCCTTGCTGCTCGGCCGGAGCGTCGATGTCCTGCGCGGTCGAGGTGATGATCCGCTTGATGAGAGCCGGCGTTGGCCGCTGCCCATGGTGCCCCTGCTCGTAGGCCTGGATCACCAGGGCCGCGACACCGGCGGTGAGCGGCGCGGCTTCGCTCGTCCCGCCTTCAAGCTCGACCGGGCTGCGATGCCCCTTGAAGTCCTCGCACCCGAAGAACAGCCGTGGTTTCGGCGTGCACAGCGCCCAGTTCAGGTCACCGGGCGCGACTACATCGACGGTCTTGCCCGTCTGGGTGAAGCCGCCTGAGCTGAGCCCGCTGATGTTGTTGTCGATCCAGCCCTTCACGCCACGCGCGGTGATGTCGGCGAAACCGGTCTGAGCGTAGCTGCGGTAGGTGGTGGTAGCACCGACCGAGATGACATGGGGATCGGTCGCAGGCGAGGAGATCGTATTGGTAACCCCTGCGTCGCCCGAGGCGACCGTGACGGTGACTCCGGCCTTGACTGCGGCGTCGTTGGCCAGCTCGATCAGGTCGGTGCTGGTGACGTCGGGGAATTTGTTGAGACAGAAAGACTCGTTGATGACGTCGACGTGGTCCTTCGTCACCGCGTAGTCAATGGCCTCAAGCAGCACGGAGCTGAACACCGTGAACGCGGAGCCGACGAAGTCCAGGCCGACCAGGCTCGCGCCGGGTGCCACGCCCAGGATCCTGATCCGGCACGGGACGGTCAGCTTGGCTGCGTAATCCGAGACGTCGTAGACGTGCCGCCCCTGGGCGGCGATCGAACTGGCGTCCAGGAATGCCTCACTACCTTCGGTTGGCGCGTTCCGACCGGTGCCGCTGAAGTCTTCCTTGTCCACGAAGACGTGCTTGCCGTTGGCGCGGATGAAATCCGGGTTGTTCGTGTCGATGCCATCGGCGATATAGGCGACCTTGACCCCGGCGCCGGTGTAGCCGAGCGCCTGAGCCGAGTCGCCCTGACCGGACTGCGTCGCGGCGTGGATCACCTCGATCGCTTCCGGGTCGAGTTGCACGGCGTTCTTGCGGGTCGGGCAGGCGCCGGGAAGCGGCTTGAGGGCCTGCGCCGCGTCCGGCGTGCCCGCGGCCGGCGCCGGCGAACCGTAGGGGATCCGGCGGTCAGGCACAACTTCCGCGACCGCCGGATCGGCCGCCAGCCGACTGACCTCAGCCGGGGAGACGGTCGCGGCGATCGCGTTGACCAGCGAGACGGGTTTGATACCGCGCGCGCGGGCGGCGGTCAGCTTAGTGAGTACGCCGCGCTGCGACGCTGCCACCGCCGCACTGCGCCTGGCCGCGCCGCCAGGTGTATCTGGAAGCCCAGCGAATTGGCTTCTGAGCACGACAATCACTCTGTCGGAGCCCGGCGGCCGTGACCCACCGCTGGCCTCCGCCGCCGCAGGAGTGGCC
>WNEY01003742.1_pt1 | contig 11471 bp, 6 predicted proteins | sample 5400531 | NCBI WGS metagenome assembly WNEY01 (sample SAMN13153338, study PRJNA577476) | soil metagenome | isolation source: 200 cm saprolite under Douglas fir tree site 1 | place: USA:California | collected 2015-04-18
CTCGCCGTGCCCGCGGTGACGGTGACGGTGCCCGCGGGCGGCGTCCCCCGGCGGCGGACGGGTTAACGGTCGCCGTGATGTGCACGGCCTGCTCCTTGCCGACCGCCACCGTGCCAGCCGATGCTGAGACGCTGGTACTGGTCAGGGTCGATTGCTCGGCGATGAATGCCTGCTGATGCCCGGCGGCGTCGGTGTAGAACCCGCCGATGGCGCAGTCGGTTGCCGCCCCGCACGATACGGAGATCACGCCCGCGTTCCCGCCGGCGTTCAGGTTCCCGGCGACTTCCTCGGCGCCGAAGAACGAGCCGAAGTCCTTTGTGCCGGCGATGAGGTTCTGGTTGGTGATGAACGCCTGCGTCCGCCCGGCAGAGTCGTCAAACAGGCCGCCAGCGACGCAGGCGCCGTCCTGCGGGCAGGACACCGTGCCCGCCGCGGCGAGCGGGCTGTTCGTGATCCCCTCGATCGCCTGAGCGTTGCCCCAGCCATTGCCCAGGTCGGCGTCGACGTAGGCCTGATTATGGGGAACGGTATCGGCGTAGCTGCCGGCGACGGCGCACTTGTCAGGCAGCGCGCAGGACAGGGCGTCTACGAAGCCCGACCCGCCTGCGTTCAGGTCGAGGATTCCAGGGATCGTGGCGTTGACATCGCCCGTGCCGTTATTGATGCTTCCGATGAACGGGTCAGCGCCTCCCTGGGTGTCAATGTAAAACCCGCCCCAGGAGCAAAAACCGTTCGGCAGGCAGGACGTTGCGACGACGTGCGACCTCCCGCCGTTGTAGGCGCTGAGGAAGTTGGTGCCCGGGACGGCGAGCGGGTTCCCGAACCCGCCCCAGTTGGGAATGACATCACCGACGGAACCGAAGCCGACCATCGCGTTCTCGTGCCCGTGCTGGTCGAGGTAATACCCGCCGGCAACGCAGAAGGTCACCGTGTCGGCAGGCATCGTGTGGCCGCAGGATACCGACAGCAGCTCAGCCCAGTCCTGGACGGTGTCCCTGGTATCTATGGCCACCGGTTCCGGCGCGTCCCACAGGCCGCCCGTCTCGGCGGCGATGTAGGGCACCGGAATCAGAGACCCGGCGCGCAGGAACGGCATCGACAGCACCGCCTCGCAGCTTCCCGGTGAGGCGCACGACACCGCGTTGACTCGGGCGATCACCTCGTGAGTCTGGGTGTCGATGCTGGCCAGGTCGGGGGTGACCAGGCTCTTCGTCTGGTACCAGCTGCCGCCGGCGCTGTCAGCGACCCAGGGAATGTCGTTGCCCCTGACATCGGTGTATGACCCGCCCGCGGTGCAGTCGCCCGCCTCCGGGCAAGACAGCGAGCTGACATCGGCATTGCCGCCCTCGTTCAGGGCGTTCAGGTTGGGAATCGGCGCCGCATCCTGCCAGGTTCCGCCGGTTTCGAAGGCAGCGAAGACCTGATCCCTGTGATCGGCGTCCTGGTAGAGCCCCACGGCGGCGCAGTTGCCAGCCGAGGCGCAGGAGATCTTCTCCACCCGCGCGCTTCCGCCCTCGTTCAGAGCCGCCAGGCCGGGTATCTGCTGGGCAAGACCGAGCCGAGCCACGGCTGCCGTGCCATCGGCCGACCGGGCAGCCGCCATCCCGGCGACGCCCGCGCCAGCCACTGTGTCGGTCGCCGCGCTAGCCGGACCTGCCATCACCGATCCCGCCGTAAGCGCGGTGCACGCCGCACCCGCCACGGCGGTAACTGCTCTTTGCCACCTCATGACGTCTCCTTCCCCGTATGCATTTATTCGTGGAGTCCTTATCCACGGTGCATACGGGCCTGAAGCGGCTCTGACACCCCGCTGACGCGTCAGACCCCCGCGGGCCATGCCTGGCGGCGGCAAATGCGAGCGATCGGCGACTGCATATATCCGCCAGCTGGGCCATGCCCATCAGAACATCGCAGTTAAGACAAGGCTTCAGGCTGCGTGTCCGCGCTCAGCGCTATGCGGTGCGGGAAGCGGTGCACCTCCTGCGGCCAGCCGACCGCGACCGCGATCCGGCCGGCCCAATGCCGCGCCTCGGCGTCGCCGGGCACATCGACGACCGCGAAACCGCCGAGGTGCTCCTTGCTCTCGACGTACGGGCCGTCGGTGAAAAGGGGCGAACCGCTGCTCGGATCGACGCTGCACACGGCGGTCGATGCGTCCAGACCGCCGTCGCTGAAGACGAAGACGCCGGCGACCGTCATCTCCTCGATCAGGGCCCGGGCGGAGGTGGCCCTCTCGCGCAGCTCCTCCAGCGTGAGGTCGGGCACCCACTCGTCGTTGAAAGCGATCAGGTACAGCGCCATCTCAAGCTCCTCTGCTCACGGGGCAGCCCAGACGACTGCCACTCACCTACTCCACGAACACACTCGTGTCGATCCGACACCCCGGCGCAAGACTTTTCCGAGCTTTCCGCACGGCAGTCGGTCGAACCGCATGCGACCGAGCCTGCCGCATTAATCGCATTGCTCTTGCCGCACTCTGCGCTTCGACTGTCGCGCATCACCCGACGGAGGACACGGCCGGAGATCCTCGCCGAGTGAGAACTTTCTTCACAACGCCGGGTTCAAGAACCGGTCGCGCGAGGACGCGGACCGAATTGCCGCGCCTGCGGCGCTTCGGCCTTTACAGGCTCCGCTGACCGGCAGATGATCGGCGCGTGGACCCAGTTGTGGCAGGAATCCTCGGCACGATCGCCGGAGGAATCCTCGGGGCGGGCGGGCAGATGCTGCAAGCCTCACGCGAGCGGGCGTGGCAGGAGCGGCGGCATATTCAAGAGGTTGCCGCAGCGCGGCGAGATCATCTGGAAGTCGTGCAGCGGGCTGCCTACGTCGACTTTGGCGTCCAGGCCGGGAAATACATCAATCTTCTGTCCAAGATTGCCGGCCATCCTGGCGATGACCCGCCGGAGTCTTCAGAGCTTGGAATCCTCGTGCAGGAAGAGCGCGAGCGTCACGCATCCGTCATCGCAGCGCAGTGGGAACTGCGCCTGATCGCCTCATTACCGATGCTCGAAACAGCGGAGAGACTCACCGCGGCCGCCGAGCGCGTCCGTGACCGATGCAGTTCTGGTTCAAGGTTCCGCGAGGCATGGGAACAGTACTGGCTACCAGCCCGGGAAGACTTCATCGCCACCGCCCGGGGCGATCTCGGGGCCGAAGATCGCTGACCGCACGACCTCGGGCGTGCCGGAACGCCAGTAGGCCTGAACCCGGCGGCCAACCCGGAAACCCGCTTCGGTCAGCGCAGGGACCTAGTGCACCAGGATGCTGGATCGCCGCTGATGAATGTGCGCTTTCATCTAGTGGCACGGGAGATGAATGCGCACACTCATCTGGTTTCCACGGATGAATGTGCGCATTCATCTTTTGGACCCATTTGTGCCGGCGGATGAATGCGCACATTCATCGGACCAAATTGATCTTGCAATCGCTCGGGTCGATCACGAACCTTGACATCTAGCGCAATCCGGACATCAAGCAGCAGCGCGCGAACCCACCCTCCCCCGCGCCGTCAAGCAGAGACACTCGGCGAGTTGCTCCTTGCAGGCGCGGGCGACCGCGCCGGATCGGCGAGATCGGTGGTCGCCTTGATCAAGGCGCAGCTACGTCAGCCCTCGCCTTTCACCGACTGCTTCAGAGTTTCAGTGTGCGGCTACCTCAGTCGCCGCCATCCCCGGTTCGTGATTTCGCGACCTCGCGTCTCAGTGCTGCCGGGATCGGTCGGTTGGCGGTCGCCTGCCAGTCGATCTGCTCGAGTATCGGTCCCTGCGTGTCCTCGCCCTTGGGCATGGCCCGGGACTCGCGCTCTAGTTTCTTGATCGCCGCGGTCTGGGGGAGATCGGCGACTCGCTCGTTGATGAACGACGGGTCGGCGACCATGGTGAACGGCCTGAGGTCGGCCGCGGTGAGCTCAGCGGGCAGGTCCTTGTTCTGGAACAGGTCGTACAGCGGCCGGGCGTTCTGGTCGTACGACGAGAGGGCGGGCAGCCCGAGGATCAGCTCCATAGTGCGGATGACGCTGGCCTGGTCGTAGTGCTGGTGACCGATGTAACCGCCGTAGCGGCCGTTAGCCGACACGTGCTTGGTCCAGGGGCTGGCTACGAGCAGGACGTTGCGGTGCCCGTCGACGTGGTCGACGCCGTCTTGCGAGTCGTCCTCGACCACGAACACGGCCGTCGATGACCAGTAAGAGGAGTGCGACACAGCCGAGATGATGTCGGCCAGCGCCGCGTCATTCTGGGCGACTTCCGCCCGCGGCGTGTACGTGGCCCCCAGGCCGGTCGTGTGGTCCTCGGGCAGCACCATGTAGCTGAAGCTGGCCAGGCCATGGCCATTGGCCGGGCCGGCCGCGGCCGGGCTGCCATCCGCGTTGAGACCAATGTCCCTGAGGAACTCGCTGGCCCCCAGCCGGTCGTCCACGCTCAGGTTGGCGTCGCCGTTGATGGCATTGGGGTAGCTCAGATCGGAGTAGGAGTAGATGGGGAAGCTGCCGACGGAAAGCAGGGCGTTGATCCGTCCGCATCCGGACGGAGGAGTCGCCCCGGTGCACGGAACGGGCGTGGTGTCGGTGTAGAGCGGTCCGGTGTACTTGGCACTGTTGGGCCCGAGGAAGGGGCTGCACGGGCTGCTCACCGGGAGGCCGTTGCCGTCTGGGGTGATGGCTCCGTAGAACTCGCCGTAGTTACGGAGCGTGAAGGATCCGCTGGTCTGGTTCTGCTTGGCCAGGGCGCTCTGGAACAGGCTGCAGCGCTCGGGCTCGGCGACGGGCGAGAGGAAGTCCGAGCCGCGGTTGCGGTCCGAGTAGTTGAGGCGCCATGCCTTCTCGATCCAGTCGGTCACGTTCGCGGACGTAGTCCACCAGTGACCCTGGACGCTCGCCTCGCCGTCCGAGAAGAAGTTGTCGCTCGACGCGAACTGGCTGACGATCGCGTGGCCTTGCGGAGCGGCCGACGCCAGGTACTCATAGGCCGGATCGGCGTTGACATCGTTCCGGGTCTTGCCGAGGTCGCCGTAGACCTGGTCGTAGGTACGGTTCTCCCGCACGATGTACAGGACGTGCTTGATCGGCGACTGGCCTGCGCTGGCGGTGTCGGGAATGGGGTTGTCCGGGCTGCGGAATGTAACGCGTGACCGCTCGATGGCCCGGGCAACGAAGGCAGAGTCCTTGGACAAGCTCTCGGTGCCGCGCCTCCCGTCGTGCCCGTGCCGATGCTGGCCGGCAACCCAGAAACGGCTGAGCAGCGAGGGCATGTTGCCCTTGTCGTTGTAGTTAAGCCCCTGGAGCTGCACGCCCGGGTCCGGCATCTGCGGGAAAGTCGAGTTGGGGAGCAGCGACGGTGACCCGCCGAACTCGGCCGCGAACGGGACCGGGTACGGGTAGGACGGGTCATGGGCGGGGTAGCGGCTGCCCAGGCCCTTGGCGGAGACGGCGAGCACGGCGTGGTCGCGGGGGCTGACGGCGACCGCGGTCGGGTACCAGCCGGTCGGCACGTAGCCGTCGACATGCCACCCCGAGGCGCCCTTGTCGAGCACCGCCACGGCGTTGTCACCCGCGAGCGCGACGTAGGCGCGGGAGGACCCGTCGTACGCCACCGCGTCCGGGGCCGAGCCGGTCGCTTCCCCCGGAGCGCCGTGCAGGGTGATGTTGACGGCGGGGGCGAGCGTGCCGTCCGCATTCACTCCAACGACGGAGACCTGGTCGCTGTTGGCGTCCGCCACCATGACCTCACGGCCGTCGGGGCTGACCGCGAGGCCGGTGGGGTGGTCACCGACCGTGGCGACCGGGCCCTTGGTCCAGTTGCCGGCGCCGTCGGAGTCGGCGGTGATGAGCTGGCCGGTGCCCTCGGCGGTGATATACGCCCGCGCCTGACCGGTGGCCGGGTTCGTCCCCGTAGCCACGGCATACAGATAGGACGGATCGAGGTCGTTGGGTGTCGGCGGGTTGATGAAGTTCAGGATGTTCGTGCCGTGCGGGACGATCGTCGGTGTCCCGAACGCGACGGCCTTCCTGGCTGTCGTGAGGTTGCCGGCTCCATCGACCGATACGGAATTTAGTGCGCGACCGTACTCGGTCGTCACGAGCACCGTACCGTCGGCACTTACCGCCAGGCCGCGATCGTAGGCAGCGCTGGCGCCGGTGAAGCTGGATGTGCTGGCCGGAGGCGCCTGGCCGGGCAGGGTGACGGTGGCCGCGTAGGTGAGCTGGCAGTTAGAGCCGACGTTGAACTGGTACACCGCGTCGGTGCCGCCGCTAGTTGCGTACAGCCGGGTTCCGTCATGGCTGTACGCAAGCCCGATGCCCATGAAGTTCTGCGCTGGCTTGCGGCTGACGGTGACGAACTGAGTCGACCCCGTGACGAGGTTGACAGCCGTCACTCCCTCGTCCGGCTCGGTGCCCGCCTGATTGACCTTCGGCACGGCCGGGACAGGCCGGCCGTTGCCCCAGCCTTCGTCACTGCTCGCCGCGCACCTGCCGTTCGGCGCGATAGCGAGTCCGAGGGAGAAATCGCCGAGATTGTACTGGATACCGGCCGGCCGTACCGGTCGGCCGTCAGGCAGTACGGTCGTCCTCGGCGGGAACCGGTGGACGGCGACTGTGACTGCGCGATTCGGACCAGCGGCGCTAGCGGCCTGGGGCGCGAAGTGCGCACCGGCCAAAGCGCAGAGCGACACCGCAGTGCCCCCGGCGAGCCAGCGGGACGCCCTTACGCGGCGCGGACGTGTCGAACCCGAGAACGCCATCGCAACGCGCTCCTTCACGATCATGATGAAGAAGGACAGTAATGGGGGAAACCGACCGTCATCAGATATGACCGTACATGCCTGCCAGAAAGACACGCCATGCTGCGGAGCGAGTATTCATCTCGGAGTTGCCGACCGTCGGAGACGACGCTGCAGCGGCCGGCCGGGTGAGGCACCCGGCCGGCCGCTTGGGTCCGGTGGTTAGCTGGCGTTGATGGCGGTGTCGTCGATGACGAAGGATGTCTGGAGTTCGAAGTCCTCGCTTCCGGTGAACTTGAGCGTGATCTTCTGCCCGGCGTAGGCGCTCAGCGAGAAGGTGTGCTGGGCGTAACCGGTGAGGTGGTTGAGGTTGGAGTACGTGTGCAGGGTGGACAGCACCGTTCCCGAGCTGTTGAGTATCTGAACTTTGAGAGTGTCGAACACGGTGGTCGTGGAGGTCTCAGCCGTGTCGACGTGCAGCCAGAAGCTGAGGTTGTAGGTGGAGCACCCGGTCGGCAGCGTGACCGATTGCGACAAGGTGTCGGTGTGGGTGGTGCCGTAGCCGTCGAGCCAGGCGTCCCAGGTACCGCTGCGCGGCGGTTCCTGGGTGTGGTTGCTGATCACGCCGGTACTGGCCGACCATGGGGCTGCCGACCCGGTCTCGAAACCGGGGTTGCCGAGCAGTTGCACTGGCGTGCAACTTGGCGAGGTCGGCGTGGCGCTGGCTTCGTTGCTCTGCGCACCCTCACCGATCGCGTTCACGGCCGTGACCTTGTAGAAATAGGCCTGGCCGTTGGTGAGGCCGGTGTCTGTGCAGGTGAGCACGGCGCCGAGGTTGCCGCAACCGCCCGTCGTCAGCAACGTCTCGCTGCCGCTCGACGTGCCCCGGTAGACCCGGTAGGAGGTGATGTTGACGCCTCCGTTGCTGGCCGGAGCCGTCCAGTTGAGGGTGACCTGGCCATTGCCAGCACCGGCTGACAGCGCCGTGGGTGCACCCGGCGGCGCCCCCTGGACGGGAGTTGACGTGATCGGGACTGTGGCTGTGGCCGTCTTGGCCGGCGAAGAGCTGTCCGTGACCGTGAGGGTCGCGGTGAAGTTCCCGGCGACGCTGTAGGTGTGGCTTGGGTTTTGCGCAGTGCTCGCCGCTGACCCGTCGCCAAAGTTCCAGCTGAAGGAGTAAGGCGGGGTGCCGCCGGTGCCGGTGCCGGTAAAGGCGACGGTCAGCGGGATCTGGCCGGAGGTCGGGTTCGCGGTTGCGGTGGCAGCCAGCGGGTTGCCGACGGCATTGACCGTGGTGGTGACCACGGAGGTCGCTGTCTTGGCCGGCGATGAGCTGTCGGTGACCGTAAGGGTCGCGTTATAGGTCCCCGCGGCGGCGTAGGTGTGGCTTGGGTTCTGGGCCATGCTCGATGCTGACCCGTCGCCGAAGTTCCAGCTATAGGTGTAGGGGGCCGTTCCGCCTTGGGCCGAGCCGGTGAAGGACACGTTCAGCGGCGCGTTGCCGGTCGCCGGGGTGCCGGCCGCCGCGGCCGAGAGCGGCGTGGTGCCCTGGACCCAGAAGTCCTCGAGCGGGTCGCCAAGCGCGGCCTGGTCGTGGGTTGTCATGGGGAACGTCGCGAGGCCGAGGTTGTCGTTGGGGTCGATGATGCCCGGGTGGACGTTCTGCATGACGCGTTCCATCGCGGCCAGCATGTTGCTGGTCGTGTACGCGACGTGCGAGACGTAGTGCTGCTTCATGTACAGCGGCGACGCCACGACGACGAGCGGCACCCTGAAGGTGTTGCTGACGTGGTCAGGGCCGTTGTTGCCGTTCTGGGTGTCGTCTTCGGCGATCACTATGAGCGTGTTGTCCTTGTAGGACGGGTTGCTCATGATGAAATTTACGATCTGGTTGGTAACGCTGTCGTTCGTCGGGATGTCCTGGAACGTACCCGGGTGGTCGTTGAAGAGCTCGACGTAGTTGTAGGCCGGCAGGCCGTTCGCGTTCACGAAGTTCATGTAGTTGTTCGCGACGGTCTGGTCGGGAATGTTCTGGCCGCTGCAGGTGAACTCGTTGTAGTTGAGCTCCTCCGGGATGGTCGTTCCTGGACGGTCCACAGGCAGCACTTCGAGGTTGCCCGTCGCCGGGTTGCGCCAGTACCCGCTGCCGCTGTTCAGCATCCAGTAGAAGTCACCGGCCGCCATGAACGTCAATGGGCTGCTGCCAGCCCCCGTGCCGCTCTGAGCCGTGCACGCGTTGGTGCCCTCGCCGCTGGGGCCTGTCGTACCGCCGAGGAACCGGTCGAACTCCGTCCCGGTAGCGGTGGGGTAGGACTGCTGCTGCGAACTTGACGCTGACTGGCCCGAGAAGATCCACCAGTGGTTGGGCCCGCTCGGAGGCTGCGTGCCGGTGCTGTAGGAGTCCGACAGCGCGTAGGTCTTGGCGAGCGTGTGGAGGTTGGGCACCGAGCTGATGTGGTTCGTGCTCTGCACGACGCCGTTGCAGCCCGCCTGGATCGTGGTGGCGCAGTCACCGAGGTAGTCATCGAAGGTGTGGTTCTCCCGCAACAGGAGCACGAAGTGCGTGAACGGGGGGAAGAACGGGGCGAGCGGGTTGATCGCCGCAGTCGGCGCCAGAACCCGCCTCACGTCATCTCGGCAGGCTCCTGCCTGGCACGAGCGGACCAGCCGGGGAGTCTTGGTATTGGTGATGTGGAAGTTCTTGGGCTGCGGGAATTTCCTGAACTCCACGCCGGGCTTGGCAAAGACAGCGCCATCGCAGTCGTAGTTGTCGGGAATATACGTCTGATGACGATGGCCAACCGGAAGGTTCTTGGCGTGGCGCGGACTGTGCCTGGGGTTCCAGCCCTTGAGCGTGCACGAGCCGACGCCCGTTTTCGGATGAACGTGGCCTGCAGGATAGGCGGGACGGGCTGCCTGGGCAGCGGAACCGCTGGCCGGGTTCAGGTAGAACCCCGCCAATGAGAGAGCCATTACAGCAGTCGCGGCCGCCAGTTGTAACTTCCACCTGATCATTGATGCTCCTCCACATGAGGGTCCATAGCGAGCGGTGCTCAATGACCACCGCTCCCTCATCGTCACGACCCTCCATGTCCGCGACAAGGGAACACCAAGACACATCTTCGTGTCCATCCAGCGTCTTCGGCCCGCTGCGTGCTGGTCTCAAGAGTCTTCCCGCAGCTGCGCAGCGACGTGCTGGGGTAGACCTCTATCCGGCTTCGCGCGGCCGCAGTGACCAGGATCGGGACGGTACCGTGTTCCCGCCAGAGCGAACCGGGGCCTGGCCCTCACCAGCCGTCACGTCGCAGAAGCGGAGAGTTTGGCATGCTGCTTGAACTCGCAGATATCGAGCGCGCACGGGCCCGGACCGGCGGCCGAGTTCACACAACGCCGACAATGTCGTCCACGACCGTCGGCGATGAGCTCGGGGTGCGGCTGCATCTCAAGGCGGAACTGTTCCAAGAAGACGGGCTCGTTCAAGCCCCGCGGAGTGTTCAACAAGCTGCTGTCGATGGACCCAGCTGACCTGGCGCGCGGCCTGGTGTCCTTGTCGGCGGGAAACCACGCGGCTGCCCTGGCCTGCTCGATACGTGCCTGGCCTTGCAGCAAGAACGTGATCTCACCCTGGTCCACCCGTTCGATGACCTGGCAGTGATGGCCGGCCAGGGAACCGTGGGGCTCGAACTTCTCGAACAGGTCCCGGGCGTCAGCATGGTGCTGGTTCCCGTCGGAGGCGGCGGCCTCATCTCCGGCATCGCCGCAGCCGTCAAGCTGACGCATCCGTCCGTCCGCGTCGTGGGAATCGAGCCCGAAGGGGCCGACGCGATGAGCCGCAGTCTTGAACAGGGTGTACCTGCACATCTGGACAAAGTAGACACCATCGCCGATGGCCTGGCTCCCCCTTTCGCCGGCGAGCACACCCTCCGGCACGTCCAGCGCTTCGCCGACGAGATCGTCCGCGTAACCGACCGGGAAATCGCCGACGCAGTCCGGGTGCTGATCCAGCAGTGCAAGCTCGGCGCGGAACCATCCGGTGCTGCCAGCCTCGCCGCCCTGCTGTCAGGCAAGGTCCGCCCGCCAGCGGGTTCTACGATCGTGTGCGTCATCAGCGGCGGCAACATCGAGCCCGACGTCCTGAAGCAACTGCTATGAAACCAGGGTGTCCCGCAGCCCAACACCGGCCAAGACGATCAACAGTGGGTTCTGCGGCAGCGCAGCGAGCGCATCGGTGTGGTGCTGCACTTGGCGGGCCTGGTCAGCGATCTCGGCAAGCCGGCCAGCCACCGCTGGGGTCGATATCGAGTGCTGCCAGGTCGGGCAGCCTAGCGGCGCCAGCAGTCCGCGGCGCAATGCGTTTCTCGCAATATTTAGAAAGATTGGCGCGGGCTTGTGACCTGGCTCCCCGAGGGCAGTGAACGCCGGGCTGCTCCATTCCGCGCCGTCGGGCGGGCTGGCTGCGCCAGTTCGCGCTGCCAGACCCCGCCGGGAGCGTCCCGGCGGCCGGATGCGTGAAGTGATCATCAACCTGCTCACCAACGCGCGCAAGTTCACCCCGGCAGGCGGCACCGTTGTCCTCGCCACCAGCGCCGGTGCACCCGGGCACCCTGACCGTCACCGACAACGGGATCGGCATACCGCCCGCGGACCTGCCGCGAGTAACCGAGCGGTTCTACCGCGGCAGCCAGTCCGCTGGCATGGCCGGCGGCACCGGAATCGGCCCGGCGATCGTCGCCGAGCTGATCCGCGCCCATCAC
>WNEY01003743.1_pt1 | contig 11470 bp, 10 predicted proteins | sample 5400531 | NCBI WGS metagenome assembly WNEY01 (sample SAMN13153338, study PRJNA577476) | soil metagenome | isolation source: 200 cm saprolite under Douglas fir tree site 1 | place: USA:California | collected 2015-04-18
CCGCCGTGGCGCCGCCGGCCTTGCTGCTGCTGCAAGACATGGTCGGCTGGCGCGGCGCGTTCGTGGCGGCGGCGCTGCTCGGGGTCTTGGCTGCGGCCGTGATGATTCTCCAGCGCGATGCCTTGGGCGGGCCGATCCCGCGGGCAGCGAACCGGCCGCCCGAGGAGGCCGCGAACGGCGAAGGTTGGAAGCTCCTGTTCTCGCTGCCGCTCCTGCGCAATCTCGCGTTTTTCGTGATGCTGGCGATCACCGCCGGTGGAATGCAGAATTATTCGGTGGTGGCATTGGGCGCGCTCTACGGCACGCCGCTGTCGATCGCCAACGCGGCCCTGTCCGCCTATTTGCTGATGATCTCCGTAGGGGTCCTCGTGGGCGGCCTGCTGGCGAGCCGCACCCAGCGCCACGACCTCGTCGCCGTCGCCGGGCTGATCGCGGTCGCGATCACGGCGCTCGCGGTCGGACTGGTCTCGCTCGGTGCCGGATTGTTGATCGCCTCGATGGCTATCGGTGGATTATTTGCGGGGCTGATCATGCCGTCGCGGGATATGATCGTGCGTTCGTTGGCCCCGCCCGGGTCGTTCGGCAAGGTGTTCGGATTCGTGACCACGGGCTTCAATCTCGGCGGCATCGTATCGCCGCTGCTGTTCGGCTGGCTCATGGACCAGGGACATCCGCGCGCGATCTTCCTGCTGGGCGCATGCTGCAGCCTGCTCTCGATCCCGACGGTCCTCGGCTTTGCGGGCCGCCGCAGCCCGCAAGAGAGGCGAGCGTGAGCCTGCCGCGCATCCCTGCCGCCGAGGGTCACGGTCGCGGCGATGCCGTGCTGGCCGGTGGTGTCGAGACCAGCCCGGAGCCCGCGATACCAACCTGGGCCACCGCCGATCTCACCAATGTCATCCCATTCGTCAAACGCCAGCGCGAGGCGGGCGAGACCGGCGTACAGATCCGGCTCGTGCCCGGTGAGCGTCCCGCGCCGGCGGCCCTGAAACAGGATCGGGGCGGGTGGATGCTCGCTCTGCTGCTGGGCTCGTTCGCCGCGCATGCGGGCGTCTATTGGGTGCTCAACCGCGAGCCGCCGCCGCTGGCGAGCGTCGGCGTCGAATCCATGTCGGTCGAGATCGTCCTCGGCACCGATATGCCGGCAGGGCGCGCGGAGGAGCCGGCAAAATCCGAGCAAGAACCGGCGCAACTCTCGCCGCAGGCCGCGCAAGAAGTGGCGCAACCCGAGCCCCGCCAGGAAGCGCTTCAGCAGGTCGAACCGGAGCCGCCGCCCCCCGTGGAAGCTGCGCCTGCAGTATTCACTGCCGAGCAGCCGCCGGCGCCGTCTGCGCCGGCTCCATCGGTGCTGGCCGTCCCCTTGGCAAGGGACGCGGTTCCGCCGCTGCGGGTGGCTCCGCCCAAGCGCGTAGAGACAGCCCCGCCTCGTCAGCCCAAGCAGCAGCATCCGGTGCGGCAGCGCCAAGCCATGCTGCCGGCAGCTGCCGGCGCTCCGGCAACGTCGGCCAACGGCGTCGGACGCGGCCGGTCCGACGCCGACAGCAACTATCGCGGGCTCGTCGCCGCGCATCTTGCACGCTACAAGCGTTTCCCGACCGATGCCCGCAGCCGCGGCGACCAGGGCGTGGCCAGCGTTGCCTTCAGCCTCGATACGGGCGGCCGCGTGAGCTCGGTTGCGCTCGTGCGCGGCAGCGGCGTTGCAAGCCTCGACCAGGAAGTCCAGGCCATGGTGCATCGCGCCTCGCCGTTTCCGGCACCGCCGAGCGGCCGGCCGATGTCGTTTACCGTTCCGGTGAGCTTCCGGCTGCAATAGCCGGCACGGATTGCGGCACTCGCGCCGGCGCCGCTCGGGCTGCTGAATCGCTTTCTCAATTGCCGGCCGCAAAGCACTGAACCGCCGTCCGGTGCGTGGCGGTTCGGTCGTGCCGTAGATCGCCGAATCGGCGACCATCAAGGCCACGACCTCGACATGTTTGCGGCCTGAACTCTCCGAATGCGTCTGGCCAGGAGGATTGGCGGCGGAGAGAGCGCGTCGGTTCGGGCGCGCTGGCATCGAGGCTTCATCCGGCTCAAGCATCGCACGAGCTTTTCGCGGCAGCCTGTTTTCTCTATGGTCGGTTTTGGACGCGGGAAGATGACCACGACGATCGAAGAACACTATCGGACGCTGATTCCGGGGCTGGGCGCGCTGCTCGATTTCCTGGCGGCGTCCCATGTGCGCGCGGTCGCGTTTCTGGTCGCAATCTGCCTGGTGAGCTATCTGCCGGGGTTCTTCAATATTCCCCCGCTCGACCGCGACGAGGCGCGGTTCGTCCAAGCGACCAAGCAGATGATCGAGAGTGGAGATTATGTCGACATCCGCTTTCAAGAGGAGGTTCGTTACAAGAAGCCCGTCGGCATCTATTGGCTGCAGGCGGCGGCGGTGCGGGCGGCGGAAGGTTTGGGCGCGTCGGATCCCCGCACGACGATCTGGCTCTATCGCCTGCCGTCCCTGATCGGCGCGATCGGCGCCGTGCTGCTGACCTATTGGACTGCGCTCGCTTTCGGCACCCGGCGCACCGCGTACCTTTCCGCCCTGATGCTGGCGTGCTCGCTGTTGCTCGGCGTCGAAGCGCGGCTCGCGAAGACCGATGCGATGCTGCTGCTTACCGTCGTGGCGGCGTTCGGCGCGCTGGGGCGGGCCTATCTCGCCGCACCCGAGGCGCCGATGGATCGTCGGACTTGGCTCATTCCGGCGATGTTCTGGACGGCGCTCGCCGGCGGCGTGTTGCTGAAGGGTCCGGTCATCCTCATCTTGGTCGCGCTTGCCGTCGCGGCGCTCGTCGTGCGCGACCGCTCCGCGCACTGGCTTGCGGGCCTGCGCCCGGCGGCCGGGGCCGCCTGGCTGCTGCTGCTGGTGCTGCCGTGGTTCGTCGCCATCCTCCGGCGGACCGGAGTGAGTTTCTTTGTCGAATCGATCGGCAACGACTTGCTGAGCAAGATGGTCGGCGCGCAGGAGTCGCATGGCGCGCCTCCCGGTTATTATCTCGCGACGTTCTGGGTGACGTTCTGGCCGGCGGCGCCGCTCGCCGCGGTCGCCGCGTCTCGCGTGTGGCAACACCATCGCGAGCCGGCGACGCAATTCCTGCTGGCCTGGCTGGTGCCGGCGTGGCTCCTGTTCGAACTGGTGCCCACCAAGCTGCCGCACTACGTGCTGCCGCTTTATCCCGCCATCGCCATCCTCATTGCGCGAACGATGGCGCAAGGCGGTCTTTCGCACGACCGGCGCCTGGTGCGCGCCAATATCTTATGGCCGGCGGTGACCGTAATGCTGCCGATCGCGGCCGTGATCGCGGTCATCGTCCTGCGGCGGCAGCTCGGGCTGCTGGCGTGGCCGTTTTCCGCCGCGGCGATGATCTTCGGATTTCTGGCCTGGCGGTTTTACGAGACCGACGGCGCGGAGCGCTCGCTGCTGCGCGCCGCCGTCGCCGCGATCATGCTGTCGGTCGCGGTGCCCGGCGCGATCGTGCCGCTGCTGCGTCCGCTGTTTCCGAGCGCGTTGCTCGCCTACAATGTTCATCCCGACTGCGAGCGGCCGCTGTATGCGTCGGCCGGCTATCACGAGCCGAGCCTGGTGTTCCTGTTCGGCACTTCGACACGCCTCACCGATGGCCAGGGGGCGGCCGACTTTCTGCTCGAGGGCGGCTGCCGCTTCGCTTTCATCGAGGCGCGGCACGAGCGCGCCTTCGTGCAGCGGGCCGAAGCCATCGGACTGCGCTACGCGCCTGGGCCGCGGGTCGAGGGCATCAACTACACCGCCGGCCATTCCTTCTCGATCGCGATCTATCGCTCGGAAGGCCGCTCATGAGCACGACGCGCGAGCTCGTCGAGCGCGGCACGGCCCGGGGAGGCCCGGTGCTGCGACGGACGCTGGCGCATCTCGGCGCCTGGCTCGCGCTGCTGGTGCGCCCGCCGTTTGTGCGGGCGGACGGGGCCCGCAGCGTTCCGCGATGGGGGTTTCCGGCACTCATCGGCCTCGGCGCGATTGCCGCGGTCGCCGCCGCGATGGCGTTGTTGGACGCCTGGGCCATTGCCCAGCAGCGAGATTTTCCGGCTTGGGTCGTCCAGGTCTTCGAGCGCATCACGGATTTCGGCAAATCCGGATGGGTCCTGTGGCCCGTTGGGCTTCTCGTAATAGCGGCGGCGGTGTTGGCGAGACACGCGCTCGGCCGTCTCGCCAATCTCGTGATCCTGTCGCTCGTGGTGCGGCTCGAGTTCGTGTTCTTCGCCGTCGGCATTCCGGCGCTGACGGTGTCGATCGTCAAGCGCCTGATCGGGCGCGCCCGCCCGTCGCATTGGGGACCGTTTCATTACGTGCCGTTTTCCTGGCGGCCGGATTATGCCGCCTTGCCTTCGGGTCACGCCACGGCGGCCTTCGCGGCGGCGTTTGCGATCGGCGCGATTTGGCCGCGCGCCCGCGTGCCGATGTGGATCTATGCCGGCGTCATCGCCGTGAGCCGGGTCGCCGTTCACGCGCATTTCCCGAGCGACGTCATCGCCGGTGCCTTTGTGGGAATCTTCGGCGCCATCCTGGTGCGCAACTGGTTCGCCGCGCGCCGGCTCGCGTTCACGCGCGGGGCGGACGGGAAGGTGAGGGCGCTCGCCGGGCCCTCGGCACGGCGGATCAAGAGCCTTGCGGCTCGGCTGTCGGGTCGCTAGTCGTTGCGATGCACTGCGATGCAGAAGGCGGCGACCGCCTGGCACTCGACGAATTCGAGCGGCTTGCGGAGCCGGACCGCCGACGCCTTGCTGCAATGGTCGAAATCGAGGATGCTGGGAGCCGCGGGGAAGGGTCCATTGCCGCAACACCGGCGCAATGCTTTCGCGGCGGATGTGCCGAGCATGGCCGCAATCCGATAGGGCAGGCAGCGTGAGCATCTTGAAGCGACCTGGCGTAAAGCGCGTTCGGCGCATCCTGGTGCTGGCGGTCGTGCTCGCATCGGCCGTCTATTTCGTGCCGGTTCCCACGCTGGTCCTCGTCGTATGTGGGCTGATCGACGTCGGCAGGCACAAGAAAATCAGATACGAGCTGATCGAAAAATATTTCATGGGCAACGGCCTGGGGACGTGGCTGCTGTCGCCGATAAACCTTCTTGCGGATCTGTTTTCGTACAGCAACAAGGGCAAGTACAAGTTGGAGGACCTTCCGGCCGGGCACCGCGCCGAGATCGAATCCTGTGTACGCGCATTCGTCGAGAACGGCGATCTCATCAAGGACCACATAGCGAGAACGATCGGTCAGAACAAGCGCTGCATGCTGACGTTCAAGTGGTACAAGGCCGTGCAAGAGACGCAATTGAGAATTCCGGCGTTCGAGCGCAACCATCGCTACATCAAGACCATCGCCGTCTCCGTGTTCAACACGCGCGAGCGGACATCTTGGCATTTCGGTCCTCTCCGGTTCACGTTCCGCGTGCTGTGCAATCTGGAACCGATCGATAGCAGAGAAGTTTTTATCGAAGTCGATGATCAGGTCCACTACTGGGTGGATAATCCGCTGTTCATCTTCGATGACACGATGTTCCACCGATCGATCAACGATGTGGATCACGTCAGGTACTGCCTGTTCATGGATATCGTCCGTCCCAACTATTCGCAAAAGGGGTTCGATTTCGCCGTAGACGCTGCAAGCGTGATCTCGGGTTCGTTCAAGCGGCTGTTCTATAAGAACTGGTCGTTCATCCGCTGAAAAGCTCCGCGACCTCGCGTGAGCCGCATGCCCGAACGGCGTTCCGGTGCGCGACCGGTTGACCGCGGCTCGCGTTCGCGCGCGGGACGCACGGAAAAGCGGAGGGCGCTCGCCGGGCCCTCGGCACGGCGGATCAAGGGCCTTGCGGCCCGGCTGGCGGGTCACTAGAACCGCGCACGCTCATGACTGAAGCAAGCGCATCCGGGAATCCGGCGGTATCGATCGTCGTGCCGGTCAAGGACGAGGCGGACAACATCGGCCCGCTGGTCGAGGAGATCGCCGCCGCGATGGCGCGGCGGTGGAGCTTCGAAGTCGTCTACGTCAACGACGGCTCGACCGATACCACGGAACTGGAGCTCACGCGGCTGACGGCGGAGCGGCGCTGGCTGCGCCAGGTCAAGCACGCGCGTTCCTGCGGGCAATCGGCGGCGGTGCGCACCGGCGTTGCGGCGGCGCGGGCGCCGATCGTGGTGACGCTCGACGGCGACGGCCAGAACGATCCGTCGTTCATCCCGGCGCTGGTGCGCTCGCTGGAGGAGGCATCGCCGCGCATCGGGCTGATCGCGGGTCAACGGGTCGGCCGCAGGGCTTCGCGTTCCAAGCAATTTCAGTCGCGGGTCGCCAACGGCGTGCGCGCGGCGATCCTGAAGGACGGCACGCGCGACACCGGTTGCGGCCTGAAAGCGTTCCGCCGCGAGGTCTTTCTGGCCCTGCCGTATTTCGACGGGCTGCACCGGTTCCTGCCGGCGCTGGTGCGGCGGAACGGCTACGAAGTCGGCTATGTGGACGTGATCGACCGTCCGCGGCGCCACGGCCGCTCCCACTACGGCATGGGCAACCGGCTGTGGATCGGCATCCTCGATCTCGCCGGCGTGTGGTGGCTCATCCGCCGCCGCGGCCGCGATCCGCAGGTCTCGGAGGTGACGCGCAATGGCTGAGCTTTGGCAAAGCGTCGGAAACTATTTCCGCGACGTCTTCATCCTGCAGCTCGACTGGTGGGTGGCGCTCGGGTTCCTGGCGCAGGCGCTGTTCTCGGCGCGGTTTCTGATGCAATGGATCGCGTCGGAGCGCGCGGGGCGCAGCGTCATCCCGCTGAGCTTCTGGCTGTTCTCGGTCGGCGGCGGCACCCTGCTGCTCGTTTACGCGCTCTACCGCAGGGACCCGGTGTTCATCGCCGGACAGGCGCTGGGATTGTTCGTCTACGCCCGCAATCTTTATTTCATTCACCGCGAGCGACGCGGGGCCGCGGTCGCGGCGGAGTGAAGCCCAATCCATCGTCGCTCGTTCCCCGGACCGCGCAGCGCGAAGCGCCGTCGCCTGATCCGGGGTCCAGCATTGGTTCGCGAAGCGTCATGATGGATGCGCCCCAGCAACATGGTCGCTTCGCGAAGTCACTCCTGGGTCCCGGATCTTCGCTCGCTCCGCTCGCTCGTCCGGGACACGGAGCCTCACGCCGCCTCCGCCATCGCGGCAAAGCCGCGCTCGAGATCGGCGATCAGGTCGTTTGGATCCTCGAGCCCGATATGGAAGCGCAAGGTGGGGCCGCCGGGCGCCCAGCGCGTCGCGGTGCGGTAGCCGGCGCAATCGAACAGGATCACGAGGCTCTCGTATCCGCCCCAGGAAAACCCCATGCCGAACAGCTCGAGCGCATTGAGCAAAGCGCGCACGGCGGCCTCGCCGGTCGGCTCGAGCACGACGCTGAACAGCCCCGAGGATCCGGTGAAATCCCGCCGCCAGATCGCGTGCCCGGGATCGTCGTCGAGCGCGGGATGCAGCACGCGCCGCACCTCCGGCCGCTCGCGCAGCCAGCGCGCGACGGTCAGCGCCGATTGCCGGTGGCGCTCGAGCCGCACGCCCAGCGTGCGCAGCCCGCGCAGCGCGAGATACATGTCGTCGGGTCCCACGCACAGCCCCATCGTGGTGACGGTTTCTTTCAGCCGCGGCCACAGCGACGCATTGGCCGATATGGTTCCGAGCATCACGTCGGAATGCCCGCCGATGTATTTGGTTCCGGCCTGGATCGAGAGATCGACGCCTTTGGCGAATGCCTGAAAATACAGCGGCGTCGCCCAGGTGTTGTCCATCAGGACAGTCAAGCCGCGCTCGTGCGCCGCGGCGGCAATGGTGGGAACGTCCTGCATTTCCAAGGATTGCGAGCCCGGCGCCTCGACGAAGACCGCGCGCGTGTTCGGCCGGAACATGCCGGCGATGCCGGCGCCGATGAGCGGATCGTAATAGGTCGTCTCGATCCCGAGCCGGGCCAGCACGCCGTCGCAGAACGTGCGGGTGGGGCGGTAGGCGCTGTCGGTGACGAGGACGTGCTCCCCGCTCTCGAGTGCCGCCAGCAGCGCGGTCGCGATGGCCGAGAGCCCCGAGGGGACGAGCGCAACCCCGGCGCAGCCCGGGCCTTCGATCGCCTGAATGGCTGCCTCCAGCGCCTCGGAAGTAGGCGTGCCGCGCCGGCCGTATTGGTAGCGCGCGCGATGCGCGATGAGATCCTCCGCGCTGGGGTAGAGCACGGTCGAGGCATGATAAACCGGCGGATTGACGAAACCGTGATAGGCGAACGGATCGCGGCCGCCGACCACCAGCCGGGTGTCGGGCCGCAAATCCCGGCCTTTGGCATTCTCGTCCGATTGGTTCTTCATGGCCGCTCCCGATCGCTCAATCGAGTAGCACGCCGCGGCCGGCGCGCAAACGCATGCGCCGCGCGCGGCTCACGCGGGCAGCACCGGCGCGAGGGCCGCGGCCCCTTGACCTGCAGGTCCGATCGGACTGAGATGGTCGCGGTCGGGAATAATGAGGGGAGCCGGCATTCCGGCCATTGACGGTGCCTCGACAAGACTCGCGGGGGCGGAGTGGCCAGGGGTCCTGGTCGGCGCCGACCGACCCTTCGACATCGGACGAAATATCACCTCGGGACGGCTAAACATCGGGAGCAGCCTGTATCATGAAACGCGTTCTCACCACGATCCTCTGTGCGGCCGCGCTCGGTGTTGCCGCTTCGGCGGCTACCGCCCAGACCCTCAACACGGTGAAAACCAGGGGCGTGCTCAACTGCGGCTCGAACCCGGGACTGGCGGGATTCGGCCAACCGAACGCCCAGGGCGACTGGACCGGATTCGACGTGGATTTCTGCCGGGCAATCGCGGCGGCGATCTTCGACGACCCCACCAAGGTGAAATTCGTGGCGTTGACCGCCAAGGACCGGTTCACGGGACTGCAATCGGGAGAAGTCGATCTCTTGTCGCGCAACACCACCTGGACGCTCTCGCGCGATACCGCGCTCGGCCTGAATTTCACCAGCGTCTGGTACTATGACGGCCAGGGCTTCATCGTCCGCAAGGCTCTCAAGGTCAACTCGGCGCTCGAACTCAGCGATGCCGCGGTCTGCGTCGGGCAAGGGACGACGACCGAGCTCAACCTCGCGGATTATTTTCGCGCCAACAAGATGAAGCTCAAGACCGTCACGTTCATGACCAACGACGAGACGGTGAAGGCCTACGAGGCCGGCCGATGCGACGCATTCACCACCGATGCCTCGGGGCTCTACGCGGAACGGATGCGCTTCGCCAACCCGAACGATCACGTGGTGCTGCCGGAGATCATCTCGAAGGAGCCGCTGGGGCCCGCAGTGCGCCACGGCGACGACCAGTGGTTCGACATCGTGAAATGGGTGCATTACGCGATGCTCAATGCCGAGGAGATGGGCGTTGGCCAGAAGACGATCGATGAGGCGCTGGCATCCACTACCCCCGACGTGAAGCGCCTGGTGGGCACCGAAGGCAATTACGGCGAACAGCTCGGCCTCACCAAGGACTGGGCCGTGCGCATCATCAAGCACGTGGGCAACTATGGTGAAGTGTTCGAGCGCAATGTCGGCCAGGGATCGCCCCTGAAGATCGCCCGCGGCCTCAACGCATTGTGGACGAAAGGCGGGCTCCAATACGCGCCGCCGGTCCGGTGACGGGCGTGCCGGCCGATCGGACCGTGGGCCTGCCGGCTGATGGCGTCCGGCTGGGCCGGGCGCCGTGGGGGTGGTGATGACCGCCGTGTCGGACATCGAGAAGCCGAAGGTATCGCTTCTCTACAATCCGAAAGTGCGGAACGTCGCCTATCAGCTGTTGCTCTGCGGCGTCATTGCCGTTCTCGTCTATGGCGCCGTCGCCAACGCGATCGAGAACCTCAGGCGCGCGAAAATCGCCTCGGGATTTGGTTTCTGGAACTACCCGGCCGGATTCGACATCAGCCAGAGCCTGATCGAGTACAGCAGCACCTCCACCTACGGCCGCGCCTTCTGGGTGGGGCTGTGCAACACGCTGCTGGTCGCCGGGCTCGGCATCGTGTTCGCGACGATCGTCGGGTTCGTCGTCGGCATCGCACGGCTGTCGAAGAACTGGCTGCTGGCGCGGCTTGCGAGCGGCTATGTCGAACTGATCCGCAACCTGCCGGTGCTGCTGCAGCTTCTGTTCTGGTACAACGCCGTGCTCAAGGCACTGCCGGAAATGCGCGACAGTCTGGCCATTCCGGGCGGTTTCCTGAACAATCGCGGCCTGTTCATTCCGCAGCCGATCTTCCACCCGGGTTTTGGCGCGGTGCTCGCGGCGTTGCTGGTCGGCGCCGCCGGGTCGATCGCGTTCCGAATCTGGGCGCGCAAGCGCCAGGAGCGGACCGGCGAGCGGGCACCGGTGCTGTGGGTCGCGCTCGGCCTGATCGTCGGGCTTCCGCTCGTCGTCTTCGTCCTGGCGGGGTCGCCGATCGAGCTGTCCTATCCGGAAAAGGGGCGATTCAGCATCAGCGGCGGCATCGAGGTCCTGCCCGAGCTGGTCGCGCTGCTGTTCGGCCTGGTGATCTACACCGGCGCCTTCATCGCCGAGGTGGTCCGCGCCGGCATTCTCTCGGTATCCCACGGCCAGACGGAAGCCGCCTATTCGCTGGGCTTGAGGCCCGGCCCGACGCTCCGCCTGGTCGTTCTGCCTCAGGCGATGCGCGTGATCATCCCGCCGCTGACCAGCCAATACTTGAATCTCACCAAGAACTCCTCGCTCGCGGTTTTTGTCGGGTACCCCGATCTCGTGCTGGTATTCGCCGGCACCGTGCTCAACCAGACCGGACAGGCGGTCGAGGTGATCGCCATCACCATGCTGGTGTACCTCACGATCAGCCTGGTCACCTCGCTGTTCATGAACTGGTTCAACCGGCGCATGGCGCTGGTGGAACGCTGAGGACGTCGCCATGACCGCGACCGACGTTCAGCACGTCTATGTCCGCCGGCTGCTTGTGGACGCCCAGCCGGCGCCATTGACGATGACCGGCCCGATCGGCTGGCTGCGCGCCAACCTGTTCTCGACGCCGCTCAATGCCGCGCTGACGATCCTGTCGATCCTGCTGATCGCCTGGATCGTTCCGCCGTTCGTGAGATTTCTGGTGATCGACGCGACCTGGGTGGGGGTCGACCGGGAGGCGTGCCTCGCGTCCGATGCTCGTCCGGTGGCAGGGGCCTGTTGGCCGTTCGTACGCGAGCGGTTCGCCTATTTCATCTACGGCTCCTATCCGATTGCCCAGCGCTGGCGGGTCGACATCTTCTTTGCGCTGCTCGCCGTCGGTGTCGTCTGGCTGCTGTGGTTGAAGGCGCCGCGCCGCGACCTCGGCACGATCTATTCTTTCATCGTCCTGCCCATCGTGTCCTTCATCCTCCTCCGCGGCTGGCCTTTGCTCGGTCTTGCGACGGTGGAAAGCGATTAT
>WNEY01003744.1_pt1 | contig 11470 bp, 11 predicted proteins | sample 5400531 | NCBI WGS metagenome assembly WNEY01 (sample SAMN13153338, study PRJNA577476) | soil metagenome | isolation source: 200 cm saprolite under Douglas fir tree site 1 | place: USA:California | collected 2015-04-18
TCACCGGCCCGAGCCGGACCGGTCCTTCCTGCGGCAACCGTCCTTTGGCCATCGCCCGCCCTTCCGTCATGCCCGGCCCAGCGTAACGATCACCGGAGGCTAACCCCAGGCCCTAGCGAGCGGGTCGGTTACAGTCCGGGGTCATGCGGGCCTTACAGTCCCCGGTGGCCCCCCGTGGTGACGCCGCTACGGCGTGAAAATTTTGGCAGCTGACCCGCCGTTTCCCTGGAGCCCGGCTGCGCCGGGCGCTGCCGCGCCGGGCGGTTGCCGCCGATGTTCGCGTGCAGGCCTGGGTGGGCTGGGAGGCTGTGGCCGCGGTCGTTCGCTGACGTCGTTTTCTCCTTGGCGGGCCTGACCCCGTCTTACAGTCTGACGCCGGGAGCCGATCTTCAGGGCCGCTGAATGGTGCCTCGAGCCCGCGGACCAGATTTCCCGTTTGCCCCTGGCTCCTGCGAACGACCGCGCCCGCAACTGCCCTCTCATCGTAGGAGCCACCGATGCACGATGTGCAAGATGAGCCGCTGTTCGCCGAGCGGGTGGCCGGCCTGGACATCGCCAAGTCCGAGGCCGAGGTCGCCATCCGGGTGCCCAGCGACACCCGCCCGGGTCGCCGCCAGCAGGAGACACGGACCTTCGGGACGACCCGGAAGGAGCTGCTGTCGCTGGCCGACTGGCTGGCCTGCTGGGGTGTCACCAAGATCGGCATGGAGGCCACCGGGGACTACTGGAAACCGGTGTTCTTCCTGCTGGAATCACGCGGGTTCGACTGTGAGCTGTACAACGCCGCGCAGGTCAAGGCGCTGCCGGGCAGGCCCAAGACCGACCGGGCCGACTCGATCTGGATCGCTAAGATCACCGAGCGGGGCATGATCTCCTCCAGCTTCGTGCCGCCCGAGCCGGTCCGCAGGCTCCGCACCCACACCCGCTACCGCCGTCACCTGACCCAGGCACGCACCAGCGAGAAGCAGCGCGTGGAGAAACTGCTGGAGGACGGCCACCTGAAACTGTCGTCGGTGATCTCGGCATCCACGGGGTCTCGGGCCGGGACATGCTCGACGCGCTGGCCGCCGGGCAGCGCGACCCCAGGGCACTGGCCCAGCTGGCCCGCGGCACGATGCGCGGCAAGATCCGCCGCCTGGAAGAAGCGCTGGAATGCTCGTTCTTCACCGATCAGCACGCCGCAGTGCTGGCGATGATGCTGACCGCCATCGACCACTACACCGCCCAGATCACACAGCTCACCGCCAGGATCGAGGTGCTGATCGAGCCCTACCTGCACCAGGTCGGGCAGCTGGACGAGATCGACGGCATCGGGATCATCTGCGCCCAGGACATCCTCGCCGAGATCGGCGCTGACATGACGGTGTTCCCCACCGCTGCCCACCTGGTCTCCTGGGCCCGATGGTCCCCCCAGGTCAGGCAGTCGGCCGGGAAACGCAAAGGCAGCAACGCCACCGGCCGCGGCAACCCCTGCCCGGGCGCCGCCCTGGGCGAGGGCGCCGCCAGCGCCGGGCGCACCCAGTCGTTCCCGGGCGCCAGGTACCGGCGGCTGGCACGCCGCATGCCCAGGAAGAAAGCACTGGTCGCGGCCGGCAGCTCGATGCTCACCATCATGCACGCCCTGCTGTCCGATCCCGACGCCCGCTACACCGACCTGGGCGCCGGTTACCACGAAACCCGCATGCACGTCCGCCAGCAGGCCCGCAACCACCTCCGCAGCCTAGAACGCCTGGGCTACCAGGTCACCATCCAGGCCCTCACCACCGACACCGGCGACCACTCCCTGGCCTCGACCGGCTGACCCGCACCACGAACCCGGCAGCGCTGGCGCGCCGCCGGGCGCTGCCGCCTGCCCAGCCAAGGTCTTATTTTCGGACCAGGAGTCGTTGCAGCTCCTGCATCGTCATGCCTGCGTCAGCGAGAATGCCGCGCAGGGTTCCCTTGGCGACATCACGGCCGGGATGAACCGGCACGGTGGTACCGCGCCCGTCCGGATGACGCATGATGTGGTGGCTCCCGGCAACCCGAGCGACCTTGAATCCAGCTTTCTCTAATGCCCGGACTATCCGCTCACCGCGCACGGACGGGACCGGGGGCATCAGGCCACGTCGACCATGAGGGTCAGCTCAGCTGGGGCGCCGAACTCGGCGACCAGCCCCTCCAGGGCCTCGCGCAGGTCCGCCACTGCCGCATCGAGAGTGTCGCCCTCGCCGTTGGCTCCCACGCCGGGGCGCAGCTGAGCATGAGCGCACCACACGCCATCCTCGTCCTGCTCGACGGTGTAGGGGACATGCACGGCCCTGGTCATTGCGGCTGACTCCTCCAAGAGGTGATTCCTCACATGGTAACGCTGGCCTTCCGGGCGGCTCCGCCGCCGCATCCATCAGCCCAGCACTCCGAGGCTTGGCCGAGCTAGATCAAGGCCTCGCTGCGACCGCGTTTTGGCGGTCTGCCGTGCACCGATCTGCCACACTTGGCTCCCATTGCAGCCCTGCAAACGATCTTCAGCAAGATCGGCATGTGCTCTGAGCTGGTCGGGATGGCCGGATTCGAACCGGGGGCCTCCTGCTCCCAAAGCACATCCCTACCGTCGCCCGACGTCGCCTCGCATAGCCCGACATGGCGTCCACATGCATCGATGATCGCCGGGCGTGGCCTGGTGTCGCCCGATGCCTGCCCTTGTTGGCTCCCAACTTGGCTCCCAGAGATCTCGTTAGCGCCGCTAACCTTCGATGACTCTGGCCTGCTTCGTCGGACGCTCGGGAATCGACAGCCACCTCGGCCAGCAGGCAGGCGTCGCTTACCTACCTACCTGGGTCGCCAGCGCCGCCGTCGACGAGGTGCGGTACGAGCCGTGCGACGGACTCTCCGGGGTCAGTCGGCCAGCCCTTGTAGTGGCGTGCATGCCAGCCTGGCTCTATCGCCTCAATATCGCCGTGTGTCCATAGCGCGTCTACCAGGTAGTCCGGGTCGTACGCGCTGAGGATGCGCGCCAACGCTGGATGGAGCTTGCCCGCGCCACGCGGAACGTAGATGAAGCCGTAGCCGCCCCACAAGCCAGACGCCATCGACATGGCCAGCCCGAACATCGACTGCCAGTTGCCCGCAGTCTCAACCCTGACCGCCACCCGAGGTGCGCGCAGGCCGATGCGCGCCGACTGATACCCCGGCGTTTCCTCGGCCTCGACTACCCCGTACTCCTGCATGCGTACAGCGTTGCACGCAGAAATCGAGCTCGGCTCCTCGCGGGCCTAGTCGAAGGTGAGCCTGCGCGCGGCCGCGACCAGGTCCGACTCAGCCTGGGCGATGCGGGCCCGGTGATCGGAATTCCACCGCCGGGCCGCCGCCACTCGCCGGCGCACCCTCCGCGCGTGTTCCCGCACACGGTTGGGACTCGCGCCGCCCAGGGCGTCTCTGGCCGACACGGCCATGACGGGATCCGTCGCGGCCGCGAGCATGTCGGGGCCAATCGCCACCGGCATCCCGGTGATCTCTTCGGCGGCCGCCCGGACCAGGGAAACGGTCAGCTCGGTGTCACCTCGGCTCACGGCGGTGGCGACGGCCCGGCCGACCACCCGGTAGGCCGTGCGGTAGTCGAGCCGGAAGCGCAGCGACAATTCCTCCGCTAGGTCGGCTGCCCCGGTGAAATGGCTGGCCGCTTGCTCGGCCAGGACATCAGTATCCGGGCTCAGCCCCGTAACCACGGCCGACCCGAGCCGGACAAGCCGGCCGGCCAGGTCAAGCGCCCCGCCCACCTCGCCGTAGGCGTACAGCCAGTTGTCGGTACGCGCGGATGGCGTGAGGCCGGTGGCGAGCAGCCCGGTGAGGCGGCCGATCAGCGTGCCGGCTCCGCCCCGCAACACCGGAAGCGCGTAAGGGTTGCGCTTCTGCGGCATGAGCACGCTTGCCCGGCACAGCGAGGCGTCGAGGGTCACGTAGCCGAACGCGGGGCTGGCGAAGATTTCCAGGTCCGCAGCCAATTGGCCGAGGGGCGCCACGGCCTGTGCCGCCGCGGTGACGGCGTCGGCCAGGGCGTCCACCGACCACATCGCGTCGCGGGTGTGCGCGCCGACCGAGCCGAAGCCGAGCAGCCCGGCGAGACGGGCCCGGTCCAGTGGCAGACGGGCGCCGCCAACTCCGCCAGCGCCCGCGGGCGAGGCGTCGGCGCCCCGGTACGCGGCCTCGACCCGGTCCAGGTTCCGTACCGCCTGCTCGGCGAACCCTCCCAGGTAATGACCGAACGTTGACGGCTGCGCGGGCTGCAGGTAGGTGCTGTCCGCCCACAGCGTGGCGGCATGCTCCGCGGCCAGGGCGGCGAGCACGCTGGCGAAGGCGGCGAGGTCGGCGTGCAGGCTGAGCAGCTTGTCCCGCAGCGCGAGCCGGAAGGCGATGCGGCCTGCCTCCCTGCGGGTGCGGCCAAGGTGAACACGCCCGGCCACGGGGCCGAGGGTTCGCTCAAGTTCCCGTTCCCTGCTGTTGTACGCGTCGCCGTATACCGGGTCGTATGGGAACTCGGCCGCCGGGGAATCGAGCAGGTCAAGGAGCACGGCGCACAACGGCGCCGCCTCGTCGCGGCTGACGGCGCCGCTCTCGGCCAGCTCGACGAGGTGAGCAAGGTCGGCGAGGGTCAGGCCGCGGTGCAGCAGCGGCGCGTCGGCGATCTCCAGCGCGTAGCCGGCCTCGACCAGTTCGGGCGCGGGCCCGCTGGTGATCCGCGCCCCGGATCCCAGGTATCCCTCGGGCGGCCGCCGGGTACCGGTCATAGCGGGCCGCCCGATCCGGTGAACAAGGTGGGTGCGCCGCCGCTGACCAGGAAAACCTGGGTGCCGCGGACCCGGCCCGCCCGGCACTCCGCGACCAGCGCAGCCATCGCCTTTGCCGCGAACGTCGGATCGAGGAAGACGCCCTCGGCCGCCGCGACCATGCGCGCGGCTGCCCTCCCCGCTGCCGAGGGGAGTCCGTAGCCTGGCCCGATCCAGCCTCCAAGCACAGTCGGCTGGCCGACGGCGGCGTCGATGCCGCCCAGGGCGGAAGCTGCGGCCGCCAGATTCCGCACCCGTTCGCGGCACTCGCTCGCCGGCCTGCTGACCGTAACGCCGATGACCTCGTAGGGCGCAGCGGTCAGCGCCGCGCCAGCTACCAGGCCGGCCTGCGTCCCGCACGACCCGGTCGCGAGCCACAACGCCGTCGGCCGCTCGCCGAGCGCGTCCAGCTGGGCTGCCATCTCGAGGCTCGCCCGCACGTACCCGAACGCACCCAGCGGGGTCGCGCCGCCCCGAGGAACCACGTAGGGCCGGCGGCCCGCAGCACGCAGCTGCGCCGCGACCGCCTCGATGCCAGCATCCACCGAGGCCCGGTCCGGCTCACCGGTGAACCGCACGTCCACCCCGAGCCACTGGTGCAGCCGCATGTTGCCCTCGTCAGCGGCAGAATTGCCGTAGCAGACGACATGCGGTTCGATCTGGTACCGCAGGCAGGCCAGCGCGGCGAGCATTGTCCAGTTCGACTGCGGCCCTGCGCCGGTCACCAGGCAGTCGCAGCCCTGCCTGAGCACGTCAGCAATGATGTACTCCAGCCCGCGCAGCTTGTTGCCGCCGAGGCCGACACCTGCCAGGTCATCCCGCTTCAGCAGGACGGGCACGCCCAGTTCGCTGGACAGCCGCGGAGCCGGATGAAGCGGGGTCGGCCCGAGCATGAAGGGGACCCGAGGAAAGCTGGCGAGTCCTCCCGCGGCGGCCTGGGCCGATGTTGTGCGCGAAGCCACGTTCATTCCCGCGTTCCCGCGCAGGCGCGGCGCACACGGTCCGCGAATGCGGCACACGAGCCGAGCGACGCCCGCACATCCAGCAACTTGTCCAGGTCGGCGTCGGAGATCACGTCCATACGCGAATCGGCTCGCAAAGCGGTGCGGAAGTCTTGGTCCTTGTCGATGCCGTTCATGGCAGCGGCATAGACCGCTTCATGCGCGGTGTGCTTGCCGAACTGGTCGGTGAGAGCGCGCATGACCGGCTCGGAGAGCAGGTAGCCGCGGTGGCTGTCGATATTGCGCCGCATCCGCTTGGTGTCAACGCACAGGCCGTCGAGCATCCGGGCGCCCGAGTCCACGCAGGCCGCGAAGTACATCGCGGTTTCCGGTACGACCAGCCATTCGGTCTTCCAGGCGCGCCCGTCCCGCTCGTGCTCGCACACCATCCCGTCCAGGGCGAGCCCAGCCTGAGCCCTGATAACCCGCGACAACGTGACCAGGTGCTCGGAGATCTCCGGATTGCGCTTATGCGGCATCGTGATCGAGCCCACCGTGCCGGGAGTGAACGTCTCCCGCAACTCCCCGATCTCCGGCCGCTGCAGCTGGTAGACCTCGTTACCGATCTTGCCGACCGTGGCCGAGATCGCGGCGAGCAGCCAGATGAACTCGGCGACCCCGTCCCGTGCGGTGAGCCACGGCGCGTCGGGAGCATGCAGCCCGAGCCGGCCCGCGAATGCGTCCAGCAGGTCAAGCGCGCTCGTGCCCCAGAATTCCATCGTGCCGAGCGCACCGCCGAGCTGAACAAGTTCCCACCGGCTGCTGCCCTGCCGCAGGCGTGCCAGGTGCCGGTCAAGCTCCGCGGCCCAGACTGCCGCCTTGAACCCGAAGGTGATCGGCAGGCCAGGTTGCCCATGGGTACGCCCGCACATGGGGGTGCTCCGGTGTTCGCTGGCGAGATCCAGGGCACGGTTGCGCATCCTGGTCACATCGCGTTCGGCGATGCCGCCGAGGGTCTTGAACACCAGCGCGAACCAGGTGTCGGACAGATCCTGCACGGTGGCGCCGTAATACACCCATTCGCGCGCGTGCTCGGGCAGCGCCTCGCGAAGCGCGCGGATCAGGCCTAGTGTCGAGTGGCCACTCGCTCGGGTCTGCTCGGCAACGAGATCGAGATCCAGCGCCGTCACGTCCGCGTGAGCCCGGATCGCGTCGGCGGCAGCGCGCGGCACTAGGCCGACGTCCGCCTGCGCCTGAGCCAGGGCGGCCAGGATGTCCAGCCACGCCTGGGTCCTGCCCTCGTCGGTGAACAATGCGGACGCCTCTGCTGTCGTCCACAGGTGGCCGTAGATGCGCGAGTCGGCCGGGTGCGCGGTGCTCATGGCGCAGCCGCCGGTAGCTCGGTATTCGGTAGCTCGGGCGCGGGTACGCCGCAGAGCGCACGGAGCGCGGCGCGCACCTCGTCGAGGTTCGCGCCCCACGGCACCACTGCCGTCCTGCCGTCTAGCTGGACGCCACGTTCCAGCAGACAGCACTTGGTAAGCACGCGCGCGCCGGGCGGACCGACCGCACGCACCTTGGGGCACAGCTCGACGCGCCGGGGTTCCGCGCCGTAGAAATGCTGGTGGAACTGGCGGGACCGGTCACAGCCGATGAGCAGCCAGTCGGGATGGTACGGCGGGTGGCAGTCCAGGAAGCTGACCTCGCTGCCGGACGCCGCGCCACTGCCGCGGCAGGGCAGCAGGTAGTGCGGCGCCGGGTTGGCCGCCATAAGCTGGCGCACGTCAACGGCGTCGAGCACGAGAGTGACCGGCGGCAGGTCTTCGTCGTAGCTGACCACCTGCTCGGTCATCGCCAGCAGCTTCGGCGGGTGCGGCGGGATGACCTCGGTGACGTGGACGGTGAGCGGCGCGGGCCGCCAGATGAAGTTCACGTGCTCGAAGCGGCCCTGCACCACGTAGGCCAGCGCGTCATCCCGCTGGTGCGCGAGCGCCACTGCCGCGAGCGATGACGCGTTGCCGACATCTGCCGCGGGCTCGTCGATCCACACCGTCGTCGCAGGTCCCGACAAGACACGTAGCTCCGCCACAGGGGAGAACAGCAGGCTAGGATCCTGCGGCCGGACAGCGACCAGTGCGGTCTCGCGCTCGTTGCGCAACGCGAGAAACGCGGTGCGCCGGTAGACCTCGCGGCGCCGCAGCAGTGCCCCGATCTCCATCGGCGTGAGGGGGATGTCGACGTCCTGCACCGATAGGCCACGGTACGGCCGGGTGATCGTGTTGGGCTCAGGGTCCGCAATCATGTCAGCGCGTCGGCCAAGGCGGTGTCGGCGCGCAGCCCGAGGCGAAGCGTTTCCAGCGGCAGCACGCTGGCGGGCGCGACGTTGCCGACGTTGACGTCCGCGCCAAGCTGCCGGACGAACCAGGTCTGCTGGCTCTTGGTCGGCGCCTCGAAAATTACCCGGTCCTGCGGGATCCAGTCGACGATGGCAGCGACCAGGTCCTCCCGTATGCCGCAGTCGGCGTTATAGAGCCCGACGGTGCCGCTCTCCCGGCCTTCGGCGACCACCCAGGTGGCACCGGCGTCGAGGTCACGGCCCATCTCCTCTGCCCACTCCGCCAGGGTCGGCGGGTAGTTGCCCTCCTTCGCCCCCGTCTCCGCGAGCACCACGAAGTCGGCGGAGAGTTCCTTGACCAACGCGTGCTTACGGCTCTCCGCCAGTGCGCGCAGCCCGTTCGAGACCTCGACGTGGGTGACCCCGATGCTGAGCGCCCAGTCCCGCAGTTCGCCGACCCGGTTCTGCAACGCGGCCACCTCAAGCAGGGTCCCGCCGAGCGACACCGGGCAGCCATGCTGAGCGCAGACCGACACCCGCATGCCCATCGTCGGGTCGATGTAGCTGATGCCCCAGCCGACCTTCACAATGTCCACCAGGTGCCCGGATTGCTCAAGGAATGCGCGGGTCGCGTCCGGCGTGAGCCCCGTGTCGAGAACATGGGTGATTCCGCAGGACCGCGGCTTGGCTGAACGGGCTGGCAGCTTGAGGAAGGTGGGACACTCCGGCACGGTGCGCCTCCGGCTCTATGGTGTGGTCGAACCATAGGCACGGTGGTACGCAAGTTTCGTTGTCCTGGCAAGGCTAGGTTTGGGGTGTTCTTTGCCCTGGCCTGCTCTGCCTGGGTGGCACGCGCAGGGACCTGGGCCGCAAGCGGGCCCAGGTCCCTGCGCGGAAACCTAGCCCTGCAGCTCCGCGCGGACCATGGCGGCCCCGTCCGCAAGCGCGCGCAGCTTGCTCGCGGAGATCATCCGGGGCAAGTTGATCAGCCCGCAGTCGGTGGAGAGCCCGAGCCGGTCGGCCGGGACGTACTCCAGCACCTGCCTGATCCGGTCAGCTACCTCGTCCGCGCTCTCGGTGACGGTGGACTTGACATCGATCACGCCCGCCACGAACGGCTTCGACCAGTTGTTGTCGGTCAGGGGCTTGAGGTCGTCGGGTCCGGTACGGCCAACCTCGTAGTTGAGCGCATGAATGTTGGCGTCCAGTACATGCGGGAATAGCGCGTGAGCACGTTCCGGTGCCGGGGCGTCGGAAGCGCGCTTGTCGAGCACGAACGCGCCGAATTCGGTTTCCGTCTCATCCGGGAAGTAGGCGGGCGTGCCGGAATAGTTGCCCCAGCAGGTGTGTACCCAGAACTCGCAGCCCACGCCCTCAACCGAGGCATTGAGCGCCTCGATCTCCCAGTTGCCCATACCGTACGGCCAGACGAACTCGTCAAGCTGGATGATGTCGCATCCGTTGTCCGCGAGTTCCTTGAAGTCCTCGTTGAACGCCTTGGCGAGCGCCAGCGCCACCTCCCTGGTGTCCTTGTAGTACAGGTTGGTGGTAGCGGCGGCGATCACGCCGAGGCCGGTGTAGGAGACCTTGACCGGCTTCTTCGTCGCCTTCCGCACCGCACGCAGATTCGAGATATGGAACGGGTATTCCCGGCGTACCTCGCCCACGCAGGTGGGTGAATAGAGGGTGGAGTAGATCGGCAGGCCGATCGGCGGTCCGGTGAGCTTGTACCCGGACACGCGCTCCAGGTAGTAGTAGAGGATGGTCCCGTACGGGGAGTCACCTCCGTACACTTTCCCATCGCTGATCACGTCGAGGCCCGCTGCCTCCTGGTCGTGCACGATCGCGCCGATGGCGTCCTCAAACGCCTCCTTGCTGATGGAGTCGTGGATGAACTCCCCCCTGGGCAGCGTGGCGAACGCCTGGCCGTCGTACCACCGTGGATTGGGATAGTTGCCGACCATCGTGGTTGGCAACAGGACGTCTTGACCACCTATGAGCATCTTCCCTCCTTCCGATCGCGCAATGAGTGCCAGGAGCGTAGGCCGGCCGGGCGGCCAGTTTCTTCCCCACCAGAGGACCGTTCTTTACCGGCCGGTGCGCATGACGGGTTGAATTTCAGCCTGTGCGGATCCGCCAGTCCACGGCAATGCACCCGGTGACGGTGGCGAGTACCGGGTTCAGGTCTAGATCGCAGATCTCAGGGTTGTCTGTCATCAGGTCACCAACTGTGGCGATCACGGCCGCGACGGCGCCGACGTCCACCGGGGCACTGCCGCGCAGCCCGTCGAGGACGGCCGCACCGCGCAACGACCTGAGCAGGGCGGCGGCGTCCGTCTCATTCACCGGCGCGACCGCAAGCTGGACATCGCGCCGGGCCTCCACCAGGACGCCGCCGAGGCCAGCCATGACCACGGGGCCGAATTCCGGATCGCGGACCCCGCCGACGAGCAGTTCGATGCCGCGGCGCTGGGGTTGCACCAGGACAGCCGCGCCGTCCGCCAGGGTGAGCAGGTCAGCTGCGGCCGATCGCACGGCGTCCCCGTTGGCCAGGCCCAGCCGCACGCCACCCACGTCGGTCTTGTGCGTCAGATCGGGATGAGCGACCTTGAGCACTACTGGATACCCGAGGCGGCCGGCGGCAGCCGCAGCCGCTTCCGCGTCGCCGCACAGCACGGTCTCGATCACCGGTACCCCGGCGCTTGCCAGCAGGTCCCGCGCGTCGTCCGGAGCGAGCAGCCCGCGGCCGGCAGGCACCGCCAGCCGCAGCGGCCGGCGAGCTGGCCGGGCGGGGCGGGGTGTCCCAGCTAGCTGCCCGGCCCGCGTACCACAGCGAACCGCGGCGCCGACCGCACGTGCGGTGCGTTCCGGCCACGGGAAGCAGGGAATTCCTGCTTCCTGCAGCACGCCCGCGTGGCCGTCCGCTGCACGCGGGGCCACCCAGCAGACGTAGACAGGCACCTGCACCCCGTCGTCACGCAACCTGGCTACCGTGTCCCTGACGGCTGCTGCCACTTCCGGCGAGGCGGCGCGCTGCAGCAGCACGGGCACCACCACGTCGACCTCGCCCGAGCGTGCCAGTACCTCGATCGTGGCCGGGTACAGCTTGGCGAACAGGCTCCAGGCCGGCGTCATGTCGACGGGGTTGCGTGAGCTTGCGTAGTCGGGCAGCAGCGCCCGCAATTCGGCCTGCACGGACGCGCTCAGTTCCGGCACAGCCAGGCCCTCGTCGGCGAGCAGGTCGGACAGTTCGACGCCGGTGCCGCCAGAGTTGGTCACCACCGCCACCCGCCGTCCGCGCGGCGCCGGCTGGCCGGCCAGGGCACGGGCCGCGTCGAGGACCTGCAGCCCGGTTCGCAACCGGACCACGCCGGCCTGGCGCAGCGCGGCGT
>WNEY01003745.1_pt1 | contig 11463 bp, 9 predicted proteins | sample 5400531 | NCBI WGS metagenome assembly WNEY01 (sample SAMN13153338, study PRJNA577476) | soil metagenome | isolation source: 200 cm saprolite under Douglas fir tree site 1 | place: USA:California | collected 2015-04-18
CCCCGACGGGACCGTGGTATGGGCGGAGTCGCTGACCCAGGCGGTCCGCGCGCCCGACGGCACACCGCTGTACCTGCAAACAATCCTGGTGGACATCACCGACCGCAGGCAGGCTGAGGCGGCCCGGTCATGGCCGGCGGCGATCGTTCAGTCGTCGCAGGACGCCATCGTGGGAACGACGCTTGACGGCGTGATCATGAGTTGGAACGCCGGCGCCGAACGCATCGTCGGATTCACCGCCGATGAGATGGTCGGCCGCGACGCGAACGTCCTGCGCCCGCCTGGCAGTGCGGGCGAGGTGGCCCGGCTGACGGCGCGGACGGCCCGCCAGGAGCGCGTCGAGCATCGGGTCGTCCGGCTCAGGAAGGACGGAACCGCTGTCACCTTGCTGACCACTTCGACGCCGATTCTCGATACCTCCGGTGCCGTCGTCGGGACGGCAAGCGTGGCGCGCGATCTGAACGAGAACGAGCGGGCCGAGGCGATGTTCCGGAGCCTGCTTGAGGCCGCACCCGACGCGACGGTCTGCGTCGATGACCACGGTGTCATAGCGCTCGTCAACGCCCAGGCTGAGCGGCTGTTCGGCTATGCGCGCGACGAGATGATCGGGCGTCCCGTCGAGATGCTCGTGCCAGACGGTGCCAAGGACATCCACCCCGCGCGCCGCAGCGGATACTTCGCCGACCCGGCGCCACGGCCGATGGGAGCAGGCCGGGAGCTGGCCGCGCGCCGCAAGGATGGCAGCGAATTCCCGGCCGAGATCTCACTGTCTGCCATCCAGACCGAAGAAGGCACGCTGGTGTCGGCGACGATCCGGGACGGAACGCAGCGCCGGCACGCGGCCATCGTGGCGTCCTCATCGGATGCCATCATCGGGCGCAGCCTGGACGGCACGATCACCAGCTGGAACGGCGGGGCGGAGCGAATGTTCGGCTATACCGCCGCGGAAGCGATCGGCAGCGACCTGGCGAGAATGGTCCCGCCTGAGCGGTCCGGCGAACTGCCCGACATGGTGGAGCGCGTGCGGCGAGGCGAGCCGGGCTGGCCGCAGGAGACCCAGCGGGTCCGCAAGGACGGCGTCACGGTCGAGGTGTCGGTCACTATCTCGCCGATCCACGACGAGGCCGGCGCGGTGGTGGGTACTTCTGCCGTGTCTCGTGACATCACCGACCGGAAGCGGACTGAGGCTGAACGGCAGGCTCTGGGTGAGCGGCTCCGCCAGTCCGAGCGCCTGGAGAGCCTGGGCCAGCTGGCCGGGGGCGTGGCGCACGACTTCAACAACCTGCTCGGAGTCATCTTGAACTACGCGGCCTTCGTCGCTGAGGAGACCGCCGGCAACCCGGCAGTCAGCGCCGACGTCGAGCAGATCCGGGCCGCAGCCGAGCGTGGCGCCCGGCTGACCCGCCAGCTGCTCATCGTGGGGCGGCGCGAGGCCATCCGCCCGGCGGTCCTGGATCTCAACGCCATCGTCGCCGAGATCCACGACCTGCTGTCGCACAGCATCGGAGAACAGGTCGAACTCACGGTGCGCCCGGCTGCCGGGCTGCCAGCGATCCGCGCCGACCGCGGCCAGATAGACCAGGTCCTGCTCAACCTCGCGGTCAACGCGCGTGACGCGATGCCCGCCGGCGGCACCCTGCACATCGCGACCCAGGTCGCTGACCTCGACAGCGACTACCTCCGGCTGCACCCTGGCGCCAGAATGGGACGCCACGTCGAGCTGACCGTGAGCGACACCGGCTTGGGCATACCGCCAGAGATCGCCGACCACATCTTCGAGCCCTTCTTCACCACCAAGCCCGAAGGCCAGGGGACCGGATTGGGGCTGGCCACGGTGTACGGCATCGTGACCGAAGCCGGCGGCAGCCTCAGCGTCGACTCCGAGGTCGGCGGCGGGACCACCTTCCGGCTGCTGTTTCCCGCCATCGAGGAACCGGCAGCTCCGGCCGCCGCACCTGCCGCCGGAGACGCCGGGGGACATGGCGAGACGGTCCTGGTCGTGGAGGACGAGGCCGCCATGATGGAGGTCACCGCCCGCATCCTGCGCCGCCACGGCTACACCGTGGTCGAAGCCACCACCGGCTCAGAGGCAATCGCGCTTGCCGCCGAACGTGACGTGCGATTGCTGCTCACCGACTCGGTGATGCCGCAGATGTCCGGCCGGGAACTCGCCCGGCAGATCCGCGAGCTACGACCGGGGCTGCCGGTCCTGTTCATGTCCGGCTATGACCATGGCGGGACCGGGTCGCGGCACGTTCTCAGCGAGGATGTCACGGTCGTCCAGAAGCCCTTCAGCGCCGAGACGCTGCTCAACCGGGTCAGATCCGTAATGCCCGGCGGCGGCCGAGGTTGATTCGGCCGCCGCGCTTGTGACTCCGGCGGCGGATGATGGACCACCGGCAGCGGTCCTGCGCCGGAGACCGGCCCGAGCCCCTTGCGGCCGGTGCGCTGGTGACTCTTCGAGTTCCGGTGTGGCCGGCGGCCAGGTCGCACTCTTCGAGTTCCGGTAGGGCCGGCGGCCAGGTCAATCCTTCAGGATGCTCCCAGGAACTCGGCCAGCATCCTGGGCAGCATCCGGCCGGCCTGGGTTCTCCCGCGGACGGCCTGGGTTCTCCCGCGGATGGGTGCGAGCATATGCCGGTGGCGGAGTTCGTGGTAAGACCGGCGCGGGCGGCCGATGCGCGGGCGATGGCGGAGCTGATGGCGACGGTGGCGCAGGAGCGCGACGGGATCGCGACCGAGCCGCCGGTCGATATCGAGGAGCGCGCCGCGGCGTTCGCGCGCAGCGCAGGTGAGTCCGTCGTCGCGGTCGCCAGCGGCCGGATCGTCGGGATGCTCCATATCGACGCCAGCCGCCACGGCTTCGGCGAATTAGGAATGCTTGTCGACCGGGGCTGGCGCGGCCGCGGGGTCGGCTCGGCGCTTGTGCGGGCGGCGATCGCCTGGGCGCGCGGTCAAGGGCTGCACAAGCTCTGCCTAGAGGTGTTCCCGCACAATACAGTGGCGATCGCGCTGTACCGCAAGGCCGGCTTCGTAGTGGAAGGACGGCGCGCAAATCAGTACCGGCGAGCGAGCGGCGAACTCTGGGACACGATCGTGATGGGCCTGGCCCTGTAGCAGCCTGGTGCTCACGCGGCGCGGCTGGCGCGAGCCACGAGCTGCCGGGCGGGCAGCCGGGTGCGGGACTGCTGCCGTCCCGGGCCGAACGCCTCGGCGATGACCCGGCGCGCCCAGCGCATCCGCGCGACCGCGATGTCCGGGTGGTCGCCGAACTCCTGCGCGACCCGCCCGGCGCAGCCCCGGCCGCCGAATCGCCGGACGGCTCCCGCGATGGCCTCCCGGACCTGCGCCGCGCTGGGTTCATCGGATCGCTGCAGCGCCGACACGAACAGGGCGTCGGCCCGGACGGCGCTGATGCTGAAGTGGTTGATCGCTGGCCGCATCGTGGGCCTCCTCGACAGCTTGATACCTCGACTACAGCAGGGGGGTCCGACACTTTCCGCGCGCCTGCGGGCCGCTGCCTGATCGTCTCCGGTGCCCATGCTGATGAGTAAGACTCCACGGCCCGGGCGAACTCACCGGCCGCCGCCACGGTGCCGCGCCGGGGCCGCGGAACCGGCCTGATGACGCCGGCCGCCCGGACTCCGCTGACCGTGATCTGTTGCTCTGGCGCATCGGCGGAAATATGTTGGCCGCTGGCGGCTCGCTGCGCTGTGATTGGTGCTTATGAGCGCGCATGCGCACCAGGATGGCCGCGCGGCCGGTCTGTCCGGCATCGAGTTCGGTGCGGCCTTCCACCGGGACGCGGTCGGGCCGCTGCTGTCGCAGGAACTGCCCGGGCTGCGGTACGCGGCAGCCAGGCTCGGCTCCGGCTCTGACGTGCTCGGGCTCGACGATGTGATGAGCCGCGATCACGACTGGGGCGGCCGGCTGACGCTGCTGGTCGACGGCGCCGCCCAGGCGGCCGTGCCGGTGGTGCGGGATCTGCTCGCCCGCCGGCTGCCTGACCGCTTCCACGGGCGCCCGGTGCGGTTCGCGGCGACGTGGGACACGGCGGTTTCCCACAAGGTCGAGGTCGCCACCGTCGGCGACTTCGCCGCCAGCCGGCTGGGCGTCAACCCGCTGGCCGGCCTGTCTGGCCCGGACTGGCTGGTGCTGACCGGCCAGAGCGTGCTGGAAGTCATCGCCGCGCCGGTTTACGTCGACTCCACCGCTGAGCTGGCCGTGCTGCGGCGTGAGCTGGCCTGGTATCCCCCCGACATTGAGCGGTACCTGCTCGCCTGCGGCTGGCAACGGCTGGCACAGCGCATGCCCTTCGTCGGCCGCACGGCCGACACCGGGCAGCGGCTGCAGTCCCGCCTGCTTTCCGCGGCGCTAGCCGGCGACCTGATGAACCTGGCATTCCTGCTACACCAGCAGTGGCGCCCCTACGAGAAGTGGCGCGAGGCGATGTTCGCCCGGCTGCCGTGCGCCACCGAACTGCGCGGACCGCTGGAGGCAGCCGCCACCGCGGCAGACTGGCGCGAGCGCGAGGCCGCCCTGGCCGCGGCGATCGAGGTGCTTGCCGCGGTGCAACGCCGCCGGGGGCTGCCCACGCCCGTTACGGCAGTGACCAGGTTCTGGGGACGCCCGTATCGGACGGTCGCCGCGGAAGTTCCCGACCTTCTGCTCGCCACGATCACCGACCCGCTGCTCTCCCGGCTCACCATGCGCGCGGGCAGCGCGGACCAGTGGGTTGACAGCGTCGACGTCCTAGCGCACCCTGGCCGGCGCGCCGCCCTCACCGCCGCCTACCGAGCGTGGCTGGACGCTGCCGGGCCGCCCGGGGCGGTGCGCCTGATGGGCTTGCGGGCGGTTACTGCTCCCGATCGAGGCGCAGCAGCTCGAGGACCTCGCCGGGACTGTCGGCCGTGACCCGGATCATCGCCCGCACCGCGTCCGCCAGGGCGACGCGCGGCACGTCGAGCGCGATCGCGGCCGAGTCCGCCAACCGGGTGAGCTGCCGGTAAAGCTCAGGGCTCAGGTCGAGAGTGATCCTGACCGGCTTCGACCGGATCGCGGTCCTCCCGGCCGGGCGCGCATCGGGTTCGGTACGCCTGGTCGCGGCGGCCGCCATCTGCGCTTTCCGCTGTTCCCGCTGCGTGGTCATGTCCGCACCGAGCAGAGTGGCGCGCATCGTTCGATGAGGTCGCGTGCCACGTGGCGCCACACATCGCGGCCGATGCCTGGAATCGGCATGCCGAAGCTCTGGGCGTAGACCTCCAGCCGCGGCACGGCCGTCTCCAGCACGTCATAGCCGAGGCCCTCCAGCGCCTCCCGGGCATCGGCTGTGGAGTTCGCCCGGGCGACGCACCTGTTCAGCAGCACGGCGGAGCGGGCAGGTCTGTCCCGGGCCGCCTCGACCTCGCTGATCTCCTCCCGCACCGGCGTGGTGCGGTTGATCTCAATAGGGCTCGGCGCACATGGGATCAGGATCTCGTCGGCGTACCGCAGCGCTGACCGGGCAATGCCAGCGTGGTCCTCCAGCTGCGGCGCGTCGATAATCACCACGTCATCCCGCTGGGCGATCTCAGGCACCCGGCGGTGCAGCTCGCGGGACGGCAGGGCCACGATCCGGAACGGGAACGCCGCCTGCGGCGGTAGTCCCGGGTACATGGCCGCGAGATCGGACCATTCCAGGGCGCTACCAGAAGGGTCCGCGTCCACCAGCAGCACGCTGTTCCCGGCCTGCGCGAAAACGTGCGCCAGCCAGACCGCCGATGTGGTCTTGCCCGTGCCCGGCTTGAGGTTGGCCAGCGCCAGGCAAATCCCCGTCATCCAGGCAGTATTGCAGCGCATGCGGCATAACGGTAGACGGTCCCGTGCCTGATGGCGGGCGGTGCGCGCACCGGAACTGTGCGCCACGGAAGGCGGAGCGACCTCCCCGAGCCAGGTTCCTGTGTGGCAGTCCCGCCGCCGGCCGCGCGCGGCTAGGCCGGCCTGGCAGACGCGGCGATCACAAGAGATCGCCCCTCGCTGCGCACCTGCCACGATGATCTCGTCGGGCACGCACCGTCCCGTCATCACCCGCTCGGCGACCTTGCCCGTGCGGTCTGGACAGGAAGCGTGTGCCCGCCAGACGCCAATTGGTCCTGCCGTTCCGGCTTGAGGCTCGGCAACGCCGAAACCCGCCGCGATACAGTATTGCAGTACATACGGCATTACGGCAGGGTTGTCGCGGGCTGCCGGGGACGCGGTGTGCAGACAGCACCCCGCGAACCCAGCGCACACCGGGTACAGGCCGTGCCAGCGGCAGCCGTCCTGCTCGTCCTGGCAACTGCCAGAAACTCACCAGCCGAACGCCCGACGGCCGAGATCAACGGCCCGCTCGTCGCCATGCCACGAAACAGCTTTCCCACAGGGGTGTGGACATTGCCATGTATTTCATGCAGTGCACTGGCAAAGTTACCCACAGTCTGTGGACGGCTGTGTGGAGTAAATCACAGCAGTGTAACCTCGCTAGGCGCACCGGTCCCCGGACTGCAGGGCTGGACGACGACGACAAGCGCCCGCGCGGCTGGTGGGTGCGTCCTGCCGGAGCCAGCGGAGACTCACATCCTGATGCGCTTGTTCCCCGGGTCATACATCGGGCGCAGCGACGTGACGGCCGGGTAGACCGAGGTCCCGATCTGGACGGTCCATTCGCCGGAATCCAGGTAGGCCTGGCCGATGGGCTCGTCAGCGTCGATCATCGCCAGCCCGACCGCGCCGCCCAGCGTGAACCCGTAGGACGCGGACCGGATGTACCCGGCGGGCTTGCCGTTCCTGCGGACCACTTCAGCGTGGAACATCAGCGGTTCGGGATCTGTCACCAGCACCTGCACCAGCCGCCGGGTGAGCATCCCGCGCGCCTTCTGGGCGAGCACGGCGTCGCGGCCGATGAAGCCGCCTGGCTTGTCCAGCGCGACCGCGAAGCCGAGTCCCGCCTCCAGCACGGTGTCGGTGTTGTCGATGTCGTGGCCGTAGTCGCGGTAGCCCTTCTCCATGCGCAGGCTGCTCAGTGCCTTGAGCCCGGCGTGCCGCAGGTCCACCGCGCGCCCGGCCCCGACCAGCCGGTCGTAGACTCCTGCGGCTTGCCCGGCCGGAATGTACAGCTCGTAGCCGAGCTCGCCCAGGTAGGTGATCCGGATGCACAGCACCCGCGCGAACCCGATGTCGATCTCGGCGGCCGCGCGGTACGGGAACGCCTCGTTGGACAGATCCGCAGCGGTGACCGATGCCAGCAGTTCCCGCGATCGCGGGCCCTGGATGTTGATCTGCGCGTATCCCGACGTCACGTCTGTGACGAAGGCGTGCGCATCGCCGAGGTGGCGACGCATCCAGGTTTCAACGTGACGGTGCGCGGTGTCCGAGGCGACCACCCAGAACCGGTCGTCGCCGAGCTTGGTCACCGTGAGATCGGCTTCCAGCTTGCCGCCGGGGTTGAGCCACTGGGTGTAGGTAATCCGGCCGGATTCGCCGTCTACCTGGTTGGCGGAGATCCGCTCCAGTACGCGCCCGGCATCGCGGCCCTGCACGTCGAACTTGGCCATGAAAGCCATGTCCATCAAGATCACGCCGGTGCGCGCGGCGTAATGCTCGGCCTCCCAGTAGCCGAACCAGTCCTGCCGCCCCCAGGACAGCTGGCCGGCCTTTGGCTCGGCACCCTCGGGCGCGTACCAGTCGGCGCCCTCCCACCCGCTGACGTCCTTGAAGTACGCCCGCTGTGCCTCCAGCCGGTGGTGAATCGGCGACACCTTGGCGCCGCGCGCGGTCAGCATTGACCGGCCCGGGTAGTGGGTCTCATACACCAAGCCCAGCGACTCCACCGTGCGAGTCGCCCGGTACTCGGGATTGGCCTGGTAGCGGTGCAGCCGATCGATGTTCATGGCCGTCACGTCGACGTCCGGCCGGCCGTCGGCGATCCAGTGCGCGATCACCCGGCCGATTCCTCCGCCGGTCAAGATCCCGATCGAGTTCAGCCCCGCGGCCACGAAGTAGTTCTGCAACTCCGGCGCCTCGCCGACAATCGGCAGCAGGTCCGGAGTGAAGCTTTCCGGGCCGCAGAAGAACTTTTTGATCCCGGCCTGCGCCGACACCGGGACCCGGGACATGGTGCGCTCCAGGTACGGAGCCATCCGGTCCCAGTCCGGGGGAAGCTCGCCGAAGGAGAAGTCCGCGGGGACTCCCTCGACCTTCCACGGCGCGCAGACCGGCTCAAACAGGCCGAGCATCAGCCCGCCCCCCTCCTCCCGGTAATAGCCGTAGCTGGCCGGATCCTCCAGCACCGGCCAGTCGCCATCCACTCCCTCGATCGGCTCGGTCAACAGGTAGTAATGCTCGGCAGCCTGCAACGGGACGTTCACCCCGGCAAGCTCGCCAAGCTGACGAGCCCACATCCCGCCGCAGTTGACCACGTACTCAGCCTCGACGTCGCCGCGCGGCGTGCGCACGCCGGTCACCACGCCGCGGCAGGTCAGGAAGCCAGTTACCGGCACGCCCTCGATGATCCGCGCGCCTCGCATCCGGGCGCCCCTGGCCAGCGACATCGTCACATCGACCGGATTCACCCGGCCATCGGCCGGGATATAGAAGCCGGCCAGCGCATCGTCGACCCGCGCCAGCGGAAACAACTCGGCGACCTCGCGTGGCGAGATCTCATGCACTTCCACACCGCACAACCGGTTGAAAGCCGCGACCCGCCGGTACTCCTCCAGCCGCCCCGGCTCAACGGCAAGCTCGATCAGCCCGACCTGCTTCAGGCCAGTCGCGAGCCCGGTCTCTGCCTCCAGCCGGGAGTACAAGTCCCGGGTATACATCCGCAGCTCGGTCGAGGTCTGCGAGGTTGAGCCGAAGGTGGCCATGAGCCCGGCCGCATGCCAGGTCGTGCCCGATGTCAGCCGGTCGCGCTCCAGCAGCAGCACATCGGTAACCCCGAGGTGCGCAAGGTGATAGGCGACCGAGGTCCCGATGATGCCCCCGCCGATGACAACGACACGGGCGCGGTCTGGGATAGCTGCGGTGCCCGGCACAGTCATCCGACACTCATTCCGCTCGGTCAGGGTTCTGGCAGCGTCCCGCCCAGCCGGACACGCCGCGGCACGAGCATAAGCCCAGACCAGGCGTTGAAGTCCCCGCAGATGACCCAGGGCCGGTCCAGTCCCTGCGTCACCGCCGTGAGCCGGCGTAGCGCGGCGGCCCGGGCCCGCCGGCCGGTGGCCGGCAGGTGCGTGCTGCCCGCCCAGACAGCATGTGCCACCACGTGCTCCGCCGCAGTGCGACGCATGCGTGACTCGCTGTCGCCACGGTTATCCATCCGCTCCTGCATGCGGAGCGCGCAAAATTTGCGCGCAATGTAGGGGTCTTCCGCGGTACGGTCCGGCGATGGACGATGAGGACGGCTACTTCGGGGAACGCGTCGCGGCGAGGTACGACGAGTCGTCGGCGGAGATGTTCGAGCCGGGTGCCGTGGACGCGGCAGTCGGCGTTCTGGCAGGGCTGGCCGGCCGCGGCCGGGCGCTGGAGCTAGGCATCGGGACAGGACGCATCGCACTGCCGCTGGCGGCCCGCGGTGTCCCGGTGCACGGCATCGACCTGTCGCGGGCGATGGTTGCCCGGCTGCGCGCCAAGCCGGGCGGCGAGGCGATCGGCGTGACGATCGGCGACTTCGCGACGACGAGGGCGGACGGGACGTTCTCGCTCGCGTACCTGGTCTTTAACACGATCATGAACCTGACGACGCAGGCGGCGCAGGTGGCCTGCTTCGGTAACGTCGCGGCTCACCTTGAGCCCGGCGGCTGCTTCGTCATCGAGGTCGCGATCCCCGATCTGCGCAGGCTCCCGGCCGGGCAGAACGTCGTGCCGTTCCACGTGAGCCCGACGCGGTGGGCGTTCGACGTCTACGACGTCGCCACGCAGGCGATGAGCTCGAACTACGTCGAGGTCGCCGGCGGCCGCGGCGAGTACACCTCGTTCCCGTTCCGGTACGTGTGGCCGGCCGAGCTCGACCTGATGGCCCAGCTCGCCGGGCTGCGACTGCGCGAGCGGTGGGACGGCTGGACCCGGGAGCCGTTCACCAGCGAGAGCCGCCAGCACGTCTCGATCTGGGAAAAACCCGCCAGCTGACCGCGAGCCGGTCATCCGGTCATGCGGTGATCGCAGCGACCGCGGAAGCTGCGTCGAACATGACCGGATTATCTTGTTCCGAGTTGTCGCCCTAACGCTGCTTTCGGTGCCGTAGCGATGGGAACAACCAGCGTGCCTGGTGCATGAGTTCCTGCTCGGCTCGCTGGCGGGCGTCAGCGAAGTACCGATCCGGATCGCGCACCATCCGCTCGGGACGGTCATCGTGGTCCTCGATGGTGATGTGGACCGTCACGTTCGTTCCCTTCCTCACGACCTCAGTGTCAGCCTGCGCCCGGGAGGGGTCAACGGCCGATGGTCACTTCTCGCGCCAGCGAAGCTGTCACTATCTCAAGCCCGCGCCAGCGCGTCAGCGAGCAGCCCGGCCAGCAGCCGGATCAGCGGCACGTCCGCCCGCCTGACCCCGCCCTTTTCTAACGCGTCCACCATCAGCATGCCAAAGGCGTTCTGCCCGGCGGCAACCGGGACGGCGGCGAAGGATCGGTAAGTCTGCGGTGCCGTGACGCGCCACCCTGGCGGCGGGGCGGCGTCAAGGTCGGGGCAGAACAGGTGCTGGTTGTGCCGGATCATGCCGAAAACCAGATCTCCTTCCACCGTTCCCTCGGCGATCGGTTCCAGCGGGTCGTCCACGCGGCCGCTGTACTGAGCGGGGACCAGCACCCTCGGCGTCCCGGGCGCGAACCGGAACAGGCAAGCCCGCACCCGCCCGGAACCAGCGAGATGCGCCGCCGAGTCCAGCACCATCGGAATCGTCGCCTCCTGCAGCGCCTCCCGTTCATGCTTGCCCGCCGCCGTGGCCACCCGGCCAAGCTGACGCACGATCGGGTCAAGAGCGTCATTCATGGTCACCCGCATCGCGACCGCCGCATCGACAGCGGCCCGCTGCGCCCTGGCCCGCATTTGCTCCTTGCGGATCTGCTCGTAGGCGGGCACTCCGGCGGCGGTCACGCTCGCGGCCACGGCTGCCAGCGTCCACCACTGCCTGTCAAGCGGGGCCGCGCCCGCCTGCATACCGAACCATGTGGCCAGGGCAACCCCCGCCAGACTGATCATCGTTGTCAGGTAGACCCGCGCGCTGGGTGGAATCCGCATGCGCGGCAGGGTAGATGATCCCCTGGCGGCACTCGCGTACTACGCCCATATCCCGAAACATCGAGGCACTCCAGGTCTGCGCAAGTCGGGGAGGCGGGCTCGGGCGCGCCATGCATGAAGCCGCCAGTCGTGGCGTGCAACGGCTGACGCCCTGGCTGACGCACCGGCATGGACGAACATTCCCAACCGGGTCCATATCGTGGGTGCGGG
>WNEY01003746.1_pt1 | contig 11462 bp, 8 predicted proteins | sample 5400531 | NCBI WGS metagenome assembly WNEY01 (sample SAMN13153338, study PRJNA577476) | soil metagenome | isolation source: 200 cm saprolite under Douglas fir tree site 1 | place: USA:California | collected 2015-04-18
TGGCCTCCAGACGTTTCATCTGCTGCGTCGTGATTGGGGCCGGGGGGATTTGTGGGGTCGATGCGCCCACCGCCCGTCCACTTCCCTCCGGTGCACTGGGCCGGCCCCGGCGTCACCCAGAAGCTCGGCTTCGGCGCCATGCTGACTTTCGGCTGGTCGGTACACGCTGCGGCGAGCAGTCCGGCCGCAATGACGCTCGGCCAGACGATTAGGCTTCTGTGTTCTCGCATCATGTGCGTTCTGCCCTCCTCGCTGTCGACGATTCCCACGAGTGCTGACCCAGAGCGCAGCGAACGCAAAGTCGATGCCATCCGGTCGGGGAGGAGAACCCGTTGAGCGGTCGAGACATACAGAAGATGTTGCAGCCTCGCGGCGATGCGCGCGCAGCGATTTCTCGTGCGCAGTTGTGGCGTGCGCACGAGTTGCATCGGTACAACAGCGGGTGACGAGGAGGTCTGCGAGTGACGAGGAGGTCTGCCAACAGAACGACCGTGGATGAGCTGGGCGTCGCGGGGGGCGGCGTGCGGTCCGCCCCCCGCCGGCGCTACATCTTCCATGCGGACACCTCCTCAGGTTACGCACACAATGGCGACGGCGCCGTACGGTCGTCGTCGGCTTGTCTGTTCCGGCTCCGGCTTCAGCCCGCGGCGAGCGGCTGGGGCATGGCGACTGCGCGGCGCGGCGCCTGCGGCACCGCCGTCCCCTCGTTCGGATCGAAGCACTCGTCGTCGCACACCACTCGCGCAATCCGCTCGGCGGCGTGCCCATCCCAGCGCTCGATCAGAGGGCGGGCGGGTGACCGCCGGGCGAGGGCGCGCTCAGCCGCCGCGAGGATCGCGCCGCGCTGCGGCAAGACGAGCCGGTTCGTGCCGTGGGTGCAGGTGATGGGCCGCTCCGTATTCGGTCGCACCGTGAGGCACGGCACACCGAGAAACGACGTCTCCTCCTGAAGCCCGCCCGAGTCGGTGACCACGACCCCGGCGCCCGCGACCACGCCGAGCATGTCCAGGTAACCGAGCGGCTCGAGCAGCCGCAGTCGCCCCTCGGGCGGCGGCCGCCGCAGGAGCTCCTGAATCTGCTTGCGCGTGCGCGGATGCACCGGGAACAACACGGGGACGTGTTCCGCCAGCCGCGTCAGCGCGTCGAGCAGTTCCGCGAGCACTACGGGGTCGTCGACATTGGCCGGCCGATGCAGCGTCACGACCGCGTAGGGACGACCCCCGACACCCAGGCGCGTCGGCGCGTCCAGTGCCACCGCCTGTGGCAGCGCCCAGCACAGCGTGTCGATCATGACGTTGCCAACGAAGTGCATGCGGTCGGCGGGAACGCCCTCGGCCGCGAGATTCTCCGCGGCATCCCGCGACGGCAAGAACAGCAGGTTCGATACCCGGTCCGTGACCACCCGGTTGATCTCTTCGGGCATGGTCCAGTCGCGACTGCGCAGACCGGCTTCCACGTGACCAACGCGCACCTGCAGTTTCGCAGCCACGAGCGCGGCGGCGACGGTGGAATTCACGTCCCCGTACACCAGGACGAGGTCGGGCCGCAGCTCAACCACCACCGGCTCGAGGCGCTGCATCACGGCCGCCGTCTGCTGGGCGTGCGACCCCGACCCCACTCCCAAATCGCGATCGGGCGCCGGGATCCACAGCTCCTCGAAAAAGGCGTCCGACATCCCCGCATCGTAATGTTGGCCGGTATGGATGATCACGTGCTCGACGTCGCGCTGCACGAGCGCCCGATCCACGGGCGCGAGCTTCATGAAGTTTGGGCGGGCGCCGACCACGGAGAGGACGCGCATGGCTTTACTCCACTGTGACGCTCTTCGCGAGATTGCGCGGCCTATCCACGTCGCACCCGCGCAAGACGGCGATGTGATACGCCAGCAGCTGGAGCGGGATGACCGTCAGCACCGGCGTGATCAGGGGTGGGCTCGCTGGCACTGCAATTTGGTGATCCACGAGGTGGCTCAGATCGCCGTTGCCCTCGCTCGTGATCGCGATGAGGCGGCCGCCCCGCGCTTTCACTTCCTGCATGTTGGACACGACCTTGGCGTAGACCGGATCCTGGGGCGCCACGCACACCACGGGCATGTTCTCGTCGATCAGCGCGATCGGTCCGTGCTTCATCTCGGCCGCCGGGTAGCCTTCCGCATGGATGTAGGAGATCTCCTTGAGCTTGAGTGCGCCCTCGAGCGCCACGGGGAAGTTCACGCCACGACCGAGGTACAGCGCGTTGGGCGCGTCCGCGTACCGTTCGGCGAGCGCCTTCACCTGCGGCTCGACGGCGAGCGCCCGCTCCACCAGCTCCGGGAGTCGCACGAGCTGTGCGACCAGCGCACGCCCCTGCTCCGCCGGCAACCCGCGCTGGCGCCCGAGGTACAGGCCCAGCAGCAACAAGGCCACGACCTGTGCCGTGAACGCCTTGGTCGACGCCACGCCGATCTCCGGGCCCGCATGCAAATAGACGCCACCGTCCGCCTCGCGGGCGATCGTGGATCCGACGACGTTCACGAGACCGAGCACTGTGGAGCCCGCCGCCTTCGCGGCCCGCAGCGCCTCGAGCGTATCCGCCGTCTCGCCGGACTGCGAGATCGCGATGGTGACCGTCCCGGGGAGCCGCAGCTGGCGGCGATAGCGATACTCCGACGCGTACTCGACCGATACAGGAATCCCCACCAGCTCCTCGAGGATGTGCCGGCCCACCAGCCCGGCGTGCCACGAGGTGCCGCACGCGACGATCGCGACGCGCTGAATCTCGCGGCAATCCGCCGCGGTCAAGTCCAGCCCGTTGAGGCGCGCCGTTCCTTCGGCCACAAGCAGGCGGCCGCGCAGCGTGCTCCGCACCGTCTCGGACTGTTCGCAGATCTCCTTGAGCATGAAGTGCGGATAGCCACCGAGGGCGATGGCGTCGAGATCCCACTCGATGTCGTCGACGGCTCGCTCTTGCTCGCGAGCCTCCGGGTCGAGCACGCGATACCCTCCCGAGGTCAGGACGGCGACATCGCCGTCGTTGAGGTAGACCACGGACCGCGTATGCTCCAACACGGCGCTCACGTCCGACGCCACGAGGAACTCTCCGTCCCCGACGCCGAGCAGCACCGGGGAGCCGCGCCGGGCCACCACGATCTTCCCGGGATCGGTCTCGGCCACGACGGCGATACCGTAGGTCCCCTCGATGTGTTGCAACGCCGCAATGACCCGGTCCTCGAGGGCCGCGCCGGGCGACTCCTCGATCAGGTGGACCAGCGTCTCGGTGTCGGTCTCGGTCACGAAGCGGTGGCCGCCCACCTCGAGCCGCTTGCGCAGCACATCGGCGTTCTCGATGATCCCGTTGTGAACAAGCGCGACCGTGCCCGTGCAGTCGGCGTGGGGGTGCGCGTTGCGCTCGGTGGGGGCACCGTGGGTCGCCCAGCGTGTATGGCCGATGCCGCAGCTCCCGTGCAGCGGCGCCCGTGCGAGCAGCTCGCGCAGGCCGCCGATCCGTCCCGCGAGCTTGCGGGTTTCCACCCCGCCGCCGTTGAGCACCGCCACCCCGGCGGAGTCGTATCCCCGGTATTCCAGGCGGCTCAAGCCCTCGACCAGGACCGAGACTGCGTCCCTCGGGCCGACGTACCCTACGATTCCGCACACCGCTCAAGTGCTCCCACGCTTGCGTTCGAGCAACGGGTCTCCCGTGATCGCGAGACCGAACCGAGTGAGCTGGGCCCGCGTGCCGTCTCCCGCGGTAGTCGCCGTGCCCGGCAGCGCCCCGATAGGCGCGCCGCACCGCTCGCACGTCCAGACCAGACTCCGTCGGGCGCGCGGCCGGCGCCCCAGCCGCTCATCGCTGCGTGTCTTGCAGTGCTCGCAGAGCATCCTCGACCGCCTCACGTCAGGAGCGCTGCACTTCAAGTTTGAGGCCGGGCGGTGCCGACCTTGCTGGGAGTGCGCGGTATGGAGTAGCACGATAAGGGGTTAGCCGCCGTGGCGGGCGCGCGCTAACCGCGGGTCACAGGGTCTGCGCCGTTGCGCGCGCGCGGCAGACCGCCGCGCGCCGGCGGCGCAGCACTAGCCGTTGCAAGCAGAGTCGCGCCGCCACGCACCAGCCAATCCACGGCCCCGGGTTTGCAGATGCTCGCTCGCCAATGCGATGCCATCATCGGCACGCGGTGGGTTGGAGTGGAGCGTGACGGAGCGAATGCCACAAAGCGGATTGCCACTCGTGCTTCTCGCCGGGGACGGCAAAGAGGCTACGCGCTGGCTCAGAGTGCTGCTGGAGGGCGGCGGGTACGCTGTGCTCCAAGAGCGCACGGGCCAACACGGGCTCGAACGCGCAGGCACCACCGAACCGGACGTGATCCTGGTGGACGCCGAGCTGCCCGACATGGCGGGCGTCGAGCTGTGCCGGATGCTGCGTGCCGATCCGCGGGTCTCGAGCAGCACGCCCATCTTGCTGACGATCCGCGATGCGGCCACCCGAGAGCAGCGACTGGCCGCGTTGCGCGCCGGCGCCTGGGAATGCATCGCGCCGCCCCACGACGCCGAAGAGATCCTCCTCAAGATCGGCGCGTACGTGCATGCCAAGCTCGACGCAGACCGAGCCCGCGCCGGGGGCTTGCTCGATCCCGTGACCGGGCTCTACAACCGGCAGGGGCTCGCCCGCCGCGCGCGGGAGCTCGGATCGCAGGCGTTCCGGGAGCACGGTCCACTCGCCTGCATCGTGCTCGCGCTCGACGTCGAGCCACCGGGTGGGGTGAACCTGGGCCGCTCCGTGCAGGCGATCAAAGCGGCCGCCCGGCTGTCGGATGTGATCGGCCGCCTCGGCGCGACCGAGTTCGCGGTGCTCGCCCCCGGTACGGACGCGGAAGGGGCCCGCCGGCTCGCGGAACGGCTCGCCAGCTCGGTGTCCGCAGCGACGATCGCCCCCACCGGCGCCCCGCCGGCCGTCCGCGTGCGTTGCGGCTACGAGGCCGTGGCGAACGTCGGCTACGCGCCGATCGAGCCGGTGGATCTGTTGGTGCGGGCGGCCGCGGCTGTCCGGACCGGCAAAGTGGATTCCGCTACTTGGCTGCGGCGCTTCGACGTAGCGGGAACTCCCCCCGGCTCCCCCGCTTAGACAGAAACCCGCCAGCGCCCGGCAGATAATTAGAAATCGTGGCGGTAGGCTCCGCTCGGTCGCACCATGGCGTCGAGCGCGGCTGCCGCAGGCCGACCGCACCCATGCCGCAAATCGGTGCAGGCGGTGCAGTCGTGGGATGCACCTTGGTGCGAGCAGGGCCCTGGCTCCCGGTGCCCCGGACAGGGCGTTCATGCCCATTTGGTGCGGAAAAACGCGTGGCGACGCGGGGTCGCGACAGTATGGCCCGAAGCGTGCGTAGGACGGGGGCAACCGCTTCCCAGGACGACTTCCATGTCCATGCCGATGACCCAGAACGGCGCCCAGCCTGGTGACGGGCGCGAGCTGGCCGCCCTGCTGGCAATCGGGCCGGACGCCAAGGCCCGCGTGCGGATACTCGTCGTGGATGACGAGCATACGCTGCGCGAGAGCTGCGCTGGCGTGCTGCGGCACGAAGGGTACGACGTCACGGTCTGCAGCCGCGGTCAGGACGGGCTGGAGCTGCTGAAACGTCGTGCCTTCGACGTGGTGCTGGTGGACCTGTACATGTCGCAGGTCGACGGGCTCGCGCTGCTGCGGGCGGCTCTCGGGACCAATCACGACACGATCGTGATCGTGATGACGGGAAATCCAAGCGTCGAGTCGAGCCTGGAGGCGCTGCGGCAGGGCGCGTTCGACTACCTCCCGAAGCCCTTCTCCGCTTCGCATCTGCAGGTCTTGATCGGCCGCGCGGTGCACACGCTGTTGGTCGCACGCGAGACGCGCGAGCAACAGGACACGCTCGACCGGGCGCAGGTTCAATCGGACAAGCTCACGTTGCTCGGCACGGCGCCGGCGTTCCGCCGGGCGATCGAGCTGGCCCGGAAGGTCGCGCCGACCGATGCCTCCGTCTTCATCACAGGGGAGAGCGGCAGCGGCAAGGAGATGATCGCCCAGTTCATTCACCACCACAGCCGTCGCTCGAGCCGCCCGTTCATCGCCATCAACTGCGCGGCGCTGCCGGAAGGGCTGCTCGAATCCGAGATGTTCGGACACCGCAAGGGAGCGTTCACCGGCGCGGTGCGGGACAAACCCGGCCTGCTCGAAGCCGCGCACGGCGGCACGTTGTTTCTCGACGAGCTGGCCGAGATGCCAAAGTCGATCCAGGCCAAGCTCCTGCGGGTCATTCAGGACGGTGTGGTGCGCCGCGTGGGCAGCGAGACGACCGATGCCGTCGTCAATGTGCGGTTCATCGCCGCGACCAACGGCGACCCAGAAGCCGCCGTCACCGCGGGCGACATGCGGGAGGACCTCTACTACCGCCTGCGGGTCGTGCCGATCAACGTGCCGGCGCTGCGCGAGCGACCCGAAGACGTCCCTTTGCTCGCGGACTACTTCCTGTCCACGTACTGGGTGCGCCATCGCAGCAAGGGCGCGCCGTTCCCGCGCCTGACGGACGCGGCCCTGCGCGCGCTGTGCAGCTGCGCGTGGCGCGGCAACGTCCGCGAGCTGCAGAACGTCATCGAGCACGTGGCCGTGGTCGTGGAGCCGGGCGCTGACATCCGGCCCGAGGACCTGCACCTCACGGGAGACCCCACGCCGGAAGTCACCGGGGCGAATCCCGCGTCGCTGATCTCGACCCTGCTCGAGGAGAGCTATCACGCCGCCCGCGACCGAGTGATCGCGCAGTTCGAGCGGCAGTATCTGACCTGGCTCGTCAACCGGGCGAGCGGAAACATGTCGAAAGCCGCCCGCATTGCGGGCGTCGATCGGACCACGTTGTACCGGCTGATGGAGCGCCACGGACTGCAGCGCAGTCCCACCGCAGGGTGGGTCGTCGAGCGCGAGCCCGAGCCGGCGGCGGGCGCAATGGATGAGGCACAGGTAAGCATCCCGGTGGGTGCACCGGGCGGTGAGGCCGCGTGATACGCGGGGGAGTGATGGAAATGCGGACCAATACGGCTGAACGGCTCGACTGGCCGGTCGTCGCGACCGGGCCGAGGCCGGCGCCCGAGCCCGAGCCCCAGGATCTCACGGCATGCCTGGCGGGCCCGAACGGGCTCGATCTCGTCGTGGACCTCGCACACGACCTCCGCTCCCCGCTCACGTCCATCCTGTTCCTCGCGGAAGCGCTGCAGCAGGGTCAAGGCGGCACAGTGACGCCGGAGCAGAGCCGTCAGGTCGGCCTGATCTACAGTGCGGCACTCAGCCTGTGCGCCACCGCGAGCGATGTGTTGGAGCTCGCCCGCGGCGGCAATCGCCTGGTGGACCGCTCGCCCACGCCGTTCTCGGTGGTCGAGACGTTCGCCTCGGTGCGCAGCATGATCCTGCCGATCGCCGAGGAGAAGGGCCTCGGCGTACGGCTGGTCCACCCCGTGCCGGAGCGGCGCGTGGGGCAGGCGCGCGCGTTGTCGCGCGTGCTGCTGAACCTCGCCACCAACGCCGTGAAGTTCACCGATACGGGCTACGTGGAGCTGGCGGCGCGGCCCATGGACAGCAAGCGTCTCGAGTTCTCGGTCCGGGACACCGGCCCGGGGTTCGACCCCGCCCTGCTCCGCTCGCTGTATCAGCCGGTGCGGCCCGTATCGGCGAGCGGGCGCCACCACTTCTCCAGCTCCGGCCTGGGGCTCGCGATCTGCCGCAAGCTCGTGAAGGCCATGGGCACGGAGCTCCAGGTGGAAACGCGGCCGAATTGGGGAACCCGTTTCTTCTTCGAAGTCGAGTGTCCCTTGCCCGAAGGTGTGGCGTCATGACGTTGCCGCGTGTGACGTTGCCCCGGGTTGTGGCGCGCGGCCTACAGACGACGCCGTTTCGCCATGTCGCACCCGCTCCGCATGCCACCCCACAGACCGAGACGTCGTCGGAGCCCGTGGGTTCGGTGACACAGGTGTCCGGCCGCGCCCGCGCACGGACTTTGCCAAGGGCTCCGGGCATGACGACACTCACTGACTACCAAGCGGCACGACCGGCCCGACCGAAGCTCGCGCTGGTGCAAGCCCTCGCGTTCCGCCCGCGAGACCGCGAGCGGACAGGCCGCCGCCTGCTCAATTTCGTCGTGGCGGCCGTGGGGCTCGTCCTCACGTTTCCGCTGATGCTGCTCATCGCGGCGCTGATCAAGCTGACGTCGCGCGGACCGGTGTGGTTCGCGCAGACGCGCGTCGGATTGGACCGCCGGGCGTTGTCGAACGCCGGAGGAAACACCCGCCGCCACACCGATCAGGGCGGTCAACCGTTCACGATGTACAAGTTCCGCACGATGCGCCCGGCCGGGGCGAGGGATCCCCAAACGTGGGCCGCCCCCGATGATGAGAGGGTAACGCCCGTGGGCCGGGTGCTGCGGAAGCTCCGGCTGGACGAGCTGCCCCAGCTGTTCAACGTCCTGATGGGCGACATGAACGTCGTCGGCCCCCGGCCCGAGCAGCCCACCATTTTTGTGTACCTCCGCGAGCAGATCGAGGGCTACCAGCGCCGCCAGCGCGTTCGGCCGGGCATCACGGGCTGGGCACAGGTCAACCAGGGCTACGACACGACGGTGGGCGACGTGCGCCGCAAGGTGGGCTACGACCTCGAGTACATCCGGCGCCAGTCCGTGTTCGAAGATCTCAGAATCATGCTCCGTACCGCGCCGGTGATGCTGCTGCGGCGCGGCGGGTGGTGAGCTCCCTCTCCTAACCGGCGCTCGCCGCGCCGCTCCGCACCACCGATGAGATCATGCCTCCCTGCCGCTCGCCTCCGCGGCGTGGCAAGTGATGTACTGCGGCATCGCCCCTTGCGCAGCGGAAACACCTGTGGCTCGCGTGCGGCATCGACGGCGTAGGGAGGATCCGTTCGACGCGTCTGGCGTGAGATGTGCAAGGCCAGTCCGCCATGCGATGTCTGATCACGGGAGGCGCGGGGTTCATCGGGTCGCACCTGGTCGAGCACCTGGTCGGCGCGGGGCACGATGTCGTGGTCCTGGACGATCTCTCGACCGGTCACCGCGAGAACTTCGCGGCGGTGCGACGGCGGATCAGCTTCATGCGCGGCAGTGTCGCAGACCTGAGCACCTGCCGCCGGGCGATGGAAGGAGTCGACTACGTCTTGCACCACGCCGCGGTCACCTCGGTGCAACGCTCAGTGGACGATCCCGGCGTCACCCACACCGCGAACGCAACCGGCACCTTCAACATCCTCCTCGCCGCGCGCGACGCGCGCGTCCGGCGGGTGGTGTATGCCGGGTCAACCTCTGCGTACGGTAACTCCACCCGGTTGCCGAACAGCGAGGAGCACATCGCGCACCCACTCGGCCCCTATGCCGCGGCCAAGCTCGCGGGCGAAGAGTACTGCGTCGCCTTCCACGCGACATACGGCCTCGAGACGGTCGTCCTGCGCTACTTCAACGTCTTCGGCCCGCGCCAAGATCCGAAGTCTCCGTACGCCGCCGTGGTGCCGCGCTTCATCGCCGCGGCGCTCGCGGGGGAGCCGCCCACGATCTACGGCGACGGGAGCCAGACCCGCGACTTCGTCTACGTCGCGAACGTGGTGCACGCGAACCTGCTCGCCGCCCGCGCGCCCGCGGCAAACGTGGCCGGCCAGGTGTTCAACGTCGGCAGCGGCCACAGCGTGAGCGTCAACGAACTGTGGGATCGCGTTCGCGGGCTGACGGGCGTACCCGTCCTGCCAAGACACGAAGCCGCGCGCGCCGGTGAAGTGAAGAGCTCGCTCGCCTCGATCACCAAGGCGCGAGAGCTGGTAGGCTATCAACCCGAAGTGGAGTTCGAGGAAGGTCTGCGCCGCACGATCGCGTTCTACCGCGAGGCTCGCAGGCAGCAGCGCCGCCACCGACGCGGGCGCACCATCGTGCAGGCGGCATAGAGCGAACGCCGTCTAGCCTGCCGCGTGCGAGCTCGCGCCCTGCTTGCCTCCTCCAAGCGGCCGGAAAAGGGGCTCGTTCGTAAGCCCGTAGCCGTCCATGTAGTAAGCGTAGGCGCGATACTCGGACTCATCCCGGACGTCATTGAGTACTGCGCCCAACAACCGGAGCGGCAGCCGTCGGAGGATCTCGAGCTTGGCCTCGGCCAACTCCCGATCAGTCCTTCCCAACCGCAGCACCATCAGCAAGTTGCCGGCAAGCTTGGCCAGCGCGAGGGCATCCACCCCCGCCCCAAGCGGCGCGCTATCCAGCACGATCACGTCATAGGTCGAACGCAGGCTGGTCACGAGGTCGGCCATCGCGGCCGAGCCCAGCAGCTCAGGCGCATCACGTCGGCGAGTGCCACTGGCAATGAAGTCGAGGCACGGATGGGACGTCGTCTGGAAGACGGGCGCGCGGGCAACATCCCCGGCGAGGAAGTCCGTCAATCCCGGCTGCCGACGCCGGTTCAGCACGCGATGGAGCGCGCCCCGCCGGAGGTCAGCATCGACCAGCAACGTGCGCTGCTTCGCGTATGAGAAGGCCAGCGCCAGGTTGGAGCTGACGAACGACTTCCCGTCCCCGCTCCCGGGGCTCGTCACCGTGACCACGATCGGACCGGAGGCGGGGTCATACTCGTTCACCAAGCTGAGGCGGAGACCGCGGAATGCCTCCACCACCGCATCGGGGCTCGTCGCACCATTTCCCTTGGCGTTCCGGTCCAAATGCGTTATCACCCCGATCACGGACATGCCGAGCTGCTCCACCTGCACGCGCTGGGCGATGGTCCCGCCCAGGCGGTCGGCCAGGAAGGCGCCCGCTGAACCAAGCATCAGGCCCACCAGCAGTCCCAAAGCCATCTGCTCAGGCAGCCCGATTCCGGCGGGCTTCGCCGGGAGGGCGGCGTGGTCGACGATCTCCACCTGCCCAACGGTAACCGCCTCGGCAATCTTCGCCTTCTGGTACTCGACCCGGAGCTCGTCCGCGACCTTCTGCGCATTATCGACCCGTTCGGTCAGCCGCGCTTCTTCTTCTTCGGTCGTCGACAACTGCTGCTGGCGGGCTCGCAAGTCGTTCATCGCCGTGATGCGGCCCTCGAGTGACGCGACGGCACTCTGCACGCCGCCCTGCACCGCGTGGAGCAGATCTGCCTCGGTCGATCCGATCAGCTGATTGAGGCGCGGCAGGTCCGGATGCGACGTCGAACGGCTTGCCAAGGAGTCCCGGGCCCTCTCATACTGGTAAAGCTGCGTGCTGAGCTGGGTCACCGACGGACTGGCAGCCACGCCGGGTGTCGCCAAAGCGGTTTGCAGCGCTTTGCGGCTGACGCTCGAGTCGCGGTCGCGGAGCGCGGCTAGGAGACTTTCGTCGGTACGTCGCTCTGCCTCGAGTTGCTGACGCTGCAGTTCGACTCCCGCCAATCCGGCCTGCTCACGCGCCAACGCCTCCCGCGACCCGTAGGTGCCGGCGCGCTGGCGAAACGCCGTGACCGCCT
>WNEY01003748.1_pt1 | contig 11458 bp, 7 predicted proteins | sample 5400531 | NCBI WGS metagenome assembly WNEY01 (sample SAMN13153338, study PRJNA577476) | soil metagenome | isolation source: 200 cm saprolite under Douglas fir tree site 1 | place: USA:California | collected 2015-04-18
CCGGCGGCCATGAAGGGCGTGACCAGGTCCTTCGAATTCGTCGGGCGGATCAAGGCCGTCGACAAGGTTGAGGTGCGCGCGCGCGTCGAGGGCTTCCTCGAAAAAGTCCTGTTCCGCGAGGGCCAGGATGTAAAGGCGGGCGACCTGCTCTACCAGATCGAGAAAGTCCAGTTCCAGACGCAGGTCGACCGGGCCAAGGCGAACATGGCCGCGGCCGAGGCCGAGGCGACGAACGCCCATTTGCAATACGGCCGCCAACTCGTGCTGTCCCAGCACCAATGGAGCCCGCAATCAGCTTCACCTCGGCCTCAACGACCAGAGTGAATCAGCAGCCCCGAACCCGCGCAACCCCAGAGTTTTTCAACAAAATCGCCCCTAAACGGCTATTGCTGCGAGGACCGAGTAACACGACGGAAGGGAATTTCAAAACAGTGAGCTTCGGAGAGCAACCCTCTGCCCCGTAGACCACGTTCAGTTGAAGAAGCGCGCGGGTCTGAAATCGGCGAGCTCGCGCCGCTGCTTGCCGCGCACGACCTCGTCGGCCACCGCCGCGCCGAGAAAGGGCGACATCGTCACGCCGCTATGGGTGACAGCGAGATAATAGCCCGAGGTACGCGGAACCGGCCCGATCGCCGACAAATGATCGCCCGGAATCGGCCTGATCGCGATGCGCACAGCCTCCGGTTCTACCTCGCCGATCAAGGGCAAGAGCTGACGCGCCCGTCGCACCAAGTCGCGTGCCTCCGGCATTGACGGGCTGAGCTTGCTATCGAAGGTTAAGAGCGCGTCGGTCGGATTCCAGTGCAGCATCAAGCGCCCCGCGCCGTCCGGCCGCGCGTCGATCACGGTGGTGCGGACTACCCGGTTCAAGCCGGCGGCCACCGGCGGCGTAAAAACCAGGAAGCCAACCGTCGGCGCGAGCGGTAGATGCAGCCCTGCTTCACGCACGGCCTCGTTGGTCCAGCGGCCGGCGCAGTTGACGACCATATCAGCCTCATATCGCGTGTCGTCGGCCAGCCGCACGCCCGACACCCGATCGCCGGTCATCAACAGATCGACGACCTTCGCGCCGCAAACAATTTTCGTGCCGTGATGGCGTTGCGCGGCGGACAGCATGGCGTGCGCGTAGACTACCGGGTCGAGCCAGCCTTCTTCCGGAAAATACGCGACCGGCGCGTCGCCAATGACTGCGGGATTGATGTCGGGTTCGAGTTCCTGGACCTGCTTGAGGTCGATCCACTCGGCGGCGTAGCCCCAGGCTCGCAGCTGTTCGACATTCGCCCGTTGATCGGCTCGGTCGGGTTCGAGTTCCCATTCGAGACTGCCGCCGCCATGCCACCAGGGCGTGGCACCGAACTCGTCCTTCAGCGCGGCGTGCGCTTTCATGCCGCCGACATTGAGGTCGTGATACGGCTTTGGCGGCTTCTTGTGCGCATTGGTCCAGGCGAAGCTGATGCCGGACGTGCCGCCGCCGATGCGCGTCGCCTCGAGCACGGTGACGTCCGCCCCGGCCTGAGCCAGCCGGAAAGCGACCGAGGCGCCCATCACCCCGGCGCCGATCACGATCATCTTCGTCATGGGTGTCCTCTCAACTTCAACACGGATCATGGCACGCCGCTCAGCCTAGCGGTGCCGCATCTGGGGATAATGCGCTAGGCTCTGTTTCGGGCAAGGTGGGAGTTTCGCGATGGTCGATTTGATCCTGCGCGGCGGCACCGTCATCGACGGCACTGGCCGGCCGCGCTACCCGGCGGATGTCGCCGTCGCCGGGGACCGGATTGCCGCGATCGGCCCGAAGCTGACGAAATCGGCGGGCGCGCGCGAGATCGACGTCTCCGGCAAGGTCGTCGCGCCCGGGTTTGTCGATGTGCACACCCACGACGACCGCGCCCTCTTAGCTTCGCCCGACATGACGGCGAAAGCCAGCCAGGGCGTCAGCACGGTGATTACCGGCAATTGCGGAGTGAGCCTCGCGCCGCTCGCGCTCGACCGCGCGCCGCCGCCGCCGCTGGATCTGATCGGCGACGCTGCCGACTACGCCTATCCACGCTTCGCCGATTACCTGGCCGCGCTCGACAGGTCGCCGCCGGCGCTCAACGCCGCCTGTCTGGTCGGGCATTCGACATTGCGGGCCGGCACGATGCCCGAACTCGACCGGGCGGCCCGGCCCGACGAAATCGCGGCGATGGGCGAGCGGTTGCAGGAGGCGCTCGACGCCGGCGCGATCGGCATGTCGACCGGGCTCTACTATGCCCCGGCGTTTCATGCGCCGCCGGCCGAGATTGAGGCGCTCGCCGCCCGGCTGCCGGCCAACGCGATTTATACGACGCACATGCGCGACGAAGCCGAACACGTGCTCGACAGCCTCGACGAGAGCTTCGCGGTGGGGCGCGCCGCCGGAGTGCCGGTGGTGATCTCGCACCATAAGACGACCGGCGTCGCCAATTTCGGCCGCACCGCCGAGACGTTGCCGAAGATCGCCGCGGCCATGGGCGGGCAAGAAATCGGCCTCGACGCCTATCCCTATATCGCGTCTTCGACCGTATTGCGGCGCGAGCGGATCGAGGACGCGCTAAAGGTACTGATCACCTGGTCGAAAGCCGCGCCCGACCAGGCCGGACGCGAGCTTGACGAGATCGCGCGTGACTGGGGTGTCGATATCGACACCGCAGTCGCCCGGCTGCAACCGGCCGGCGCGATCTACTGGCTGATGGATGAAGCCGATGTGCGTCGCGTGCTGGCCTTCGAGCCGACGATGATCGGCTCGGACGGGCTGCCGCACGATGTTCACCCGCATCCCCGCTTATGGGGAACCTTTCCCCGGATCCTCGGCCATTATTGCCGCGAGGTCGGCCTGTTCAGCCTGGAAGAGGCGGTGCGCAAGATGACTGGGCTGTCGGCGGCGCGCTTCGGGCTCACCGGCCGCGGCGTCGTATCGCCGGGCGCCTATGCCGATCTTTGCGTGTTCGACGCCAATTGCGTCATCGATCGCGCCAGCTTCGCCGAGCCGACCCTGCCGGCCGCCGGGATCGAGCACGTCTTCGTCAATGGCCGCCCGGTATGGTCCAAGGGCAGGCCGACCGGCGAGCGGCCGGGCCGCGCGCTGCGACGCCGGGAAATCCAGGTCGAGACAAGCTGAACCGGGATTTCAACCGGCCGAGTTGAGACCCGCTTCAGGGCGCTCACGCAAGCAGGTCATCGCGGCAACCCCGAGCAGGCAGGCCAAGCCGGAGGTGGCGAAGGCGAATACCCACGCTGCGAGCGCCGCCGGGCCTCCGAACCAGCCGAGCACGATGCCGAACAGCCATGTCCCTAAAAATCCGCCGCCAAAGCCGATCGCGGAATAGAGGGCCATTGTCGCTCCCGTGTGTTGCGGTGCAGCGGTCGCTACGAGGCCGGAGGTGAGATTGGAAAAGTTGCCTTGCACGACAAAGCCTGCCGCCAGAGAGAGCGGCAGCGCGACGGTAAAGGGGAGCATCGCGACAAGCCCGAAGAGCCCCGTCGCGAAGGCCGACACGAGGAATACCGCCATCGCGGTAGCCCGGAGACCGAAACGGATCGCGAGCTCATTGCCCAAAAACCCGGCCGGAACACCAAGTAAGCCGATCAGCGCAGCAGTTGCCAACAGCATCCATTCCCCTGTCGCACCGTGGCTCATGTCACCGGCACAAAAGGCCAGGAATACGACGATCCACTGCCGCAAGCCGGCCGAACCCCAGATTACCGCCGCATAACCAAGCGCGAGAGCAAGAGCGTCTCGGTTGCGGAGCGCGCCGCGAAACTGGAAGAGCAATGGTTGTCTAGGCGGCGTCACATTGGCCGGGCGTCGCGGCAGGGCTACCCAGGCGATCAGCACGCCGAGCGCGCCGGCAGCCCCGGCCAGCGCAAACGCGCCGCGCCAAGTCCACAGAGCGGCGAACTTGCCTAACAGGAATGAGAGCGACGCTCCGATAGTGAAGCAACTCGTATAGAAGGCAGCGACCCGCGCCCGCCGCGGCCCGTCGATGCCATCGGTGAGCACGCGCAGTCCGGGCATGTACATTCCGGCAAGCGCGATCCCGGCCAGGGCACGAAAGCCGAGCGCGCAACCGAAATCATCGCTCAGTGCGAGGCCGAAACACGACAAGGCGCTGAGCAGACTTGACGCTAGACAGACGGTCCTAGGCGGCACGATGTCGGTCAAACTCACCAGCGGCACGACCGCGACCATGTAGCCCGCGAACATGATGCCGGCGAGCCAACCGCCTTGCGCGCTTGTCAACCACCATGCTTCCATGAATTGCGGCAGCAGGGCAGGTACCAGCGAATATCCCGCCAAGCCGAGGATTTCCGCGGCGCAAACCGCGGCTACCCGAGCTGCAGAAAGACAATCGGTAGCGGGCTGCTTTGCTGAGATTTCGTGGGATCGCATACCTGGAGCAGACAACTTTTCCGGCGCTGCAAATAACAAGGTGACCCGCGCTTGGCGTGCCAACCTTCAGGGTCTGCTATGGGTCGCGCGCGCGGCCATTTTGCGGCGTGCGACCGGGAGCGACGGTGCGCCCGGAAATGGATCCGGCAATCGCAGCCCAGCACGAAAGGGGCTGACATGCAGCGCGAAGGGTCAGCCGTCCGCGGCTATTGGCACGGGCGCGAAGGCTCTGACCGGGGGCGGCAATGTACACCGTTCCACTTCCACCAGCGCCGTCGCCGAACTTGGCCCCTGGCCAAGCCGCGATGTGCCGCGATCGCGCGTCAGCACATTCGCATTGCCGTGCGCGCAGGCTGGATCGTCAGCGTCGCTCGCCGGGTCGTCCCAGGCGCCGCACGGCAGCCGAACCACCCCCGGCCGCACGGCGTCCGTCGTTACGCCAGCGAAACACGCCCCGCGAGAGTTGAAGACGCGCACCACCTCGCCATCCGCGATGCCGCGCTCGCGGGCATCGGCGGGGTTGATGGCTAGCGTCTCCCGACCGGCGGTCTTGCCGCGCGCGCTGACCGGTCCGGCATCCATCTGGCTGTGCAATTTGTGTCGCGGCTGGCTTGAAACGAGATGCAGCGGAAAGCGCGCCGCCGTTCTTCCGCCGAGCCATTCGCTCGGCTCGATCCAGGCCGGATGCGGCGGGCAATCGTCATACCCGAACCCGTCGATTTCGTCGGAATAGAGCTCGATTCGCCCCGACGGCGTGCGCAGCTTGTGCGTCTCGGGATCGGCGCGAAAATCTCCGAGCAGCACATATTCGTCGGTTCGCAGCGGTATTTCGACCCACCCCTTTCCCCAGAACGTCTCGAAATCGCGAACCAGGTTGCTCTGTGCTCGCTCGCGGAAATTGTCGTAGAGGTGATGCAGCCACGCCATCTCGTCGCGGCCCTCGGTGAAGGCCTCTTCGCAGCCGAGCCGCAGCGCGAGGTCGCGGAAGATGTCGAAATCATTGCGCGCGTCGGCAATGGGATCGATTGCTTTGTGCATCGCGATGACGAAGCGGTCGCGCGGTGAACCGCCAATGTCGTTGCGTTCAAGTGACGTCGTCGCTGGGAGCACGATATCGGCGTGACGCGCCGTTGCCGTCCACCAGGGCTCGTGGACGATGATCGTCTCCGGCCGCTGCCACCCGCGGCGCAGCCGGTTCAGGTCCTGGTGGTGGTGGAACGGGTTGCCGCCGGCCCAGTAGACCAGCCGGATATCGGGGTAGGTCGCGCTCTTGCCGTCATAGTCGTAGTGCTCGCCGGGACTGAGCAGGCAATCCGCGATGCGGGCGGCGGGTATTGCGAGCTGCGCCGGATTGGGCAACGCCGGCATCGCCGGGCCGGGGAAGAGGAGCGGTGGCTCGGCCAAGCTCGCGCCGGAGCCATAGCCGAAGCCGAACCCGCCGCCGGGCAATCCGATCTGACCGAGACATGCGGCGAGCAGCACGAGCGCCCAATAGGGCTGCTCGCCATGATCGGCGCGCTGCAGCGACCAGGATGCGGTCAGCATCGTGCGTGTCGCCGCCATCTGCCGCGCCAAGCTGCAGATCGTCTCGGCCGGGACGCCGGTGATCGCCGCCGCCCATGCCGCGTCTTTCCGCTGGCCGTCTGCCTCGCCGGTCAAATAGGGCAGCACGCGAGGGAAGCCATTACAATAGCGGGCGAGGAAGGCTTCGTCGTGGTGGCACTCGGCGATCAGCGTATGCGCCAGCGCCAACATCATCGCGGCATCGGTATTGGGCCGGATCGCGATCCATTCGGGCCGCACGACCTCAGGCCCATCCTCGCGGATCGGGCTGACATTGATCGCCCGAACCCCGGCGCGCGAAAGCGCAGCCAAGGCGCCGCTCGTGCCGTGCCAGGCGCACCCCCCCTTCGCGACCTGCGTGTTCTTCGGGTTGGCGCCGCCGAACATGACGAACAGCCGAGTATGCCGCGCGATCGACGACCACGAGGTCAATGGCCCGGTGACCGCCTGTGCGGTGCCGAGGACATGCGGCAGAAAGGTCAGTGCGGTCCCGAAGCTATAGTTGCTGATCTGATCGACAAAGCCGCCGGACGCGGCAAGAAAGCGCCGCAATTGCCCGCGCGCCTCGTGAAAATGACCGGCCGACGACCAGCCCTGCGATCCGCCCATTATCCCCGAAGGGCCATGCTCGCGCCGCACCCGCGTCAATTCGCCGGCAACGAGGTCGACGGCCCGCTCCCACGATACCGGAACGAACGGCTCGCGCCCGCGGCCCTTGCCACTCGCCTTGCCGTCTCGCAGCCACCCCGCACGCACCATCGGACGGGAGATGCGGGTCGGCGATTGAACCGTATCCGCAATGCCGTCGATCAGCGGCGAGGGGTCGGGATCAAAGTCGAACGGGACGGCGCCGACCACCTTGCCGTCCTCGACGACGGCGTTGAACGCACCCCAATGCGAATGGTGCGGAACAAGCTTGCGATTCATGGCGCTCTCGTGGGTTCCGCAGCGAAGCTTATCACGACCGCAATCAGAATAGTGCCCCGACGCCGCCACTAGCGGGTGGCACCGAAGCATGGCGCGACGACGCCGGCCTGCCAGTCGCGTAGCATCGGATTTCACCAAACACGAGGGGCGCGCATCGCGGGCGTGCCCGACTAGCAATACCCGCTGATACGTGAAGGGCCGGACGTTGGTGCGCAGCACGATCTGGAAGCCGGGTAATCTAATCCGGAGGGTCGGCGGAACGCCCCTCGTGCGCTAGTCATCGGCCGACTATGGTGTCGTCGACCCTGGCGCGGCAACCGACACGCCAGAGAAACTCGTCACAGGGACCGACTGCGATGCCGAACCCGGCGTCAGGCGACGACGCCGCGCTTCTCAAGTCTCGAATCCACCCCACCGTCATGAATGCGTCCCCCTCCAGCCCGCCGGCATCTCTTTACATCGCCGGGCCATTCAGCATGGGCTATGTCGATTTCTATACCTTCCTGATCCCGATCTATGGCCTGTCGCTTGGGCTCGACGCCTCGGAGATCGGCATCCTCGTAGGCGCGCGCTCGATCGTCGCGATGTTCCTGTCGATCCATATCGGCGTTTTGATGGACCGTTTCGGCACGCGCAAGGTCACCTTGTTCTTCGTTTCAGTATCGATGGTGTTGGCGCCGCTGTTTCCTCTGGTGCCGGGTTTTTGGTTGCTACTCCTGCTCCAACTGGCCAACGGTGCCGCCGTCTCGTTCGCCTGGTCGGGGGTGCAGACCCTGATCGCCCGGCTCGCCGAAGGTGATGCCCGACATCTCGGCAAGTTCACCTTTTTCGCCCGCCTAGGCTCGACAACGGCGCCGATTCTCGGCGGTGCAGTGTGGGATTTTGGCGGCGCGTGGCCGGCCTATCTGCTTGGCGCCGCGTGGGCCGCGGTGCTGACGGTAGCCCTGCTGTCTGCGCCCGAGGCCGAATTTTTCGCATCGCCGCGACAGGATGGAACAGGCCGAGCACGGTTCCGCGCGCGCGACGTCTGGCCCCGAGCTTCGGACTACATGAACTCGATGATGCTGATGGCCATCCCGGCAATCGCGCTGTCCATGGCGATCATTTCGATGCGAAACTCGACATACAGCATCCAGACCTCGGTCTATGTCGTTTATCTCGATCAAATAGGATTCGTCGGCACGACGATCGGCATCTTGTTTGCCGCCGCGGAGATCGCGAGCGGGTTCGGCGCGCTCTTTGCCGGGCGCGCGATGCGCTTCGGCGATGCGCAGCGCACGATGCTGAGTGGCACCGCGCTGTCCGTCCTGTTGATTGCGATGACACCGCTTCTTGGTGGGATCGTCGCCTTGCTGCTGCTGTTCCAGATCGTGCGCGGCTGGTTGGAAGGCGTGATCCAGCCGGTCGTTTTATCAGTGCAGGCAAGGGCCGTAGGACGTCATCAGCAAGGCGCGGTCGTGGGCCTGCGTCAAACGGGTCAGCGACTCACCTCGATTCTGATCCCGCCGTTGATGGGGGCAATCGCTGACGGTTGGGGTGTGAGTGAAAGCTTTTTCATTCTCGGCGCCTTCATGCTGCTGTTGTGTGTGCCGCCCGCCCTGATCATCCGCCGCATCGCCCGGCTCCGGCCCGCGGGAGAAGATCGAGCCGGCATCAGCTGATCCGGGTCACGGAAAGGATCGGCCGAGATGCAAGATTTACGTGGGCTGATGGTCGAGGCGATCCCGCTCCCGGGAGCGAGCCATTCGCCTCAGTCCCCTGCGCCGTACCGATGCTGTCTTGCCTATTCCTGCGCTCTAACCCTTGGTCGCGCCGGCAGTCAGACCGGCAATGTAATAGTCCATCAGGAAGGCGTAGATGATCAGCGGCGGGGCGGCGCCGAGTAGCGCGCCGGTCATGATCTGCCCCCAATTGTACACGTCGCCCTTGATCAGGCTCGTCGCGATGAAAACCGGCATCACAAGCTGGTCCTCGGAGGTCGTGAAGGCGAGCGGATAGAGGAAATTCGCCCAGGAAACCGTGAAGCAAAAGATCATTGCGGCTATGATCCCGGGCAGCGCGACCGGAATGAACACCCGGGTCAGGATCTGCAGATAGCCAGCGCCATCGATCAGCGCTGCCTCATCCAGCTCCTTCGGAATACTGGCAAAATAACCAATCATGATCCAGGTGCAGAACGGCACCGTCAGCGTCGGATAAAGAAACAGCAACACCCACCAGTGATTGATCAGCTCGATACCAGTGTATTCATGGACGACGGCAAAGATCTTGAACAGCGGAATGAACAGCAGAGACTCCGGGACCAGGTAGGTCAGGAAAACGCCGGTTGCCAAGGTCGCCGAGCCCCAGAACTTCATGCGCGCCAGCGAGAACGCGGCGAGCACGCTGACCACCATGGTCACCGAGACGACCAGCACCGCGACGATCGCCGAGTTTTTGAAGGCCGTCAGAAACGATTTCTGCGTCAGCAGGGTGGTGTAGTTCAACAGGGTCGGGTCATAGACCCACCAAGGGTTGGTGACCGCCCCGATTTCCCCGCTCGTTTTGAGCGAGGTGATGAACATGTAGACGGGCGGCATCAGGAAGAAGATGACGAACAGGATCAGAAAAAAATACGACCAATAAAGGGCTCGCTTACGACCGAGCGCCATGCTGCCGTAGCGCCCGGCGACCTCGGCGGGGCTGCCGGTTTGTACGGTTGCAGTGGTCATTTCAGGCCTCGTTGCCGCGCTTATGGACGTTGCGCAGGATCAGGGTTGCCGCGACCGCCAGGATCGGGAGCATGAACAGCGAGACCGAGGCCCCGAGCGGCAGGTCGTTGCTCCCGATGCCTAGCGAAAAGGCCCAAGTCGCAAAGACATGCGTCTGATCTACCGGTCCGCCACCCGTCAGAATCTTGACGATGTCGAAATTGGCGAAGGTCACGATCAGCGAGAACAGCGCCGTTATCTGGATGATATTAGCCATCATCGGCAGGTTGATATACCAGATCTTCTGAAGCCAGTTGGCGCCGTCGATGGCGGCCGCCTCATGCAGCTGCTCGGGTACCGATTTGAGCGCCGCCAGATACATGATCATGAAGAAGGGCGAGCCGACCCAGACATTGACGAGGATAACTCCCGCCCGGGCCCAATAAGGGTTGCCAAGCCACGGGATTCCCGACATGCCGAGGTGGACGAGAACCCAGTTGAAGGCGCTGTAGGACGGATCGAACAGCCACAGCCAGGCAAGGGTGCTCATCGCCGGCGGAATAACCCAGGGAATAAGCAGCATGCCGCGCCACTTGCGCTGCCCCTTGAGCGGGATGTTATGCACGAAATGGGCAACGACAAACCCGATCACCGCCTTGAAAATGACCGCGGTGACGGCGAACAGCACCGATTGCTCGACCACCATCCAGAACGTGTTGCGCTTGAACAGGAACAGGAAGTTGTCGAAGCCGACGAAACGCTGCATGCCTTTGTTCAAGGTGGCGAGATGTATCGCGTAGAACGCCGGATAGATCACCAGGCCGGCAACGATCGCGATCAGCGGTAATGCGAACAGGAATGCGATCATCGACTTGCGGCGCATAAACGAGCGTTTGCTCACGCGCCCGCCGACCGTGCCGATGCGTATGCCGCGGACCAAGGTGTCAGTCATTCAGCTCTCTCCGAGCGGTCGGTGCCTGCCGCCAGCGCAGCCATCGCCCTCATCGACAACGTCGCCGCCCGCGTGCCGATCTTAGCGCAGACACGCCAAGTTTGTTCCAGCTTAATAACCAGCCGTGATCCCGGTCCGCGGCATGCCGCAACCTCGCTGAGGGCGCTGCTCTGTCCATTCTCCGCCGGCAGGTAGGCTAGCTCCGGGTGAAGCCTTCGAGTTCCGAGACCGCCCAGGCGATCGCCTGATCGATCGTCTTTCCCTGCTGGGTGCATTGGGCGATCATCTTGGTTGCGGTCGCCTGAACATAGATCTGGTTAGCGATCTTCGCCGGAGCCGGGCTGTAGGCGACCGTCATCTCGACCTCGCCGCGCGGCGGATAGTTGTAGATGCTGCCTTTGGGCGGGCCTTCCTCGGCCCAGGTCTTGAAATTGCGCAGGTTCGCAAACGGCGGGATGTCGTAGCCTTTGCTCGCGGCCACCGTCTGCTCGACCGAGGAGGACTGGCAAAGATAGGCGATCAAGCTCTTCGAGGCCGTTTTGTTTTGCGAAAATTTCCAGGTGCCCCAGAAGAACGGCACCGCCGCATCGAAGCGGCCTTTCGGCCCCTTCGGCGAGGGAAAATGCCAGCACAGTTCGGCGACCTTCGGGTTGTCGCGCACCGCCACAGCCCAGGCCGAAGGCGGGTTCAGGATCAGCGCGGCTTGACCGGAGATCAGCGCCTTGTTGTTACTGGAATCATCCCAAGCGAAAACACCGTCCGGCAGGAACGGCACCAACTTCTTGAACCATGTCAGCACCTGGCGGGTCGCGTCGGAATTGACCGTGATGTTGCCGTCTCTGTCGACCAGCGCGGCGCCATGGCTGCGAAACACCGGATCGACCCAGTTGACCGCATCGTTGGTGACGCCCATCG
>WNEY01003749.1_pt1 | contig 11455 bp, 8 predicted proteins | sample 5400531 | NCBI WGS metagenome assembly WNEY01 (sample SAMN13153338, study PRJNA577476) | soil metagenome | isolation source: 200 cm saprolite under Douglas fir tree site 1 | place: USA:California | collected 2015-04-18
TGTCTCCGCTGGCGCCGCCTTTGCTGCAGGAGTAGCCTTCGTGTGCTTCTGCGGCTCATGCAGTGCCGCCGTCCGCGTCGTGCCCGTTGCCGCTGACGTGGCTTTTGAGGCCGTCGCACCTTTTGTACTGCCGGCTGTGCCACTGGAGGCCGCTTTCGCGCCACTTGTCGTCCCGGCAGCAGGGGCTGGTGCTCCCGCCCCCTTGGCACTCCCTGGGGAGCCGCCGGTCGCCACCGGCGGCGTTAGCGGCGCGTAGGCCACGTTGCTGTTCGTAAGCGTATTGTAAAAGGTCACAGGTGCCGGCGCTTCTTGTGGCTGGCTCGCGGTCTCCTGACTCTGGGCCGACTGCTCTGCTGGCGGCGAAGTCGCCGAGGTACTGACAGGAGCACTCTGCTCGCTCACTTTGTACCACATACCAACGATCATCCCACCGCCAAAGGCCGTCAGGCACGCCACGAGGGCAAACCCGACCGCCAAGCCGATGTGCAGCTGGCTCAGGACTAGCCTGCCTGTGGGTCCTTGCCGTATGCCGTTTGCTAGGATGGTGTGTTCCACGTGCGGCTCACTCTCTGGGCTAGAGGTCGTCACTACATGGCGTTCGGGGTTGCGACGCCAAGCAACTGCAAGCCATTCTGCAACACGCACCGCACCGCGGCCGTGAGCGTCACGCGCGCCGCCGTCACAGCTCTGTCCTCGGGCTGGAGGATGCGGACCGTGCGGTCCTTATTCCCGCGTGTCCAATAACTATTAAAATCTGCCGCGATACTGAGGAGATGCTGCACTATCAGTGAGGGTTCCCACTCCTGTGCGGCCGCCGCCACCGCCTCGGGATACGTTGCCAGTTTGCGCACCAGGGCGCGCTCCTCTGGCTCGCTGAGCAGCCTATAGTCGACCTCCGCACCACCAGGAGGCATTGGCGCTGCAGCCAGGACACTGGCACACCGAGCGTGTGTATACTGCATATACGGCCCGGTTTCCCCATACGGATTCAGAATCGTCTCAAGGTCGAATTTGACGTCCCGCGTGCGCCGGTTTTTGAGATCATTGAACACGACCGCGCCCACTCCAACCTGCCGTGCCACCTCCTCAGCATTGGGGAGGATGGTATGGCTCGCAGCGATCTTGTCCCGTGCCATATTGATCGCGTCTTCCAACACGGTCTTGAGCAATGAGGCATTGCCCTGGCGGGTTGAACCTTTCTCCCACTTCCCTGTGGTCGGATTTTTGGTGAGTACCAGACCAAATGGAATATGATGACACGCCTTTGCCCAGGTAAATCCGGCGAGTTCGAGCACCTTGAACAGCTGAGCGAAATGCAGACTCTGCCCCATATCCACGACATAAAGACAGGTGTCAAAACCCCAGGTGCGTTGACGATACAGGACCGTGGCCAGATCACGCGTGCTGTACAGCGTCGTACCGTCTTGTTTCTTCAGCAGAAACGGTGGCATGTCATAGGCAGACAGGTCGACAATTAAGGCCCCCTGGCTCTCGGTCACCAGGCCCCGTCCTTGTAGCTCTTGCAGCGCGACCTCCATGTATGGCTCGAAAAACGACTCCCCGAGCACATGCTCAAAGGAGACGCCCAGGAGATCGTACACCTTTTGAAATTCCGCTAGTGAGACCTCGACAAACCAGCGCCAGTATTGGCGCGCCTCAGGGTCACCCGCTTCGAGCCGCTGGAACCACCGGCGTCCCTCCTCGGCGAATTCCGGGTCATCTTTCGCAGTCTGACTTGCCCGCACATAGAGCGCATTAAGCTGCACAATGGCTTCCACGGCGGCCTGGTCGTCCCAGCCAAAGCGCTTGTAAGCCGCAATCAGGATGCCAAAGGGTGTGCCCCAATCGCCCAGATGATTATCGCCTTCCACGGTATAGCCGCGGGCGCGTAAAATCTGCGTGAGGGCGTGGCCGCTCATGGTCGAGCGGATGTGATGAAAGGCCAGTTCCTTGGCAATATTGGGGCTGGAGTAATCGATCACGACCTTTTTCCCGCGGCCTTCCTCTCCATGCCCGTAGTGCTTCCCTGCCCCCAGAATACGCGGCAACACGTCACGCCCGAGGAACCCGTCGTCCAGGGTAAAGTTGAGGTAAGGACCCTGGGCCTTGACCGTGGCAATCGGAGGGCGGACGGCAATGGTCTCGGCGAGTTGCGCGGCCACTTGGGGTGGCGCCTGACGCCAGGCTTTGGCAAAGGTGAAACACGGCAGGGCGTAATCGCCCCAGGCCGGCTCTGGGGGGGTGCGCAGCAGGGCGACGATAGCCTCCGGAGGTTGCCCTAATGGTGCAGTGAGACACTGTGCAACAGCTTCTTTGTAGGCTTCCACGTCGCTCCCTTTCACACATCACACACGTGCGCCCGTTCTCATAGAGCACGTTAATGCAAAGTATAAGGGGTCATTGTGAGAAAAGCTAGGGTCTAGGAGGGCACACCCAGCCCCCACTAGAGGTGCAGAAAGGCATAGGATTTCAACTCGCGTCCCAGGCAGAAGGTCAAGTGCGCATGTAAGAGTCGTTCAAGCTCCTGCTGCACGGTGGCCGCCAGTGGCGTCGGAGGGGCATCAGGGGTGTCGCCGGCGAGAGCCCAGCGCAGATATGTCAGCGCCTCAGGGCTTACGGTCAAGGTCTGACGGACAGTGCTGGCGCAGGTCGTGCACAGGAGACCGCCAAGACGCGGACTGAACGTGTGCGCCTGGGCTTCGAGGTTGCGGGTGCACTGCGCACAGTACAGGAGCTGCGGCGTATAACCAATCGCCATCAACAACCGCAGCTCAAAGTGACGGAGCAGCAGCATAGGGTCAGACGTCTGGATAAGCTGTTCCAGGGTCTGGTGGAACAGGGCAAAGAGTTCTGGGGCCGGTTCACGCTCGTGCGTGGCCACGTCGATCAGTTCCGTCATATACAAGCCGCAGCGTAACAACCCAAAATCCTCGTGCAGGGGACGCCAGGCCTGGAGTATATCCACACTGTGCATGCGATAGAGGGCTTGTCCGGGGCGCCCATACACAATGGCATTGAGTAACATCAAGGGCTGGTAATAGCTCGCAGCGTGACGTCGGGGGCTATGGCTGCGACGCGCCACGGCGCGCAGCTTGCCAAATTCCTGTGTAAAGAGGACGACAATTTGGTCTGTCTCGCCCAGTTTGTACGTGTGTAAGACAAAGGCAGCACTACGATAGAGAGCCACATCCTCCTCCGGAGCGCGCCTGTTACTCTTCTCTGAAGCCCAGGTCGCGCAAGACGGCATCGTGCTCGCGCCAGTTTTTCTTCACGCGGACGATGAGGCGGAGATGCACTGGGCAGTGCAGGAGACGCACAATCGCCTGACGGGCATGTGTGCCAATGTCCTTAATCATGCGGCCGTGCTGACCGACCAGGATGCCCTTTTGGGAGGTTTTTTCGACCAGGATGGCGGCGTCGATTTCCATACCGCCATCGCGCCGCTCCTGCAGCGCTTCGATCTCAACAGCCACCGCGTAGGGCACCTCTTCATGCGTGCGCAACATCACCTGTTCGCGGATGAGTTCGGCGATGAAGAAGCGCTCATCACGGTCGGTGGGCATATCCTCAGGAAAATAGCGCGGCCCCTCTGGCACATAGCGCAATATAGTGTCGAGCAACTGCGGCACCCCCTCACTGCGTCGCGCCGCCAGGGGCATAATCTCGGCGAAGGCCGCGCGCTGTTCGTAGGCAGCAATCAGTGGCAACAATTGCGGTGGCTCGATGAGGTCAATCTTATTCAGCAGCCAGAACACGGGGAGCGTCGGAGCACCGATGGCACGACGCAGAAACGCCAGATCAGGATAGGGCGCACGGCTAACGTCGGTCATGTAGAGCACCACATGGGGGTCAACAAGTGCCTGCACCACGGCCTGCATCATATAGCGGTTGAGCCTGGTGCGTGGCAGGTGGATGCCAGGGGTGTCGAGGAACACCAACTGCGCCTCGGGCAAATGTTTTACGCCCAGGATACGATGGCGTGTGGTCTGTGGCTTGGGGGTCACGATGGCCAGCTTGGTCCCCATGATAGCATTGAGCAACGTGGATTTCCCGACATTTGGAGCCCCAATGATGGTGACGAAACCAGCCCGGAACGCTGCGGTCTGCATAGGCGCGATTATCCTGTAACAACTATTATCCTGCAACCACGTAACAATACCACATATCTCGAGGCCACCGCACCACCAGACGTTCCTGAGGCACAGCGCGGCACCGCGGCCTTACCGGCGCCGCGGTTTCCCAGCGGCAGCAGCTGACTTCCCTTGCGCCGCCGCCTTCTGACTGGCTGCCTGCGCTGTCTGGCAATCCGCCTGTGCTGTGTCTACGCGCCCGAGTGCCCCCTTCGGATCATTCTGTGCGAGCAATTCCCGGGCTTGTTTGAGTCCGGCTTCGGCACTGTCGAGCGTGCCCTGCGCCGCTGCCACATCCGCCCTTTTAGACCTTGTCGGACTTATATTACGCACTGCTTGACGTGCCCCCTCGACGCACGCCGCCGTCTGCGCTATACGCGCCTCAGCCTCAGTGGCCAGTTGCGCCCGCGCCTTGCGCTCGGCCGTATCCTGATGCGCCTTCGCCACCATCGGATCGATCTTGTCGCACTCCTCCAGTCCCTTAGTCGCCTGCGCAGTCGCTTCCTGCGGTTTGTTCTGCTGCGTCAGCTTCTTGGCCTCGTCCAGCGCGTCCTGGGCATCAGCAATGCTGCTATGTGCCGGCGCCAGGGCTCCCGCACTCACCCCAGCCTCTGCAGCCGCAGTAACCGCGCGCTGCGAGCGCGCCACACACTCTTCCAAGGGTGCCAAACGCTTGCTGACGTCGACAGGTGGCTGCGGCGGTGGCACGGCCTGCTCCGGTGCACACCCCCACAGCAGCACGCCTGCCGTAAGGCAGACGCTCACAGCGCGCCACAGACACCGTCTGCTCAGACGTACCGTCAGCATAGACTCCCTCCCTGCTGGCTAGCGATCCATGTAGGCATGATGGTCTAGCATAGCCTACATGCTACCAGAAAGGCAGTCAAGCAAAAAACTAATTTTACGACAGCCGTGCGGCCCCTACTGGCTCGGCTCATCCTGCTTTTTAGAAAGCCCCCGCGCGCGCTGGATACTTCTCTAGCGCCTGCTCATGCACAAGGCTGCTAATTTTTTCTGGCAAGCGCTTCTTGTTCTTTAACAGGACAGGTAGTATTACATTCTGATAAAATACCTGACAGTCTTTCTGCTGAATGCCGAGCAGTTCCATGAAATTATCAACAAATATAGTTTCTGTATTATCCTCTCCTACCATTATAGCATAACAACTATGAGATACATACAATATAGCAATCTCATATTTAAATTCTTGATCAATATTTATTGGATGAGTAAATCGAGGTTCATATTGGTGTCCAATAATCTTTATAATATTTTCTGGAAATCCCCAGTTACGTAGTAAACAGGCTCCAACCTTGGAATCGTCTATCATATGAATAAGTTCTTTTATATTTGGATATTTTCTTTTAAGGAGTAGTATGACGATTTTCCCCACATCATGCAGTATGCCAACTGTAGCATTGACCAGAGGTTTCGATTTTTGACAATGTGAAGATATTTCACTAGCAATGAGGGAAATCATATATGAATGCAGGCGAATCTTTTCATATTCCTCATCCTGAGGCATAATGTTTTTTATGGAATTTTCTAGTATAAGCTGATAGACATTGTTAAAACCAAGATAGAGAATAGCATGGTGTAAACTGGATATTTTCTCCGGCAATCCATAATACGCTGAATTGACCGTTTTCAGGATTGCCGTGGCTAAAGCGGGTTCTTCCTGTACAGACTCCGTCACTTCTTTCGCAGAAACGTTGTCATCGAGTAACTTCGATGACAGACTCCCAGCACATTTTGGTAATTTTGGGATATTTTTTATAATATTTTGAAATACCTCTGAAGTAATAAATGCATCAGTTTGTGATTTCATGTGGCGAATATAGGCTGTCAGCTCTGTATTGATTGTATTTGCCTTATCATTATGCATTGATAGCTGATATACATCATGTATAGAAGCTTTGTTGAGTTTTTTATAAATTATTAGTTGTACATTGTTTGGCAAATGATCAATAATATTAGAATTGAGTTCCATAATAGTCACATTATCTACAGCTATGGCAGAATATATATTCACAAATTTCTCTTGAAAAGTCATATCTCCAAAAAAATCACTATTATTTAAAGTATTGATATGTGCAGTATTTCTATAGATAATTTTAACGCGACCATCAAGTACAATATACAGACAGTTACACTCATCACCTTCTTTAATAATACATTGATCCTTCTGGAAGTGTTTGATGGTTGCGGCATGATACAGTTGTGACAGATCGTACTCACTCAGATGGCTGAATATTGTGGGGCGCTGCACACCGTATCCCTTTACGAGGGTCGGTGTTGCTTGCACAGCCTTGGGAGACTGCCGCTTAAAAAATCTCATGATGATGCCCTCTATGGAAAATCTCAGGGTGACGAGGTGACTCCTTTTCTTCTTTATCGACCTAGATGATTGATAACTTGAACCCGGAGTGTCCACAAGGGATCATAGAGGAGGGCCGGCGGCAGGAGCGGTCATACTACCCAAACATCTGAAGCTGACTGGGCAAGTGCGATACATTCGCGAGAAAGCTGTGTACGGGGTACGGCGCAAAGCTCGGCACGTCTGACGTCCCAGTCAGTACGGCCATAAATGGCACCCCAACTCTGCTGGCCGCCTCGGCATCGACGGGATGGTCACCGACATAGAGTACGTCTGTCGCAGGTAAGTGCAAGCGCTGCAGCGCTAAGAGGAGTCCGGCCGGATCAGGCTTATGCTGTGTCACATCCTCGCCGCCAATAATCACCTCAAACTGTGAGGCCAGACCACCCTCAGCCAGGATGCGCTCGATACGATACCTATACTTCGAGGATACAATGCCCAGGCGCTGGCCTAACGCACGCAATGTCCGGACGGTCTCAGCGACCCAGGGATAGAGCAGCGTGAGGCCATGCATGACCTGATCAGCATGCGCCACAAAGCGTCTGGTGAATGCCGTCGCTAGCGCAGGCTCCGCAATACCGGTCAGGGCCTGTAAGGTATGCGGCAGTGAGAGACCAATGGTCGCATGGATGCATTCGGCCGCTGCCGGCGGGAGTCCTAACCCAGCCAGAGCCTCGTTGACACATGCGACCACACCCGGTGACGAATCCGCCAGGGTAAAGTCAAAATCGCAGATAATGGCTTGTACCATCGTTATCCTACTGGTGCTACGGTTTCGCTGGCACTTTGGCGGTCGAGGCCTGGCTCGGTTTGAGCTTCGTCACAGCATCGGTCAGCGTTTTCTGGATCACCCCGGATACAATAAAAACTTCAGCGGTATCACCCCGGCTGGCGTAATATCCGCTGCTGTCCTGTCCCACAGCTTGCCCCAAGACCAAGCGCTCAGTGCGACCATCACGCCGGGTGAGGAACACCTGCCAGGGCGATTGGTCCAGACCCGTCTGCGCCGGCGGACTGGGGGAGAGGTCGTCGGCGTTGAGTTGTGCCGTAGCCCCCAGGAGGGAGGTTACTGCGGTCTCATCGACGGCGACGTCAGGGAGGCCGACAAACTGCCAGGTTGCCGCGGGTTCAGCAGTACTCCCTGATGTGGCCGCTGCTGGAGCCTGACGCTCCAGGCTCCAGGACTCGCCGTCGGCGTGGAGTGTCAGGCGCGTCACTTCCTCCTGCGGCACTTGCAGTATACGCAAGTCGAGCAGCGTGCCGAGCATAGGAAACAGACGTTGAACGACCCACTGGGGCACAATATAGACTGGCCCTGTAGCGCCCAGGCGGGCATAGCGACTCCCACTCTTTTCAGGGACTTCGTTGCCGATGAGGACGGCGGCCTGGCGCGCTTCCTGGCCGCTGGGCTGGACCGTGAGGATGGCCCGATACGGCGGCGCGTCTAGACCGTATTCCGCGGCCTTAGCAGGGTCCGCCACGTCGTCACTCTGTAACGTGCGTAACGTTGTCACGAGACCCTCGACAGCGTCGGGTTTCACACTGTATGCGAGTTCTGGCACTACCAGTTTCCAGGCTGGGGTTGGAGGCGCCGAAGAGGTCTGTGAGGCGTCAGTGCCGCCTGCCGCGGCTGCCGGCTGGGTCGTAAAACGCAGATCGCGAGTGGGGGAGTGGAGTTCCACCGCAGCGACCTGTTCTTTAGGTACGTTCTGTATGTGCAGGTCGAGCCAGGGTTTGGCACTGAGTGCCTGCTCCGCTGTGCCGCCGGTGAGGCCGGCCATGCTCTGCACATGCGCATTGACCTGGTAGACTCGCCCCTCACCGGCACGCCGCACGAAGCCATTGCCGCCGCTCCCCTTGCCAGCGAGGAGGTACAAGGCGGGTCTGTCGGGGGTATCGGTATACACCTTGAGATGCAGCGCCTGCTCGTCCGTCAGTTGAAAATCGCCTAGCAAGGCCGTGGAATCAGCCCGCAGCTCGCCTTGCAAGGTACTGAGTTGCGTTAAAAACTGCTGAATTTTCGTGCTATTCCCTGGCGTATCAAAACGGCTGGTGACGACCCAGGCGCCGTCGCGTTGGCGCAGCCGGACGATCTCCTGGGGTTGTGCGCCACGGTACAGCTCAAACCCGGTGATACTATCGGTGTGCAGCGTTGGCGGCACCAGGCGTTCCAGGCCAACCTCTTCCGCCAGCTGCGGAGGCGCCGACGGACGTTTGAACAGGACGGCAAGGACACCTAAGACAATGAGAATGACCACCAGCGGGAGGAGACGTTTGGGACTCATAGTATGCGCTAATACTCCCCTTGTTGACTGAGAAACGCTTTCGGGGACCCTCACCCTGTGAGACAACCCTCTCCTGGAGGGCGAGGGCTCTCTGCATCTCGCGAAAAATTTCAGGCGCTTGAGGCCGCCGTGTAGGCGGCACGCGCGCGCTTCCGGAACAGGGCGCTGCCGATACCCAGCACTGCGATAAGGATATTCACCAGGCCGAGATTGACGAATTTCCACAACTGCCGAGCGCTGGTGCTCGGTTTGCTGATGGTGCGGTTGATCTGTTTTTTACTCCGCACGTTGATAATGTCATCCCCTAACGTGAGTGCATCAACACTGTTGAGGAAAAAATCGAAATTGCCCCCTGACAAGAAATTGCGATGCAGCATCTGGGCATTGCCCACCACCAGGAGTTTCCCAGGGGCCGGCGTGGGCGCCGTGGCTGGCGCTTCCTCTTGCGGCGGAGGCGATGCGGGTGGCATACCAGGAGCCGACGCTGGCGGTGGCCAGGCCGGGCGCTCTTTCCCGGCATACGCATCAGGAAATTGGCCACGCACGAGCACGGCTAGCGGCCGTTGCTGGCCTTGTGCCGGCGGTTGCAAGTCATGGGCCGTCAGTTGCGCCTCAGCAGGGATAGTCCAGGACCGTGGGGTAGTCGAAAACAATACACTATGCTCCAACTGGTAGCGCCCGAACACGTCTGGGTGCAACTTCAGGGCGCTGCCCCACAGATAAAACAGGGGTGACAGATTACTGGTGATCGACACCTTACGGTTCATCGTGTCCTGCGAAATCATGATGTGCAAGGGGAGATTCAGCGTCACACCACTCCCCATGAGGGCTGACATCAGATTGTCCGCCTCACGCACGGTGAGTGACTGATGATTCACATCCATCAAGATCATCGGATCGAGTTCAATACCGTACTGGCTCAACCAGGCGTTGACCTCTGGCTTCTGATCTTCCTTCGTGATCGAGACTGCCTGGCGCACGACGTTATAATTCCAGCGATACTGCTGCAGCGCCAGGAAGACCGACTTGCCCTCATACAACGCACGATTTAACTCCCAGCGCTGCCGCTCGGAGAGATTGTGCGGATTGACTATCAGCACAGTAGTTGTCCCAGCCGGGATACCGGCAGGCGATGCCAGTTCCACCCGTCGCACATCGTATTTTTCGAGGCGCAGCAAGCGCTCCAGGGTTTCATACGGGTCCTCCGTCTGCGGCAGCGGACGCCCCATCTGGGCATAAAGCTGGCGCATGTACGGCGGAATGTTGAGCGGGTCTTTCGGCGCCACCAGGGCCACGACTGGCGGGGTATCACGACTCAGCTTATAGAGGGTGTTGATGAGACGGTATTCCAGGGAATCGAGGTCATCCGGCAGCATGCGCGGAATGATTTCCTCATCTTTGTCCTTATAGGCGATGCCGAGCGCGGCATAGACCAGTTTGTTCACCACCTCGTCTTCGCGCAGCGCCTGCACGGAAAAGGGCCGCACGCCCTTGTCCAGTAAGCGCTTTTCCAGGCCTTCGGGCTCCTTATCCCCCTCGGGCTGTTGCAGCACGGAGGCGGCTTCCATATGCATGGCTTTGGGGAGGAGTTGTCCCTTACTCGCCAGTCGCATCTCGTCGAGTTTGTCGAGAATGTCCTGTTCGAGCCGCTGCATTTCCGTGGGCATTTTCTCTTTCGGGGTGATGTAGAGATTCACGTGGACCGGCGCCCGCAGGTTTTGGAGAATTTTGATGGAGGCGTCGGACAGGGTGTAAATTTTATCTTGCGTGAGGTCAAAACGGCCCAGACTCTGCCCAGCCAGGAGCCAGTTGGCGATCAGGCCAATCCCTAGACACATGGCGACTGCTACGAGAAAAGTGTTGCGGGCCGCAGGCCGGCTGCGAATGTCGAGGAAGAGCCCATTGAGAAACAAAAATACCGCCGTCCAGATGAGAAAATACAACACATCGCCGACCACCAGCACGCCTTTGGTAAACGTGGCATAGTGTTCTGTCACCCCCACCACATGCGTGAAAAACGTCCCCAGGCCAGGCCAGGCGCTGTCGATGTATGCGGCGATAAACTCCATGCCCAGCAAGAACACGCCAAAGCAGCCCAGCAACGTCACCACAAAGGCCACGATCTGATCGCGGCAGAGTGCCGAGATGAACAAGCCGAAGGACAGAAAAAAAGCCCCGAGCAACAGCGAGCCACAATACGCTCCGAGGATGGGTCCCGGGTCGGGCGTGCCCAGGACCGCGAGCATCAAGGGGATCGTCAGGGTCCCGGCCAACGCACTCAGAAAAAATGTAAAACTGGCCGCAAACTTGCCGAGCACCAGCTCATGCGGCTGCATGGGAAACGTCAGCAGCATTTCCCAGGTATTTTGTTTACGCTCCTCCGCCCACAGCCGCATGGTCACTGCCGGGAGAAAGATGCACATCAAAATGGGCACGGTCGAAAAAAAGGCCCGCATGTCGGCACTGAGAAACGTAAAGAATGGGGTCATAAACAACCCCACACTCAGGCTCAGAAACACAATGAGAAAGATGTAGCCGATGGCCGAGGTATAGTAGGCAGCGAGTTCACGTCGAAAGATGGTCCACAGGTTCTGCATCTAGGCTCCTGTCTCTGACCTGCTGTCCTGCGGTTCAGTTAAAGCGAGAAACACTTCTTCCAGAGT
>WNEY01003750.1_pt1 | contig 11454 bp, 6 predicted proteins | sample 5400531 | NCBI WGS metagenome assembly WNEY01 (sample SAMN13153338, study PRJNA577476) | soil metagenome | isolation source: 200 cm saprolite under Douglas fir tree site 1 | place: USA:California | collected 2015-04-18
ACATTCCCGGCTCGTTCCAGCAGTAGTTGCCGGCGAGGTGCCAATTGCTCCCAGTCGGACAAGTCGGGCTGTTCGCTTTGAAGTTGGCGTAGACGTAGCCTGAGGCAGATGTGATCGTCCCGGTCATCGGATTGGAGGTGGTGTTCAGCGAGCAGGCGGGCTCATCGCCGCAGAAATTGACGAAGGTGTACGACGAGGCGGGCGTCGCTTGAAAGCCATATGTGTCGCCGATGTTGAAGTTGAACACCTGGCTGCTGGTCGTGGACCCGATCGCTGTCCCGTTCCTCGTCACACTCACCGTTCCCGCGCCCGTGTACACCTGGACGTTGACGGTCGCCGTACCCGAAATTTGGCTCTTGGCCAGCACCACGGTGCTTCCGCTCGTCACCCAGAGGTTTGCAGGAGCCGTAGCGCATGTGCAGCTGTTGGACTCGCCAGCCGGCACGCCAGGGTCTACACAATTGGCATTTCGGTCGTACAACGTGCATCCGCTGTTTGGGTACGTTCCATTTCCACTCAGGCTCGTACTGACAGCGAAATGCAGATGCGAGACGAAGCCGCTGGAGCAGGTGTTCGCGGCTCCCGTGTGGCCGACCGTGCCGATTTGTGTCCCTACCGCGACTGCCGCGCCGTTCCCCACGCTGATGCTGTTCAAGTGACAGTATTTCGTGACCATCCCATTACTGTGTTGGATGATGGCCCAGTTTCCGCAGCCTCCGCCGCAAGTCGCCAGCCCGTCACTATCGGAGGTACAGCTCGAAGCCTCGGCGCATCCTCCGTGAGTGTAGATCGTTCCGCCGGACACCGCGCGAACGACGTCTCCAACATTGCCCTTGAGATCATACGCGTCGTGGTAATTGCCACACGTGCTGCCGGAAAGGTATCCACAGTAGCCGGCATAGCCGGGCGAGGTGATAGAGTCGAGTGGGTAGTAGATCCAGGGCCCACTCAGTGCGCTAGTGCTCTTCTCGATCCGCGGCTCGTCGATTTGGCCTGCGCAGCCTCCCATCGCAAGGGCCAATGCTGCCGTGGCCAACGCGACCATCGCTTGGCGCACCGTTCGACATGCTCTCCCCAATCTTTGGATTCGCATTTATGTCCCTCGCGTGTGCGTGAAGTTCTGGTTGTGAGCACCGTCTTGTAACCCCCGGTGGGTCCTGGGGCGGCTTGGATGGCCCTTGCCGCGCTGACCTTGAATAGCTTCGTGGCGTTCAGTGCAGTTGCGCCTCGTCGGACTACGAAATCCGATCTCGATATGCCGATTGCGGTCGACCCCTCCTTTCGTTCGCCGAGCCGGCTGGTACTGGGCCGAGCAGGTCGTCATTCGCAGCGGCCGGGAACGTCAGGCGAGATATCAACGGCCGTCGAGAAAGGGGACGAACATGGTCTTACATCTTCTTACTTTGCCGAGGCGGCGCGGGGCTGTGAGTCGGGTTCGCTGCGCATCCAGCTTCTCCGGACGGCCACCCGCACGCCCGGAGAGATGCGGTAGCGGCCGTCGGGACCCTCGACGAAAGCATCGCGCGCGAGCACGGCGCCGAGCGATTCACGCAGCCGCGTGAGCGCGACGTACACCGCGTTGCGGTGGCGGAGCGGATGGTACTCGGTTCCGCCCCACACTTTGAGGTGCAGGTCCTCGAGGCTCATGCCGGTCGCCCCGGTGCACGCAAGCTGCTCGAGGATCTGCAGCCGCTGCGGTGGGAGCGGCAGTTCGGCGTGGTCCGAGCGCACACGACCGGAATCGACCACCATCGTGAGATCGAATCGCCCGGGTGGTTCCTCGCCCGCGTCGAGGATCCACCTTCGTTCGCCCTCCTGGGTAACGAACCGGGCAGGCCGATCGAGGCCGAGCCGGGCGATCCTGCTCGCGAGCGGGCGGGTCGGTCCGGTTCCGCCGTCGCCAGTCGGGACACCGGCGCGCGAGCAAGCGCGCAGGAGAGCCTCGTCCCTCAGTTCCCGGGTCGCGCGGTTCCAGGCGGACTCGAGCTCGGCTGCGCAGCCGTCCAAATCGCCCGCCCGCTCCGCGAGAAAGGCGCGGAGCAGGTGGGCGCATACCAGCAGCGGGAGGTAGCCGTTCTTTTCCGACAGGGAAACGCAGCCTGCAATCGCGGAGCTGGATTCGTCCGGCTGGCCGAGCCGTGCCCGGGCCTCGCCGCGTACGAGGTGGGCCCGGGAGAGCTCGTAGAGCGCGCCGGCCCGGCGGTACCAGCCTTCCGCGCGCCCGGCGGCTGCATCGGCTTGCGACAGGTCGCCGCGCTCCAGCGCACGCTCCGCCGAGCGCAACGACGTATACGCCTGCGCTGCCCCGAATCCCGCGTGGGGCGGCGGCAGGTCCCGATCGTCGAGCGCCCATGCATCGACCTGCGCCAGCGGAGACCGCCATGCGCCTGAGAGAGCGCGCCGGCTGCGGTCGGCGGCCTCCTTCCGCTCGCCGCGCGCTTCGCAGAGGAGAGTAAAGTCCATCTCGCACGTCGGCCGCAGCACGCCGAGGCCGGGCTCCGCGGCGATCCCGGCGGCGATGCGGATGAACTCCTCGGCGCGCTCGAACTGCCCGAGCCCGATGGCCGAACGGGCGAGGTAATGCGCGACGCGGGCGCGGAAGATCCGATCGGCGCGACGATCGAGCGCGCAAAATGCGGGCTCTCCGACGCGCAGCGCCTCCTCCATCTCGCCGCGCCGGAAGAGGACTCCGGCTTGGAAGAGGATCGCCGTTCCCTGGCCGATGCCGCGATCGTCGAGGGACGTCCTGACGGCGGTCTCGCGAGCGACGACTTCCGTCGCACGGTCAATCTGATCAAGACCCATCAGCGCGGCGATCTCGACGATCGGCACGAGGATGTCGACCGCGGCGTCCCCACGCCGGCGGTAAGCCTGGCGCGCCTTTCGCGCCCACGCCAGTGCGCGATCGTGCCGCTCCTCGAGCAAGTACGAGAAGCCGAGTGACACGGCCCGGCGTCCTTCGAGGCTCGGGATGGAGCGTGTGCGGCGGGCGAGTCGCAGCAGCGCACGCCGGGCGCCGTGCAGGTCGCCGCGCAGAATCGCGAGATCGGCGAGGCCCTCCTCGAGCGCGATCTCGGCTCCGGGCGGCATCACCAGCCGGGCGTGTTCCAACTCCTGGGTAGCACTGGCCGGCTCACCCGCGCGCACCAGCGCCTCGGCGCTCAGGATGCACCGCCGATAAACGAGCGGTGCGGGAAGCTCGAGCGTGGCGAGGCCACTGAGCGTACGGCGCGCGGCCTCGAAGTCGCCCCATCGGAGTTGTTCGCGAGCGAGCGCGAGGAGCGAGTCGGGTGCTGCGGCGGTGTCGCCGCGGGCGATGTCCCCGAAGGTTCGCTCGAGCGCGGCCGGGGACGCGGCCGCGCGCGCCGCTACATGCCCGCGCAGCAGCGCGAGCGCTTCCGGCGCGCGTCCGCGCTGCGCCAGGGCGCGGCAGGCGAGCAGCAATGCCTCCGAGTCGTCGGGCGCTCCGGCGAGAGCGCGGCGCGCAAGGGCCTCGAGCGCCTCCCAGGTGGCCGGCTGGGGCGGGCCGATCAGCGACCGCACCGGGCCCATCATCGGTGGCGGGAGTGAGACGCGATCGCCGTCTCGAACGACGAGCGCGTGGCGTGCGAGCAGGAGCAAGGTCCCGGAAGTGCTGGCGCCACACACTGCACGGAGATCTGCATCGCGCAGCGAGGTCTCGGCGGCGAGCAGCACGAAGAGGACGGCCCGCGCGTCCGACGGCAAACCATCGATGGCGTGACCCAGGCTGACCATCGGATCGCTTCCTGCGGCGGAAGCAGCCGCGACGGCCAGTTGAAGCGCGAGCGGGTTGCCGCCGGAAGCGAGGATCGCCTCGTCCTGCAGTGAGCGTTCACGCCGGTGCTCGAGAGCCTCGAGCAGGTGGCGGCACGCCGCCGCATCGAGCGGCGGTACCTCGAGCGACGCGATTCCGCTTCGCTCGGCCCAGGCGTGCAGCGCGGCTTGGTTCGAAAGGACCGGGTCGCGGGCGACGATCACGATGCGGCACGATCGCTCCAGGCCGTCGGGAGGCGGGAGCGCCACGAGCGTGGCAGCGAGAGCCTCGAGAGGCGCATCCTGTGCGTCGTCCCAGACCAGCGTGCAGGCGGTGGAGGTGAACAGCGCGCACAGCGCGGGCACGAGCCGACTCGATTCGACTGGAGGGTACCTGCGCGCGAGGGCACGGCAGGTGCGCTCGAGAATTTCTCGCGCGCCGTCGACGCCCGCGAGCGATGCATACGCCGGTGCCGGCACGCGGCCGTCCGCCGCCTCGCGCTCGACGACCCAGCGCACCAACTCGGTCTTGCCGATGCCTAGCGGCCCGACCACCGCGACGACGGGGTGCGCGCGGATCAGGTCCGCGAGCTGCGCGGCGACCCGTTCGCGGCCGATCATCTCGCAGCGAGCGCTGCTCCAGGCGAATGCGCCAGACCCAGGCAAGCGGCCTCCTCGTGCCGAGGATTCAGCTAGAGCGATGCTGAATCATGGACGCGCGAATGTCCATCGGTCATCTGGGCTGTAGAAGGTTGCCATCCACGGACATGGGCTGCCGACTCCACCGAGCGCATTCCCAAGCTGAGGGTCGCGGGTTCGACTCCCGTTTCCCGCTCCAAATCCAAAGCCCTGATTTTCCGAGAGACCGTGAGTCGAGTTTGGCGGCAAACGAATTCAGAGGGCTCGTTCGCGACACTGAACTCGGAGCAGCGCTCTGGGTTCCCGGTGCGCCCTGAACGCCGCCGGCAAGATGCTCTGGCTGCGCAGCATCGTCCAAAGCGACTCCTGGGCCGCGTTGCTCGACGATGGCGATGCGCTGGTTTGCGGAATCGGCGCTGGCGCGGGCTTCGTGGCCCGGCTGGATCCGCGCGGCGCCGCGGTGGCGGTTCACGCCGCTGGCGGCAAGATGTCGTGCTGATCCATCTCTCGGCCGAGGTCGCGCTGCTGGCGTCGCGCACCGATGGCAGTAAAGGCGGCGAGATGGGCCGCGCGGTAGTCCTCGCAGGCGGCGCTGTGCTCATCGCTTGGTGAGTTCGGTGGCGCCCCCCGCATCCGCCCCCGCCAGTGCCGAGCTCAAGATTCGCCCTCGGCCTCTCGGCAGCTGACGTCCGCAGGATTCAGGTGCTGCTTGAATTGCAGGGCACGGCATTGTCGGGTGCCCGGATGCTATGCAGTTCCGCTTCGTTTTCACGGCGCGTAGTAGGATCGCCGCCATGGCCGGCGCACACTTCCTCGGCACCGACATGACGGATCCAGAGGTCGTCCCTTACTTCACGTGGGACGACCCCCTCACCGTGCGCGACATTCAGCGACGCCTGCGGTCGGGGCCCGAGGCTGAGCGCGTTCGGTTGCTGGGCAAGATCCTGCGCGAGGCGCGCGACACAGACGTCTGGGCCTTCACGACCCCCGATTTCGTCTTGCGCAACTGGGAGAAGCTCAGCCCGCACCTCGGCCGACGCCGCGCCTTCTGGGAATGGCTCCTCCAGCAGTGGAGAGAGGAAGAACTGCTTGCCGGCTAGCCTGCTCACACCCCTGCAGCAACAGGTGCTGGAGGCATTCTTTCGTCGCGAGCAGCGATTCTTCCTCTCGGGCGGCGGTGCGCTGGCCGGGTTCCATCTGGCACATCGGCGGACACACGATCTCGATCTCTTCGCGACTGCCGACGTCATCGAAGACGGAGAGCAGGCGCTCGCGTTGACGGCAGATGAACTGGGCGCGACGGTCGAGAAGATCCAGACGACACCGGACTTCCGCCGCCGCATCGTTCGACGCGGCGAGGAAGCGGTCGTGATCGATCTGGTCCATGAGCGCGCGCCTCAAGGGCCGCTGCCCAAGGAGCGCATCGGGAACATCCGGGTCGACCCGCCGCAAGAGATTCTCGCCAACAAGCTGTGCGCGCTCCTGTCGCGCTCGGAGCTGCGTGACATCGTCGACGTGTTCGCGCTCGAGCGGACTGGCCTCCGCGTCGAAGACGCGCTGCCGCTGGCCGAGAAGAAGGACTCCGGCCTCACACCCGCGCAGCTTGCCTGGGTGCTCTCGCAGATCGATCTCGCGAGCTTGCCGGAAGGCGAGCCCGTCCTGAGGGATGCGCCCTCCGCGCCCACGGGCCGCGAGCTCGCTGAGTACGTCGTCGCCCTTGGCAAGCGGCTCGTAGCTCTGGCCCTACCGCCCAGATAGTTGCCGCGCGACATACGCCGCCAGGCCGGCGCGCGCGATGCGGATCGCGCCGAGAACGCGCACGTGCGTCAGCTCGCGTGCGGCGCAGAGCTTGTAGACGGTCGCCGTCGACACACCGAGCTGCGCCGCCACGCTCGCGAACGGTCGGAAAACCTTGCAGCACCGGTGCAGCAAACGGGCTGCGAAAACGTGCTACCGGAGATACTGAATGCAAATCCTCGGATCGAGAATGGCGAGGATTTGCGAAGGATTGTGACTTGGTGCAGGTCGCTGCCAATATCCCTGCTCGTTTTCCCAAGCTGAGGGTCGCCGGTTCGAATCCGGTTTCCCGCTCCAAATGTCCCCGGACCGGACAATTGCCAAGACCCATCCACTGACGGATTATCAGTCGCCCAGCCCGCCATCTTCAAACGGAAGGTCCGATTCATGGCCGACGCGGTGAACGGTGCGTCCGGCGCCGCAGTGGGACGGCGCGACTCGCTCGAGGGTCGTCTCGGTGGGCTGGCGGACGTGGGCAAGCTCGTGCTTCGGCTGACCACGGGCGGGCTGATGCTCTTCCATGGCGTCGACAAGCTGATCCACGGGCTCGGCCACGTCCGCTCCGATCTCGCGGCCGCGGGCCTGCCGACGGCGCTGGCATACGGCGTCTACCTGGGCGAGATCGTCGCGCCGATCTGCATCATCCTCGGGCTCTGGACGCGGCTCTGGGCGCTCGTGTACGCCGGCAGCATCGCGTTCGCGGTCGCGACCGTCCACGGTCGCGACTTCGCGCGCCTCGCGCCCACGGGCGCGTGGGCCGCCGAGTTGTGGGTGTTCTACATCGTGTGCCCGATCGTGATCGCCCTGCTGGGCGGTGGACGCTTTTCGCTCGACCGTCGCTACTTCTTGCGCGCGTATCCGCCGTAGAACGCCACCGGCGACCACTCCGGCTTGATCGGCGGAAGCGACGTCGTGACCTGACGCGCGTAAGGCCCGGCCGCGTAGACCGGCTCGCCGCCGACCACCGTCAGCACGCTCTCGATCTGCTTGATGCCCTCCTCGGGCACGGCCAGGTAGTCGGCCGAGAGCAGCGCGAAATCGGCGTACTGGCCGGGCGCGATGCGGCCCTTGAGCGACTCCTCGCCCGAGAACCACGCACTACCGGCGGTCCACAGGCGCAGCGCATCCTCCCGGCCCAGGCGGTTCGGCGCGTCCGCCAGCTGGGTGCCGCCGACCGTCTTGCCGCTCACCAGCCAGTAGAGGGAAAGCCACGGGTTGTAGCCGGCGACTCGCGTGCCGTCCGTCCCGGCCCCCACGGGGATACCGCGGCGGAGCATTTCCTGGATCGGCGGCGCGGCGCGCGCCGCATCCGCGCCATAGCGCGCGACGAAGTCCTCGCCCGCGAACGCCAGGCGATCCTGGACCGCGATGCCGCCGCCGAGCGCGTGGATGCGATCGAGGCTCCTGCGCGACACCGTCTCGGCGTGATCGAACGCCCACCGGATTCCGGCGAAGCCGCGCCGCCCCGCGGCGCGCTCCTCCGCGTCGATCTGCTCGAAGACGTCCAGGATGTGAGCGACCGATTCGTCATACGTCGCATGGATGCGGATCGGCCATCCCTTGGTCACCAGCTCGCGGGCCACGCCGGTGAGATCGTCGCGCCACTTCGGCCGGTCGGACAGCTCGGGGCGAGGAGCCAGGAAGTTCTCGAAATCGCCCGCCGACCAGGCGAGGAACTCGCCTCCGCCCTCGAGCACGTACCCGTGAGCGCGGAGCCGGTCGCCGTTCGTGCCGGGCTTGTTCGTCGCGGTCCAGCGCTGGAAATCCTCCAGCTCGTTGCCAGGCCGCTGGGGAAACAGGTAGTAGGAGATGCGCAATGGCAGCTGTCCGCTGGCAGCCAGCGCCGCGGAGCCCGCGTAGTCATCCGGGAAGCGGTGCCCGCCGCCGCCCGCGTCGATCACGCTGGTCACGCCGAATCGATTCAGCTCCCGGTAGAAATGGCGCGTCGAGACCACCTGGTCGTCCGTCGAGAGCGGCGGCAGCTTCCCGATCGTCGCGTACAGGATCGTCGGATCGGGATCCGCGACGAGCAGGCCGTTCGGCTGTCCATCGGGTCCGCGCTCGAACCGCCCTCCGGGGGGCGCCTTGGTGTCGGCGGTGATCCCCAGCGCGCGCAGCCCGGCCCGGTTCAGCATTCCGCGGCTGTAGAGATGGAGGACGAACACCGGCGTGTCCGGCGCCGCTGCGTTCAGCTCGTCCAGGGTCGGCATGCGGCGCTCCGCGAACTGCGCCGGCGACCACCCGCCGATGACGCGCACCCACTGGCCTTGCGGCGTCCGCGCCGCCTGCTCCCGCACCATCCGCAGCGCCGTCGCCAGCGAATCGACGCCGTCCCAGCGCAGCTCGAGCGCGTAGAACCGGCCACCGCGCGTCGGGTGCAGGTGCGAATCGTTCAGGCCGGGGATCAACGTGCGCCCGCCGGCATCCACGACGCGCGTTCGCTGTCCGCGCAGCCGCCCCACCTCGGCGTCGGTTCCGACCGCCACGAAGTTCCCGCCGCGCACCGCCAGCGCGGCCGCGCGGGGGCGCGCCGCGTCGAGCGTGATCACGCGCGCGTGCGTCACGATCAGATCCGCGGGCTGCGAAACCGCCTGCGCATCCACCGCCGAAGCACACAGCGCCACCGCCGCGGCGACGCCAAACTGCCATGCCGACCTGCCCGGCCCGGTCTGCACCGACATGGGAATGCCCCCCTTCTGGAAGCGCCATCCCTGCTCGAACACGCCGTCTATACAGAGCGGCGCGGAACGATACAACGAGTCCCTTGCCCGGAAGGTGCGCGACACCCTGGCGCGCTACTCGCCGCCGGTAGCTCCGCTGCCGCGCTTGAGCAGCCGCTCGATCGTTTCCTCCAGCGCATGGCGGTCGACGGGCTTGGTCACGTAGGCGTCGAAGCCGGCCTCGCGCGCCCGCGCCTCGTCGCCGCGCATGGCGAGCGCGGTCACCGCGACGAGCGGAGTCGTCCCGAGCTCGGGATCGCCCTTCAATTCGCGAGCCGTGGCGAAGCCGTCCTTCCCCGGCATGGCCAGGTCGAGGAGGATGAGCGAGGGCCGCTCCCGCCGGGCCATTTCGGCCCCTTGCTCGCCGCTGTCGGCCTGGAGGACGCGGTAGCCTTTCCGTTCGAGCATCGTCCGGATGAGCTCGCGGTTCAGGTCGTGGTCGTCGACCACCAGGATCGTCGGCCCTCCCTCATGCCCCCTCGCTGGCGCGGCGCCCGTCGCCCGCTGGACGGCGAGCAGCACGGAATCGCGCGTGAAGTCGCCTTTCTGGGCGAGCGAAAGAACGCGCTTCTCGATCCGCTGCCGGTCGGTGGGCGAGAGGCTCGCGGCGGTGAGCGCGATCACCGGCAACGCCCTCGTGCGCGGATCGGCGGCGAGCGCGTCGATCACCTCGAACCCAGAAATGTCGGGAAGCAGCAGGTCGACGATGATCAGCGCGGGTTGGTTGCGCTGCGCGAGGTCGATCCCGTCCCGCCCAAGCCCGACCGTCTCGACCCGGAACCCGGCCGGGGCGAGAACGGAACGGAGGACGGACGCCACAACCGGATCGTCGTCGATGGCCAGCACCAGCGGCTGCGCGCCGTCGGACCGGGCCTGCGCGTGCCTGGACATGCTCTCGAGGACCCTCTTGCGGTCCAGCGGCTTGACCAGGTAGTCGCTCGCGCCCAGCAGGAAGCCCCGCCTTTGCTCGGCGAGGACCGACTCGATCACCACCGGGATGTCGCGCGTCGCCGGATCGGCTTTGAGGCGTTCGAGCAGCTGCAAGCCATCCTCTCCATCGAGATCGACGTCGAGCAGGATCGCCGCGGGCCGCAAGCGGTGGGCGAGCTCGAGCCCGTGCGCGGGAGTGCTCGCCTCGGCGAGGTCGTAGCCGGCGTCGTGCAAGTACGCGCGAATGAGGCGCACGGTCACCGCGTCATCCTCGATGAGCAGCACCAGGGGGCGCCCCTGGCCGTCCACTTGCGCCGCCGGCGCGACCGCCGGGGCAGGGACCGCCGGGGCAGAGGCCGCCCAGGTAGAACGCACCGCGCCGGCAGCCCACGGCGCCGCCGCCGCTACTGCGCGTATCGTGAACGAGAACGTGGAGCCGCGTCCCGGTGCGCTCGCGACTTCCATGGTGCCGCCGTGTTGCTCGACCAGCCGCTTCGAGATGGCCAGGCCGAGTCCGCTGCCATGGTGCCTCTTCACCAGCGCGCTCTCGCCCTGCACGAACGGCTGGAAGAGGCGCGCGAGCAGCGTTTCGTCCATGCCGGCTCCTTGGTCGCGCACCCAGAAGCGTACCGCGTCCGGCGCATCGTCGGCCCCCACGTGCATGGCGGAGCCGTCCGGGCTGAACTTGACCGCATTCGAGAGCAGGTTGAGCAGCACCTGGCGAAGCTTGCCGCGATCGGCGAGGACTTCGCCGGACGCCGCGACCTGGGTCCGGATCTCGATCGCCCTTTTCAGCGCCTGCGGGCCGACCAGCGCGACCGCCTCGGCGACCGCTTCGCCGGGGGCGACCGGCTCCAGCTGGAGCTCCACCCGCCCGGCCTCGATCTTTGCGAGATCGAGGATGTCGTTGATCAGCGCCAGGAGGTGCCTGCCGCTGGCGAGGACGTCCCCTACGAACTTGAGGTGCTCGGGGGAGAGCGACTGGCGCGCTTCCTCCATCAGGAGCTCGGAGAACCCGATGATGGCGTTGAGAGGCGTGCGCAGCTCGTGCGACATGTTGGCGAGGAACTCGGACTTGAGCTGGTCCGCCCTCTGCACTTCGCGGTTCTTGACCTCGAGGTCTTCCCGTTGCACCTGCAGCTCGTGCCGCTGGACCAGGAGCTCGTCCGCCTGCAGCCGGAGCTCCTCGTTGCGCGTCTCGAGCGCATCGTTCGCGACCTTCAGCGCCTCGGTCCGCTGCCGGACCTTGTCCTCGAGCTCGTGTCGCGATCCCCTGAGGGATTCGACCATCGTGTTGAACGTGGCTCCGAGACGACCCAGCTCGTCCCCGGAGTCGACGGGGACGGTCGTCGTCAGGTCGCCCGCGCGGATCGCGTCCGCGGCGGAGGTCAGCGCGCGGACCGGCGCGACCGTCCAGCGCGCCAGGAACAGTCCCGCGACGATCGCGAGCAGGAGGATGGCGGCGTTGCTGGACAGGGTCTCCTTGATGAGCTGGCGGACGGGCGCGTCCAGCGTCCTCTCCGGCACCAGGAAGAACAGCGTCCACGGCACCCTCTGGAGCCGCTGGCCGACGGCGAGGTTGACGAGGTCGTTC
>WNEY01003751.1_pt1 | contig 11453 bp, 7 predicted proteins | sample 5400531 | NCBI WGS metagenome assembly WNEY01 (sample SAMN13153338, study PRJNA577476) | soil metagenome | isolation source: 200 cm saprolite under Douglas fir tree site 1 | place: USA:California | collected 2015-04-18
GAAATCGCTCGTAGGGCACCGCTTCAGCGGTGCCGGATCGAGGCACGGCTAAAGCCGCGCCCTACGTACGTGCCGAGTCGAGGCAAGGCTGATGGCCTGCACAGCAGCGATTGTTTCACACGCTCTCGAGGCCTGCGCCGCGAGACGGCGTCGGGAACGGCGCTGCGTGTGCTTCTTCGATTCGCCTGCTGTGGCCTGCTCGGCGTCACGCTCGTCGCGTGCAAGAAAGCGGAGCCCGAGCCGGCACCGGTCGCCCCGGTCCAGGTCGCGCCCGCCATCAAGGGCAGCATCCGTGTGATCGTGACGGCGGACGCGGTGCTCTATCCGCGCGAGCAGGCCAACATCGTCCCGAAGGTCACCGCGCCGGTCCGGCGGTTCCTGGTGAACCGCGGCGATCACGTGAAGCAGGGACAACTGCTGGCGGAGCTCGAGAACCGCGATCTCGTCGCGGCCGCGCAGGAAAGCCGCGGCCAGTTCGCCCAGGCGGAGTCGAACTACCGGTCGACGGCTGGCGCGGTCGTGCCCGAGCAGGTCACCAAGGCGCAGTCCGACGCCGCCGCGACGCGCGAGTCGCTGGACGCCGCCAGGAAGCTGCTCGACAACCGGGAGCAGTTGTTCAAGGAAGGCGCGCTCGCACGGAAGCTGGTCGACGAGGCGCAGGTCGCGTTCGCGCAGGCCAAGGCACAATACGACACGGCGCTGCAGCACATGCAGGCGCTGCAGAGCGTCGGCAAGGACGAACAGATCAAGAGCGCGGCCGGGCAGGTCGAGGCGGCCAAGGGGCGTTACGACGCGACCCAGGCGCAAGTGTCCTACTCGGAAATCCGCAGTCCCTTCGCCGGCGTCGTCACCGACCGGCCGCTGTATCCCGGCGAGATGGCCACCACCGGCACGCCCCTGATGACGGTGATGGACGTGTCGAAGATCGTCGCGCGCATCAACATGGCGCAGGATCAGGCGAAGGACGTCAAGGTCGGCAACGAGGCCACGATGACGCCGTCGGACGGCGACCTGCCGGTCACCGGCAGGGTCACCGTCGTCAGCCCCGCGTCCGATCCGAACAGCACGACCGTGCAGGTGTGGGTGCAGGCCGACAACCCCGGCGAGCGGCTCAGGGCCGGCCAGTCGGTCCACGTGTCGATCGTGGCGGCGACCATCGACGGCGCGACGCTCATCCCCACAACGGCGATCCTTCCGAACGCGGAAGGCGAGACGATCGTGCTCGTCGTCGACGACAAGAACGTCGCGCACGAGAAAGTCGTGGAGATCGGCGCCAGGGAACCCGCGATGGTGCAGGTGACCAGCGGCGTCGAGCCCGGCGAGCGCGTGATCACGGTCGGCGGCGTCGGCCTCGAGGACGGGGCCAACGTACGTGTCAAGGACACAAAGGAAACAAAGGACTCAAAGGCTGATGGCCGCTGATCCGAACCACGCCACCGGACCGGGCGGCCCGCGCACTGAACACTGGACGGGCCGTCACGGCAAGCCAATCATCTTCGTCATCCTCGCGCTGGTCGCGGTCGGCGCCTATCTCGCCACCACGATCCCGGTGGCCGTCTTTCCGGAAGTCGACTTCCCCCGGATCCTGGTCGGCGTGGACAACGGCGTCGCACCGATCGATCAGATGCAGGTGACCATCACGCGCCGGCTCGAGGAGGCGGTGAACAGCGTGCAGGGGCTCGAGAAAGTCCGGTCGACCACGAGCCGGGGCACCGCGGAAGTCGATCTGTACTTCTCGTGGAACGTCGACATGTTCCAGACGCTCGCGCGGGTCAACGCCGCAATTGCGCGCGTGCAGCCCGAGTTGCCCGCCACCGCCAAGATCACCGCCGAGCGGCTGACGTTCGCGGCCTTTCCGATCCTCGGCTACAGCCTGACGTCCGACACGGTGCCGCAAACGAAGCTGTGGGAGCTCGCGACCTACGATCTGAAGCCGCGGCTCAATCGCATGAACGGCGTGTCCACCATTGTCATTCAGGGCGGCCAGGTACCCGAATTCGAGGTCCGGCTCGATCCCGCGAAGCTCCTGCAGACCCAGCTCAACGTGCCGATGATTCTCGAGGCGATTGGACGGAGCAACCTGATCGACTCGCCAGGCCTGTTCGAGGACAAACATCAACTGGTCCTCAGCCTGGTCAGCGGCCAGGCCCGCTCGCTGGAGGAGATCTCGAACATCGTCGTGAGGACGACGCCGCTCGGCGCGCCGGTCCGGATCGGCGACATCGCGACGGTGACGCCGTCGGTCAGACCGGTGTACACCGTGGTCACCGCCAACACCAAGCGCGCCGTGCTGCTGAACGTGTTCCGTCAGCCTGACAGCAATACCGTCGCCGTCGCCGACGCGGTGCACGCGGAAATCGAGACCATCCGCCGCCAGCTCCCGAAGGGCGTCGAGCTGCAGCCCTTCTACGATCAGTCGGACATCGTCAACGACTCGATCGCGAGCGTGCGCGACGCGGTCCTGATCGGGCTCGCGCTCGCGTCGCTGATCATGGTGCTGTTCCTGCGCGACTGGGGCACCTCGCTCGTCGCCGGGCTGGTCATCCCTGCGACGCTGGCGGTCACCTTCATCGCGCTGCGCGCGCTGGGCGAGAGCTTCAACCTGATGACGCTCGGCGGTCTGGCGGCGGCGGTGGGCCTCGTCATCGACGATGCGATCGTCGTCGTCGAGAACATCGTGATGCATCGCGACGCGGGACAGGACCGTGCCGAGGCCATCCGGAGCGCGCTCGCCGAGATCCGCGTGCCGCTCGTCGGATCGACGATCACGCCGATCGTCGTGTTTCTCCCGCTCATCTCGATCACCGGCGTGACCGGCACCTTCTTCAAGGCGCTTGCGATCACGGTCGGCATGGCGCTGCTGACGTCGCTGGCGCTGGCGCTCACCTGGACTCCGACGCTGAGCCATTTCTTCATCCGCCGCAACGCGTCGGCGGCTCACGCCGGAGGCGGCCATGGCGGCGTGCCGCCGCGGATCATGCAGGCTTACGAGCGCACGCTGCGGGGCACGCTCGCGCGTCCGGCGCTGCTCGTCGCCGGCAGCGTGCTCGTGATCGCCGTCGCGTATGGCGGCTACCGGCTCCTCGGAACGGACCTCCTGCCGGCGATGGACGAAGGGGGGTTCATCCTCGACTACATCATGCCGGCCGGGTCGTCGCTGGTCGAGACGAACCGCGTGATCACCGGCGTCGAGCAGATTCTGCGATCGACGCCGGAGGTCGAGAGCACGTCACGCCGCACCGGCCTGCAGCTGGGGCTCGCGATGATCACCGAGGCGAACACCGGCGACATCGCGGTGAGGCTGAAGCGGAGTCGGAGCCGCGCCAGCGACGAAGTGGTCTCGGAGGTGCGGGGAAAGATCCACGAAGAGTTCCCGCAGCTGGACATCGAGTTCGTGCAGCTGCTGCAGGACATGATCGGCGACCTGACGAGCGCGCCCGAGCCGATTGCCATCAAGCTCTTCGCGCAGGATCCCGCGCTGCTCAAAACCTGGGCGCCGAGGGTCGGCGAGGCGATCAAGAAGATTTCCGGCGTCGTCGACGTGCTCGACGGCATCGAAAACACCATCAGCGGGCCGGCGACGCTGTTCAGGGTCGACCAGCTGATGGCGGCGCGGGCCGGATTCACGCCACAGGAGATCGAGTTGGACGCCAGCGCGATCCTCCAGGGCGAGCCGGCGCCGACGCCGGTCGTCCTCAACGACCGCATCTACACAATCCGCGTGCGGTTTCCGGAGTCGAATCGCGCGTCGGTGGACGCCATCAAGAACACGCTGCTCGTGAGCACGACCGGGCGGACCGGGACGCTGGGCACGCTGGCCACGGTCGAAGAGATCCCGGGCCAGACCGAGGTGCGGCGCGAGAACCTGCAGCGGAACGTCACGGTGACGGCGCGGCTCGACGGCCTCGACCTCGGCGCCGGCGTGGCGTCGGCGCAGCGAACGATCGCCGGCTTGAATCTGCCGCCGGCGATCCGCGTCGAGTACGGCGGCGCGTTCGAGGAGCAGCAACGATCGTTCCACGATCTCGTGATCGTGCTGGTGCTGGCCGTGCTGCTCGTGTTCACGGTCCTGCTGTTCGAGTTCGGCGGGTTCGCGGCGCCGATCGCCGTCGTCGCGTCGGCGCTGTTGTCGACCGTGGGGGTGTTCCTGGCGCTGCTGTTGACGAGGACCACGTTCAACCTGTCGTCGTTCATGGGGCTGATCATGGTGATCGGGATCGTGGCCAAGAACGGGATTCTGCTGCTCGACGCCGATCAGCGGTTCAGAGCGGAAGGGATGTCGCCCGAGGAGAGCATGATTCACGCGGGAGAGCGGCGGCTGCGGCCCATCATGATGACCGCGCTCGCGACCGTCGCCGGGATGATGCCGCTCGCGCTGGGGTTGGGGGCCGGGTCGCAGATGCTGCAGCCGCTGGCCATTGGTGTGATAGGCGGGATTCTGGCGTCGATGGCGCTGTCGCTGGTGATCACGCCGACCGTCCACTACTACCTGGCGGACTAGGCCTCAGCCTTCTTCTTCTTGACCGCGCGTTTACGGGTGGGCGCCTTGTGCGGCGCCGGCTCGCTGGTGGCCTGCAGCACGACGAGCCTTGTCGCGAAGACGCGGCGACCGTGCTCATCGAAGTCAATCACGGTGTGATGTTCGTTGACCTCGACGAGCGTGCCCGCCCCGTAGGTGGGCTGCGTGACCCGGTCACCCTTCGACCAATTCTTCATCTTTGTCCTATGCTCGTGGCTGTCAGCGCCTTACCAGCGCGGTTCCCGGCGTCCACCGCCGCCCCCGCCGCCGCCACGGTTGCCGCCGAATCCGCCGCCCCCGCCGCCGAATCCCCCTTCGGGCTTCGGGCGCGCCTCGTTGACGGTGAGCGCCCGGCCACCCATCTGGAACTGGTTCAGTTCGCTCGCCGCCTTCTGCGCTTCCTCGTCTGTCGCCATCTCGACGAACGCGAAGCCGCGTGCCCGGCCGGTCGCTGCGTCCCGCATGACGCGGACCGATTCGACCGTACCCGCTCGGCTGAACAGCTCCTGCAGCTCCGCTTCTCCGGTCGTGTACGGAAGATTCCCGACGTAAAGCCTTCGACCCATCATTCACTCCTCGTTCGCACCAGGCCGCGACTCGCGCGCTCGATGCCGGTCACCGAACAAGGTGGCTGCTGCGCGTCGGCTCTGCACTTTCACACGGAGTGAGCGAGTCGGACTCGAGGCTCGATCGGCTCTCGGCGCGGGCGAAGCAGGCGGGGCTGACCACCAAGGGCGGGTAGTCTATCAACGCGCACGGATCAGAAGCAAGTGCGGCACCACCTATAATCGTGAAATGCCGTTGTTTCTGGGATCCGACCGTCTGCTGACGTCTCACCACCTTGACGGCCGCCGCGTCGGCATCGTGTGCAACCCGGCTTCGGTGGACGGCGAGCTCCGACACATCGCCGACCGTCTGGCGGCCCGCAGCGAGACGCGGCTGACGGCGATCTTCGGGCCCCAGCATGGGTTCCGGTCCGACGTGCAGGACAACATGGTCGAGACGCGGCACGCACACGACGAGGCGCGCCGCGTGCCGGTCTACTCCCTCTACAGCGAAACGCGCGAGCCAACCCTGACGATGCTCCGCGACCTCGACGTGCTCGTGATCGACCTCCAGGATGTCGGCGTGCGGATCTACACCTACATCTACACGATGGCGAATTGCCTGAAGGCCGCGTGCCAGCACGGCCTCAAGGTCATTGTCTGCGACCGCCCGAACCCCATCGGCGGCACGGAGGTCGAAGGCATGATGCTGGTGCCGGGTTTCGAGTCATTCGTGGGGATGTACCCCATCCCGATGCGCCACGGCATGACGATTGGCGAGATCGCGCGGCTCTTCAACGATCACTTCGGCATCGGCGCGGATCTCGAGGTCGTCCCGATGGAGGGCTGGCGGCGGGACATGTACTTCGACGCGACCGGCCTCACATGGATCATCTCGTCGCCGAACATCCCGACGGTCGACACGACGACCGTCTATCCGGGCGGCGTGCTGTTCGAGGGCACGAACGTGTCCGAAGGTCGCGGCACGACACGGCCGTTCGAGCTGCTCGGGGCGCCGTGGGTGGTGGCGGAACGGTTCGCGGATGCGATGAACCGGCGCGAGCTGCCCGGAGTGTTCTTCCGTCCGGCGCTGTTCGAGCCCACGTTTCACAAACATGCGGGCAAGGGCTGCGCCGGCTGTCAGGTGCACGTGCTGGATCGCTCGACGTTCCGGGCGGTCGAAACCGGCGTGGCGCTCATCGAAGCGTTCCGCGCGGCCGCACCGGATCAGTTCGAATGGAAACAACCGCCGTACGAGTACGAGCACGACAAGATGCCGATTGACTGCCTCGCCGGGTCATCCGCGCTGCGTGAGCAGATCGAGCGCGGAGTCCCCGCCCGCGAGATCGCAGCCTCCTGGCAGGAGCCGCTCAGCGCCTTCATGAAGGTCCGCGAACGGTTTCTGCTCTACTGATCGATCACCTTCTTCCGCTCATCTGAATTCATGACACCGCCTTCGCCCGGCTTGGCCGTCGCGCTATCCGACCCACCCGACCTACGCGACTCACCTGACCTACCCGACCTACCCCACCCACCCGACCGACACGACCTGCCTGTGTTTCTCTTACCTACCCACGTGTCTTGGCAATCGCCGGCGTCGCCGCTTCCTCCTCCGTCGCCGGTTGCAGGTGGTGCGCGATCAGATGGTCGCGCAGGTGCTGGAACGCGTCGGCGGGCGTGTCGGCGTAATGAAGCAGCTCGAGGTCCTTTTCGGCAATGGCGCCCCATTCGGCCATCGGCTTGAGATCGAGCACCTGATCCCAGTACTCGCGGCCGTACAACACGACGCCGATCTTCTTCGACAGCTTGTCGGTCTGCACCAGCGTGAGGATCTCGAACAGCTCGTCGAGCGTGCCGAACCCTCCCGGAAAGATGACGAGCGCCTTCGATAAATACGCGAACCAGAACTTGCGCATGAAGAAGTAGTGGAATTCGAAATGCAGGCCTTCCGTGATGTACGGATTCGCGCCTTGCTCGAACGGCAGCCGGATGTTCAATCCGATGGTCTTGCCGCCGCCTTCCCGCGCGCCGCGATTCGCCGCCTCCATGATGCCGGGGCCGCCGCCGGAGGTGACGACGAAGCGGTGATTCTCGGATTGCAGGCTCAGCGTCCACGCGGTGAGCAGCCGGGCGAGCTCGCGCGCGTCCTCGTAATAGCGCGCCCATTCGAGGGCGCGGCGGCTCTTGTTCAGCTCCCTGATGTACTGCTCGTCGGCGTCGCTGACGCCGCGCGCGCGCAGCGTCCGCAGCGCCCGCTCCGCGCGCTCGCGGCTGTCGACGCGCGCCGATCCGAAGAACACGACGGTATCTTGAATCTTCTGCTCCCTGAAACGCCGGAGCGGCTCGAGGTACTCCGAAAGAATCCGTATCGGCCGCGCTTCGGGGCTTTCGAGGAACTCGGGATAGAGGTACGCCAGCGGCTGCTGCGACATACCAGCCAATGTACCAGTAACGAAGCTTCGCCTCAAACCCCCGAGTGACGATCCGTCGGTGAGCGAATCTTCGTTACCAGGCGGCCGCCGAGCGGCCGCTAAGACAGCTTCTAAAGCCCAACCGCGAAGACTTGCTTCATTCGCTGCAACATTGGCTTTAGAAGATGTCTAGAATGCTATGATTCCGCGTCCCCAGAGGAGCGGTTTCCGAATGCATGTCACGATCAAAGGGCTCGCGCTCGCCGCACTGTTTTCCTTCGGTCTCGCCGCTCAGCAGCCGCCGCCGGCGACGCCATTCATTCATGCGAAGGCGGCCAGACGTCTCGTGATCAGGAACGCGATGGTGATCTACGGCAATGCGAAGCCGCCGTACGGCCCCGTCGACATCGTCGTACAGGACGGGTTGATTTCGTACGTCGGCCCGTCCGACAGCGCCTCGATCCCGCCGGCGGCCGGACCCACGTCGCAGCGGTCGTCCGATACGGTGATCGAGGCGACCGGCAAGTACGTCATGCCGGGCATCGTCAACGCGCACATGCACTGGCACGAGGAACGGCAGCCGGGCATCGCGCAGCCGATTCAGTACGAGCGCAATCTGTACCTCGCCGCCGGCGTCACCACCGCCCGCGAGGTGGGCGGCGACTTCGACAAGTCGAAGCGCTGGCAGGCCGAGAGCAACGCCCACACGATCGTCGCGCCGCGGATCCTGGTCTATCCGTTCGTCAGCAAGGGACGCACCGGATCGCCGGCCGAGATCCGCGCGTGGATCCGCGACATCAAGCAGAAAGGCGCCGACGGCCTGAAGATCATCGGCATGGATCGCGATCAGCTCGAGGCGATCATGGACGAGGCGCACCAGCTCGAGATGCGCACGGCGACGCACATCGCGGTGGAGGAGACGACCGCGAAGGACTACGCCGAGCTCGGCGTGAGCTCGATCGAGCACTTCTACGGCGTGGCGGATGCGGCGCTGAACGGAATCCAGAACTTCCCGCCCGACATGAGCTACTCGAACGAAATCCACCGCTTCGGCCGCGCCGGCGAGCTCTACGCGCAGGCCGATCCGGCCAGGCTGCACAAGATCATCGACCTGATGGTCGAGCATCATGTGGCGTGGGACCCGACGTTCTCGATCTACGAGGCGAGCCGCGATCTGGTCCGCGCACAGAATCAGCCGTGGTTCAGGGACTACCTGCATCCGTCGATGGAGGAGTACTTCAAGGGATCGCTCGACAACCACGGCTCGTACTTCTTCGGCTGGACCTCGACGCAGGAAGCGCGCTGGAAGCAGCAGTACCGGATCTGGATGGACGCGGTCCGCGAGTTCGCGAGCAAGGGCGGTCTCGTCACCACCGGAGACGATGCCGGCTACATCTACTCGATGTACGGCTTCGGCCTCGCGCGCGAGCTGGAGCTGCAGGAAGAAGCGGGCTTCCACCCGCTCGAGGTCATCGAGCACGCGACCTGGAACGGCGCGAAGCTGCTCGGGATGGACGATCGGATCGGCAAAGTTCGCGAGGGCTTCATCGCGGACCTCGTGATCGTCAACGGCAACCCGATCGAGAACCTGAAGCTGCTGAATCCGTACGGCGCCGACGTGATGCTGCTGAACGGACGCGCCGCGTCCAACTACTCCCCGCTCGGACCGAACGACCGCGTGCAGGGCGCGCGCGGCGGCGGCATCGAGTGGACGATCAAGGACGGCATCCCGTACCACGTGCCGACGCTGATGCGCGAGGTGAAGGACATGGTCTCCCGCGCCCGCGCGCAGCGCGTCACCACGACGGCCGGGCAACCCTGAAGACAGGAACCGCAGAGACCGCGGAGAGCGCTGAGAAAAAGGTCTTCTCCGCGTTCTCGGCGATCTCTGCGGTTAGACCTCACCATGCCTGCACCGAGCCTCGACGTCAGCGCGGTCATTGCGGCGCCGGCGGGCCGCGTGCTGAACGCGTTCTTCGACGCCGACGCGCTCCATGTCTGGTGGCAGGTCACCCATTCGGTGACGACGCCGCGGATGCTGGGGCCCTACGCCGTTGAGTGGGCACCGACCGATTTCCGCGACGAGGTCCTCGGGCCGCTGGGCGGCGTCTTCAGAGGCACGGTCGTGGAGTTTCACCCCGGACACGGATTTGTCGTGGCGGACGCCTTCTGGCTGCCGCCCGACGGCGATCCGATCGGGCCAATGGCGCTCGAGGTCAGTGTGCAGACCGAGGCCACGGGCGGCACGCGCGTGCGCGTCACGCAAACCGGATTCGAGGAGGGCGTGCGCTGGCGGCGCTACTACGAGATCATCGGGTTCGGCTGGAATCATTCGCTGAAGTCGCTCAAATCACTGCTGGAAAATAAGCAGGTGCTGGGCGCTGGGGGCTGGGGACTAGGGACTCGGAGCTAGCAGCCCGTGGTGAAAGTCTGGCTGCATTCGACGAGCGATGCATCCCCGCCGGCGGCGTTGCTCCTCCTTCAAATACTCGCGGTATTCTCAGTCGTCGCGCCTTGCCGGCGGGGCGCCTCGCTCGTCTCGGTGCGACGCCAGACTTTCACCACGGGCTGCTGGCGCTAGAGCTAGAGACTACTCTAGGGACTAGGGACTCTAGGGACTAGGGACTAGGGACTCGGGACTACAGCCGGTTTCAAAACCGTAGGGCGAGGCTTTCAGCCTCGCCGAACGGCGACCTAAAAGGGTCGCCTTACACGTTTTGAACCCGGTTCCAGGGACTCGGTTTCAAAACCGTAGGGCGAGGCTTTCAGCCTCGCCGAACGGCGACCCTAAAAGGGTCGCCCTACACGTTTTGAACCCGGTTCCAGGGACTCGGAGCCGGAGACAGGAGGCTCGGATGGTGTTCGTTATCGCGCTCTTACTGTTCATGGCGGACCCGCAGCAGCACGAGGCGCATGCGCCTGCGGCCGACAAACGAGCGATCCTCATGTCCGGGCTCGGCCGCCTGCATCATCCCATCGCCACGAAGAACGCCGAGGCGCAGCGGTTCTTCGATCAGGGCTTCACGCTGGTCTATGGCTTCAATCACGACGAAGCCGTGCGGTCGTTCCGGCGCGCGGCGGAGCTGGATCCGGGGTCCCCGATGCCTCATTGGGGCATCGCGCTGGCGCTCGGCCCGAACATCAATCTCGATGTCGACCCGGAGCGCGAGAAGGCCGCGTACGAGGAAGCGCGGCGCGCGCTGGCGCTCGCCGCCGGCGCCCCCGCGAACGAGCGCGCGTACGTCGATGCGATCGTCAAGCGGTACTCGATCGATCCGAAGGCCGACCTCAAGGCGCTGGCCGTGCAATACAGGGACGCGATGCGCGCGCTGATCCGCCAGTATCCCGACGACCTCGACGCGGCGACGCTCTACGCCGAGAGCCTCATGGATCTGCATCCGTGGCAGCTCTGGTCGAGCGACGGGACGCCGACCGAAGGAACCGAGGAGATCGTCGCGACGCTCGAGTCGGTGCTCCGCCGCGATGCGATGCACGTCGGCGCGAACCACTATTACATCCACGCCGTCGAGGCGTCGCGGTCGCCCGAGCGCGCGATCGACAGCGCGCGCCGGCTGGATACGCTCGTGCCCGCCGCCGGGCATCTGGTCCACATGCCGGCGCACATCTACATGCGGACCGGCGACTACATGTCGGCGGTGTCGGCCAACGCGAAGGCCGCGCACGTCGACCGCGAGTACATCAAGGCGACCAACGCCGAAGGCGTGTACCCGTTGATGTACTACAACCACAACCTGGACTTTCTCGCGTCGGCTGCCATGATGGCGGGTCAGTTCAAGGAAGCCGGCCGCGCCGCGGACATGGTTATCGCGAACGCCGTACCGATGCTGGCCGAGATGCCGATGCTCGAGCCGTTCGGCGCGAAGAAGCTGTACGTCCTCCTCCGCTTCGCGCGGTGGGACGATGTGCTCAGGCTGCCGCAGCCCGATCCGAAGCACGCGGTGCTGAACACACTCTTCC
>WNEY01003754.1_pt1 | contig 11446 bp, 12 predicted proteins | sample 5400531 | NCBI WGS metagenome assembly WNEY01 (sample SAMN13153338, study PRJNA577476) | soil metagenome | isolation source: 200 cm saprolite under Douglas fir tree site 1 | place: USA:California | collected 2015-04-18
CCTGGCGGCGCACGCGGTGGCCCACCACCGGGCGGGCCTCGGCGCGCGACCCGTGTTCGGCAAGGTGGGCCCCGAGGCCGGGCTCTTCGACGAGCCGCTGCCCGAGGACGGGCGGCCCGTCGAGGAGATCCTGGCGTTCGTGCGCGAGCACGTGCTCACGCGCCCGTTCGGCAACTCGCACCCGCGCTTCTTCGCGTTCATCAACGCCACCGCCGATCCGGTGGGGACGATCGCCGACTACCTCGCGTCGGCCATGAACCCCAACTGCTGGGGCGGCGACCACGCGGCCATCCACGTCGAGGACCAGGTGATCCGCTGGCTGGCCGAGATCCTGGGCCTGCCCGCGACCGCCGAGGGCATCCTGACCTCCGGCGGGTCGATGGCCAACTTCACCGCGCTGGGGACGGCGCGCCGAGCGGTGGCTCCGGGCGTGCGCGAGGAGGGCGTGGCGGGCGTGCCAAGGCTCGTGGTCTACGCCTCGGACCAGGTCCACAACTGCGTGGACAAGGCGGTGGACCTGCTCGGGATCGGCCTGAAGCAGCTCCGCAAGGTGCCCACCGACGAGCGCTTCCGCATGCGGCTCGATCTCCTGCGGGCGGCCGTGGACGGGGACCGCAAGGCCGGCCTCACCCCGGCCATCGTGGTCGGCAACGCGGGAACCGTGAACACGGGCTCGATCGATCCCCTCGAGGAGCTGGCCGATTTCTGCGCGCGGGAGTCGCTCTGGTTCCACGCCGACGGCGCGTACGGAGCGATGGCCACGATCTCCCCCGCCCTGCGGCCGCTCCTCAAGGGGATCGAGCGCGCGCACTCCGTTGCCGCCGACCCGCACAAGTGGCTCTACGTGCCTTACGAGGCGGGAGCGGCCCTGGTGCGCGAAGCCGGCCGAATGGCCGACGCGTTCCGGAAGCCGGCTGAATACCTGATCCACGACGCGGAGAGCCCGGTGAACGGACCGGTCGCCTTCAACGAGCGCGGCTACGAGCTCTCCCGCGGCTTCAAGGCCCTGAAGGTATGGATGGGGCTGAAGAGCCACGGACGACGGGGGTACGCCCGGGCGATCGAGCACGACGTGGCCCTCGCCCGCTTCCTGGCCGACGCGGTGAGGGCGCATCCCGACTTCGAGCTGCTGGTCGAGCCCGTCCTCTCGATCGTGAACTTCCGCTACCGGCCTCGGGACACCGGCCTCCCCGACGCCGACCTCGACCGCCTCAACCGCAAGATCGTGAACCGGCTTGTGGGCAGCGGCGCGTTCTTCCTGGCCCCCACGACCCTGAAGGGCCGGACGTCCCTGCGGGTGGCCATCGTCAACTTCCGGACCGCCGAGGACGACCTCACGGCGCTTGTCGAGGAAGTGCAGCGGGTGGGACGCGAGCTGCGGGCGGGCGGCTTCTAGACGCAAAGTCCGCCTTCCCCTCGTTCTGGAACCAGTACGAAAGGTAACACGCCATTCGGGGCTAGCGGTCCGCCCTTCCCGCGGCGAGGGGCAGCGTCACTGCCACCCCGCGGCGGGCCGACTCGTAGAGCGCCTGCACCAGCTCGACGCTGCGCCGGCCCTCCCGGCCGTCGCAGGCAGGCCGGCCGCCCGTGCGCCTCGCCTCCAGGAAGTCCTCGATGACTCGGCGGTGCGGGCTCGCGTCCGAGACCACCGGCGAGGCCGCGCTCTCGCTCGAGCCCGGCAGCCGCGAGACCTCGAAGGGCGTCTCCTCGGGCTTCAGGTTCGCCGCCACCACCCGGTCGTGGTCGATGATCACCATGCCCCGGTCGCCCGAGATTTCGACGCGCCGGCGGTAGCCGGGGAAGGCGGCGGTAGTGGCCTCGTAGGTCCCGACGCCGTTGCCCTTGAACTCCAGCAGGGCCACCGCGGTGTCCTCCACCTGGATCGCGTGCACGGCCGTCCTCGTGACGGCCTGGACGCGGCTCACGTCTCCCAGCAGCCACAGCAGGAGGTCCAGGGTGTGGATCCCCTGGTTCATGACCGCGCCGCCCCCGTCGAGGGCCCAGGTGCCGCGCCAGCGGGAGGCGGAGTAATACTCGGGCGGCCGGTACCATTTCACGTGGGCGGTGGCGAGATGGACGCGGCCCAGGCCTCCCGCGCCGAGGAACGCCTTCAGCCGGACGAAGTCGGGCTGGCAGCGGTCCTGGAAGAAGACCCCGAGGCGCATTCGGGCGCGCTCGCACTCCTCGACCATGTGGTCCACCTCCGCGGTCGTGATCCCGAGGGGCTTCTCGACGAGCACGTGCAGGCCGGCCCGGGCGCAGGCGATCACCTGGCTCGCGTGGCGGCCCGAGGGGCTGCCGATCGCGACCAGGTCCATCGGCCGGTGGCCCAGGAACGGCTCGAGCTCCCGGTAGGCCCGCCCGCCGTAGGTGGCGGCCAGCCGCTCCGCTTTCGCGGTGTTCTCGCCGTAGACCGCCGCGATCTCGACTTCCTTGATGGCGAGCGCCGCCCGCGCGTGGGTGTCGCTGATGTTTCCGGCGCCCAGGATGCCGATGTGCACGGTCATCGCCACTCCTCCCCGAGGCGAGCCAGGACGGAGGCGAAGGCAGAGGTGCCGTCCCAGAGGTTCTGCACGCGCAGGTTCTCGTCGGCCGCGTGCTGGTTGTCGTCGTGGTTCGCGATGGGAAGCCCGACCACCGGGACCCCGAACGTCTCCACGAACAGGTGCATGGGGACGCTGCCCCCGAGGGTGGGCATGCGGACGACCGGGCCCCCGGCCGCCTCCCCCACCACCGCCAGGAGCGCGCGGGCGAAAGGCGAGCCCATGTCGGTGCGCGCCGGCGGATAGCCCGTGCCCCAGTCGAGCCGGACCAGCTTCGGCTGCGCGCGGCGAGCCTCAGGCGAGGGCGCTTCGTGAGTGATAGCGTAGCCTTGCGAACGCAGGTGCGCCTCCACGCGCTCGCGTACGCGGGCCGGCGTCTGGTCGGGGACGAGCCGGAAGTCGATCGAGGCGCGGGCCTCGGTGGGGATCGCGTTGGCGGCGCGCTCGCCCACCGCCCCCGACTCCAGGCCGCGCAGGTTGAGGGCGGGCAGCATGATCCGCTCGGCGAGCCACGCGCCCCCGGCCTCGGTCCCGGCCAGGGCCAGCTCGTGGCGCAGGGCCGCGTCCACGTCGGGGACGGAAGCCAATGCCTCGCGCTCGGCCGGGGTCAGCCGCCGAACGTCGTCGTAGTAGTGGGCGACCTGGATGCGCCCATCGGTGTCGCGCAGGCCGGCCACGAGGTGCGCCAGGGCCACCGCGGGGTTCGGCGCCCAGTTGCCGTAGTGGCCGCTGTGCAGCGCCCGCGCGGGGCCGTAGAGGGTGATCTCGAGGTCGGTCACGCCCCGCGCGCCGAAGAAGACCTGCGGACGGCGCGTCTGGTGGACGGGGCCGTCGCACAGCAGCCAGGCATCGGCCCGCAGCAGGTCCTTGTTCTTCTCCAGGACCGCCTGCAGGTGCGGCGAGCCCGCCTCCTCCTCGCCTTCCAGGAAGACCTTGAGGTTGACCGTGGGCTCGATGCCCGCGGCCTCGAGAGCGTCGAAGGCCGCCAGCAGCGCGAGGAGGGGCGCCTTGTCGTCGCCGGCCGAGCGTGCGTAGATCCGCCATTCGGGCCCGGTCGGGCCGGGGAGGGAGTCGAGCGGGACCTCGCGCCCGCCGGCCTCGAGAGGCCCGTCACGCAAGACCGGCTTCCAGGGCGGGCTCGTCCACTTCGCCGGATCCACCGGCTGCCCGTCGTAGTGCGCGTAGATCACGACGGTCCGCCGCGACCCGGGAGCCGGCCGCTCGCCGTAGACCACGGGCGGCCCGCCCTCGCCGTCGAGCAGACACGCCGCGATCCCCCGCCGCCCGAGCATGGCCGCGATGCGCTCGGCATTGCGTCGGATGTTGGGGCCATCCGAGGCCAGGTTCGGGATGGCGAGCAAGTCCGCGAACTCGCGCAGCACCGCCCCTTCGTGGGCGCGGACCCACGACCGGACCGCGCCCTGGACGGCGGCCGCATCGGCCCCGGCGACGGCAGCGGACAGCGCGAGAAAGAGCACGACTCACCACCTCCGGCCGCGCATTATCGCCCTTTCGCGAACTTCGCGCGCTTCAGACGCCGCTCAAGGCCCGCTATGGAGGGGAGGAAACCCTGAATCGCGGTGGTGACCCTGAGGGCCCGCGGTCGGCTGACCAAGCGCTACTGGAGCTCCTGCCACCACCGGTAGAATCCACCCATGCGCACATGCTCGATCCTGATCGTCGCGGTGGTGGCGCTCGGCGCTCCGCCGGCCGCGCCCGAGGACATCGTGTTCGGCCGCGTCTTTCCAAGCCCCGGCCAGCTTGGCCTGTTCGTCGCCGCCTCGGATGGCAGCAACGAACGACCGCTGCTCGCATCGGCGGACCTCGACTACGATCCCGTGTGGTCTCCAGACGGATCCTCCATCGTGTTCACGTCGGAACGGGACGGGTCGGCGGACCTGTTTCGTGTCCATCCGGACGGCAGCGGCCTCGAGCGGCTGACAGACCACCCCGCGTACGATGATCAGGCGGCGTTTTCGCCCGACGGCAAACAGCTCGTCTTTGTCAGCACGCGCGGCGCCGGCATCGCGCACCTGTGGACGATGGATCTGAAGACGCGGCGCGCGAAGATGCTGACGTCAGGTGCCGGCGGCGACTTCCGGCCGTCTTGGTCCCCGGACGGCAGCTTGATCGCCTTCTCGTCCGATCGCGGCAGCACCCTGCCGTTCGCGCACGGCCGCTGGGAACGCCTGCAGCTCGCCGATGTGATCTACCACGACGACCGCCGCAACGTCCTTGCGCCGCAGTGGTCGCCCCGCGGCGACAAGATCCTTTTCGGCGTCGGCGTCTTCAACGCGTTCTTCAACGGCTTTCACGGGCTGTTTCTCAAGCCAGAAGACCGCTCCGAGGGCGGCGCTCAGATCGCCATCATCAACCCGGACGGGAGCGATTTTCACGAAGTGACGACCGGGCCCAACAACAACGGCTTCCCGTCCATGGCCCCCGACGGTCAGCGGTTCGTGTACCGGACGTTCGGCCCGGAAGGCAGCGGCCTGCGCATCATGAATCTCGCGACCAAGGCCGTGACGACGCTCACCAGGGGGTACGACAACTTCCCGCTCTGGTCGCCACGCGGCGACCTGGTGATGTTCTCGCGTCAGGCCGACGGCGATTATGAAATCTACACCATCAAGCCGGACGGCACGTCCCTGAAGCGACTGACGTTCGCACGCGGCAACGATGCCCACATGGCGTGGTCACCCGAAGGCGAACGCATCGCGTTCGCCAGCGAGCGCATGGGTTTCAAGGACGAAGCGATGTACACCGATGCGCCCCAGCCTTACGGCGAGCTGTTCGTCATGCGCTACGACGGCACCGGCATCCAGCAGCTCACGGACAACCAGTGGGAAGACGGCACACCGGCCGGGCAGCCGTCGCGGCGACTCGCATCGAGGCCTTAGGCCACGCGGATAGGCCCCCCTACCTCATGAAGCCGCTCTGCCCCGCCCCCGCGCTCAGCGCGTCGTTGTCCGGGTCGTCGAGGGCGAGCAGCTCGCGGGCGGCGGGCGGGAGCGCGGCCTGGGTCTCCGGACGCAGCAGGCCCTTCTGGTACTGCTGCTGCGGCTTGTCCCGCCGGCAGTAGAACGCGTGCAGGGCCAGGCGCGGGCGGCCCGTCCGGTTGGCGGTGCCGCCGTGCCAGAGGTGGGCGTTCATCACCACCACGTCCCCCGCGCGGCCGGTCACGAGCACCTCTCCTGGATGCGGGGCCCGGGGATCGGCCGGGCCCTCCTGGGGACGCCGGCCTCAGCGGTGTGAGCCGGGAACGGCGCGCAGGGAGCCGTTCTCGGGGGTGAAGTCGTCCAGCATCCAGAGGGTGTTGCAGACCCAGTAGCCCCGATCGTCGGGCAGGGCCCCCGCGTCCACGTGCAGCGGCTGGGTCTCCTCGCTCCCCGGGTTGGGGGAGCGAGCGTTCAGGCTGCTCAGCTTGAAGCGCGGCCCCAGGATGTGCCCGACGTGGTCCAGGACCTCGGGCTCGAGGATGCACTCCAGGAAGACCGCCCCCTTGTCCACGAGGTTGGCCAGCCGGCGCGCGCCCGGCTCCTGCTTGAACTCGGCCCCCGCGCGGTCGCCCTCGGCGGCGAAGAGGGCCTCGATCCGGTCCACGAGCCGCCGCCGCCGCTCCGGCGGCAGGAAGCCCTCGAGGGCGACCCAGCCCCGCTCGTCGAGGAGGCGGCGGTGGCCCGGCGTCATTTCGCTCCCGGCCCGGGGGCGCCGAGGAACGCCGTGACCGTGGACGCCATCACCGGGGACGAGAAGACGTTGTAGTGCGTCAGGCCCGGCAGGATGGCGAGCCGGGCATTGGAGATTCCCGATCCGTCCCAGCCGCCGTCCTTCTTGCCGCCGCCGAGGAGCTCGAAGAACTGGACGGCATGCGCGGGGCGGACGGAGTCGGCGTCCCCGAACACCAGCAGAGTGGGCGCCTGGATCGCCGCCACGTCCTTCGACCAGTCGTAGTCCTTCCTGACGAGCTCGCCGACCTTGGTGATGAGCACCGGCCAATCGGCCGGCTTCGGCGCGATGCGGGCATAGAGCTGATACATGGGAGTCTGCTTCATCGGCTCCGCGGCTCCGGGGCCCATCTGGTTCATGCCGGCGAGGATCTCCGGGTACCATCCATCGCGCCTATAGGCGGTCGAGACGAGCACCAGCTTCTTCACCACACCCGGGTGCTGGACGGCCGTGCGCAGGGCGACGCCGCCGCCGAGAGAGTAACCCATCACGTCGGCCTTCTCGATCCCAGGTGCTTGAGCAGCGCGGCGATGTCGTCGGCCATCGCCTCGAAGCTCATCGGTCGGTCGACGTCGGCCGTACGCCCGTGGGCCTGCAAGTCGACACCAATCACCCGCCGGGCCTTCGAGAGCACCGGCAGGATCTCACCGAACATCTCGATGGCGCCCAACCCGCCGTGCAGCAGGACCAGCGGTTCTCCGGTGCCGTGGATCTCGTAATAGAGGTTGAGGCCGTTCACCTTGGCATAGCCGGACGTGGGCGTGGTGCCAGCCTCCGCGAATGCAGCGACCGCTGCCACCAGGCCAAGCCCGGCGGCAGCGCAGGTTGCGATGAAGGGCGTCGTCACCCGGTAGACCTGGGTCGTCACTTTCGTCTCCGTCGCGGTTGCCATGCCTGCTCCTCCAGCTCGCTCTTGAGCTCCGCGAGCGCCGACGCCTGGCGCTCCCTGTACTTGTCGATCCACCGGTCGTGGATCAGGCGGATCGGCACCGGGTTCAGGAAATGCAGCTTCGTCCGGCCCGACCGGCGCGTGACGACGAGACCCGTGTCCTCGAGCACGCGCAGGTGCTTCATGACCCCGAAGCGCGTCATCTCCAGCTCGGACTCGAGCTCCGTGAGCGTGCGGCCGTCGCGCACGAAGAGCCGGTCGAGCAGGAAGCGGCGCGTCGGGTCGGCCAGCGCTTTGAACACGCGGTCGTCGTCCGCCACGTCCAGATAATAGGTGACCAAATAGTCACATATCAAGTCCGTCGACAGGAGTTCTAATGGGCAGACACCCATGACCACGCAGCAGCTCATCCTCATCGACTGCTTCTGCCTGGTCCTGCTCGGCCTGGCCGCCTACTTTACGCGCGCGACGCCCAGGCGCCTGCTGGGAGCCCTGGTCGGAGGCGTCGCCGCTACCGTGTTGGGCGTGGGTCTGGATGTCGCTGGCCATTCTCTCGGATGGTGGCACTACACCTTTGTGACGACGCCCTATGGCCCACCGCTGATGTACGTCGCGGTCGGCCTCTGGTACGGCGCGGGGGTTGCCCTGATCGGCTGGCGGGTGACGCGCCGTTTTGGCGGGCGCGGCCAGGCGGCCTTCATCGGCTTCATGACGGTCTACGGCCCGATCCGCGACTACGTTGGCGTGGCCGCCACGGGGGGCGCCATCCAGGTCATCACGCCGGGTATCGCGCCCGCCGTAGGCGATGCTGCCTTGTGGGCAACCATCATCGCGGTGGCCCAGGGAGTGATGCGGCTCGTTGCCGGACCCGCCGCGAGCGATCGGTTGGCACGCACACGGCAGACGTAGTCAGGACGCGGCGGGTGGAGCCGCCCGCCGGAACGGGTAGGCGAGCTGGCCGAGGAGCCCCTCGGGCACGTCTTCGTTGAGCACCCCGAAGCGCTCGGGCCTCCGGCCCTCCGGCATGTAGAACGTGCCGAACAGCAGGTCGATGAACGGGAAGAGCCCGGCGAAGTTCTTGTCGAGTCCCTCCTCCTGCGACGTGTGGTGCCAGCGGTGGAACCCCGGGCTGGCCAGGACGTACCGGAGCGGGCCGAAGGTCCAGCTCACGTTCGCGTGGATCAGGATCGCGTAGAAGGTCAGGAAGGGAACGTAGCCGGCCAGGACCAGGGGTGAGAAGCCGAGGAGCAGGATCGGCAGGGCGGACACGAGCCGGGACACCGCGTCGTTCACGGGGTGCAGGCGGACGGAGGAGAGCCAGTCGAGCTGCTTCGAGGCGTGGTGGACGGCGTGAAAGGGCCAGAGCCTCCGGCCGTGGAAGAGGCGGTGCGTCCAATAGCCGAGCAGGTCGCCCAGCAGGAGGACTTCGAGCACCTGGAGGCCCGCCGGCTGGCGCTGCACCCGCCGGCTCGGATCGTGGAGGAAGGCCTGGATGTGCTCCTTGTCCAGGCGGATGCCGGCCGCCAGGGCCAGGAGCACCACCGCCACGACCAAGGCCCCGCGAGTCAGTGCCTTGGTCACGAGGGGGGTGAAGAACCAGTAGGCCAAGTCGGTCTTGATCCCGCTCCGCCACAGCCGCTGCCCGCGAATGGACGGGAAGAAGCGCTCGATGGGCCAGAGGATGGCCCCGAGCAGAAGGAAGGCGAAGATCGTGCCGGCGAGCGTCGGCTCCATGGCACCCCAGCCCCCCGGGGCTTCCCGAAAGCCCCGGATTCGTCTAAGTTTAGCCCTGTCTCGCACCTTCAAACCATTGCCCCGGCCGGGTCATCTCAAAGGATGCGTGAGGGTGGTGGAGACCCAGATCGCGGGAATCGGCCTCGAGGGAGGGCTCATCCAGGCCCTGAGCGACGCGGACCGGAGGATCGCGGAAGGGCGCCTCGTCCGCCAGGCCCAGTCCGGGGACCTCCTCGCCTTCGAGCAGCTCTATCGGGAGAACGAGAGGAAAGTGTTCGCGCTCTGCATGAGGTTGTCGTCGGACGCCACGCTGGCGGAGGAGCTGACCCAGGACGTCTTCGTCCGGGCCTGGCAGAAGCTCGGCTCCTTCCGCGGGGACAGCGCGTTCTCCTCCTGGCTCTACCCCCTGACCGTGAACGTGGCCCTCTCCGAGCGGCGGTCGCGGCGGCGCCGCACCTCGCGCTTCTTCTCCACCGACGACCTCACGCTCTTCGACCGGCCCCCCGAGACGAAGGCGCCGGGGCCGGAAGCGGGCTTCGACCTCGAGAAGGCGCTCGCCACCCTGCCGCCCGGGGCGCGGGCCGTGTTCGTGCTGCACGACGTGGAAGGCTACAAGCACGAGGAGATCGCAGGGCTCCTGGACATGGCGGTGGGCACGTCGAAGGCGCAGCTCCACCGGGCCCGGAAGCTCCTGCGGGAGGCGCTCGAGTCATGACGTGCGACGAAGTCGAAAGCCGTCTCGACGACTACGCGGACGGCTCGCTGTCCGAGGGCGAGTTTCAGGAGGTGGAGCTGCACGTCGCCTCCTGCGCGGCCTGCCGCGAGCAGGAGCGGCGCCTGCGCCTCATCCTGGCCCAGGCCCGCGCCCTGCCCCGCGAGCTGGCCCCGCCCCGCGACCTCTGGACGGGCATCGCGGAGCGAATCGATACCGGCAGGCGAGGGCGTACTCTCTGGTTCGCCCCCATGGTCCTCGCGGCGGCGGCCGTGCTGGTGGCGGTGGTGTCCGTGTCTTTCCTGCGTCGGGGTGCGCCCGTGACCGTGCCCGGGCCCGCAGCAACCCTCACCCCTGTGAGCCTTGAAGGCACCAATCTTGGCGCCACCGAGCAGGAGTACGAGCGCGCGGCCAACGAGCTCCTGGCCGCGCTCCAGGACCGCCGGCAGTCGCTCTCGCCCCAGACCCTCGCGAACGTCGAGAGGAACCTGGCCGTGATCGACCAGGCCCTGAACGAGGTGCGGGCGGCCCTCGGCCGCGACCCCGGCAACAAGGACCTCACCCGGATGCTGGTGTCCGCCCACCGCAAGAAGGTGGACACGCTCCGTCGCGTGGTGCGGCTCTCGACGACCCTCTAGCATGGAACTCCGAGGAAGGAAGACGAACATGAGGCCGGCAGCCGTACTCTTCCTGGCTGTCCTGGCGGCGCCCGCCGCCGCCCAGAGCACGATCGACCAGCACCGCTCCGCCGCGCCCGACGGCACGGTCGACATCGAGAACATGGCCGGCTCCATCCGGGTGACCGGATGGGAGAAGAACGAGATCGCGGTGAGCGGCAGGCTGGGCCGTCAGGCCTCCGGCCTCAATCTCTCGGGCGGCGCCAGCCACACCCGGATCGAGGTGGAGACGGAGGGCAATCCCCACGGCGTCCACTCCGACCTCGACATCAAGGTCCCCGCGGGCAGCCGGCTGAAGATCGACGGCTTCGAGGCCACGATCACGGTCACCGGGGTCACGGGCACCGTCCAGGCGGAAACCGTCAACGGGTCGATCAACCTCTCCGGGGGCGTCAAGGACGTGGACCTCCAGGCGGTGAACGGCGCGGTGGAGGTCGCGAAGGCCTCGGGCCGGATCAAGGCCGAGTCCGTGAACGGGCCGGTGACCATCCGCGACTCCAGCGGCGAGCTGGAAGCCTCCACGGTGAACGGCACCCTCGAGGTGAGGGGCGGAAGCTGGACCAAGGTGCACTTGGAGACCGTCTCGGGGGGCCTGCGCTTCGAGGGCTCCCTCTCGAAGAAGGCCACCCTGGAAGCGGAGACGGTGAGCGGCTCCGTGGAGCTGGCCTTCCCGGCGGGCATCGGGGCCGATTTCTCGGCCTCGAGCTTCAGCGGCAGCATCGACAACGACCTGGGACCCGCCGCCACCCGCCAGAGCCGCTGGACGACCGAGAAGGAGCTGAGCTTCAGCATCGGCGGGGGCGGAGCCAAGGTGCACGTGCAGACCCTCTCCGGCAGCATCCGCCTGCGCAAACAGCAGTAAACGTCGGAGCCCCCCGAGCAGCAGCGATCCCTCCCCTACGTGGGGAGGGACAGGGTGGGGGGTCGATGAATGGAGGAATGATGAAGACACGCCACGCAGCCACCCTCGCCGTCCTGGCCGCCGCCCTCGTCGCGCCTGCTCTGCGGGCCGACGACTTCCACTGGCAAGGAAAAGTCGCGTCGGGAGCCACCATCGAGGTCAAGGGCGTCAACGGCGGCATCGACGCCGAGCCGGCCTCGGGAAGCGAAGTCGAGGTCACCGCGGTCAAGCGCGCCCGCCGCAGCAACCCCGACGACGTCG
>WNEY01003755.1_pt1 | contig 11446 bp, 9 predicted proteins | sample 5400531 | NCBI WGS metagenome assembly WNEY01 (sample SAMN13153338, study PRJNA577476) | soil metagenome | isolation source: 200 cm saprolite under Douglas fir tree site 1 | place: USA:California | collected 2015-04-18
AAGTTTTTCGCCGCTGCTTGTCAGTCCGTAGTAATCCGTAGGCACGTGGCGAAACTTCCCGTTTTTGTACGCTGGCCAGACACGGACCTGTTCCGTCTCCAAAAACTGAATATAGCCATCGGCGCAGAGCGCTTGGACGATCTTGTTTGCCTTGGCAGCGGAAGTCCCGAAGTGATTCTCAATCAAGGTTCTGGTAAATTTATGATCGGCCCTTCGAAGCATATTTCTGACCTGCACAGCCGGGAGACCAGCAATTTCTACATCTTTGATATTCAACGTCATTCGTCACTACCTATCTTTCTTTTAATTTTGGGTGGTCTCAGGCCGCCAATTTCATGTGTTCTAGCGCAAGGAGCTTGGCCCTATCCAGAAACGCATCCATATCTTCCCGAAGCACGGTGTAATGCCTGCACAGCTTGAGAGCCGGGAGTTCGCCGGACCTAACCTTCAGCTCGACAAACCAAGGCGTGACCCCCATGTACTTGGCCGCTTCCTCGATCCTGTACCCCCGAGGCTGTGCATACTGGAGGGGCACCACACTTGGTTCCGACTTCCTCATCACGCAGCGAATCGTATCCCGGTTTCGTTTTCTGCATAACGACCCCGAGGACTGATTCTGGACACCTGTCCCAAACTGCTCCGCGCAATTCCGGGAGGAAGAGTTTTTATCGGAACGTTATGTCCAAATGCGTTTGACTGAGGGTGAGTGAGGGTGAGTGATTTCAATGAGCGCGATTCAACTGTCCCGAAGGGCAGGTGGAAATAAAATTTGCGGCGCAGCGTAGAATGGCGGAGACTGGTCCTTACCCCTGATGCTTGATACATTTGCTACAGAAGGGGCGTTTCTGGGATGGCGGTTCTGAAAACACGCCATGCACGCCGTGATGCACTGGCTACAAAAGGTTTATTGGTGAGCTTCGGGGCGGCGGTTCTGGAAACACACCAGGCACGATGCATCTTCCCCGATTCCTCTCTGGCCTTCGGGGGTAGCGGTTCTGGAAAACGGGCCATGCACGTCGGCTCGGATTCGTCCGTACGGCTCCGGGTTTGGGTCACTCGGCGAGATGGACTTCACGTGGACAGTTGGAATGCCCCGGCTCCTTCGTGCTACGCTTGCTACAGAAAACGGGGTGAATTGGGATTCGAAGAGACTAATGTTTTTGCGGGGGAAATTCTAATCGACGCAAATCGTTTGTTTCCCGTAGCGGGCAAGCGCGTGCCAACGATTGCAGTTCGTCATACTCCGACGATTCGAATCCCTCCTCCTCCGCCAGCGATTTCAAGTTTCGACCCGCACAGCGACTGGTTGCGGTTGTCATTCGTTTATCTTTAGGGTAAGCACGAGTGATTGCCCACCCGCATCTCTGCCTACGCGGCTAAACTGGAAATACTTACAGCATGTCTTCTTCCCGCAGAATCGTTTGGATAGTGGGGACTTGCATCTTCGTCCTCGTCGCCTACTCCGCCGTATCCCTGTCGCTGAAGCGCGGCTCGGAGTCGCTGAACACGTTCGGGAATCTCGTGCAATGCATCCTGCCGCTCCTGGCCAACGCCGGACTTCTCCTGAATGCCGGAACGCCCCACTGGCGGAGAAATATCTTCTGGATGTTGCTGGCTATGAGCTGCACGCTTTGGATGATGGGCCAGTTTGAGTGGACCTACTATGAGGTCTACCTTCACAAGCCGCTTCCCGAGATGTATGCAGGAGATATCCTGTTTTTTCTGCGCGGAATTCCCATGATGGCGGCGCTCGCCCTGCGTCCCCACCTCAAACGGGGTGAAATTCAGTTACGCTTTGGGTATCTGGATTTTGTACTGCTTTTGGTCTGGTGGACGTTCCTCTATGCCTATGTGGTCTTGCCGTGGTTGTACGCAAGTCCGGCTCTCGGCCAGTACAATCACACCTTCAATCTAATCACCGACATCCAGAACATGGTGATCGTCGCCGGATGGGGCATCCTGTGGCTGCAGTCGAGCGGGGCGTGGCGGATTGTCTACGCCAATCTCTTCGGGGCCTCCGCAGTTTATATGCTTTCCTCATTGACCATCAACGTGGCCATCGACAAACACACGTACTACACAGGAAGTCTGTACGACCTCTCGCTGCTCACGGCCTTTCTCTGGCTCGCGCTGGCCGGCGTGATCGCCTATCAGAATCAGAACGGGCTGGACGCTCCCCTCGAAAACACCTTCGACACGGACGGAGACACAAGCCGGGAAGAGAATATCTGGCCAGCCCGGCTGGCGATGGCGGCGGTGATTTCGCTGCCAGTATTCGCGATTCATACGCTGCGGTTCAGCCATGACGATCTTGCAGTGCGTGATTTTCGCTTGATGGCTACCTTGATAGCTTCGGTCCCTCTCGCCTTGCTGATCTTCGTGCGTACCCATTTGGCGGACCGTGATCGCTCGCGGCTTCTCGCGCAGTCGGAGCAGTCCATCGAGAATCTGAAACGACTGCAAGCGCAGATTGTGCAATCGGAGAAGCTTGTCTCTCTGGGCCAGCTCGCCGCCGGCGCGGCCCACGAAATTAACAACCCTCTCGCGGCCATTCTCGGCTTTTCCGATCTGCTCGCTGACGATCCCACAATTCCGGAGAAAGCGCGCACCACCGCATCAAAAATCCGCGATCAGGCCCGCCGCACAAAAACGCTCGTTGGAAATCTTCTGAGTTTCGCACGCCAGGTGCCTGCTGAGCGCGCGCTCCTCGACATCAACACCGTGGTGAACAACGCCGTGCAGCTCCGCGCGCTCGACTTGCGCTCTGGGACGACGCGTATCGAGTTGCAGCTGGAATCCGTTCTACCCGGCGTTCGCGGCGACGGAAATCAGTTGATGCAGGTTTTCTTCAACATTATCAGCAATGCCCTGGAAGCCATGGAAGCTGCCAACGGCGGCGTTCTGACCATCAAAACGATTCGCGACCGCGCCAACGTGGTCATTCTCTTCTCAGACACCGGCCCCGGCCTCAAAGACCCGCAGCGCGTTTTCGATCCCTTCTATACGACGAAGCCGGTTGGCAAGGGCACGGGTCTGGGCCTCAGCATTTGTTTCGGCATTGTTCAGGAACATGGCGGAAAAATTCTCTCCTACAACCGCCAGGAAGGCGGGGCCGTCTTCCGCGTGGAATTGCCCGCGGTCCTGGCTGTCTTGCCGGCGAAGGAATTGCAGCTCAGCGCCGCGTCGACTACGCGTCAAAAGCCTTCCTGAAAGAACTTCAGTGCCCCTTACGCCTGGTCACGCATGGTCCGGGATCAACACGACTCGTGCTAGAGTTTTGCATTCCACCCTTGCGGCAGCAGAGAGTGAGTCACAATGCCGGAGATGGCCATTCAAACGCAAAAGCTGACGAGAAGATTCGGGGACCTCACTGCGGTCGACGGCATTGATCTTCAGGTGACCGCCGGGCAATTCTTCGGCTTTCTAGGGCCGAACGGCGCGGGAAAATCAACGACGATCAAGATTCTGACTGGCTTGCTTGCGCCGACTTCCGGCAGCATGCAGCTTTTGGGCGTGGATTTTGCCGAGAATCCGGTCGAAGTAAAGCGACAAATCGGCGTGGTGCCTGAAGGCATGGGCCTCTTCGAGCGGCTGACGGGCTCCGAGTATCTCAAGTTTGTCGGCAGAATGTATGGCCTGGACCGCCCAACAACCCAGCGCCGTTCCGAGGAGTTGCTGGACTTCATGCAGCTTGCCGATCGGCCCAAAACCATGATTGCGGACTACTCGCACGGCATGCAGAAGAAGCTTGCTCTCGCAGCCGCCGTGATTCATGGACCGCGCATTCTATTTCTCGACGAGCCCTTCGAAGGCGTGGATGCGCTCGCGGCAGGCGCTCTGAAGGCACTTCTTGCGCGCATGGCGGAACGTGGCACAACGATTTTCCTGACTTCCCACGTCCTCGAAATCGTTGAGCGTCTGTGCAGCCACATGGCCATCATTCATAAAGGCCGGCTTGTCGCTCAGGGTTCGTTGGAAGAATTGCGCGCAGGGATCTCGAGTGAAGCTGGAAGCAAGACCACCCTCGAGCAGATTTTCCTCTCCATTGTGGGCCAGGACGGCAAGGAGCGCCCGCAGCTCGAGGAGCTTTCATGGCTGACGTGACGCAGCCCGTTAGTGTCTTCGAGCAGATTCGCGTCGTCGCGGGACTGCGCTGGCGAATCCTTCGGAACAGCCTGCGAAAGAAAAACAATCGTCTCGACATGATCGGTCTGATCTTTACCGGCGTTTTCAGCGGCATCGTCGTGATCGGATTGTGCTTCGCCTTTTACGCAGGCGCTTACGCTTTTCTTTCTCGGGGCCGGCTGGAGTGGATGGCCTTGCTTTTCTGGGCCATTCTTCTTTTCTGGCAGCTTTTTCCCGTCTTCGTTGCCGGCTTCGGAGCGAGTTTCGAGTTTCGCACGTTGCTGCGATTCCCACTGGGCCTTCGCGCGTTCTACATCATTGGATTGGCTTATGGATTCGCCGATTTCTCGGCGCTCGCGTCAATCTGCTGGCTGCTGGCTATGACCGCCGGAGCCGCCGTTGCCAAGCCAGGTGTGCTGCCGGCCATGCTGCTGATTGTTGCCGCCTTCATGCTTATCAACGTAACGCTTGAGCGGCTCATTGGTTCCTGGCTGGAGCGATTGCTCGCACAGCGCAGGACACGGGAACTTTTTCTCGGCCTATTTGTTCTCTCAATGGTTTCCCTGAATTTTCTTTCGCCCCTGATGCAGCGTTACGGCGCATCGCTTCGGCCGGTATTCCTGCGCCTCCTGCCGTACTTCGTGTGGTTTCCCCCTTCACTTGCGGGCCGCGCCCTGGCCGCAACCATTCGTCTTCAACCCCAGGTGTTTCTGTTCAGTTTCGCTCTTCTTCTGGTCTACCTGGCATTGTTCAGCGCTTTCTTGTGGCGCCGGTTTGCCGCGCAATATCGCGGTGAAGAAATCAGGGAGACGGCGGCGCCGGGGCTTATGCCGGCCCGTCCAATTGCCGGGAAAGACTATCGTTCTGATCGCCTGAGTTTGCTTTCGCCCCCGGTAGCCGCGGTCGTTCGCAAAGAGTTCCGCTATCTCACTCGCAACGCTTTTGCGTATCTCACACTGCTGATGCCCCCGCTGCTCATAATGATCTTCACCATGAATTCCGCCGGATGGCATTTGACCGTGAGCGGCAAGGGCGTCTCCCCAGAAATCTTTTTCCCCGGTATGATGGCCTACCTCATCCTGATTCTGATGGCACCGGCCTACAACAGTTTTGCTTACGAAGGCCGCGGCATTCAGACCTATTTCACGGCCCCGCTGCGTTTTCGCGATGTTTTGCTGGGGAAAAATTTGATGCTCGCCTCGGTGCTCTCGGTGGAAATCGCGCTTTCTATCGCGATGCTCGCGTGGCGCGTCGGCTTGCCCTCAGCGCATATGCTGGTGGCTACCTGCGCCGCCATCATTTTCACGATCGTGGGCCAGCTCACGGTCGCGAACTGGTCCTCGATTACCTTCCCGCGCAAAATGGAATTTGGCCAGATGCGCGGCCAGCGCCAGTCCGGCATGGCCGTGCTGGTCGCGTTTGCCTCGCAGATTTTAATGGGTGGAATTTCCACAGTGATTCTCTTCACCGGGAATTGGACTGGCAATCCCTGGCTTCCTGCCGAGGCCTTCGTTCTTCTGGCTGCGGCGGCTGTCGCGGGTTACTTTGCTTCGTTGGACGCATTGACAGAGCTTGCGGAGAAAAAGAAAGAAGGCCTGATCGAAGCTTTATGCCGTTGATTCTGTTGGTTCGCCTTGATGCCGCGCGTCCTCGGTCTCTCTACTTTTCACTCCGCATGAATTCAGCGTAGCGCCCGGCTATCGCAAGCCACGAAAAATAGTGCCGCTGTGCTACCCAGCTTCGTTGTGCCAGCGAAGCGCGATAGTGCTCGTCTTTCAAAACGCGAAGCAGGACATCCCCCAGGTCGCCTTTTCTCTGCGGGGAGAAAAGCGCAATGCCTGCATCGGTGATCGGCGCCGCTGTTTCCGGACCGGCGAACGCGACCACCGGCAACCCACAAGCAATCCCCGCAATGGCGCTGCTCCGCCGCGTGGAAATAGGCCCGCTCACGAATAGCAGAACGTCGGAAACGGAAAGGCTACGCACCACGTCTTCCCCCGGCAGAACGCCCATCACGTGAAGTTCAATCGGTCTGCCATGAAAGCGTTCCCTCAATTCCGTCTCGGCGCTTTGCGCATTGCGGCCCAGAACGATTAGCCGCAGATTCCCGGTGTGAGAGACGGCAAATCGCACGGCTTCGACGATTTGTTCAATTTCCCGCCGTCCCTGCTCCCCGTCAGTAATGCCGAAGACCGCGACGCTTAATTTTCCGTCCGTCGAAATGCCCATCCTCGAATTGGCTTCACTGTCTGTCGGTAAATTGGATCCAAACGGAATAAACCGTCCGTTGCCAAAGTGGTTCTTGATCCAGGAGATCTTATCCATCGGAACTGTGAAAACAGCGGCGTTGGCGAGGCTCACGGCCTTGCGCATAACACGCAATTGCGCGCGGCGGCGCAATCCGTCAATCACTCGCGTTCCACTGCAGGGCTCCGTGTCATGAAAGACCACGCCCACGCGCGCCCCGGCGGCTTTAAGTGTCCTAAGTGCTCGTGGAAATTGCAGTGGAAAGCCGCGCGCCGACCACGCCAGTGCCGTGTATTGCACCAGCACCCACGTCCCACGCCATACTTTTGCCTTTCGTCGAAGCCCTCTTGCCGCCCGAGTCCATCCCCGTTCGTGCCACGCGACCCGCTCAATAATCAATTCAAAACCTTCGGCCGCCAGGGCTTCGCCGAGGTAGCGGCAGTACTCTCCAACTGCGTCCGTGGGGGCTTCTGGTCGTCCTAGAAGCGCGATAACACGTTCCCCGCTCATTGTGAGATGCTCATTTTTCGACGAGGAAGCTTCCGATCACTAGGGCGTCCATGCCGGAGCTGAAAAATGTTCGTATCGCGTCCGTCGGCGTATGCACAATGGCTTCGCCTCGCAGATTAAACGACGTGTTCATGATCACGGGCACACTCGTGCGCTTTCCGAATTCATCGATGAGCCTCCAATAGAGCGGATTGACTTCTTTCTCGACCGTCTGTGGCCGCGCGCTGCCATCCACATGCGTGACGGACGGAATTGCGGTGCGCTTTTCCGGACGCACTTGCGCCGTCAAAATCATAAACGGAGAATCCTCCGCGCTCTCCAAATATTCGCTCGCCGCTTCCTTCTGGAGCGATGGTGCAAACGGCCTCCACCACTCCCGGAACTTCACCGCATTGTTCACCTTGGCGTTCATCTCCGGATCACGCGGATCGGCCAGAATCGAGCGGCTTCCCAGCGCGCGCGGGCCAAATTCCATGCGTCCCTGAAACCACCCCAGAATTTTCCCCTTCGCAAGCAATTCAGCCGCCGCGGACGCGGGATCCTGCGTCCTTGTGTAACGCAACTTATAAGTGCACAGCGCGTTTTCAATCGCTTCATCATCAAAACTTGGTCCCCAATATCCATGCCGCATCGGCTTGTTCGGCAGTTTTCCATTGTCGTCAAGATATGCGGCAAGCGCCGCCCCAAGGGCCACTCCATCATCCGAAGCCGCCGGCTGTACGAACATTTTGTCCACCAAGCCGGAAGTGGCAATTTTCCCGTTGGCTTTCGAATTCAGCGCCACGCCTCCGGCGAGACAAACATTCCTGCATCCTGTTTTGTCGATTGCCATCCGCACCACTCTTAGCATCGCGACTTCGCAGGCATCCTGGACGGCATAAGCAATATCCTTGTGTCGTTCGCTAATTTCGCTCTCCGCGACGCGGCCCGGGCCGAGGAGCGCTTTCATGCCGGCGAAGGACGTTACTCCATTGGCGGTCAGTTGCCTCGTATGAATGCGATACGGCGTCACCTTCAAATCGATGAACGCGGACAAATCCAGGCCTGGCTCCCCGTACGGCGCTAGCCCCATTACTTTCCACTCGTCGCTGTTGGGTTGAAAGCCGAGAAACTCAGTGAATGCGCTGTAGAAATATCCCACAGAATCCGGAAACGGAATCATCAGCACCGGGTCGAGCCTGCCGTTGTGCCCGCGCCAGATCGTTGTCGCTTCCCACGCGCCGCGGCCGTCCATGACCACGACGGCGGCCTCGTCAAACCCTGAGTACGCATAGGCGCTGATGGCGTGCGCCAGGTGATGATCGACAAACCGCATTTTCGCCTTGGTGGGCCCGAATTGCTGCGTGAATTTCTTAGCCCCGCTCCCCTGATGCCACATGCTCAAGAAATACAGCGTGGAATTCAATCCGTTGAGGTACGTCAGCGGCATCTTCCCCGTCGCATAGCACTTCAAATCATGCCGGAAGACCGGTCCCGCCGTCTGCCAGCCAAAACACACTTCGTCCAACTGCTCCGCTTGCACATTGGCGAAGTCCAGGCACGCTTGAATGGCGTTTGTCGGAAAGCCGGCGTCATGCTTCAACCGGCTGATGCGCTCTTCTGCCACGGCAAACAATAACTCGCCATCGCGCACGATGCACGCCGACGAATCATGCATCTGCGAGTAGTTAATCCCCAGTGTGATCATGCGTTGTTGTGTTCTCTTTTGCGGACAAACACAAGTGAATCCACCTCTTCGAAGGTCTCCCAAGGAGACGAATGGTTGTTTCTAAAAAGTCGATCCACAAAACGAACCGGCCCGTACTCAGGTGAAGTCCATCCTCCAGGAAAGACACGCGCATCGTGGAAGGCGATAATCCCATTTGCCGAGACGTGAGGGTGCCAATCGTTCCAATCTTGCTCAACGGCTTCTTCCCGGTGATCCCCGTCGATCAATAGAAAGTCGATCTGCGTTTTCCAGGCTGCCGCCGCTTCATGGCTGAAGGCCTCGATCCACACAATCTTGCCGTCCGATTTCGCAGAGACTGCTCGTCTGGCCGCGCGGCGCAGAAAGTTTAGCGGCCGCACTCTTGAAAGGTGGAACGGATCCACGAGATACAAGATGCCTCCCGGATCCATCATGGTCCGCAGCGCGACCGCCGATGCGCCTTCGGCAACTCCGATTTCCACCAGGCTCTTGCGCCCATGAGCATGCTTTTCAAGCGCCTGGTGTTCTGCGGCGGTGTGCTGTGCAATCGTTGGCCGCAAACCTACCCACGCGAAGAACGGGTGCTTCATGGCACGAGACGTCCATATCTCGGGTTTCTGCCGCTCCGATTGAATCTCTGCAAATCGAATCTTTGGCACAGTCACTTCGTTCTGGGTTCTTCCTTGCATGCGTTCCAGTTATTTTATGGAGCGGCCAGGGGCTTTGTCGCAGTCAATGCGTTGGTCTCCGCCGGTTCTTGTCCCGATCCGCCGGCAGCGTCTTCGCGTTTGACTCCTGCGGCGCGGTAGAAAACCGCGGCCGTCCGGCGTGCGGCTTCCTTCCAGGTGTAGCGCTTCATCTTTTCCTGGGCGGCGCTGCCGAGTCGCAGCCTCAACTCAGGATCGCGGCAAAGCCTGACAATCGCCGCTGAAAGCGACTCCGCGTTTCCTGGGATGACAAAGAGCCCGTCGTGCGAATCCTCGACGAGATCGGTCATGCCGCTGGATTCCGTGGTTACCACTGGCATCCCGGAGGCCATGGCCTCCAGCAACACGAGTGGCATCCCTTCCATCAGCGAGGGCAGCACAAAAATTTCGTGCTCGGCATACAAACTCGACATTTCCGCTCGCTTAATAAACGGCCACACTTCCAGCGCGGCTTGCGCTCCCGGCGCAAAACACTTCCGGACCTTTTCCTCAGGCTCCTGGCAGCCTGCAATAGTCAGCCGCGCTTCAGGAATGACTCGAAGAACTTTCTCAAACGCTTCTGTCAGGTAATAAATTCCCTTGTGGTCAATCCAGGTTCCGACAAATAAAAGTCTCGTAGCAATTTCACCAGAGAAGGGCCGGGCGTGGAAGAACTCTGGTCCAACGCCGTTCGGCACGAACCACACGCGGTCCGGAGGCAGATTGTATTTCATTTGCAGAAAGAGCAAGGCCTCGCGGTTTGTCACTATGCTTTGATCGGCGGTCTGGAAAGACCAGCGATACGTCGGCATATGATAAAGGCGCTGCCACACGCGATTTTTCCAACGGAAATAATCCGCGCGCCCTTTATCCGCCTCTCGGCCCATGGCGTAATTGCGACGTTCCTCAAGACCGTGCATGGTCATTACGTACGGTGGGCCTGCCTGCGCGCCGCTTCGCCTTCTTTGCGCTCCGTACCAGAAGCCAAAAGGCGCATGAATATTGACAACGTCGAACTCGGTCCGTACTTCCCTCACATATTCGGAGATCCTTCTTGCGAATTCGATGGTACGAAACCGGTAAGGCCACTTTTGTTGCGGCAGAAGGTCCTCGAAAAACACGGGCTTCACACTGTGTCCCAGGTTGTCCAATTCCCTCTTCAGATTGTAGACAATGCCCGCGACGCCCGCCTCGGCTTTCCCCGGCACTCCCGATATCATCAGTATCCGCATCTAGGCATGGCCTCGCTCCAGATCAAAAGGGGCCTGTCTGCGCAATTCAGGGCAGAGGCCGACATTTCTTCACAGTTTCGTTGTCCAGAATCGATCCAGATGTTCATGCCGCAAAAAGGGCAGCCATTTTTCTCTCGCTTTGCGGTAAACGTGGTTCCGGGAAAAGCCTTGCCGCAGAGAATAGTAGTTCCGTGACGGCAACACGATAGACGGCAGCAGTGCAAACCCCTTAAACAGCCATTGTGGAAGTGTTGCGTCGGGATGCATGATCCGATAGTTGCGCATCTCTGCCCGCACTGTTTCCCACGGCCATTCCGCATCCAGGGAGAGCCGGATCAGTTCTGCCTCGGATTCAATCGATTCGATCGTGATCCGCGCAACGCTTTCTTCTACCCTTTGTTCTCCCAATCTTGCGGTCAGCGACGCAGCTAGTGATTCGAGTACGTTTTGTTTACGCCGCAGAGCTTGCTTGTTTCCGTCGGAAATCTGGAAGGCATTTCCTGAGTGCAAGCGATAAAACGTCAGGGATTCTCTCAAGACCATCACGTCAGACAAGACTGCCGCGAGTGTGAATATGTACTCATCAGCCTGAATCGTGAGCGCCTCGGGAACTTTGTCGATCTGCCGCAAAACGGCGGCCCGGACCGTCATGCGGCTTGTGCCCAGGAAACTTTTTCTAAGCCGAAAGGCCCTCGCGCCTGTTTCACTGTCAGCGCGAAATCGCGGCACCTCCTTCAACAATTGAGCGTGCTCACTGCCGTCGGAAAAAACTTCGGTTATGCCGTGCCCTATCAGGCCAATCGCCCCATCGCTGGCAAATGCGCTCGCGACGGCTTGCAGTTTCCCCGGAGCCCACCAGTCGTCGCCATCCAGAAACGCGATGATCTCTCCCTTGCATTCCGGAATGCCTGCATTGAACGCCGAGGCCTGCCCGCCATTTTCTTTGCGCAGCAATCGCA
>WNEY01003756.1_pt1 | contig 11446 bp, 14 predicted proteins | sample 5400531 | NCBI WGS metagenome assembly WNEY01 (sample SAMN13153338, study PRJNA577476) | soil metagenome | isolation source: 200 cm saprolite under Douglas fir tree site 1 | place: USA:California | collected 2015-04-18
TCGCGATTCGCGATCTCCGGTACGTTGCCCAGACCGATGTTCTCTGACGCCGTGGCCTGGTAGTCGACGTAGTCCTGGAACATGGCGCCGATCTGGCGGCGCAACTCGTCGGGCTCGAAGTCGCGGATGTCGATGCCGTCGATCAGGATCCGCCCCTCGAGCGGGTCGTAGAGGCGGCATATCAGCTTGAACAGGGTGGTCTTCCCCGCACCGTTGCGGCCTACGACCGCCAGGGTCTCGCCTGAGGTGACCGTGAAGCTCAGGTCGGTGAGCGCGTTCTTCTCAGCGCCCGGATAAGCGAAGGTCACGTGCTCGAACCTGATCTCGCCACGTAGTGGCTGCGGCACCGGCCTAGGTTCGGCTGCGACCGGCATCGATGGCTGCCTGGCCATCAGCTCGACGAGATTGTTGAGGTAGAGGTTGTGCTCGTACATGCCCGAGAAGCCGCTGAGCACGCTCTGGATCGAGTTCTGCACCTGCACGGCGGCCTGGGTGTATGCGGTCAGGCTACCCAGTGACATCCGGCCGGCGATCGCCTGGAGGGCGATGTACAGATACGTGATCGACGTGACGATGGTGCTGAGGTTGCCCAGCACGAAACCTGTCATGTACCGGCGGACGAGTTGAGACTTCTGACTGTCGTAAAAGGCGTTCGCGATGAGTCGGTACCTCTCGATGAAGTACTGGCCGAGGCCGAAAAGCTTGACCTCCTTGGCGAACGAATCGGTCGTGACGAGCGAGACCATGTACTGCATGCGGCGCAGCAGTCGCGAACCCCAGCGCGCGATGTTGTAACCCCTCCAGCCATAGCGGGTGTCCGCGATGAAGGCAGGGATCGGTGAGATCAGCACCACCACGGCAAGAATCCAGCTCACGCCGAACAAGAGCGCGATCATCGTGGCCAGCGTGAGGAGGGTCTGGAGGAGGCCGAACGCGGTCGCGATCATCAACACAGGCCGGTTGATGGAATCGTTTTGAGCTCGCCGCAGCAGGTCGTAGGAAGCCGGGTCTTCGTAGAAGGGCAGGTCGAGCGACGCGGCCTTCTCCATGACCATAAGCTGGATGCGCATGGACACCGAGTTCTGGAGCAGCTGCTGAAAGATGTTGCGCAACGTGTTCAACAGCGCGCTGACGACGAAGAGGACGAACTGCAGTGCGGCCAGGAGAACGATCATCTGCACCGAGCTCAAGGTCGGTCCTGGAAGCCACGGCACGCCCAGGCTGGAAAATACAATGCGGTCCGGCTGGTGGAACTGATGGATGGCGATGCCCGCGACGACACCGTTGGTCAGCGTCAGCGTGATACCGACGGAGATCGTCGGGATGAGGCCGGCCATGGCTGTCGTGACAAACAGGCCGATGGTGGTCGGGCGGCTGGCCTCCCAGACCAGGCGTAGGACCTGCGGGAGCGCCGCGGTTGTACCGACGACCGACTGCTTGAGGCTCTCCCATCGGCCGCGGAGGTCCTTGCGGCCTTCGGGTTGCTGCGGCGGCTCGATCGTGGGATCGCCGGTCAGCCCGCTGTTGGCGGGACCGCTCTCGGGGTTGCGCCGGCCCCGGCCCCAACCTCCCCACCAGATCACGGGCCCGTGCGAGCCCGGCGGCATCATTCCCATGTCCACGTGAGCTTACGGCTCGTTTGCGCGGCTTCGCCGCAGCCTCCAGTTGACTTCTTCATCTTTACAGTGTAATTATGTAATACATGGATGAAAAAGAGCTCGGATCGATCAAAGGTTGGTTTGCCGGTAGGCTCCCGGACGGCTGGTTCTCGGGAGTGGAGGTCGCCGTCGAGGACGACCAGATCGTGGTCATCGGCACACTGCCCGAGACCAAGCTCGGCTCCACGCCTGAGGAGAAGGAAGGCGCGGCCGCCGGCCGCATCGCCCGGTTCCGCGAAGAGACGCGCGGGCACCGAATCGGCATCGCCCGGGAGGCCGAGGAGCGGTTCAAGAAGTACGTCACCTGGGGCGCCAAGCTCGACGGCGTGACCAAGCGCTTCAACCCTGGGGGCGGCGGTCGCGGCGGCGATGACCGGAGAAGCGTGATGATCCGGCGCTGGATGCGGCGCCACCGGGGACGGCACGGGCAGCAGGCCGAGGTGCGCTCCCAGGTCTTCTAAACCTCACTCAGTGCGGAGTACATGCTCCCCAGCCAGCGGCTCGGGACGGTTTTCAGGAGGCGCGTGCCTTTGAAACCCGCCCGAGCCGCCATCGTTTCCCACTTCGCGTACGTGAATGGATAAGGCACCCACGGGTTGCCGCGGTCAGCGCCGTACTCGACGATGATCAGCCGCCCACCAGGGCGAAGGATCTTCCGAACCGCTTCCAGAACCGGCTGCTTGTCGCGCACGTAATGCAGCGAGTTCGCCATCAACACGCCATCGAGGTCGCTCAGTCCGAGCGGGCGCGTGAAGTCCGCGACGCGGACCTCGAATCGGCCTTCAATCGTCTGCAGGGCGCGCGCGTCCTTATCTATGGCGGTGATTTGAGCTTCGGGGCCGAGTAGGTCGGCAAGGGCCAGCGTGAACGCGCCTTCGCCGGCACCCAGGTCGGCCCAACGGCCTCCGCTCTCCGCCACCCCTTCCTCAATCAGCGCTACGAGATCGGCGTGATTCAACTTCCTCGCGCACCTTCGGCGCGACCTCCGTGGCGAAAGTCCGCATCTCATCCGGGTCGTCGCTGACCAGGAAAGTGTCCATCCCGTAGTCGACTACAAGCGAGACCAGCGTTTCGGCGTCGAGATAGCCGGCGTTGAGCAGGCGCCGGATCGAACGCGGATCACGTCCCGCCGCGGTGGCCGCTTCGTCGATGCGCTGGTTGCCTTCGAGAAGGTCGGCAGGCTTGAAGTAGCCGAGCGAGGGCACCCACCCGTCCGCCAGGCGTCCGACAACCGACAGCATGCGTGGCTTGTACGCGCCGAGCCAGATGCCCATCGGGTGCGCCGGCACCGGCCCTGAATGCGCGCCGGCCAGCGGATAGAACTTGCCCTCGAAGCGGATCCCATGCTGGCCGCTCCAAATCAGGCGGATCACCTGGATCGCCTCCTCGAGCGCCGACACCGACTCGCCGGGAGTCCGAACCGGACCGCCGTATGCCTTGATCGCCTCCCAGAACCCACCCGCCCCGAGCCCGAGCTCGACGCGGCCGCCACTCAACAGGTCGAGAGTCGCCGCAGCCTTGGCGAGCACCGCCGGCGGCCGCAGCGGCAGGTTCGCGACGTCCGGAAACACCGTGATGTGTTCCGTCCGCATAGCGATCGCCGTCAGCAGCGTCCAGGTGTCGAAGAAGCGGCGCTGGTAGGGATGGTCCTGACACCGACCACCTCGTAGCCGAGCTCGTCCGCCAGCGCGGCCATCTGCAGCGGCCGCTCGGTCGCCTCGGGAGTGACAAAGACGCCAAACCTCACGGGCTGCCGGTAGTCCATCTGACGACTAGAAGACGGGGGAAGCGGTAGCTATTTCCCCCGCCGGAACAGCAGTCGCCAGATCAGAAGGAGGATCACGGCGCCGGCAAAGGCGATGATGATCTGATTGAGGATCGAAGGGCCAACGTTGACCGAGATGTGCAGCACGCCGGCCAACCAACCGCCGATGATCGCGCCAAGGATGCCGATGATGATGTCCCAGAACCAGCCCCGGCCTTTGCCCAGGACGACACGGCTGGCGAGGAAGCCGGCGACCAGGCCGACCACGATCGTGACGACGATGTTTTCGAGTGTCACTGCGCTATTTAAGCGTGCGGGGCGGGTTTCCTTGCTGCCTAAATCGACTCGACCAGGCCGCGGACGATGGCGATCTCCTCCGGACCGACCATGTGCCCCATGCCAGGGTAGAGGCGGACCGTCACGTCGCCGCCCATTCGCTTGAAGACGTCGGCCGCCTCGAGCACGCGTTCCTTCCTGATGTACGGGTCGACGTCGCTGCAGCCGAGGAAGACCGGCGTCTGGTCAAAGGAACCCGGGTAGTCGCGCGGGGTGTCGTCAGGTCCGATCAAGCCGCCGCTCAGGCCGGCGATGGCGCCGTACCGGCGCGCATTGCGAGCGGCCCACTCGAGCGTGAGGCACGCCCCTTGCGAGAAGCCGAGCAGCATGATGCGCTGCGCAGGCACGGTCGGCTCGACGCGCTCGACCAGCTTCGAGATCATGTCGAGAGCGGCGCTCAGGTACGGTTCGTTGCTCTCCAGTGGAGCGGTGAACGGATTCGGATACCACGCGTTGCCCACTGCCTGAGGCGCGAGGTACGCCCACCCCGGATGCTGCACCTCCGAGGCGATGGTCATGATGTCCTCGGCGCTCGCGCCGCGGCCGTGAAGGAGGATCATCGCCGCGCGAGCGGACGCAACCGGCTCCCCGGCCGCGAGGACGCGTTGACCGTGGGCAATGCTCATGCTTTTCCTAGTATGTCAAGCGGCGTCTTCAGCTACTCGAATCCTCGTGTCATTCATTGGGGACCGGGCTCTGTCGCGCAGCTGAGCGCTGAGCTGCAGCGCCTCGAGATCCTGCGCCTCGCCCTCGTCACGACGCGGTCGTTGCTCGGGGAGCTGGATCGTCTGCCTGCCAAACCGGTCGTAACAATCGTCATCTCGCAGCACGCGCCGATGTCGCAGATCGACGCGGGCGTCGAGGAGGCTTCGAGCGCCGGCGCCGATGGAATCGTCAGCTTCGGCGGAGGCAGCGTCGTCGACGCGGCCAAGATCATCTCGGTCCGGCTCGCGGACGGCGGCGGCCGCGCCCTCCCCCACCTCGCGATCCCGACCACGCTGTCGGTGGCCGAGCTGGCCGCCGGATCCGGCTACACCAACGAGGCCGGCGACAAAGCCGGCATGCGCGACCCGCGCCTGCTGGTCGAAACGGTGATCTACGACGCCGAGCTGACGCTGGCCACGCCGATGGAGCTGTGGCTCTCGACCGGGATCCGCGCGCTCGACCATGCGGTCGAGGGATTCCTCGCGGACGGTGAGCATCCTTTCAACGACGTGATGGCGCTGGAAGCGATCCACGGATTGTTCTCGTCGCTGCCGCGTGCGAAAGCGGCTCCTGACAACCTGGACGTGCGAACCGAAAACCAGCTGGCGGCCTGGTTCACGTTCACGCTGCCGGGCGCGTCGGCCTCAGGGCTGAGCCACATGATGGGAAAGCAGATCGGAGCCCGGTATCGGATCCCGCACGGCGTGACATCTTGCCTGTTGCTCCCGCACGTGATGAGATACCTGGCGACGAAGACGCCGGAGCGGATGGGGTTTCTCTCAGAGGCGTTGGGGGGCTTGGCCGCCCACCGGGTCCAACACCTCATCGAGTTTTTGGGCCTGCCGCAGCACATCGCGGCCTACGGGATCGGTGAGCCGGAGCTGCGCCTCGCGGCGGGGGAGCTGGCGGGCATATATCCAGCCACCGACCTGCTGGAGATCTACGTATCGGCGCTTTAGTGCGAGAGCCAGACCAGGACTAGAGCAACCGCGGCCGGCACCGCCTGCACAAACAGGATCCGCCGGCCTACGGTTGCGGCCCCGTAGACGCCCGCGGCGATCACGCACAGCAGGAAGAAGGTGATGATTGGCTTGCCTACAACCACTCCGTAGGCCAACAATGCCCAGAACAACCCGGCTGCCAAGAAGCCGTTGTAAAGACCCTGGTTGGCGGCAAGCACCGCCGACGAGTCGGCAAGTTCGGCCGTCATTCGGAAGGTGCGAAGTCCAACACGCGTGCGCCAAAGAAACATCTCGAGCACCAGGAAGTAGACGTGCAGCGCTGCGACGATGGTGACCATCACCGCGGCTAGAGCAGGGAACAGACTGATCACTTCGGCTACGCGAGCTTAGTGGCGGCGGCGCCTTTTGCCGCGCAGATAAAGACCCGGACGGATCGCGAGCACGGCTGACGCGTCAGTAGCGACATGGGCGTCAGTCACCCTTGTCACCCACATGAGGTGGAGGCCGCCGACCGAAATCGAGGTGAACCGCAGGGCAGGTTTGAAGCCTGATGGGCCGACCGCCTTTTCGGCTGGGATGGCCATGCTACCGATCCACAGCCTCCTCAGTCCTTCCTCGCGAGCCATCCCGGAGATGCCGACGAGCAGCGAGCGGAAGATCCCCTTGCGGCGGTGCTCATCGACGGTCGCGCAGTTCCAGATATAACCCTCGCCCGGGCGCGGCCTGATCTCGAGCTGCAGCTCGCCGATCCACTCCGGGTTAGTTGAGAGCCAGCCGTAGCCGCCGACTCCGCCGTCGATCCACACCGCAAAGCAACGGCTTCCTCGCGCGAAACGCGCCGCGACGAGGTCGCCGTCGGTGCCCATCGCCGCGACGAGTGGCGCAGCCCGCCGCGAGTCGACCTCCTCGACGGCGAAGAGCGGCGGACCCGAAGGCGCCAGGTCCGCCGCCCACAGAGTGCTTCGGATTAGAAGGGGAAGAAGAGGTGACGCAGCTTTTCGATGACGGCCGGGTCACCGGTGGCAGAGCCGCCCGGATAGCGGCCGAAGTGCGTCAGCACCTCCTCCTGCGGCGAGGCGAAGCTGAAGAGCGCGTCGCAACCTTCGAAGTTGCCCTTCTCGGGCTCGTATGCAAACTTGCCGTCCTTGACCGTGCATCGCCACTTGCCGCCCCACGGTCCCGCCACCTCGATGCCGTAGGTGATGTCGACTCCCTTGGCGGCATCCTGGTCGACGGTGTTCTGCCAGAAGATGAAGGTGAAGGGCAGGATCAAGCCCGCGCTCGCCTCGTCGATTGTGGCGAGCTTGTTGCCCAGCCCGTACTCGATGTCGTACGGGTGAATCCCGTAGTCCATGATCTGGAATGTGGCATAAGCCCCCGCGGGTACCGGCCCGGCGAAGGGATGCGAGACCATGAAGCCGGTCCACTCGTCGGGCTTCAGCGCGTCGAGTATGCCGTCCAGCTTCTGGGCATCTTTCTTGAACCTGTCGAGGGCTTCTTCGCGTGACAGCTTGCGGAAGTCGAGCGCGTGGTCGTTGAGGGTCCCTCCCATCGCCGCCATGCCAAGTGGAGTCGGCGTCTCGCCTTTCTTGGCCGCGTCCCAATTTTTGAAATAACCCTCCATGACGTCGATCATGTGCCCGACCAGGTCCCGCGTCTCCCATCCAACACAGCGTGTATCCACGTTCCAGTTCTTCGGGTCAGATACAAGCCGCGTGAATTTCTCCCGGTCTCGGCGCATGACGCTCATGACCGTGTCTTTGCTATCCGCCGCAAACGGGTTGACCGGTGCGATCACTGCGGTGCTCATTCAGTGCCCCCTCTCATGTTGGTTGACCACGCCCTAATGAGCGCCGGTCGTCGCCGTGGTCGGGACGACGACTGGCGGCAAGATCTCGTCGAGCTGATCCCGCCGCACCTGGAACCAGGGCGGCAGGCTCAGTGTGGTGCCGAGTCTTTCCGGTGGTTCGTCGACGGTGAATCCGGGACCGTCGGTCGCGATCTCGAACAGCACGCCACCCGGCTCGCGGTAGTAGATCGACTTGAAGTACCAGCGGTCGATCACCGGCGTGACGTTGCGCCCGGCGGTCAACAGCGTGTCGCGCCACGCCTTCTGGTTTTCGGGATCTGGCGTCCGCCAGGCGACATGGTGGACGGTGCCGATCGACTCCTCGCCGACCGGACCTTCCGGCGACTCGATCACGTCGAGGATTGAATGTGGTCCGCCCGCGCCCGTCTCGAACCGCGTCCGGTTCCCTTCTTGCGTCACCATCCGGAAACCCATAACCGACGTCAGCAGGTTGAACGTCGCGGCCATCTCGGCCATGGTCATCGTCACCGAATGAAAGCCGTGGATCGCGTGCTCGGCGTCGACCGGCGAATCGGGCCACGGGGTCCAACGATCGTTGGCTGACTGAGCCACGAGCTCGACCTCGATGCCGTCGGCGTCGTGCAGGACGATGGCGTCGGCGTCAAACCTGCTGACCATCCTGTGATCTACACCAAACCCCTTGAGCCGGTTGCTCCAGAAGCCAAGGGATCCGGCCGGCACCTGGAACGAGACTGTCGTGATCTGGCCCCTGCCGGCGCGCTGCTTCGGCCAGGTCGGCCAGCCGAAGAACGTCATCGCCGTTCCCGGGGTGCCCAGGTTGTCGCCGAAATAGATGTGATAGGTGTCGGGTAGGTCCTGGTTGATGCTCTTCTTGACGAAGCGGAGCCCAAGCACTCCGACGTAGAAGTCGACGCACTTCTGCACGTCGCCGGTGATGCACGTCACGTGGTGAATGCCGGGAATGGTGCGGGCCACGCTGGCCCCCAATATTAATCCCGGTCTGTTGGCATGTCCGAGGACGCTTCGTCCTCCGTTCGCGACCAGATTTCAGACGCCATCGGCTCGTCCATCTCCTCTTGCAGGTGGGCGACGAGGCCGATCGCCCGGCCCATCACGGCCAGGCCACGCGTGATGCGCCACGGGAAGTCCATTTCGGTCGCGATGGCAGCGATCGCCCCGGTCGCGTTGACGGGCAAGTCGCGGCCGTACTCGGAGCTTGCCTCGTCGGCGATCAGCTCCATCAGCTGTACGTGGCGGCCGGAAAAGCCGTTCTCGGATGCCAGGGCGAAGAGCCTGACCGCCCGCGGGTCGGCCGGCTTGTGGACAGGATGGCCGATGCCCGGGATGACTTGCTTGCTCGCCCGATGTGACTCGACTACGAGCCTGGCGAGGCTGCGCAAGTCGCCTTCTGCCGGTGCCTCCTGAAGTGTCCGCGCCGCCTGCTCGATTGAGCCGCCGAAGCGGTCGCCCATGCCGAGGAGGCCGGCGGCCACCGCCGCCTGGAGAGCTTCCGGCGCACCGAAATAGGTCAGCCGGGCGGCGATCGTGCTCGGGGTGAGGCCGTGCTCGACCAGCGTCACCACCAGCGCGTTGAACATCACCGATTCCTGCTTCGAAGGGAGCCGGCCCTTGAGCTCGAGGAACGCGACGTCGCCGAGCGACACCTTGCCGATCAGGTCTTCCGCCAGGTCGTGGCCGCGGACGAAGATCTGGTCGGTCGTGCTGCGGCCAAGCCGCGAGCCGATCTTCTTGCGGCTCACTTCTGGACGGTCAATTTCGTCTTGTAGCCCGCTTCCCCGAAATCCGATTCCGGCACGAGCTCGACCTTACTCCGAAACATCAACCTGGAGTGAATCGCGTTTTCGATCGCCGTCACCAGCGCCGCATCCGACTCGTGCCGCTCGGTCACTTCGACCTCGACTGGGACCGGGGGTTCGATCGAAGTCGCCTCGCCCTTGCGGATCACACGTGCGCGGCCGGTCACCCGGGGCCGAAAGTCGCCGATGATGGCGAGGATGGCCGTCGGATAGACGTTCACGCCGCGGACGATGAACATGTCGTCGCGTCGTCCCAGGACGCGCTGTCGGAAGCTGGTCCTCCCGCACTCGCAGGAAGTCCCTTCGATGCGCACGATGTCGCCGCCGAGAAAACGCACGATCGGCATCGCCTCGCGCGTCAGCGTGGTGTAGACCATCTCCCCCACCGCGCCGGTCTCGATTTGCATCGGCGCGCGCGTGTCGGGATCGATCAGCTCCACCCACACGTGCCCTGCGCCGCAGAAATGCATGCCCTGCTGGTGTGGACACTCGCCAAAGAGCGAGGGCGCGATGTCGCCGATGCCCATCACTTCGGTCACCGTGACGCCGAGCACGCGCTGGATGTGATCGCGGATGGCCGGGATTCCACCACCAGGTTCGCCGCCCGTGACGACGTGCGTCAGTGGGATTGCGCTTGACTCGGCATCGCTCTTCTCCAGGCGGTTGGCGAGGTACTGCGCGAATGAAGCGGTTGAGAGAAGCGTGTCGGCGAGACCGGCGCGCAGTCCGAAGACGACTCGCTCCGTGTCACCCGGTGCGACCGGGACGGACCGCGTGCCAATGCGCAGCAGCACGAAATGCGTGTGGCCTGCGACAAACGGCCCGGCGCCAAAGGTCGTGAGCACGCTGCTGTGCTCGTGAATGCCGGTCGCGTAGTAGGTCCGCGTGCCCATGGTCGTCCATGACTCCATGTCACCGCGGGTCAGCGCCAGCACGCTGGGGCTGCCCGAGGTTCCACTCGTCTGGTAGACACGCTTGACCTGGTCTGGCGACACGCACAGGTTGCTGCCGAACGGCGGATCCTCGTCGAGCGCCTGTTTCAGCTCCTGCTTGGTGGTGAAGGGCAGGTTGGCGAGGTCTTTGAGTCCTGCAAAGGTGCCGCCCACGCCCGCCTCTCGCCACTTCCGGGCATAGAAGGGCGAGGCTTCACGCAGGCGGCGGTACTGACGTTCCCATGCGGCGCCGCCCAGTCGCTGCACTTCGTCGACGGACGCCGTTTCGACCTCGCGCTCCCAGATCCAGTCCTTTTCGCAGTGGTCATCGGAGAGCCGGCCTGGACTCATCGCCATTTCGAGGCACAGATTAACCTTGCGACGGAGTGCGACTCCTGCCCACGACCGTGGTCGGCAGCTACCCGCAGCCGGAATGGCTGGTCGATCGCGAGATGCTCGGCTCCCGGCTTCCTCCACGCGTGCGGGCGAGAGAGATCTGGCGCGTCGCGCCGGAGTTTCTCGAGCAGGCGCAGGACGACGCGACGCTCGTCGCCATCCGTGACATGGAGCGGGCCGGGATCGACATCATCACCGACGGGGAGGTCCGGCGCGAGAGCTACTCCAACCGATTCGCGACCGCGCTGGAAGGAATGGACCTCGACCATCCGGGGTCGGCACTGGACCGGACCGGTCACCCGAACCCGGTTCCGCGCGTGGTCGGGCCGATTCGGCGGACACGACCCGTCGAGAAGCGGGACGTGGAGTTCCTGCGCGCCAACACCGACCGCGAGATCAAAGCGACATTGCCAGGACCTTTCACGATGTCGCAGCAGGCGCAGGACGACCACTACCACGACGAGGAGGCGTTCGCGATTGCGCTGGCCGAGGCCGTGAACGAGGAGGTGCGCGACCTGTTCGCCGCCGGCGCGGACGTAGTGCAGCTCGACGAGCCTTACCTCCAGGCACGCTCGGAAAAGGCGGCGCTCTTTGCCGTCAGGGCGATCAACCGCGCGCTGGAGGGGATCACGGGCACCACCGTCCTGCACACCTGCTTCGGCTACGCGCACATCGTCCACAACCGGCCCAACGGCTATCCGTTCCTCGAACCGCTCGCCGACGTCGACGTGCGACAGATCTCAATCGAATCCGCGCAGCAGAAGGTCGACCTGGGCGTGCTCCGCTCGAGGGGCGCCAAGACCGTGATCGTCGGGGTGATCGACCTCTCGGACGAAAGCCCGGTCGAGGGCGTCGACACAGTCGCGAGGCGGATCAGGAACGCCTTGCAGTTCGTCGATCCGGAACGGCTCATCCTCGCACCGGACTGCGGCATGAAGTACCTGCCGCGCGACAAGGCGTTCGGCAAGTTGCGGGCGCTGGCGGTGGCAGCGGAGAGAGTGAGGGCGGAGCTCTAACCTGCTCCGCCCTTCTCTACCTTCTTAT
>WNEY01003758.1_pt1 | contig 11445 bp, 13 predicted proteins | sample 5400531 | NCBI WGS metagenome assembly WNEY01 (sample SAMN13153338, study PRJNA577476) | soil metagenome | isolation source: 200 cm saprolite under Douglas fir tree site 1 | place: USA:California | collected 2015-04-18
CCGATGTCGAGCACATGCTGTCCGGGTGCGAGAGTTGCCAGCGCAAAAAGTTCCCCGGTTGCCCGGCGACCTCCCGGATGAATGACCTGCTTGCCAAGGAGCCCGAAAAGCAGGTAGGGGTCTGCCTCCGCCATAGGAACTCGCCTTTCCACCATCGCCGCCCACCTCCTGGAGTCGTTGGAGGGCATTGTCATCTGGCCAGGGCGCTTTGTCAAGAAATCAATTGAATAGATGACAAGAGTCCGAACAACGGCCATAATTCAGGGTGATGCCGGATCGCGGGGTCAAGATGGAGCTTTTCGACCAGTTCGCTCGGGTCGCTAAGGCCATGGCAAGCGGCCGCCGAGTTGAGATCGTCGATGTCCTTTGCAATGGCGATCGCACTGTCGAGGAGCTTGCGCGACAGGTAGGCTTCTCGATCGCCAACACCAGCCAGCACCTCCAGATATTGAAGGAGGCGGGACTCGCTGTTGCCACACGCGATGGCACACGCATTCGGTATCGCCTCGCCTCGCCTGCCGTGTACTCGCTCTGGGTGGGACTGCGTTCGCTGGCTGCCGAGAGACTGCCAGCCGTCAGGAGTCTCGTCGAAACGTATCTCGGCTCGCGAGAAGACCTCGAGCCCATTAGTGGCGAGGAGTTGCTGGCCAGGCTGAAGGCGGGTGAGCCGCTGGTGGTGGTCGACGTGAGACCGGTCGATGAATATCGAGCGGCACATATCCCGGGCGCGGTGTCGATCCCCCTTGATGAGCTCGAGCAGAGGTTGCGCGAGATACCACGAGACAGGGAGATCGTCGCTTACTGCCGGGGCCCCTACTGCGCGTTTGCGCCGGAGGCGGTCCGCACCTTACTGGCTCACGGCTACGTCGCGCGTCATCTCGCCGATGGGTTGCCCGAATGGGCAGCTGCAGGTTTCGGCGTCGACTCGGCCACGGCGGGGCACGGCGATTGAAGAAGGCTGAAGAGCTCAGCGTTGATTCGCAGGTCAGACTTCTGGCGGACCGATATTCGCTTAGGGCCGCGGCCTACGAGTCGTTCTGGAGTCCTGTCATTCGGCCGGTCGGAGAACGTCTGCTCCGCAGGCTCCCATTGTCCAGAGCTCAAAAGGTGGTCGATCTCGGTGCTGGCGCGGGCGCTCTGCTGCCGGCTCTCCAAATGACAGCTCCGCAAGCCTGCGTCCTCGGCATTGACCGCTCTGAGGGGATGCTGCGGTTGGCTAAACAGAAACATGCTGGTCCGCTGACGCTCATGGATGTGCAGCAACTTGGCTTGGTTGCCGACAGCATTGACGTGGCTATCGTCGCGTTTGTCCTGTTTCACCTGCCTTACCCGGAGCGATGCCTGACCGAGGTGAACCGGGTCCTGAGGTCGGGAGGCACCGTGGGCACGATCACCTGGGGCGCCGAGTACCCGCCCCAAGCCAACGCGATTTGGGATGAGGAACTTGAGCTATCTGGGGCTCGTGTCCTCGAACTGCCTGTCACTGACAACCGCGGCTGTTGTGACGACCGCGACAAAGTAGTCGGACTTCTTGAGCAGGCGGGCTTCGTTTCGCCCGAGGTTTGGACTGAGTCGCTCGAGCACCTTTGGCTGCCAGAGGACCACATCGCCTATCAGGTCGGCAGCACCTCGCGGCTCCGACTTCAGTCCCTGGACGACGTCGAGCGCCACGATTGTTTAGGGCGCGTTCGAGATCGCCTGTCGCATGTAGACACCGAGGGGTACACCTATCGGGGTCAGGTCGTTATGGCGACCGCCGTCAAGCCATGATCCGGTCAGTGGGTTTGTAGGAGGCATCGATGGCGGAGATACTTCAGGTTGTCGATCTCGATCAGCTCCGCAAGGAGGTTCGCCGGAAATACCGCGAAGTCGCGGAGGCTCCGACTGCTCGCTACCACTTTCATACCGGGCGCGCTCACGCGCTGAGGTTGGGCTATCCGCTCCAGCCCTTGAACGACCTTCCCGAGGAAGCGTGCGAGGCTTTCGCCGGCGTGGGCAATCCGTTTTTCTGGGGCGTGCCACAACCCGGCGAGAAGGTGGTGGACCTGGGCTCCGGTGCCGGCATGGACAGTCTCTTAGCGGCGATTTGGGTCGGACCGGAGGGCCGCGTGATCGGCGTCGACATGACCCCAGAGATGCTCGAGAGAAGCACCGGCATGGCGGCCAAGCTGGATCTGCACAACGTCGAATTCCGCCAGGGCTTGATCGAGGATTTGCCGATCGAAGACGGTTGGGCGGATCTGGTCATCTCCAACGGCGTAATCAACCTCTGCCCGGACAAGATCGGCGTTTATCGTCAGATCTTCCGCGTGCTCCGACCAGGCGGCCGGTTCACGATCGCAGACATCTGTCTGGAGCGCCCCGTCCCCGAGGAGGCCCTTCGCGATATCGACTTGTGGACGGGTTGAATTGCGGGTGCCCTGCCGTGCGCAGGGTGGGAGACGGTGATCGGCGGCGCAGGCCTCGTTGACATCGAGCTGGCCAATCCCATCGACACGTTCGCGGGCGCCGGCGGCGAGAGCAGCGCCAGGGAGTTCGGAACTCTTGGATATTCGATCCGAGCGAAGAAACCGGTCTAGCAATCGGCGCTCAGCTGTTTTGGGCGTGAGCGAGCGCGACTCGGGCCTCCGGCTGGCGGAGCTCGTTGCCGCGTTCTCGCTGGCCCTGGACTTGGGCTTGGGCCAACCCATGGAGCATGTCCTGCGAGCGTGGCTTATTGCCGCTCGCCTCGGCGACCACGTCGGTCTCGAGCGTGACCAGCGCGGCTCGTTGTACTACATGGCCACCCTCGCCTGGGTCGGATGCGTCGCGGATACCCCCGAGGTGGCGACCTGGTTCGGTGACGATATCGCTTACCGGGGCGACAGCTACCAGATCGACATGGCTGGGCCGCCCCTGCTCGGGTTCATGCTGAGCCACGTCGGCGCCGGCAGACCGGCTTTGCACCGACTGCGACTCGCCGCCAATCTGATCGCTACGGGAGGCAAGGCGATCGAGAGGGGCATGCTGGCCCACTGCCTGACAACTGCGCGGATGGCGGAGCGAATCGGTCTCGGCACCGACGTGCGCGACCCGCTGCAGCACTTTTTCACTCGATGGGACGGCAAGGGTGTCCCTGGCGGTGTTGGCGGCGAGGACATCGCCCTCCCGATGCGGCTGTTCCAACTCGCCGACACCGTCGAGGTGTTCCACCGCGCCGAAGGCACGGACGCCGCCGTTGAGGTGGCCCGTGAGCGGCGCGGCAGCCACTTCGACCCGGCGTTAGTGGATGCGTTCTGCGCCGTTGCAGGGGATGTGCTCGGCGATCCAACGACCGAGGCTGACTGGCACACGCTCATCGCGGAGGAGCCCGCGTTGCAACATCGCCTCAGCGAGCGGGAACTCGATGCGGCTCTGGAGGCAATTGCCGACTTTCACCGACCTACGGTCACCGTCGCGAGCCGGCCACTCCCGCGGCGTGGCTGACCTCGCGGCTCGAGCGGCGGCGCATGCCGGCCGCCCGGACGCAGAGATCGTAGCCGTGCGCCGAGCCGCCCTGCTGCACGACATCGGGTTGCACGGTATCCCAGCGTCGATCCTCGACAAGCCGGGTCCCCTCTCGAAGTCGGAGTCGGAGAGGATGCGAATGCACGCTTACTACACCGAGCGAATGCTGGCCCGCCCACCGGTCCTCGCTCGGCTGGGTGCCATCGCCTCGTTGGCCCACGAACGCTGCGACGGATCCGGTTATCACCGCGGTCTCGCTGGGCCGGCTATCCCCGCCTCAGGTCGGCTTCTAGCCTCCGCCTGTGCCTATCGCGCCATGACCGAGCCGCGCTCGCATCGAGCAGCCATGACCGCAAAACAAGCCATTGCCGAGCTTCGGGGCGATGTCCGCGCCGGGCGGCTCGATGCCGACGCGGTGAATGCGGTGTTGGCCGCTGCGGGACAGAGCCATGGCAAGCGACGAACCGGGCCAGCCGGGCTTACTCCCCGAGAGCTCGAGGTGCTGATCCTCATCGCCCGCGGCGCGTCCAATCGTCACGTCGCGCACTCGTTGGGCATCACCGCAAAGACCGCCGGCACCCACATTGAGCGCATCTACATCAAGACCGGGGCGTCCACGCGATCGACCGCCACACTATTTGCCTTGCAGCACGGACTGCTGGAGACGCTCGAGCCTCTCGATTTGTAGGGCGAACTCCGGACGACGGCCAAAAAGTTCCTTCTTACGATGCTCCTCGAGACATGAGACAGGAGCACACGATGAGTGGCACAACGTCGCAGAGGTTCTTGAAGTCGCTGACGGCTCGCGACTTCGAGGGCTTGGCGGCCACCCTGGCGAGCGATGCCAACGCCAGGTTTCTCCTTCCGCACGGGCTGGAGGAATACGCGGGCCGGGACGCCATCGTTGGTCGAATCAAGAGTTGGTTCGGGTCGGCGTCAGTTTTCGACCTCACATCCTCTAGCGAGGAAATGGTCGGTCCACGACAGCGCCTTACCTGGCGGTTCAGGGTCGGGCGGAATAGCAACTCGCGCGAGCTAGTCGAGCAGCTCGCTTACTTGAACCTCGGGCCCGGAGGCATCGAGCGGATCGATCTCCTCTGTTCCGGATTCCAAATGGAGGCCGCCGTCGCTGAAGGCGCGATTCAGGTCTTCGAGGCTGGCGCAATGGGCTGCGCGGATGGCCTGGCGCAGGAATTCCGGCGCCGGCTCGCCAAGGTGCCGGTAGGCGGGTCGCTGGAGGTCGTCGTCAGCGATCCGTCCGCCAAAGAGGATCTGCCTTCGCTTGCAAGGCTGCTCGGGCAGCGGGTCACGTCAACCGAGGCGCACGACGACGGGCGCCTCACCATCACCGTGGAGAGACAGAAATGAACGAGAAGCTCATCTTTAACTGCACCTGGGGGCGTGAGGACCCGGAGCGGGCAACGCTGCCCTTCATCGCCGCCAACATCGCGGCTGCGGCCGGACAGGACTCTGTTGTTCTATGCACGATCGAAGCGGTTCGCCTGGGATGCAAAGGCGGCAACGAGGGCGTCGAGGCGACGGGGCTGCCGAAGCTCCGCGATCTCATGACTGAGTTCATCGCCAACCAGGGCAAGGTGTGGCTCTGCGGGGCCTGTGCCAAACCGCGGGGCATCACCGAAGACCAGTTGGCGGACGGTGTGACCATCGTTGGGGCCGCCAAGGTAGTGGAGGAGGTCGTCGCCGGTGCCAAGACGGTCGCCTTCGCCTGAAGCGAACCTACGCCAGCGCCATTCCGCCTGGAGGTATGCGTAGACCACTATTCGTCACCGCCGGGCCGCTTTTCAAAAGGCAGTAACAAATCAACGGTGGAGAAGCTTGGCCGCCTCATCGAGCGTCTCGAAACGGGTCGGAGGCAGATTCGGCCAGCTAAGCCTGGCCAGGAGGAAATGTGATGGCGACCGTGACAGTGCGAAATGGCATCAACGTGGATCAGCTGGTAGGTACGATCGGAGCGATCCAGAAAGAGCCGGCGATTGCGGGCATGACCTTCAAGGCGAGAACCACTTGGAAGGAGGGTACGAACTCGGTAACCGAGATTGGCCCGTTCGTGCACGCTGGGAAGCAGGACGAGTCGCGGCATGCGGGCCAGTTCAGGCTCCAGGGCGACGAGCCTCCAGTGCTGCTCGGCCGCAACCTGGGCCCGAACGCGGTTGAGCTCTGCCTTGCGGCCCTTGGCTTCTGCTATGCGGTCGGCTTCGTCGCCAACGCCGCAGCCAAGGGCTTCGAAATCGAAGATCTCTCGTACGAGATCGAAGGCGATATCGACCTTCACGCCTTCTTAGGGTTGGGCAAGGGCCGGCCCGGCTTTACAGAGATCAGGGTGAAGAGCCGAGTCAAATCCAGTAATGCCAGCCGCGAAGATCTGGAATCCCTTTGCCAGTACGTGCAGGACACCTCGCCGGTACGCGACATCCTGGCCAACCCCGTTCCGGTCAAGACTGACCTCGAGGTCGTCTAAGACTTTTGCGAGCAAAGCAGCGCGACAAACAGGGCCACGTCGTACGCGCCGGCGTCAGGGTCTACTACTAGACCTTTGGCGCCGGCATGCCGGCCCCCCGTTTGCTCATCAAGCTGCGACCCTATCCCCGTCTTGACTCGCATTCGGGCGATTGTGCCAACACAGCCCGTAATGCCGGCTGGTTCCTCGGTTGAGGTAACAAGGGATTACGGCTCCCCTGCCATGCGATTCTCTCGATCAGCTGAGATCAACTAGTGACGTATTAGCTTGCGATCAGCCGATGCATTCTCAAACGCCAAGGTGTCAAACAAGGTGTCAAACGCTATTTGCGTCGACGTGACAGCCAGCGCTTGAGACTCCAGGCACCGCATAGAGACTCTCTGAGACGCTGTGACACTACATGTTGGTGCTCGCGCAGGGAGTCGAACCCTGAACCTTGGGATTAAGAGTCCCCTGCTCTGCCAGTTGAGCTACGCGAGCGTGTCGACGGCCGCACTGGATTCTAAGGAACCCAGGCCTTAACAGGCTGGATTCCCTCCGCCGCCTGTCGTTCCTAGTTTGCGATGCATGCGCGCGCGCGTGCCGCTCGATGTCGACCTCGAAGACCGCCTGCTCTACGGTCTGACACCAGTTCGCCTTTCCTACGTCGTGCTGGCGGGGTTGGCGGGGCTTGCGATTTGGTCCTCCGAATGGATGCCCATGGTCGGGCGTGGCGCCCTTGCTGTCATCGCAGTTGCATTCGGTGGTGCGATGGCGTGGGGTCGCTGGCGCGGCCGCGCCGCGGACGCATGGGCGATCGACGCCGTCAAGTTCTTGCTTGGCTCGCATCGCATCAGCTGGATCAAACGCGAGTGATGGCTGTGGCGCAAATCGGTCCATTGCGCCTGTACAAACGCCGGCCGGAGCAGCTCTGGAAGTGCCCAGAGGACATCGCGGTTATTGCCGCGGGCGATCTTGGTTTCGCCGGAGCTTCGGAGCCTGACCAGTTGCGATGGCTGAGTGGATTTCGCCGGCTTCTTGACGGACTGGACTCGCCGCTGCAGGTCGTTATCAGCGTGGAGCCTGGGACGCAACCTGACGTTAGCGAGGCGCCTCCGGTGCCGCGCGACTTTGACGACATGCGGGCGGCGGACGTCTGGTTTGCGGATCGTATCGGCGACCTGGAGACGACCTCTCGCCGCTCAGTCGCGTTCGCGACGGATCGACTCCACGTCCGCCGATTGGAATCGGCGCTGCGCGACCTCGGCGTAAGGATGTCGGACGCAAGCGGTGGCGTCGACCTCTTCGGCATGGAACGGCCGGACCATCTTCAGCATCAGTGCGGCTGGAGCAGGACGTGGTACGTGGACAGGCTGCCGGGTACAGAGCTCGAGCCGGGCTGGCTGTTTCGACTCATCTCGCCTGGGCTTCGTGTCCGGCTTGCCTGGCATGCGGTGCCTCTGCCCACTGCATGGATCGTCGATTACTTGCAGCGCCAGCTTGTGTCCATGCGAGCCACGCGCATACAGAAGGACGGGTCGGGATCCTCCGACTCGTCGCTGGCGATCGGGCTACCGGCGGCCGAAGACCTGCAGCGCCGGCTGGCCGCCAGCCAGGAGAAGGCATTCCACGTCGCGATTTACCTGACGCTCATCACTCCGACCCGGGCGGAGCTCGACGCCGGTAGCGAGAAGCTCGAGTCGGCGGCACGCGCGGCCATCTGCCGTCTGCAGCAATGCACGTTCCGGATGGCCGACGGACACATCGCGACGTTGCCCGGTGCACCGGACCGGCTGCAAAGGAGGCGGGTGCTGGACACCAGCGCGCTCGCCACGTTTCTGCCATGGCTCGACGTCGAGATCTCTGAGCCAGGCGGTCTCGTAGTGGGACGCAGTCGTGCCACCGGTACCGCGGTGATGCTGGATCCGTTCGATCAACGCCGGTACGCCAACGCCAACATCGGGGTCTTCGGGCACTCGGGTGCCGGCAAGACTTACCTGCTTTCGACGCTGGCGATGGGCGCACTGGGTCGCGGCACGCAGGTGTTCGTCATCGACCCTGAGCACGAGTACGGCGGCCTCGCGCAGAGCCTCGGCGGCGTGGACATCCAGCTCGCTCTGGGATCAGGCCACGCGCTCAACGTGCTCGATCTCCGTCCGTCGGATCGCCGCGACGAGGGTTGGGTCGGGCCTGCGACCGCGGATGCCGTCGACCTGTGCGCCACTGTGTGTGGCGGCCTGGACGAACCAGAACGGGCGCTGGTCGAGAGCGCGGTGCGCTCCGCGTATCACGATGAGGCGCAGCCGGTCCTTGCTGATGTGGCGCGGCGCCTACCCGACACGACGCGCGTCGCTGCGGTGCTCGGCCGGTGGGTGCAGGGCAGTCTCGGCCAGATGTTCAGCGCCCCGACCAACATCGATCTAGCCGCACCAATGGTCGCCTTTGGCATGCGTGAGCTGCGCGATGAGATGGTCGCGCCCGTCCATTTCCTGCTTGCAGCAGCGCTCTGGACGAGGATCAAAAGGAGGGACCGGCCTCGAATGCTCATCGTCGACGAGCTCGGCCTGCTGTTCGAAGACCCGACCATCAAGCGGTTCGTGGTCAGCCTGGCCAGGCGCATCCGCAAATACAGCGGCTCGCTTGTCTTCGCGACGCAGAATCCCGGTGACCTGCTGAGCTCGGATGCCGGCTCAGTGGTGGCCACCAACCCGGCTGTTCTCTTCCTCGGCGCCCAGCGGCCCGGGGAGGCGGCCAAGCTCCAGCGCGCTTTTCACCTCAGCCACCAGCAGCGTGCATTGCTCGAGAGCGCCCGCCGCGGAGAGTTCTTGCTGGCCGCAGGCGCCGATCGAGTCGCGGTCGAGGTTCAAGCGCCGCCGTGGCAGGAAGACACAATGCGGCAGGCTCGTGAATCGGCGCGACCGCCTCCTGCCAACCGGTAGGCTTAGGCCCGGCATGCGGCGCGTACTCCACTACCGGATTCACGGCCTGCCCGACCACCGACTCGAGCGGCTGCACGCGCAGTTCGAGGAGCTCGCAAAGGCTCGCACGTGGCGGTGCGACCGGCCCTGGATCGCGAGCGGGTACTCGCGCGATCTGTTCGCGATGGAGTATTTCCGGCACGCGCAGTCGGATGCGAAAGGCGACCTTTCGGCGGCCGGCTTCGTGAAGATGGCAGGGGACGAGACCGACGCCCTGATCATCACGATCTTCCTGCGCGATCTCTCGGCCGAATACGGAGTCAGGGTCATGCTGCGTGACGAGGACCATCCGCTTGCCAAGCTTCGCAGCCTCGACTTCGTGCGCGGCCGGCTGCCTGGCGGGCTGAGCCTCGAGGATGTGCTCGCCAAGCGCCCCGTCATCAAGAAGGTCGAAGGCGAGCGGATCCTGTTCTACCCGCCGGCGTTCAGGCTCCACTCGCAGAGCCCACCCAGCCCGGAGTGGGCGTACGCGTTATGCGGCATTCGGGCATATGCGCCGACCTTGATGGAAGCCGAGCAGGAGGCGCTCAAGATCCTGCGTGGATTCGGCCACCTTGGCCACTGAGGCGGTCGCCACCGACGGCGAGATCACCTCGGCCGATGGCACCCACCTTTTCTATCGCGGTTGGCCACGAGCCCAGGCCACTCACACGTTCGCGGTGGTGCACGGCCTGGGCGAGCACAGCGGGCGATACGCATCGTTCGCCGAGGCGATGCGAAAGCGGGGGATGGCGACCTATGCCGTCGATCTTCGCGGCCACGGCAATAGCCGGGGACAGCGCGGACACGTCGACTCCTGGAGTCAGTGGACCGACGACGTGACGTCGTTTGTCGCGCGAGTCGAAAGCCTCACCTCAGGCGAGGTGATCCCGGTCGGTCACTCCTTCGGCGGGGTCGCGATGCTGAGCACGGTTCTCGCGGGCCAGCTGAAGATTGCGAGGCGCTTCATCGTTTCCAGCCCCGCATTGAGACTGAAAGTCATGGTGCCGCAGTGGAAGGTGAGTCTCAGCAAAGTCACCTCGCGCCTCACGCCGCGCCTGGCGCTGGCCAACGAGGTCGACGCCGGCACTGTCTCCCGCATCCCTGAGGTGGTCGAGGCCTATCGCACCGACCCGCTGGTCCATGCCAAGATCTCCAGCCGGTTGTACACGGAGTGGCATAGCGCCGCGGACGATGTGCTCGCGCACGCGGACCGCATCGCGATTCCGTTCCTCATCCTGGCCGGAGACGCCGACCGGCTCGTCGACCCGGCTGGAAGTGAGCAGCTGCACGCGAAGGCTCCGCAGCGGAGCACACTGCACATGCTGCCGGGTAGATATCACGAACCATTCAACGACCTCGGTAGCGAGGAGGTCTTCGACATCATCGCGAGCTGGATCAGCACGTGATGCGTGACCTGGCGCTCGCGCTGCCGCTGGCCGGGCGCGTCGTGCTCGACCTCGGGTCGTGGTTGTCGTGGATCATCGTCGGCCTCATCGCGGGCGCGGTCGCGGCGCGCGTGGTTGCGGGCCGTGGCTTCGGCTGCATCGCCGACATCATCGTCGGCATCGCCGGTGCGATCATCGGCGGCTACCTCTTGGGTGCGATCTTCAACGTGAGTGGGACGGTCGGGTTCTTCGGAGGCATCGTGGTCGCCTTCCTCGGCGCCGCGGTACTTCTGGCCGCGCTGAAGCTACTGTCCGGCGGCCGCCTCTGAGCCGGCGGGCTCCGAGGTTCGCTCGGCAGCCGCTTCGATGATCTCCGCCACTTCCGACGGCACGAAGATCGGAATGTCGTGCGCAGTGTCGAACCATCGCACCTCGACCTGAGGCGCGATCTGTGTGAGCCGCTTGCCACCTTTTTCCTTCCAGCTCGAGATGCGCGGCGAGTCGCCCCGTGCGATCAGCGCCTCGGTAGGCACGTCGAGGGACGCCCAGAGCTGATCGACCGGCGAGTCGTACAGGCCGCGCAACAGCGCCTGCCGCGCCTCCGAGGTGAGCGTCAGGACGAGATCGACGCCGTCCAGCATCACCCGGGCGATCACGTAAGGCTCCAGGTCGTCGTCCCACGAAGGGTCGAAGTCGCGACGAGCGTCAGCAACAGCTTCGGCAAGCGATGAGTAGCGGGGCAGAGGCGGCTGCATGATCTTCTGTGCCTCGTCCCATCCGAAAAGGTTGGCTGCGCTCTGGACCGGACCGTCGATGAAGACGAGAGCAGAGGCGAATCCACGATTGCGTGCGACCAGCTCGAGCGAGATCGTCGCTCCCCATGAGTGCCCGACCAAGACCGGGCGCTCCAGACCGAGCTTTTCGGCCGCGAACGTCGCGTCCGCCAGCAGCTCCTCCATCGCAAAGCCGCCGGGCGCTGATGGGGCGTGCGGCGGCCGCCCAGTGAGCCCGTGGCCACGCTGGTCGAGCGCGATCAGCCGTCGACCTTCCAGTCGTGCCGCGACTCGGTCCCAGTAGTGGGCGTTGGAGCTCAGCCCATGCAGAAGCAGGACGGGGGCGGAGTCTGCCTCCACCTGGTGGTTCCACTCCAGGTAAT
>WNEY01003760.1_pt1 | contig 11441 bp, 10 predicted proteins | sample 5400531 | NCBI WGS metagenome assembly WNEY01 (sample SAMN13153338, study PRJNA577476) | soil metagenome | isolation source: 200 cm saprolite under Douglas fir tree site 1 | place: USA:California | collected 2015-04-18
TCATCGGCCAGGCCAACGTCGGGCCCGGCAGCAAGTACGAGTATTTCCTGCTCCTGATCAGCTACTGGATCGCGCCCTGGCTGGCGGTCGTCCTCGTCGACTACTGGCTGAAAAAGGGTGATTACGGCGACGAGTCGGTTTTCTACAACAGCAAGTACCAGCGCTGGCAGGGGGTGGCGGCCATGGCGATCGGTCTCGTCGTGTCGGTCTACCTGTTCGCTAACGTGTACTCCGTTTACACGGGACCGATCCCGAACGGCAATCCGGGGATCGGTGACATCACCTTCATCGTCGGCTTTGTGCTCACCGGCGCTCTGTACTACGCCTTCCAGATGGCGACGGGAGGGCAGGCCGCCGCGGCTGGGAAGGCAGGCTCGCGGGCCGCATAACAAACAGCCAACTTCACCCGGGCGCCGCCGCTGATCCGCGGCGGCGCCCCGCTTACTGACCAGGATGGTTGAGGCCGCCGGACCGATCGGCAGAAGCCTGAAGCGGTTGGACGACGAGCGCCTCCTGCTCGGCAACGGTCAGTTCATCGATGACCTGCAGCCCGAAGGCCACCTCCACGTCAGTTTGCTGCGCAGCCCGATCGCCAGCGGGCGGATAGCCGGCCTCGATGCCTCCGCCGCCCGATCGGCGACGGGCGTCCTCGCGGTTTTCACCGCCCCCGACCTGGAGGGAACCTGCTCCCCGCTCACGGTCCACCTCACCACACCTGGCGCCGTCTCTCCGCCACGGCCGATCCTGGCCTCCGATCGTGTTCGCTTCACAGGCGAGATCGTGGCGGCTGTCGTTGCCGGCAGCCGATACCAGGCGGAAGACGCGCGCGAGCTGATCCGGCTGGACATCGATCCGAGTCCAGCAGTCACCACGTTCGAAGGCGCGATGGCCGCCGGGGCCCCGCTGGTCCACGATTCGGTGCCCGGGAATCTGTATTTCGTGGGCCGTCGCAGCCTTGGTGAGGTCAGGAGTGCCTTTGCCGAGGCGGACCTGGTGGTCGAGGGTGAGGTCAATCACCCACGAGTGTCGGCGGCTCCAATCGAGGGACGCGGCGTGATGGCGATGCCGGATGGAGCGGGCGGCGTAGTCGTGTGGAGCTCGACGCAGGTGCCGCATCTCGCGGCCGGCGCGATCGCCGAGACGCTGACGCTGGACGCGGGGCAGGTGCGGGTCGTGGCCGCCGACGTCGGCGGTGGGTTTGGCATCAAGGCGCAGGTCTACCCGGAGGAGATCTTGCTGGCCTGGATCGCCAGGGGCATGAGCAAAGCGGTCAAGTGGACCGAGGCCAGATCCGAGCACTTCCAGGCGGCCAGCCATGCCCGCGACCAGAGCATCCGGTTCAGCGCAGCGGTACGCCATGACGGTCGCGTGCTGGGCCTTCGGGCGACGGTGCTCTCCAACATCGGCGCTTACGGGATCAGGCCGTTCGGTCCTCTGCTCGACCCGATGACATGCGCCGGCCTGATTCCCGGACCGTATGACATTCGCAATTACGAGTACGAGTCGTACGCGATCGCGACCAACAAGTGTCCCGAGGGCCCCTATCGAGGTGTGGGCATGGTCACTGCGGTTCTCGCCCACGAGCGGCTGATGGACATGATCGCGGCGCGCCTCGCTCTTGATCCTGCCGAGGTGCGCCGCGTCAATTTCGTGACGCGGGAGCAGATGCCGTACGTCGCCGCCACCGGTCATCCGTACGAGTCCGGAGACTACGGCGCCGCGTTGGATGCGGCCCTCGCTGCATTCGGGTATGCGGGGGCGCGTGAGGAGCAGGTCCGGGCGAAAGCGGAGGGTCGCCGGCTGGGCATCGGCATCGGCTCCTACGTGGAGTTCACCGGCGCGGGCTCTTCGACGTTCGAGGGTCGCGGCATGGCGGATATCCCGGGCACCGACACCGCGCGCCTATGGCTCGGCGAGGACGGCCGCGTGCATCTGCAGACAACGTGTCCCGCGATCGGACAGGGCGTGCATACGACTTTCGCTCAGGTGGCGGCAGCGAGCCTGGGAGTGGAGCCGGAAAACGTCGTTGTCGAGCAGACCGACACAAGTCGTGTCGGCCCCGGAACGGGGGCGTTCATGAGCCGCGGCTCGGTGACCGCGGCCACGAGTGCGTATCGGGCGGGCGGGCTGCTGCGCGAAGCCATCCTGAACGCCGCCTCATGGCGGCTGGACCAACCGGTCGAGCGGTTGTCGATCGGCGCTTCGGTAATCCTCATCGACGGGCAGCGGTCGAGCATCACCCTGGCTCAGCTCGCGGCGGGCGATCTTGCCGACAACGGCGGCCACGCTCTTGACGCATCGGTGACGTACGACGCCGTGCAAGCCTCTCATCCATATGCCACTCATGTCTGTCTTGTCGAGGTGGACGCCGAGACCGGGGCTGTGCAGATCCTCGGCTACGTGGTCGCTGAGGACTGCGGCGTCCTCATCAATCCGATGATCGTCGAAGGCCAGGTGGTGGGCGGCATCGCCCAAGGCCTAGGCGCCGTTCTGATGGAAGAAATCGTTTATGACTCCGATGGTCAGCTTCTCAGCGGCACTTTCATGGACTACCTCATCCCGAGCGCAAGTGAAGTGCCGTTGGTTGCAATCACGCACCTCGTCACGCCGTCGACTGTCCATGAGCTCGGGACCAAGGGAGCGGGTGAGGGCGGCACGATCGGCGCGACCGCGGCGCTGGCGAATGCCATCGCCGACGCACTGTCCCTCTCCGACGTGACGCTGCCGCTGACGCCGGACCGGATCATCGCTTTGATCCGGTGAAGGAGCCTTACGACCCGGTCAGCTACCTCGACTGGAACGCGCGGCGCCGTCCGCACGCCACCGCCGTGTGGGACGGCCGCGAGATCGACTTCGAGGAGTTGATCGAGCATGTGCGCAGGTTCCAGCGCTTCCTCGGCGCCCGAGGCGTGAAGGCCGGCGACGTCGTCGGCGTCCGGCTGCCCAACGTGTGGCAGTACGTCGCGCTCGAGCTTGCGATCCCCGACCTCGGCGCGGTGATCCTCCCCATACCAGTTAGCCTTGGCGAGCACGAGCTGCGCTGGCTGAACGAGAGGACGCGACCCGTTCTCACCGTCACAATCGCCGACCTCGATGGCCTCTCGGACGCAGGCTCGTACTCGCCGCCCATCGTGGATCGCGATCCGGAGCGGATCGTCGAGATCGCGATGACGTCAGGCACGACCGGCATGCCGAAGCTCGCGTCGCTGTCGGCCCGCCTGAAGCAAACCACCTTCGAGGCCTTTACTTCGAGACTCGAGATCTCCGACGACGATCGCGTGCTGCCGATGACGCCCCTCACCCAGGGCATCGGCGGGATGTGCGTCTACTGTCTTCGCGTGGGCGCGGGACTGGTGATGCTCCGCGAGCCGCACTGGACTCCCGAGCACTGCCTCGACGTCGCCGGCCGGTCGCGGGCTACCGTGATGGTCGGCGTGCCGACCAACGTGATCCGGATGTTGAGCCACCCGCTGCGCACACCGCCCTCGTTACGGGCGGTCGCGGTCGCCGGCGCGCCGCTGCCCCCTGAGGTCGCCGAGCGTTGGGAGACTTCGACCGGAGTCCCGATCTCGAGCTTCTACGGCTCGATGGACGCCGGCCAGCTGGCCGTGGCGAGCCCATCCGATCCCCAAGCTCTCCGCTGGACCACGGTGGGGCGGCCGCACGATCGCGCCGAGTGGCAGATCCTCGAGGGCCCAGCGGCCGACACGGTCGGCCGCGGCATTGGGGAAATCTGCATGAGAGGCGACCTCGTGCAGGATCGGTACTGGGGCGAGGACTTCGGTCCTTTATCGGCCGACGGCTGGGCGCACATGGGCGACCTCGGCTTCGTCGACGAGGCGGGATATCTGCACGTCGTCGGCCGGGTCAAGGACATCATCATCAGGGGCGGAACCAACATCAACCCGTACGAGGTCGAGTCGATACTGCGCTCGAATCCGTCTGTGATCGATGTTTGCGTGGTCGGGCGCCCAGACCCCGAGCTCGGTGAAGTACCGGTCGCGTTCGTCGTCGGCGACCTGACCCAAGAGGAGGTCGATCGATTTCTCAACGAGCGCGGGCTGGCTCGATACAAATGGCCGGAGAGGATCCATCGTCTGGACGAGCTTCCGATGTCCGGCCCTGGCAAAGTGAACCGCAAGATGCTGAGTGAACATGCGCGCGCGTTGTAACGACATCGACGTAGCCTGGTTCGAAGTTGGACGCGGTGAGCCTCTGATCCTGATTCATGGATTGGCTGACGATCACAGGTCGTGGCGCCGTGCCCTTCCCGGTCTGTTACTCCGCCATCGCATCCTCATGTACGACCTGAGGGGTCACGGTGAAACGAGTCTCGGCCGGCCCGAGGGCACGCTGACGCAGCTGGGGACAGACCTTGTTTCGCTCATGGACGCCGCCGGAGTCGACGGCGCTCACATCGTGGGTTTCTCGCTGGGCGGCACCATAGCGATGCGCATGGCGATCGACCATCCGGCAAGAGTCCGCGGTCTGGTGCTGGTGGCGACCTCGAGCCGGGTCGGAAGGGCGGCCGCCGACTGGTATCAGCAGCGCGTGGAAATGGTCAAGCGGAACGATCCTGAACTGCGGGCGACGCTGGACCGAGACGCCGCCGATGTGTACGCGGAGTCCGCGTCCGAGCTCCCTGACGGGCTCCTCATCAGGCGCCAATCGACGGCCGACCCGCGCGGATATGGCAACGCCTGTGCTGCCATGGCCGCGCTGAACGCGGCGCCGCTGGACCCCGAGCTGAGCCGTATATCCGCGCCGACGTTGATCGTGGCGTCAGACCTCGACCGGCATTGCCCTCCGAAAGCGGCCGAGATCATCGCCGCCGGCATCAAAGGCAGCCGGCTCGAGATCATTCCCGGGGCCGGCCACCCCATCCCGGTCGAGAAGCCAGGCGAGCTGGCCGGCTCGATCAACTCTTTTCTCGCCGCCCGTGGCTGAATCCCTGCTGCGTGAGTGGGGAGCTCACGACAGCCTCACCCTAACGATCAATCGGCCCGACCGCCGCAATGCGCTCGACCCCGAGCTGCTCACGGCGCTGGCCGAAACCCTGAGCGTTCACGGAGAGCGCGCCTCGGCGGTCATCCTCCGTGGAGCGGGCACCGAAGCCTTCTCTGCCGGCTACGACCTGTCGCGCCTCACCGGTACCGTCGACGACCTCGAGGCAGACCATTACATCGGCGAGGCAGTCACGGCGCTGCGTGCATGTCCCGCGCCCGTGATCGCGAGGCTCCAGGGGCATTGCCATGGCGCCGCCGTCGAGCTCGCTTTGAGCTGCGACCTTCGGATCGCCGCCGACGATCTTCGGCTTTCCGTCCCCGCGGTGAGCCTCGGCGTGGTTTATCGATTCCAGTTCGTGGCCCGCCTGGTGCAGATTTGCGGTCTCGCCCGAGCCTCGGACCTCTTGCTCGCGATGCCTGAGCTCGATGCGGAACACGCCGCTGCCTGGGGACTGGTGACCGAAGTCTTGTCGGGGTCGGATATCGACAACCGGGTGTACGCGCTGGCTGAGAAGCTGGCCGCCTCTCCGCGGACCGCCGTGCGGGGAACCAAGGCCAGCCTTGATCTGCTCGCCCGGCGCGCCGTCTCGGGCGAAGACCTCCTGCTGGCCCAGCAGCTTCGCGCCGCGGCGGCGGCCAGCCCGGAGCGACGCGAAGCCGTCACGCGGCGGAAGCAGTCCATGTCGCGTCGCTCCGGCACGGACAAGAGATGACCCAATTCGACGTCAGCGTGGGGATCAGCCCTCGCCAGTCGTTCGACAGCTGGGCGGCGTTCGTCGCGGGCCTGGAGGCAGAAGGCGTGCGAAGGATCTGGGTGATCGATTCACAGCTCGCGATGAAGGACGTCTACGCGGGTCTGGTGATCGCCGCGCTCAACACTCAGCGTGTCGGACTCGGAACCGGGGTGACCAATGCGGTCACCCGCCATCCGACTGTGACCGCCAACGCTATCGCGGCGATCGCGGAGCTCTCGCACGGCCGCGCCATCCTCGGCCTTGGCGCCGGGGACTCCGCCCTGTATGGCATCGGACTGAAGCCCCAGAAGGTGGCCGAGGTCGAGCAGGCGATCGGCTTTTTTCGCTCCCACGTCGACCGAAGCGTGCCGATCCACCTGGCGGTGAGTCAGCCGCGGATGTGTGAGCTGGCGGGCCGCCTGGCTGACGGCGCCATCGTCATGGGTCCGGCCCAGCCGGACATGGTGAGGCGTCAGGTGGAGTGGATCGAGACCGGCCTGAAGGTCGCAGATCGCAACCGAAAAGAGTTTGAGATCGCCTTCATGGCTACGCTCGCCTCGGAGCCGGAGGACATCCGCTCGTGGGCATCCACGCAGGCGCGCCTCCTTGGTCATTATCGCGAGCTACCCGAAAGCCTCCTCCGATTTCGTGACGAAATCACGCGCAGCGCCGAGTCATACGACTACGCGGAGCACCTGTCGACCCATGCGTCACACGGGGCCGCCGTGTCCGACGATCTCGTGCGTGCGCTGGCCATTGTGGGCACGAGCGAGGAGTGCGCTGCGCGGCTGCGGGCCCTGGGGGCCACCGGTCTTGACGCTCTGATCTTTCCCCTTGCCGGCCGCCACCGCCTTGATCGCTGGCGGACGATTCGCAGCGAGGTCCTCGATCAGGTCATCGTATAGCCGCCGCTGACCGACAGCGTCTGACCGGTGATGTACGAGGCTCGGTCCGAAGCCAGCAGCAGAACCGCCGGCACCACGTCCTCTGGAGTTCCCAGGCGGCGCAGTGGATAGGCCCGCGCGGCCTTTTCGAGCACGGCCGGGCTGAACAGCTTCCCCTGGTCCGAAGCCCACATCGACTCGTGGCCGGACGTCTCGGGAGTTCCGGGCACGAGGCCCGGGCAGACCACGTTGAGAGTGATCCCGTACTTGCCGACCTCTCGAGCGATCGATTTCGACATCGCGATCACGCTGGCTTTGGTTCCGCTGTAGACGGCCTCTCGCCACTCCCCGATCCGGCCCGCGTCCGAGCCGATGGAGACGATGCGCCCGTATCCGCGTTCGATCATCGGGTCCAGCACGGCTCGCACGGAGTTGATGAAGCCCCACGTGTCGATCGCGATTTCCCTCTCCCACTCGCGGCGAGGTTTTTCGATGAAGAGCCGATCGACCGTCCAGCCCGCGCAGTTCACGAGCACGTCGACCGCCCCCAACGAACTACGCGCGAACTCGACGGCGGATGAGACCGAATCCCAATCGGTTACGTCCACGTGCCGCGCGATGATTGCCCCGGCTGGAGCCTGCGCCTCAACCTTCCTGGCCTGCTCGAGGTCGACGTCAGCGATCAAGACGCGCGCACCTTCGCCGGCGAAACCAAGACTGATCGCCCGTCCAAGGTTGGACGCACCGCCGGTGACGATGACAGTGCGGTCCTTCAACCCGAGCTCCATAAGGGCTCAGATTATGGCGCCGCGCCTCTCAGGTCGAGGAGCGGGGGGAGAGCCGAGCGCCTTAGGCGAGGGAACCCTTGGCTTCGGCTCCGGCACCGCTTCCGGCCCACGTCAGACCTGTGGCCGCGACCTTGCCGATCTCCGCCCCTTGCTTCCAGTGCCGCAAGGCTGCGACCAGGTCCTGGCGAGCTTCGAGGAGTTCCGCGTACTCCATGTGCGCGTCGCGCAGCCGGTCGGGCATACGAAGTTGCTCGAGGAGGCGAATCCCGGTCTCGAAGTGATCGTCAGCCAGGCGCGGGTTGCCTGTTTGCTCCTCGAGCCGGCCGAGAAGAATCCGGGCGGTGGCGAGCACAACCCGCTCGTCTACTCCCTCAGCAACGTCTAGCGCCTGCTCGAGGTAGTCCCTTGCCTGCGAGAGCTCGTCCCGGCGCAGATGCACCTCACCCAGGTTGGCCAGGATGTAACCACGACCCCGTCGATCCATTTTCAGCTCGTCTGACCCCGCAAGGGCTTTGAGCAGGTGCTGCTCGGCCGAATCGAGCTGGCCCTGCTGGAGCAAGAGGTCCCCGAGATCGTTTTCGACTCGACACGCAGCGCTCAAGTCCGACTCGATGGAGTAGAGAGTGATGGCCTTGTCGAAGTGCTGCCGGGCTGTCGTCGGTTGCTGCTGCCGCTGGTAGGCGACTCCCAAGCCGTGATGCATCTTGGCCAGCTGCAGAAGGTCCTTGACCCCGGCGGCCGCGGACGCGGCTGCGTCGTAGTAGCGAATCGCAGGCACATACGCATGCGCGACCACGTACATGCCGGCGATGTGACCGAGGATCCTGGCTTCGATCTGGGGCGCTTTCGGGTTCAGCTGTCGACAACGCTCGAGCGCCTGGTTGGCGAGCGGAAGGGCGTCCGGATCATCCAGAAGTCCGAGCGCGCTAGACTCCCAGTCCAGAGCCTCAACCGTCATCCATTCGTCGCCGAGTCGCTCAAAGTCCACCCGGGCAAGCCTGAGGTGCGGCAGTGCTTCAGCCGGTCGCACCAGCCGGCAGTAGGCCTGGCCGAGGCTGAAATGAATGAGGGCTCCGTCCTCGACGCTCCAGTCCTTCTCGAGCAAAGAGACGCCCAAATTGACCACGCCCTGCAGGTCTCGAACCGCCGTAAGTCGCTCCAGCTCGCGAAGCTGCGTCTGGCGTTCGGTCAGCGCCGGCGGACTGTCCGGAGTCAGGAAAAACTCGATCGGTTTCCGTGTCTGGCGGGCGATCTGTTGCAGGGTCTCCAGGGAAGGCCGCGTCCGTCCCTTCTCGATCAGGTGGATGGCTGTCCTGGAGAGTTTGTCGCCGGCCACCTGGGCCAGTGTCAGCTTGGCCTCTCGACGCGCTTCCTCGATCGACCCTTCACGGACTGCCACGCCTTTGCGGCGGCCGCGATACCTGGTGCCGAGCATGACGGTGAGTTTACCGCCACGCCCGGCCGGCGGCTAGTGAATTAACGAAATGACTTTACGGAGTCGGTCCGATGCTGTCTGCGAGGACCGGAGCGACCGTGACTACCAACGCCGCCACCATCAGAAGGACAGAAAAGAATAGCTTGCGCATGAGCGCACCTCCAGGTTTGATGGGCCGAGTGTCGTCTGAGTTGACTGGACTGTCAACTCAAGTTCTTAGGGCGACAGCGCCCGGCCGCCGCGTGTAAGGCAACTGCCCTCGGACGCCCCGGCCTGAAGAGGCGATTAAGCTGCATCAAGATGACGGCGCTATGAAGAAAGAGGTGGCAGCGTTCCAGTCGGCGGACCTCGAGGATGCCATCGCGGAGGCGAAGGCGGCCGGAGGTTACGCCGCCAACGTGCTGCGGAGCGACCTTCTCAGCGCCGGGGTTTACGTCCTCCCGGCCGGCGCCACGGACGGCCAGAAGCCCCACCAGGAGAACGAGGTGTATTTCGCTGTTCGGGGTCGGGCCAAATTTCGCGTCGGATCGGCCGACCACCCGGTTCGGCCCGGCACCCTCCTGTTCGTGCCCGCTCTACAGACCCATCACTTTCACGAGATCGAGGAAGAGCTCGTGCTCGTGGTCTTGTGGGCGCCTCCCGAGGGCTCCGACTGACCCATCGCCCTGCCCGGCACCAGCACGAGGGGCACCGAGATCAACACCACGGCGGGGATTGCCCAGATGGCGGCGGCGTAGCCATATCGCGACGCTGCGAGGCCGAGCAGCGTTCCGCCGAGTGACGCGCCGAGGTCGATCCCGCTGTTCCAGAGCGCGCTGATGTTGTTTCGGTGCGCGCTCGATCCCCGCGCCACCATCGCCAGGTAGACGGCGGTCTGGACCGCGCCGTAGCCGGCGCCGAACGCTGCTGCCGCGAAAACGACCACCAGCCCATTGCCGTGCGAGGCCAGCGCGATGAGGCCCATGAACGTGACGCCGATGCTGCCCACGAGCACCAGCCGGCCGGGGCCTCGATCGCCGAGGACGCCCGCGACCCAACGGCTGACTGCGCGCGCGGCACCGGCGACGAACAGGAAGGCTGCCGCGGAGCCGATGCCTCCGGCTGGCAGGGCGATGGGCGCGAAAGTGATGACGGCGCCGAAGCTGCAGCTCACCAAAACGAAGCCGGCGTACAGGGATAGGAGGCCGGGCCTGCGGAACGCGGCCAAGAGATTGGCGGATGCCGCCTGTGGCGCCGCCGGTGGGCGCGGCAGCTTGAAAGTGAGCAGCGCTCCTGCCAGCCCGACGACGAACGCGATCAACCCATCCGCGTCGGCGTGGCCGGCCTCGAGGAGGGCGACGCCGACCGACGGCAGCACGATGCCCGGGGCGCTCAGGGCGACTCCGAAGAAGCCGATGGAACGCCCGCGCCGGTCTGGCGCCGCGAACTCCGCGACCAACGCGACGGCGACGACGATTGCGATGCCCATGCCGAGTCCGCGCGCGGCGGCCGCGGCCAGCATGAGCCAGGCGTCCAGATTTGGAAGCACGTACGCCAGGCTAGGCACCGCGATCATCAGCTGGCCTCCGACCAGCAGGCGCGAAGACGACCAACGCGACATCAGCCACGGGGTGAGCACCTCACCGGCGACTGCGCCCACGAAAAGGGCGGCCGTGCCCGCGCCCGCGGCGCCGTGCGGGCCACCGCGTTCCAGGAGCACCGGCACGACCGGCAGCATGATGTTGAAGCTGATCGCGACCGCCGTCGCGATGCCGGCGAGCACCAGCTGGGGCGCAGCGCCGGTCGAGGTCGTGGCGGGAAGAGAGCGGGCTATGGCTGTGTGCGCGTGCGGGCCGGCTGCTGGAAAGGAAACGGCATGGGCTGCCGGTGCGACCGGAAGGGGAGGGGCATGGGCTGCCAGTGCGACATGACGAACTCGGTCGGGTTCACGAACCGGTAAGGGAACGCTGGAAACCCATCGCAGCGCGTGGGCGGCAGGGCGCCGCGCCAAGCGTCTGCCTCGTAATCACCCATGAAAACCGCGAAGTGGAAATGGGTTCGGGAGCCCATGTCTGCGATGTCGGCGAAGACTTCTCCTCTCGTGACCACGGTGCCCACTGTGTAGCCGGCACGAGGCCACACGTGCCAGTACTGAGTGATCACGATTCCATTCGGAGTTTCGTGACGGATGAGGATCCCGCCGCGGAACGTCGGGTCGACGATGTAGCCGATGATCACGCCGTTGGCGGCAGCCATCACCGGCTGGATTCCCGTCGTGATGTCCACCCCGGTGTGCAGCCAGATCGCTCCAGTCGCGCTGCATCGCCGCAACACGGTCCCGTCGCAGTAGCGCCACTCGCTGCCGAATCCGAGGCAGTGTGGTGCCCACGACGGCAGCGGGAACTGAAAGTAGTCGACGGGCTGGGCCGCGGTTCGAACCGCGTCCGCGGGCATCCTGACGGCGCCCATCGCGATGGCGCCGACCACCGCCATCGACGTGATCGTGCGCCACACGCGGTGAGATTACTTCACGGTCGGTCGTCTCCGGCGGCGAGCGGGATCAGCCGGAGCAATCCTACGTGGATGTGAAATCGGAGGTTGCGGGGGATCAAATT
>WNEY01003761.1_pt1 | contig 11439 bp, 9 predicted proteins | sample 5400531 | NCBI WGS metagenome assembly WNEY01 (sample SAMN13153338, study PRJNA577476) | soil metagenome | isolation source: 200 cm saprolite under Douglas fir tree site 1 | place: USA:California | collected 2015-04-18
CTTGTCCGGCCGGTACCTGAGCACCCGGGCGAACCGGAGCGCGACGCCGCCCGGATACCTGGAACTTGCCTGGACCCCGTCAAAGGCGATCTCGGCGACGAGTTCCGGGCGGACCCGCACCACCCCGTACTGGCCGCTGCCCGCTTCGCCGGGCGGACGCGGCGGGTCGGCCAGCTCAAGCAGTCTCGTGGTCTGCCAGGCCAGCATCTCGTCGGTCAGGCCCTTGAAGGTCTTGCCCAGCATTACCAGGCCGCCTGTGGCCGGGTCGCGCGCGCCGAGATGCAGGTTGGACAGCCAGCCGCGGCGTCGCCCGTGGCCCCATTCGGCCGCGAGCACCACCAGGTCGAGAGTGTGCCTGGGCTTCACCTTTATCCAGTCGCTGCCGCGGCGGCCGGCCGCGTAACGGCCGTCTGGCGACTTGACCACGACGCCCTCGTGGCCGCGTGCCACGGCATCGCTGAAGAACGTCTTGGCGGCCGCCGGATCCGCGGTGACAGTGCGCGGGATAACCAGCCTGGCCGGCGCGATCCGGGCGAGCAGGGCACTGCGCTCGCTGCCGGGCTCGTCGATCAGGTCCGTGCCATCGAGGTGCAGCAGATCGAAGAAGAACGGGGTCAGCGGCACGTCCTCGCGCTGGCGCCCGCCGCCGTCCTGGCTCGCCACCCGGCCCGAGGTGACCTGGAAGGGCCGCGGCCGGCCGTCCGGGAAGAGCGCCACCGCCTCTCCGTCGAGTACAACTGCCCGCACGTCGAGGCCGAGCACCGCGCTGGTGATTTCCGGCACCCGAGCGGTGATGTCGTCGAGTGTCCTGGTGAAGACGGCGACCTGGTCGCCATCGCGGTGTACCTGGATCCGGATTCCGTCAATCTTCCATTCCAGGGCCGCAGGCGATATCCGGCTCAGGGCAGCGCCGATGCTTGCCGCGGAGGCCGCGAGCATCGGCCGCACCGGCCGGCCAACCCGCAGCCTGAAGGACAGCAGCGCGTCCGCCGCGCGGCCCGGATCGGGTCCGCCTGAGCCGGCCAGCGCGGCCTGTGCCACCTCGGGCAGCGATCCGCCCAGCTGATGTGCGCGGCGAACCAGGTCGGCAGGGACTCCGGCCGCCCGGGCGATGGCCTCCGTCATGACGCCTTCCAAGGCGCCCTGGCGGAGATCCCCGGCAAGCAGCCGGATCAGGAATGCGCGCTCGCTGTCGGTCGCCCGGTTCAGCAGCGCGGCCAGCAGCCTGCGGCGCTCGGCCTGCGCGCCCTGGCCGGTGACCGCCCCGATGGCCGCGAAGGCCGCATCGGTATCGGTCAGCGTCAGGGCAGGCCCGGCGGCCGGGCCAGTCCGATCGGCCGGGTCGGCTGGCCCTGATCCGGCTGGCCCTGATCCGGATGGTGCTGATCCGGCTGGCCCTGATCCGGGCGGTAGTGGGCTGGCGGGTGCGGCGGCCGGCTGGAATGGGCCGCCCAGCGCCGCGTAGCCGACCCCGATCTGACGCTGGCGCAGTTCTCCGGAGAGGAACGCCACCGCGACGGGTACCTCGCCAGGCGGCACAGCGGCGAGCAGCGCCGAGATCTCCGCGATCTTGGCGCGCCTCGCCTGCACGCTGGCCACGGCCGCTGAGGTGCGCACTAGCTCATGCAGGAGCACATGGGCATTGTGCCGGATGCGCCCGGGGAATGGGCTGGCGGCGGGGGCTAAGTAACTGATGGGAACCAGTTACTCATGATCGCTTGACGGTATATCTACTAAACGGTAGCTTCCCACGCGTTGCCTTGCTGTGCACCTGCCCGGCACGAGGCGGTGCCAGGCAGCGGGAATGCTTCGGGTGCGGGGAGCGCGCCAGAGGGCCGGAACGGGCCGGGGAGCACCGGCCGGCCCGGCCGCGGCACGTTGCTGGCGATCCCGGTCGTGCCCGTCGCGCTTGCGGCGCTGCTCGGGCTCGTGCACAGCGCGCCCGCAGCCGGACAGGAGGCGGTACCCGCAGCCCAGCCCGCTCCGACATCGGCGCTCAGCGTCCTCCCGACGCCGTTCCCGAGCCCGACGTCGACTGAACCGGCACCCTCGCCGAGCCCGGCACCATCGGCGAGCCCTAGCCCGGGGTCCAACCCGCCGCCGGTCGTCCTGCCGGTGATGAGATTCACGAACCTGGTCACGAAGCAGCCATTCACGTCGGCGAATTCGGCGCAGCCGACCGACCTGGTGATTGCCGATAGCTGAGCTGCCGCGGCTAGCCGGCGAATGCCGCAGCGCCCAGCCCGGGCATGACGAGTGTCACGAGCGGGCCCGGCCACCCTGGCCGGGCCCACCCCGTCGTCAGCCTGCCGTCAGCCGGTGCTGACCTGCCCGTTGACATCGACCTTGGCGGCGGCGCCGTCCGCCGCAGCGGCGGCCTGGTCACCGGTGCCGTGCGCCTGGTCGGCGCCTGCCGGGCCGGCGCCGACGGCGCCCGGCAGCGAAGCCTGCCTGCGCAGCAGCGCGACCACGACGGAGACGCTTGCTGCCGCCATCAGCAGCACGAGCCCGCGAGCCAGCCGCGAGCGCCGGCGCACCTCCGGCGCCGGATCCAGTCGCTGGGCGGCCCTGGTCAGCATGTCCGACACCTGCGGCGCGACCTTTTCCTGCACGGCCTTGCCGGTCCGCTCGACCCGGGGCGCGGCCCACCTGCGGGCGCGATGCACGTGCGGCTTGGTCCGCGCGGCGACGTCGCCCGCGCCTTGCCTGGCCGCATCGCCAGCCCTCCTCGCGAGCGGCACGGCCTGGGACGCTTTCTCCCGCGCCCGGCTGCGCGCACTGGCTCTGGTGCCGGCGGCGAAGCCGTTCTTCCTGCTGAATAGCGACATATCAACCTCCCCGAGAGTTATTTCCGCCTGACTCACTTCCCTGGAAGAGCGCAGTCAACCCTTCTGCCCGGACTAGCCTCGGCGTCCCTGGCGCGGGTGAACCCGCCGGGCGCCGCCATGTCGCGTGGTGGACGCCGCACTCCTCCAGTCGTGCGAGGATTCTTTTCATGACGAACGCGATCGCTGCAACGCTGCGGACGAACCATGGAACGGTCACCGTCCGGCTCTTTCCCGATCAGGCGCCGAAGACCGTGCGAAATTTCGTCGGCCTCGCCGAGGGATCCCGTGCCTGGACCAACCCGCGCACCAGGCAGCCCGGCGGCAAGCTCTATGACGGGACGATCTTTCACCGGGTGATTCCCGATTTCATGATTCAGGGCGGAGACCCGCTCGGTACCGGAACCGGCGGCCCCGGTTACCAGTTCGCTGACGAGTTTCACCCGGATCTCTCCTTCGACCGGCCGTACTTGCTTGCCATGGCCAACGCGGGTCCAGGCACGAACGGCTCGCAGTTTTTCATCACCACCGTCCCGACTCCGTGGCTGAACCGGAAGCACACTATCTTCGGCGAGGTCATCGGCGGCAGCGAGGTCGTCGATCAGATCAGCAAGACGGTGACGGGAAGCGACAACCGGCCGGTCCAGGATGTCGTCCTCGAGTCGGTCACGATCGATCGCGGCGACGATACGGGATCCGCGGGATAGCGCCATGGCCGTCCCCCCGGGCCAAGGCACCCAGCACGACACCGCGGCGCCGACCTGCTTCCGGCACCCGGGCCGGGAGACCTACGTGTCCTGCGTACGATGCGGCAGGCCGGCCTGCCCGGACTGCCTTCGCGATGCGGCGGTTGGCAAGCAGTGCGTCGAATGCGTCCGGAAGGGCAACAGGAGCATCCGGCAGCCCCGGACTGTGTTCGGCGGCCGGGTTGCCGCCAACTCAGCCGTCACCTGGACCCTCGTCGGTATCAACCTCATCTGCTACCTGGCCGAGTGGATCTACCCGAACGTCGTCAATGACGGCGTGCTTGTCGGCCGGTTCGGGCCAACTACCGGCGTCGCCGACGGTCAGTGGTACCGGCTCATCTCGAATGCGTTCCTGCACGAACCCGGGCTGTCCGGGTTCGGCCCGGCGCACATCATCTTCAACATGTGGGCGCTGATCGTGGTGGGCCCGCCGCTGGAACACTTCCTCGGCCGGGTGCGCTTCCTCGCGGTCTACCTGATCAGTGCGCTCGCTGGATCGGTGCTCTACTACGTCGTGGCCGCCCCCGGCGCCGCGGCCCTGGGCGCGTCAGGAGCGATCTTCGGACTGTTCGGGGCGTGGTTCGTCGTGGCCAGGAAGCTGCGGCTGGACAGCTCGCAGATCGTCATGCTGATCGTGCTCAACCTGGTGATCAGCTTCGCTGTGCACGGCATCGCCTGGCAGGCTCATATTGGCGGCCTCATCGCCGGGGCGGGCCTTACCGCGGTCTACGCCTACGCCCCGCGCAGGACGCCGCAGGCGCGCGCGCTGGTGCAGGCCGGGGCAACCGTGGCGATCATCGTCGTGCTTGCGGTCGCCGTGCTGACCAGGAATCACCAGCTTGCGGGCACCGCGTTCGGCTGATCTGCGCCATCACGCCATCACGCCGGGGCGCCGGGTATGCCGCTCAGCGCCATTTCGTGGCGAGCGCGACGCCCGAGATGATGAAGCCGAACCCGATCACCAGGTTCCAGCTCCCGATCGCGCTCTGCGCGGGATTGTTGCCGCTTGTGACATAGAACAGCGAGATCCAGGCGAGCCCAAGCAGCAGGCTGCCGAGCATCGCCGGTACCAGCCAGCGTGGACTGACCTGGGCCTTCGCTGACCTTGGCGGCGGCGTGTAGACCGCCTTACTTCTGACTCGGGACTTGGGCACGGTAGTCTCCTGGTCGGTCTCGCCACCCGGGCGCGCGCTACCGCGACAGCGGGATGCAGCCGCGCGAGCCTCTGGCCGTAAGCGTAGTTGCTCCCGCGAGTGGTAGCCGCAAGCACGGCAAGCCAACGGCGGTTTTGCGCACGGTACGTACTTAACGACAAAGCGTAACGCCAGCCGCCGGACGACCGACAGCAAGGTGAGGGCTTGCGCCGTCGCCCCCGAGCGGTGCAAGCCCTCCTTGCCGTTCCGGCCGCCGGACTGGCGCCTGCCGGCCGACGCCTGCGGGCCGGCCTAATGGGTCTTAGTAGCTGACGGCGTCACCGTCGGCGTCGGCGTAGTCAGCGTCGGGGACGGGGTCGGCGTGCTGGTCTGCTGCTGCGCCACCGAGAGCGTGATCTGCGTCTGAGGCGCTACGACATTGCCGGCCGAAGGACTCTCGCCGACAACGGTACCTGGCGTGGTCCCCTGGTCTGCCGGGACGAGGCTGATCTTGTAGCTGAGATTGGCGGCAGTCAGCTTCTGCACCGCCACCTGGGCCGAGTCACCCACCACGTCCGGCACCTTGACGCCGCCGCCGGAGACCACGATCGAGACGGTGGTTCCGACTCGCGCGGACGAGCCGCCCGCCGGACTCTGGCTGATCACCGTGCCCTGCGGCTTGGACGATGTCGGATCGGTTTTCGGCGTCCCGATCTTGAAGCCCGCGTTCTGCAGGTCGTTCTCGGCGGTCAGCTCCTGTTCCCCGACGACGTCCGGCACGGGCTTCTTGGCCGCGCCGGAGGAGACGAAGAGCTTGACCTTGCTGTTGGCAGCCACCAGGGTGCCGAACGACGGACTGGTGCTGATCACCTTGCCGCGGGGCGTCGTGTTGTCCGCCCGCAACACGACCACCGGCTGCAGCTTCGCCTTGGTGATCTTTTTCTCGGCTGCCTTCCGGCCAAGGCCGACGACACTCGGCACCGAGATCTTCCCGCCGCCGCCGGCCGCGTACTGCAGCGCATAGCCGCCAAGTCCGAGGACGAGCAGCGCGGCCAGGCCTGCCGCGATCCAGAGCCACACCCGACGGCGCTTGCCCGGCGGCGGCTGGTCTTCTGGCCCGTAGCGGTAGGCAGGGATGGCGCTGGTCGGGCCCGCCTGCATGGTGCTCTGGCCCATCCGCCGGGTGCCCTGGTACAGCTCGGTGCGGGTCGGTGCGGCCACCGGCATGCCGGACAGCGCACGATGGATGTCCTGGCGCATCTCCCCGGCCGACTGATACCGGTCGGCCGGATCCTTGGCCATTGCCTTGAGCACGATCGCATCTGCCCAGCCCGGGATCTCCGGGTCGACCCGGGATGGCGGGATGGGGTTCTCCCTGACGTGCTGGTACGCGATCGCGACCGGCGAGTCGCCGGTGAAAGGCGGCCTGCCGGTGAGCAGTTCGTAGACCAGGCACCCGGTGGAGTACAGGTCGCTGCGGGCATCCACCCGCTCGCCCCTGGCCTGTTCCGGCGACAGGTACTGCGCGGTGCCGATCACCTGCGCGGTCTGCGTCATCGTGGCCTGCGAGTCGCTAACCGCCCGGGCGATGCCGAAGTCCATCACCTTGACGTCGCCAGCCCGGGTCAGCATCACGTTGCCGGGCTTGATGTCCCTGTGCACGATGCCGTTGCGGTGACTGTAGTCAAGCGCGTGCAGGACGCCGTCGGTAATCTCCATGGCCCGTTCCGGCAGTAGCCGGCGGTCTTCCCTGAGCAGGTCGCGCAGGGTACGGCCGTCGACGTACTCCATCACGATGTAGGGGACCGCGGTCGGGCCGACCATGTCCTCGCCGGTGTCATAGACAGCGACGATCGACGGGTGGTTCAGCGACGCGGCGGACTGCGCCTCGCGGCGGAACCTGGCCTGGAAGGTCTGGTCCCTGGCCAGGTCATCGCGGAGCGTCTTTACCGCGACGATGCGATCCAGACGGATGTCTCTTGCCCGGAAGACCTCGGCCATGCCGCCGCGCCCGACGATCCCGTCGAGCTCGTAGCGGCCGCCGAGCAGCCGGGGCTGGGTCATGTCTCGCACTTGAAGTTACCGTCCTGCGTCGTTGTTCGCTGCCGGGCACGCCGTACTGCCGGCCGCCCGGTCCTGGATCTGCCCGCCCCGGTGGATGCGGCGGGCTGGTTCCCGTTCACCGGACCCCCAGGTAAGCCTTGATGACCTGCTGGGCTATCGGGGCAGCCGCGGCAGCGCCGAAGCCACCGCCTTTGACTATGACGCCGACGGCTATCCGCCGGTTGCTGACGCCCACCGGCGTAAAGCAGGTGAACACCGAGTCATCCAGCGTCGAGCTGTTCTGCGCCGTGCCGGTCTTGCCCGCTATCTGGAGGTTGGGCATGAAGATGTTGTGCGCGGTACCGGCCGGGTTCGCTACCACCTGGATCATCATCGTCTGCAGCTCCGCTGCCACCTGCGGGCTGACCGGATGGGACAGGACCGACTGCCTGGCACGCTGGATGGTGGTGAGGTCCGGCGCCTGCACCGACTGCACCAGGTACGGGGTCATCAGCGCGCCGTTATTGGCGATGGCCGCCGCGAGCATGGCCTCCTGCATCGGCGTCACCTGGTCGTCGAGCTGGCCAATCGCGGAAAGTGCCCGGAGGGAGGGATCCGGCTCCCGCGGGTACGTGCTTGCCGAGACGGGCAGCGGGATCGCCAGCTTCGGGTTGTTAAAGCCGAACAAGTTGGCCTGATGCTGCAGCGCCGAAGCGCCTACCTTGATGCCGAGATTGCCGAACGCGCTGTTGCAGGAGATGTAGAAGGCCTGGATCAGCGGCGGATTGCCGTTTCCGCACAACTCGTTGGCGTCGTTATGCAGCAAGTTGCCGTTCGGCAGCTTCAGCGCCGGGGGAGCGAAAACCGCCGACTGCGGGCTGCGGCGCGCCTTTCCGGACAGCCACGCCGAACTGGTCACTACCTTGAACGAGGAGCCAGGCGGGAATGTCTCGTTGATGGCCCGGTTGAGCAGCGGCTGTCGGGGATCGTGCCGGTACTGCTTGTCGATCTTGTCCAGCCGGGTGCCGCTGAGCGTGGCGTACCGGTTGGGGTTGTAGGTCGGGTAGGAGGCCATGGCCAGGATCGCGCCGGTGTCCGGGTCGATCGCGACGAGCCCGCTCGGCCTGCCCAGGGATTTCAGTCCGGCATAGGCGGCCTGCTGGGCTTTGGCATCGATAGTGAGGTAAACGGTGGCGCCGAGCCGGGGTTTCCCCGTAACCAGGTCGATCAGGTTGTGCACGGCCAGCCGCGGGTCGGTGCCGGCCAGTTCCTTGTTCTCCGCGCCCTCGATACCGGTCGCGCCAAAAATCGAGTCATAGCCGGTGACCGGCGCGTACAGCGGCCCGGCCGGGTAATACCGCTGGTAGGTGTTTCCGCCCTTGGTCAGCCGGGAGAAGGCGATCGTGGTCCCGCTTGCCGTCGTGGTCTCGCCTGCCGCCACGATCGAGCCGCGCTTGTAATGGAACTGCTGGTCGAAGGCGCGGACGTTGCCCGGCCGGGTGGCGAGGCTGGTTGACTCGAACGCCTGCACGTAGTTCACGTTGATCAGCAGCAGCGCGAACATCCCGAGGCAGGCCAGGGAGAGCCGGAGCAGGGCGCGGTTCACCGGGCGCCGCCCTGCTCGTGACCTCGGCTGGCCGCCGCCATCAGCCGGCCCGCACGATCTGGGTCATGCCCTCGTCCTGGATCGGCTGCGGCGCTGGCCGCCGCGCGGTGTCGCTGATCCGCATCAGCAGCCCGATCATCGCCCAGTTCGCTACCAGCGATGAGCCGCCCTGCGACATGAACGGCGTGGTGACGCCGGTCAGCGGGATCAGGCCCGTCACCCCGCCGACGATCACGAAGACCTGCAGGGCCAGCACGAACGCAAGGCCCCCGGCCAGCAGCTTGGCAAAGGGATCCCGGACCAGGATCGCGGCCCGCAGGCCGCGCTGCACGATCAGGCCGAAGATCAGCAGGATCGCCATCAGCCCGGTCAGGCCGAGTTCCTCGCCGAACGCGGTGATGATGAAGTCACTTTGCGCCAACGGCGTGAAGAATGGCTGGCCGTGGCCGAGGCCGCTGCCCAGGATGCCGCCGAAGCCCATCCCTTCCAGTCCCTGGACGAGCTGGAACGACGCATGCGTCGGGTTGTTGCCGGCGAACGGGTGCAGCCAGATCGTGAATCGCTCGGCGACGTGCGGGGACAGCTTGCTGGCCGCGTACGTGCCGGCGGCGAACAGGCCGATACCGATCAGCAGCCAGGAGGTGCGCTGCGTGGCGACGTAGATCATGGCCACGAAGAGGCCGAAGAACAGCGCAGACGTGCCGATGTCAGTCTCGAAGATCAGGATGAGCAGGCTGGCGCCCCAGGCGATCAGCACCGGGCCGAGGTCGCGCGCGCGCGGCAGGTCGATCCCGAGCAGGCGGCGGCCGGCCAGCGCGAGCACGTCCCGCTTGGCCACGAGGTAGCCGGCGAAGAAGACGGCCAGCGCCAGCTTGGCGAATTCGCCCGGCTGGATCGAGAATCCGCCGATCTTGATCCACACCTTGGCGCCGTTCACCTGGCTGAGGCTCGCGGGCAGCAGCGCCGGGATGGCCAGCAGCAGGAGGCCGAGCGCCCCCAGGGTGTACGTGTACCGCTGCAGGATCCGCGGCTCCCTGATGATTACCAGGACCGCGATGAACGCGGCGATGCCGATCGCGCTCCACATCACCTGGTAGGCGGTCGTCGATGCGCTGATGGTGCTGATCTTGATGCCGGGGTTGCCGCCGCGGCCGGATTCCTGCAGGCGGTAGATCATCACGATGCCCAGGCCGTTCAGCAACGCGGCGAGCGGCAGCATCAGCGGGTCAGCCCACGGGGCGAGCCGCCGCACGGCGATGTGGGCGGCGAACACGAGCACGCTGAACGCGGCGCCGTACTCGATAAGCCCGGCGGGCAGCTTGCCGTTCAGGCCGAGGCCGGCGCTGGCGTAGGCAGCCAGCACGACGCCCATCGCGAAGATGAGCATGAGCAGCTCGGTGCTGCGCCTGCCGCGGGGCATCGGAGCCGGCGGGTCGGGCGCGGCCTGTGCCCCGGTGCCGGAGTGGGCTGTGACGGCGGTCACCCGGCCGCCCCCTGCTGCGCCGGGCAGTAGCCTGGCACGGCCGGCTTCGGGCGATAGGGCGGGACGATCGTGCGCACCACCGTCTTGCCGTTCACTTTCTTCCTCACCTTCCGCGGCGTCGGCTTGCCCGCCGTCCATCGCTGCACCGCCGCGAAGGCCTGCTGGCACAGGTAACCATGCCGGATGTTGAGCACGATGCGGCGGGCATCGGCCAGCCCGGTGGCCGTGATCGTGGCCTGGATCTGCCGGACATCGCTGGCTGGCACGCCCGACATCGGGATATCGGTCCTGGTGTAGACGCTGGACAGGCTCATGCCGAAGACCTGCTCGTGGACGCCGCGGAAGATGGCAACCTGGCCGGCGGACGCGCCGACGTAATACTGGCTCTGGGCGTAGCGCCAGGCCGCGTACCCGCCGCCCGCGATGAGCAGCAGCAGGACGACGAGGATGGACGTGACGACGGGCCAGCGCGGCCGCGCCCACCTGCCGTCGTCTTCGTCCTCTTCGTCCGCATCAACTTCGTCCGCAGCCGCCGCCGCGGTTCCGGGCTGCTCGGCGAGCTCCGCCGTCGTGGTTCCTGGCCGCGGCGAGATCTGGGTGAGCTGGTGCGCGCGTCCGGCCGGAGTGTCGGTGCGCATCGGCGGGCGGCCGTCGCTGTTCGATGCCGCGCCGGCGATGACCGATACCTGGCTGAGCGCGGCTGGCTCGGTGGCGCCGTCCACGACATCCGCGACGATGCAGGTGATGTTGTCCGGGCCGCCGCTGCGGATCGCGAGCTCGATGAGCTGGAGCACCGCGTCGTCCGGGTTGGTGATGGTGACAAGGGTCTTGTGCAGGGTCTGCTCGGTGACGACGTCGGACAGCCCGTCGGAGCAGAGCATGTACCGGTCACCCACCCTGACCTCGCGGACCGACAGGTCAGGCTCTGCCTCGGTCCGGCCGTCGAGTGCCCGGAGCAGCAGCGAGCGCTGCGGATGAGTGGCGGCCGCCTCTGGGGTCAGCCTGCCGTCGTCTACCAGCGACTGGACGAGCGTGTGGTCGCGGGTGATCTGGTAGAAGTCGCCGTCGCGCAGCAGGTAGGCGCGTGAGTCGCCGATGTGGCAGAGTGCTACGTGCGAGTCCCGCCAGAGCATGGCGGTGAGCGTGGTGCCCATGCCCTCGACAGCAGGATCGGCCACGCTCATCTCGTGCAGCGTGGTGTTGGCCGCGGCTACCGCGGCGGCGAGCGGAGCCAGCAGGTCGCCGGCGGGTACCGCACGGTCAAGCCCGGCGAGCGCGGAGATGGCCACGGCACTGGCCACTTCGCCGGCGGCATGCCCGCCCATGCCATCGGCAATGGCGAGCAGCCGCGGGCCTGCGTACGCCGAGTCCTCGTTTCCTTCCCGGAGGAGCCCGACGTCTGAGCGGACCGCGTAGCGGAGTGCAAGTGTCATCTGCGCAGTTCCAGAACGGTTTTGCCGATGCGGATCGGCACGCCGACCGGCACCGGGGTCGGCTGGGTCACCTTCTGACGGTCAAGATAGGTGCCGTTGGTGGAGCCAAGATCCTCGACAATCCACTGACCATCCTGCGGGAATTGCCGGGCATGTCGGCTCGAAGCGTA
>WNEY01003765.1_pt1 | contig 11436 bp, 10 predicted proteins | sample 5400531 | NCBI WGS metagenome assembly WNEY01 (sample SAMN13153338, study PRJNA577476) | soil metagenome | isolation source: 200 cm saprolite under Douglas fir tree site 1 | place: USA:California | collected 2015-04-18
TGTCCGCCGCCAGGAGCATCGCGGTGCGCGAACCGCCCAGGCCGTGCTGGAAGACCGTCAGCGGCACGCAGTTGCCGAGCGCCGCCAGCGGCCCCGGGCAGGTCACCAGATTGGGGTTGTTGGCTTTGGGCACCGCGATGATGACGTCGATCGCTTCCGGCACGCCTTTGGTCGGGTCGCGCAGGAAGGCGCCCGTGTCCGGATCGAGCATGTTGAAGGTGTAGATCTGCGTCTCGATGATGGCGCCGATGTTCGATCTCGGCACGGCGGGATCCACACCGTACTTGTCAAACACGGCGGCGATGGCCGCGCCGGTCGTCGAGGTGGTGGTGCTGGATGGCACTACTTTCGAGCAGTCGACCCCGGCAGCCGCGCAGACCAAAGGCGCCACCGTGTTGGGCACACCCTGCGCGATCTGGATGGCGCCGCTGACGGAGTTCTTGTTGGGGCCCGTCGAGTAGACGTCCTTGCCGGTGATCGACTGCGTCTTGAAGGTGTAGGCCATCACCACCTGGTCGCGGGAGATGCCCTTGTCCGCGGTGAGCTTGGGGAGCACGACGCCGTGGAGCACCAGGCGGAGTAGCTGGAGACCCGCGGCGTCGGAGGCGGCAACGCCGGCCACCAGCGACTGCCCGTTGGAGGTGAGCGGCAACGCCGGATCGAGCATCAAGAGCGTCCCCAGCGTGCTGCGGACGATGGGCGAGCTGCCGACGAAGTCCTTGACGCCGCTCGTGATCACCACCGCGTATTCGGTGTTCTCCTTGAGCGGCGGCAGCACCAGGGGAGTGCCGGGGATGTTGATCCCTGGCTGGGCCACCAGCGCCGTGGTCACCGTGGCCGCACCGATCGTCTGGAAGGTGCCCGGCGGCTGCGCCAGGTAGCCCGCGCCGGCGCCCTCGTTGGCTTCCTTGAGGCGCGTGGGGCCGGTCGCGCCCAGTTCGTAGATGTAGACGTTGTCCTTGATGGTGGAGTTGTCGATGGCGGTGGAAAACTGCGCGATGATCGGCCCGGTCGTGCTGAAGCCATCGAGCGTGGCCAGGCCGGGGCCGGCGGGCCCGAACGCTCCCTGGGCCGCCGGGATGAGGTTGTGATTGGCGTCGAGCAGGAAGTCGCTCGGGATGGGCATCAGGCCGGCGCCCGGATCCGTCTCGACGTGCGCGTGGACGTCGGCGATCTTGAACACGCTCAGGGTGGCGATCTCGGCGTGGGTGAACTTGCCCGAGGCGTCCACGGCGGCGAAGGGCCCCTGGTAGCCGATGCGCAGCTGCTCCAGCAGCGCCGCGTTGGTCGCCTTCTCCCCGCGGTTGTTGCCGGCGATCAGGCCCTGGTTGAGCGGGTCGAGGAAGCCCTTTCCGTTGGGGCAGGTCGGGGTGCAGGAAAGAAGCAAGTACATGGTTGCCTGCGGCTTGAGCCCCGCGGTGCTGCTCGTCACCTGCACGCCGGAGGGACCGCCGCGCACGGCCACCACGTAGGTGCCCGGATCCCAGCGGCGAGTCAGCTTGCCGCCCGTCGTGCACGTCGAGGGCGAAACGAGCGCGCAGGGCGGCGTCTTGTGCAGCGTGAGAATACCGGTGTTCGAGTCGTAGTCGCCCGCCTTGGGCGGGTCGTAGGCGACGGCGCCGGAGGCGCCCTGGTTGCTGGTGGAGAGGATGAGGAGGTTGTTGCCGTTGATCGAGCTGAGGTCGAGCACCGGAGGGGTCTGCGTCACCACTCCGGTCTTCGGATCGATGTTGTAGCGCACGAAGGGAATGGTGATGGGCACTTCCTGGTCGTTGGGAAATCCGCCCGCTGCGACGAAGGCCCTGAGCACCGCCGCCTGGGTGGAGTTTTGCGTGACGATTGCCGGCTCGGTGAGCGCCAGCTGATTGGGCAGCGGCAACACAGGCAGCGGACTCGCCGTCGGATCGAAGCCGGCGTAATCGACCGAGGCCGGCGCCGTCGCCGGGTTGTACGGAACCGAGGGCTCGCAGGCGAGCGCGAGGATCGCGATCGCGAGCGGGGGTGTGCGGCGGAGCAGCATCGGGCTGCCTCCCTACGAAAGTGTTGGAGAGGACGAAACGAGGGCGCATATCGTCCGGCTTTCGTCCCTCTGTCAAGGAGTCGACGGTCGGGCGAACGCGGTTCCGAAATGATTCCAGGAGCTTCAGAAACCCGGGAGCGGGAGCTGGTGGTGCTCGCGGATGGCCAGCGCCGCTACGTTTTTGTCGCGCAGCGCCTGCGCCAGCTCGTCGGCGTGACCTTCCACCGCCAGCACGCGGCGGGCGCCGGAGCGAAGCGCGTAATCGACCAGCTCGTCGAAGCCGGCGTGGTCGGAAAGAGGGATGGCTTCGTCGGCCTGAAGCGCGCCGTCGATGGCGCGGCCGGAGAGAGCGCAGACGCGGTGCTCGCCGAGGCGGAGGCGGCCGAGGCGGAAGGTGGGCGGGACCACGATCGCGTCGCCCTCCTGCTCGAGGCGGACGAAGCCTTTCAGCGCTACTCCCTGCGCCGCATAGACCTCGCAGGCGCGGTGGGCGGTGGCGTGGAGTCGCAGCGTCAGGCCGCGATCGCCCAGGTGCTTGACCAGATCCTGCGCCGCTCCCAGCGCAGCAGCGACGAGGACCGGCGTGCGGCCCTCGCGCTTCGTCTTCTCCACGAAAGCGCGGGCGCGCTCGAGCAATTCCTCGCGCGGCGGAAAGACGTAGCGCGGCGCTCCGTAGAGGGCGCGGATGACCAGGGTCTCGCAGGTGAGCTGCTCGCGCGGCTCGGCGGTGGCGGAGGCGCGAGGGCCTTTGCCGCCGATGTCCGCGGCGTAGACGAGATCGAGATTTTCCGCCTGGCAACGGAGCTGCGCGCTGCCGAGCACGTGGCCCGCGGGGTGGACGGTGAGACGCAAGGAGCCGAGCGCGAAAGACTGTCCCCACGCCGCGGGCAGGGCGGCGGTGCGCCGCAGGGCGCGGGGCTGTGCGGCCTGGAGGAGCGCGATGGTCGAGGAGGTGGCCACGGTGCGCTCCGGCAAGACCGGCCGCGCTCCCCGGGCGTGAGCGAGGAACCCCATCGGCGGCCGGCCCCGCGGCTCCAGGTAGAGCGCATGTCCGCGCACCCTCAGGCCGTGCGCGGCGCGCTCCACCTCCGCAAGCTCGAGTCGCACTCCCGCGATCTAACAAGGTTCAGCCCGCCGTGCGCGGCCAGAGCGCATCTCATGACCGCGGATCGGTTGGTCCGGCGACGGGAGCGGTCATGAGATGCGCTCTCGCAACGCCTCGCCCGCCTCGCCCACCGCGACGCCGAGGACGATCAGGGCGCCGCCTGCCAGCTCGCGCCAGGAGAGGCGCTCGCCGATGAGCAGCGCCGCCCAGAGCGCGGCGAAGACCGGCTCCAGCGCGGAGAGCAGCGCGACGCGCACGGGAGGGAGGATCCGCTGCGCCCAGGTCTGCACGCCGAAGGCGAGCAGGGTGGCGAAGAGGGCCAGGAAGAGGAGCGCCAGCCAGAGGCGCGACGCGTTCGAGAACTGCCAGGCTTCGATGAAAGGTCCGGCGGCCGCGGCGATCGCGCCCGTGGTGGCGATCTGCAGGAGCAAGAGCGGGAGCAGGGGGTGGCGGGCGGCGATGCGGCCGAGCAACACGATCTGTCCCGCGAAGACCAGCGCGCAGCAAAGGGTGAGCGAATCGCCCAGAAGCGTGGCCGCGCTCGAGTCCGCCCAGGGCGCGGAGAGCGCCGTCATCCCCGCGAAGGCGAGCAGCACGCCGAGCAGGGTGGGCGGCCTGGGCCGCTTGCGGAAGAGCGCGAACTCGATCAGCGGCACCAGGACCACCAGCATGCCGGTGAGAAAGCCGCTGCGCGAGGCGGTGGTGCGAAGGAGGCCTTCGATCTGGAGGATGAAGCCCACTCCCAGGAGCCCGCCGGCGAAGAGGCCGTCGCGGAGAAGCTCGCGGCTCAGCAGCGCTCTCAGATCCTCCCGGCGGCAGAGCGCGAGGTAAGCGACGAGCAGCGCGGAAGCGAGGCCCATGCGCACCGCCACCAGCGCCAGCGGAGAGCCGGCCGCCTGGGCGCCCGCGCCTCCGAGCAGCGCGCGGAGGATGGCGAAGCTGCTGCCCCAGACCGCCATGATCGCGCCGAGGGCCAGGTCCGCCATTTCACCCCACGAAGAAGAAGCCCATGCCGAGCACGGCGTAGACGGCGAGGAGGAACGCCCCTTCCAGCCAGTGCGTCTCGCCGTCGAGGGCGATGAGCGAGAGCGACATGACGGCGAGGCCGAGGGCGATCACCTCGAAGCGGGTGAAGGCGAGATCCATCGGCACGCCGATCAGAACGCCGGCCAGCACCAGCACCGGCGCCACGAAGAGAGCGATCTGCTTCGATGATTCCCAGGCGATGCCGAGCGCGACGTCCATCTCGCCGCGGCGGGCGAAGATGACGGCGGTGGAATGCTCGGCGGCGTTGCCCACTATGGCGACGATGATCACGCCCACGAACGTCTCCGGGAGGTGGAGGTCGCGCAGGGCGCCGCCGAGGGAATCGACGAGGAGCTCGCTGGCCACGGCGGTGGCCAGGGCGGAGAGGAGCAGCGCCCCGAGCGGCTTCGAGATGGGCTCGCGCCGCGACTTCCGGGCGCTGCGGGCGGCGGCGGCGGCTTCCGCGGGCGTGGCATGCAGGGGCTCGCGCGTGGAGCTCATCTCCCGGGCGTGAGTGCGCAGGCCGAACCAGAGCGAGAGCGCATACATGATGACGAGGACGATGGAGATCTCCTCCGAGAGCAGCGCCGCGTTGAAATTGCGCACGCTGGTGGAGAGCAGCGTGGGGACGATCATCGCCACCACCGCGAGGAAGAGCGTGGAGACGCTGGACGAGGCCGCGAGGCGGTTGAAGCGCAGCCGCGAGAAGCGCGAGCCGCCCACCACGATGGAAGCGCCGGCGACGAGGAGGAGGTTGCCGAGGATCGATCCGGTGATGCTGCCCTTGACGAGGGCGACCCGGCCGTGGCGGAGGGCGGCGATGCCGAGGATCAGCTCGGCGGCGTTGCCGAAGGTGGCGTTGAGCAGGCTGCCGGCGGCGGGGCCCATGCGCTCGGCGAGCGACTCGGTGGCGTCGCCCATCGCCTTGGCAAAGGGGATGAGGGAGGCGCAGGCGGCGAAGAAGGTGAGGACGTCGTTGTGGATGAAGTGGTGCAGCGCCCAGGCCAGGGGCAGGAAGAGCCAGGCTGCGCGCCAGAGCCAGCGCGAGATCATGGGCGCACCCTAGTCGGTGCCCGGATTCTTGTCGCGGATCCGGTCAGACCACCGTGAAAAAAATGTGTCCCGCGCGCTCCGAGCGCGAGACGCGGCCCGCAGCCTCGAGGACTTCGAGGTTGCCCATCACTTCCGAGAGCGTGAGGAAGAGCTGGTGTTCGCGGGCGCGGGGGAAGACCCCGGGCGCGAGCTGCGCGGGCATCTGCGGGCCGCCCGCGAGCAGCTCGAGGATGCGCGCCTGGCGCTTTTCGTAGAAGCCGAGGAGGCGATCGATCAGCTCGACATGGCCCGTGAACGGCTCGGAATGCCCCGGCGCGACCAGCTCGACGGGGAGCTCGCGCACGCGCCGGGCGGAGCGCAGGTATTCGATCAGCGCCTTGTGCACCGGCTCGGCGCGGCCTTCCAGGTCGAGCAGCGGATTGGGGGAGACGCGCTCGAGCAGATGGTCGTCGGAGAAGAGGACGCGCTCCTTTGCGGCCCAGAGGCAGACCAGCCCCGGCGTATGCCCGGGCAGATGCAGCACCTGCGCGGAGAATCGCTTGAAGCGGAGGATCGTGTCGGCCTCCAGCGGCTCGACGTGCTCCAGGGGCCGCGCCATCCGCAGCGCGTCCTGCGAGTGGAGTCGGACGTGCTCGAGCAGATCGAGCGGCGCGCCCAGCCTCGTCAGATATGCGGCGTAGGCCTCGAGGCGCTGCCGGGTGCGGTTGCGGCCGGTCACCTTGTCGTGATCGCGCGGGTGAACGTAGACCGGCGCGCCCGAGGCCTCCTGCGCGGCGCGCGCGTATCCGTAGTGATCGATGTGCCCGTGCGAGACGAAGATCCTCCGCACGTCGCCCAGCGAGAAGCCGAGCGCGTCGAATCCCGCTTTCAGCGCCGCGCTGCCCTCTTTCGTGCCGATGCCCGCATCGAAGAGCGCGATGCCGCCGCCCTCCTCCTCGATGGCATAGACATTGACCGGCCCACCGGCCTCGGGGAAGGGGATCGGCACTGGTATCCGGTGAACGCCGAGGTTGCCGAGGATCATCACTTCAGATCAACCACGGAGCGCGCGGAGGAAGGATTTTTCAAAAAAAAACTCCGTGCGCTCTGTGCGCTCCGTGGTTGATCTGAAGAGAGATCTATTTCAGTTTTTTCAATTCTTCCGACAGCTCCGGGAGGGCCTTGAAGAGGTCCGCGACCAGCCCGTAATCGGCTACCTGGAAGATGGGCGCCTCCGGGTCCTTGTTCACCGCCACGATGGTCTTGCTGCCCTTCATGCCGGCCAGGTGCTGGATGGCCCCCGAGATCCCGGCCGCGATGTAGAGCTTGGGCGCCACCACCTTGCCGGTCTGGCCGACCTGCAGGTCGTTGGGCTGCCAGCCCGCGTCGACCACCGCGCGCGATGCGCCCACCGCCGCGCCGAGCACGTCGGCGAGCTGCTCGATGGGCTTGAAGTCGCCCTTGGTGCCGCGCCCGCCCGAGACCACCACGCTGGCGTCGGTCAGCTCGGGCCGCGTGCTCTTCACCTCGTTGAACTCGACGAACTTCGTCTTCGCGGCCGGCGCATCGACGCTCAGGGGCTGCACGGCGCCGGCGCCCGGCGCCTTCTGCGCGGCGGCGAATTCCGTGGCGCGCACGGTGATGACCTTGACCTGTGTCGTGACCTCCACCGTGACCAGCGCATTTCCCGCCCACATCGCGCGCCGGAACTGGTTGGCGCTGACCACGCCGAGGATGTCCGAGGCGACCCCCGCGCCAAGCTTCACCGCCACGCGCGGCGCGATGTCCTTGCCGTACGCCGTCGCGGCGACCACCACGTCGGTTGCGCCGAGCGACTTCGCCGCCGCAACCACCGCCGCGGAGTGCGTCTCGGCCAGGCCGTGCTCGAAGGCCGCGCCGTCGACGGCGTGAACGGGAATTCCATACCCGGCCAGCTCCTGCGCCGCCCCCGACACGCCCTGCCCCACCACCACTGCCTGCACCTGCCCGCCATTTTTCTGCGCCAGCTGCTGCGCCGCGGCCAGCGCATTGAGCGTCGCCTTCTTCAGATTGCCGTGCGCCTGCTCCGCAACCAGGAGAATCGTCGCCATGGTCAGACCACCTTCGCTTCTTCGTGGAGCTTCTTGACCAGCGTCGCCACGTCCGGGACCTTGATCCCCGCCTTGCGCGCGGGCGGCGGCTCGACGCGCACCACCTTCACCTTGGGCGCCACGTCGACGGAGAGCGCGGCCGGCGCGAGCTCCTCGATGGGCTTCTTCTTCGCTTTCATGATGTTGGGCAGCGAGGCATAGCGGGGCACGTTGAGGCGCAGATCGACCGTGACCACAGCCGGCAGCTGCACTTCCAAGGTCTCCACTCCGCCATCGACCTCGCGCACCACCTGCGCCGACTTGCCCAGGAGCTTGATGCCGGGCTTCTTCGCCTTCTCCTCGGGGCTCTCCAGCGATTCCTTCTTGGAGGCGAACGTCGCCTGCCCCCAGGAGAGGTACTCGGCGAGGAGCTGGCCGGTGACGTTGTCGTCGACGTCGACCGCCTGCTTGCCCATGATCACCAGGTCGGGCTTCTCCTTCTCGATCACCTTGACCAGGAGGCGCGCCACCGCGTCGCTGTCGACGAATCCGTCCTGCTTGACGAGGATTCCCCGGTCCGCGCCCATGGCCAATGCGGAGCGGATCTCCGCCTGCGCCGCGGCGCTGCCGATGCTCACCGCGACGACTTCCGACGGCATGTTCGAATCCCGAAGACGCAGCGCTTCTTCCACCGCGATCTCGTCGAAGGGATTGGCGCGGTAGTTCACGCCTTCCGTCACGATCCAGGAGTTGTCGGGCTTGACCTTGATCTTGGACTCGTAGTCCTCGACCCGCTTGACGGTCACGAGAATCTTCAAGACCTGCCTCCGTTCTGCGCCGGCAACAGCCCGCGCACCATCCACTCCGCGACTTCCGCCGCGGTCTTCTTGAGACTCGTCCGCCGGCCCGAGAGGAGCCAGCCCAGCGCCAGCTCATCGAGCGCGCCGAAGATGGCCCTCTTCACCGCGGCGGGGGAGATGCCGCCGTGCAACTCGCCGCTCTCCTGTCCGGCTCTCACCACTTCGGCGATCAAATCGACGTAGGCGGCCAGCTTGGCCCGGTCCGCCGCCTTGATGAACTGCGCGCTCTGCCGCAATTCCACGATCAGCACCGATGCCAGCTCGGGATTGCGCTCCACCAGGGCGAGGTGGAGCAGGATGAACCGCCGGAGCCGCGCCGGGGCGGATTTCTCCTCGCTGAGCGCGGTGCGCGCCTCACCGAGAAGGTCGGTCATCTTCTCGTCGAACAGGCGCAGGAGCAGGTCGTCTTTGCTTTTGAAATACAAATAGATGGTGCCGTCCGCGACCCCCGCCGCCTTGGCGATCTCCGCCACCGTGGCGCTGTGAAATCCCCGCTCGGCGAAGACCTTGACGGCCGCGTCCATGATGCGCGCGCGCTTGTCGTGACGCGGGATGGTGGCCGTCGCTTTCTGCACCGGGTCTTTCTCTCGCGGGGCCCTCTCCCGCTGAATGAGCGCTCATTCATTAAGGCCCGGGCCGCGCCGCGTCAAGTGGGTGACGCGCCGCCCCGGAAGTGATAGACCGCGCCCCTCGAAAGCCAAATGGCCACTTCCCGCAGACGCCTCACCTCCGTCGCCCGGCCCGCGCCCAAGCAGGACATCGTCGACTACGCGCGGGAAGTGATCCGCGCCGAGGCCGCCGCAGTGGCCCAGCTCGCGGGGCGTCTCAACGGGGCGTTCGCGCGCGCGGTGGAGATGGTCCTCGCCTGCCAGGGGCGCGTGGTGGTTACGGGCATGGGCAAGCCCGGGTTCATCGCGCAGAAGATCTCGGCGACGTTCGCCTCGACGGGAACTCCCTCGCACTACGTCCATCCCGCCGAGGCGCTGCACGGCGATCTCGGCCGCCTCGTGCCCGGCGATCTGGTCCTCGCGCTGTCGAACAGCGGCGAGACCGACGAGCTGGTGCGGCTCCTGCCATCCCTGCGCCGGCTGGGCGCGCCCATCATCGCCCTGACCAGCGGCCCGCGCAGCGCGCTCGCGGACGCGGCGGACACCGTACTGGAGATCGGGCCGGTTCCCGAGGCCTGCCCGCTCGGCCTCGCGCCCACCGCCTCCACCGTGGCGCTCCTCGCCATGGGCGATGCGCTGTGCATGGCCGTGCAGCAGAAGCGCGGCTTTTCTCCCGAGCAGTTCGCCTCGCTGCATCCCGGCGGCGCGCTCGGCCGCCAGCTGCTGCGGGTGCGCGAGGTGATGCGCACCGGAGCGCGCAATCCGACCGTGCCCTGGACCACGTCCTTGCGGGAGACCGCCGCGGTCATGACCCGCACCGAGGGCCGCCCCGGCGCGGCCAGCGTGGTGGACGCGCAGGGCAAGCTCATCGGCATCTTCACCGACGGCGATCTCCGCCGGCTGGTGCAGAAGGGCGAGATGGACTTCTCGCGGCCGGTCAGCGCCGTCATGGGCAAGAGCCCGCGCACCGTCGGCCCCGACGACCTGGCGCAGGCCGCCGCGGAGATGCTGCGCAACACCCAGGTCGATCAGCTGCCGGTGGTGGACGCCGAGGGCCGCCCCGTGGGGCTGCTCGACGTGCAGGATCTGCTGTCTGCTCGATTGTTTTGAGCTTGGATCGACGCGTGTACCTTCGCTGTAAGGCTCTTCGATCCGGCGCCTTCGGCGCCCCCACCATCGCCAGTCGGAGCTTCCCTCCCCCCTGGACCCCCCAAGAGCGGTGCGAGTAGATGGACTTCCCGAGCGAGCGCGCAGCGCGCCTGGCCATGGTCGAGGTGGGCCGGCGGCTCTACGCGCGCGGGCTCATCAACGGCGGCGAGGGGAACCTCTCCTGCCGGCTGGGGCCGAGGCGGCTGCTGTGCACGCCCAGCGGGGTGAACAAGGGATTTCTCTCCGAGGAGCAGCTCGTCGCCACCGACCTCTCCGGAGATTCCTTGCACGAGCTGCGGCGGCCCAGCAGCGAGATGCTGCTACACGTCGCCTGCTACGAGGAGCGCGAGGATTGCCTGGCGGTGGTGCACGCGCACCCGCCGCACGCCGTCGCCTTGACGCTTGCCGGAGAGGAATTGCTGCCCTGCATGCCCGAAGCAGTCACTGGGCTGGGCGAGGTGCCTACCGCGCGCTACGCCACGCCGGGCACCGCGCTGGTGGCGGAGGCGGTGCGGCCGCTCTTGAGGAACGACTGCGTCCTGATGGAGCGCCACGGAGCGCTGGCGATGGGCTTCGGCCACCGCGCGCTCTTCGACGCCTGCGACAAGATGGAGATGCTGGAGGGAGTGGCGCGCGTGCAGCTGCTCGCCTCGCTGCGCCGCGCGCCCACGCCGCTCCCCGCCGAGGAGCGGCGGATCCTCGACGAGCAGCGGCAAGCAAATCTTACCCGGCTCAAGGCGCCCCCCCGGCCGTGGGAGAGGGATAGATGAGGCGTGCAATGATTGCGATGGCAGCCATCGCCTGCGCATCCGCGAAGCCCGTGCCGGAGAAGATCAACGGGCTGCGCATCTCCGACTCGGGGAGCGGCGGCGTGCCGGTCGTGTTCCTGCACGGCTTGTGCGGCGATCTGGAGGTGTGGCGCGCGCAGATCGATCACCTGCTCGGCTCGCGGCGGGTGGTCGCCTACGACCAGCGCGGCCACGGCAGCTCGGACCGGGCGGACAAGTACACCGTCGATCTGCTCGCCGACGATCTCGAGACGGTGACCGGCCAACTGCACATCGGCGGGTTCTGGCTGGTGGGCCACAGCATGTCGGGCGCGGTGCTCTCGGCGTATGCCGGCAAGCACCCGGAAAAGGTAGCCGGGCTGATCTACGTCGATGCGGTGGGCGATTTCAGGAACGCTCCGCCGGAGGTGAAGAAGTGGTTCGCCGATCCCGGCCCGGGCTTCGGCGTGCCGCAAGTGAGAGTGGCCTTCGGCGAGATGCTGGGGACCAAGGCGAAGCAGGAGACCCGCGATGCGGTGCTGGCCACCGCGGCGAAGTGCGATCCGCGCGCGTTCGTGCAGCTGCGCGAGGAGCTGATCGCGGTCTCGCCCGCCGGGCTGGCGAAGTTCAGCGGACCGAAGTGGGCCATCGAGGCCGACGGCCGCGAGAACCCGTTTCTCGCCTCGAAGCTCCCGGGCGTGCAGCGGCGGGGCATCGCCGGCGTCTCGCACTGGCTGATGCTCGACGATCCGACGGCATTCAACGCCGCCCTCGACGAGGCGCTCAAGTGAACCGCGGCG
>WNEY01012454.1_pt1 | contig 11436 bp, 10 predicted proteins | sample 5400531 | NCBI WGS metagenome assembly WNEY01 (sample SAMN13153338, study PRJNA577476) | soil metagenome | isolation source: 200 cm saprolite under Douglas fir tree site 1 | place: USA:California | collected 2015-04-18
GACCGGCTTACGGGGCAGCGTGGAGGACCGCGTGCGGTGCGTGGAGGAGGTCCTGGCATTACTGCAGAAGCTGAGCAATCCGGTCGAGAAGGCCGCGGCTCTCCACCACGTCGCCGACCAACTGGGGCTGGATGAGAAGGTCTTAGTGGAACGCTACCGGCAACTCACAAGCCATGCCTCAGTTGCCGACCACGCGTCTGGTGAGGCTTCTGTGGGTCCAGTCGAGAGCGCGCCGCTTCCCAATGATGAGGAGGTGCTCGTGCGGCTGCTCCTCCACGACAAGCTGACGCCGCCGATGTTGGCGCAACTGGCGGCAGACGACTTTACGGATCCCCGGGCCCGGCGGCTGATCGCGTTGATCCTGGAGCAGCGGAACGAACGCGGCGAGCCGGCGGTGAATGAGGCCATCATCAACCTCCAGGACGATCCCCAGTGCGGGGGCGTCGTGCGCGCGCTGTCGCTCAGCGAGCTGCCTTATGACGATGTCGGCACGGCGTTTCGCGACAGCCTCAAGGCCTTGAAGCTCAGACGCATCGTGGACGAGATCCAGGAACTCAAGGCGGCGCAGATGGCCGCCGAGCGGGCCGGGCAGGCGGAGGCCGCGCGCACGCTCATGCTCCGCCAGAACAGGTTGCAGCAGGAGCGACAGCGCCTCCTGAGCGCCGGACCATTACCACTGACCGAGGTTGGGAGTGTCAACGCGTAAGGAAGACAAGACCGACGAAGTCAAGCGCCTGATCTCCATGGGCAAGGAGAAGGGCTTCCTCACGTACCGCGACCTCAATACGACTCTGCCCGCGGACATGGTCTCGTCCGAGCGGCTGAGCAGCCTCATGACCATGTTCGGCGAGATGGACATCGAGATCATCGATTCCCCCGAAGGGGAGCGGTACCAGCAGATGATGTCCGATGGCGAGAGCACGACGGAGGAAGCCGAAGAGATCGGGGAGACCGAGGAAGAGGAGAAGAAAATCGACCTGACGCCGGGCGACCTGGCCCGCACCGACGATCCGGTCCGGCTGTACCTCAAGGAGATGGGCAGCGTCTCGCTGCTGAGCCGCGAGGGGGAGATCGAGATCGCGAAGCGCATCGAGGAGGGCAAGCAGGACATCTCGACGGTGGCCTTCGGGATGCCGATGACGATCAAGGCCGTCTTCGCCCTCATCGATCAGGTCAAGGCCAACAAGGTTCCGATCCGGGAAGTGGTCTCGGCGGGCGTGGAAGAGGAGTTCGATGAAGTCGTCCAGCAAGACGACGACGAGCTCCGCAGGCACACGCTGGAGAGCGTGCGCAAAGCCAAGGCGCTGGCCAAGGGGCTGCTTGCGGTCTACGCCCGGAACCGCAAGCCCAACCTGAGCCCGGCGAAGCGGAAAGAGATCAAGAGCAAGCTCAACGAGGCCCGCCGCCAGGTCGCGGAGAAGCTGGATAGCCTGAACCTCCATCCGATCCAGCGCGAGCGCCTGATCCAGCGGGTGCGGGATCTCGCGCAGGAGATCGCGGCCTGCGAGCGCGAGCTCGCGTACTGCCGGCGCCGGCTCGGCGTGGCGGGCGAGGAAGGCACCGCCCTCCTCCTCAAGCTGAGCCGCGGGCGGCGAGGGCTCATCGCGGTGCGCCGCAAGACCAGCGTTCCCATGGATCTCCTTCACGAGATCGAGAAGGCCGCCCAGAACGCGCGGCGCCGCATCCGGGGCATCGAAGCCGAGTCCCTGGTTCCCGCCGAGGAGCTCCGCGAGAGCGTCAAGCTGTTGGACCAGGCTGAGGAGAAGGTCAAGCGCGGCAAGGCCGAACTGGTCGAGGCCAACCTGCGCCTCGTGGTCAGCATCGCCAAGAAGTACACCAACCGCGGCCTCCAGTTCCTGGACCTGATCCAGGAAGGGAACATCGGTCTCATGAAGGCCGTGGACAAGTTCGAGTACAAGCGGGGCTACAAGTTCAGCACCTACGCGACCTGGTGGATCCGCCAGGCCATCACCCGCGCCATCGCCGACCAGGCCCGGACCATCCGGATCCCGGTGCACATGATCGAGACCATCAACAAGCTGATCCGCACCTCACGGCACCTGGTCCAGAAGCTGGGACGCGAGCCCTCGCCTGAAGAGATCGCCGAGAAGATGGACCTCCCGCTGGACAAGGTCCGCAAGATCCTCAAGATCGCCAAGGAGCCGATCTCGCTGGAGACGCCCATCGGCGAGGAGGAGGACAGCCACCTGGGGGACTTCATCGAGGATAAGAAGGCCATCTCGCCACTGGACGCAGCCATCCGCTACGACCTGCAGCGCCAGATCAACAACGCGCTGAAGACCCTGACGCCGCGCGAGGAGCGCGTCCTGCGCAAGCGCTTTGGGATCGGCGAGAACACCGACCACACGCTGGAAGAGGTCGGACAGGACTTCGCGGTCACGCGGGAGCGCATCCGGCAGATCGAGGCCAAGGCGCTGCGCAAGCTGCGTCACCCGAGCCGGAGCAAGAAGCTGCGGAGCTTCGTGGAGAGCCTGTGAGGAAGGGGCCCATAGCTCAGATGGTCAGAGCGGCGGACTCATAATCCGTTGGTCCCAGGTTCGAGGCCTGGTGGGCCCACCACACCATGCCGCTCGAGGGGAGAGAGTGACGATGCGCCGTCCAGTTCGTCCATGAAAGAGCACCTCGACCGACTGATCGCCCTCCAGGAGGCCGACCTTCGCCTTGAAGAAATAGCCGAGCGCAAGCGCCGCATCCCCGAGCTGGTCGAGGCTGCCCGCCAACCCCTCCTGACCGCGCAGGCGACGCGGGACTCCCTCAAGCAAGAAGTCGACAAACTGAGCAAGGACCGCAAATCCTGCGAGCAGGACCTCGCCGAGCAGGAGCAGGCCATCAGCAAGCTGCAGGACCGGACCACCAAGGGCGAGATCAAGACCAACCGGGAGTACCAGGCGCATCTGGTCGAGATCGAGCTCGCCAAGAAGAAGAAGGGCGAGATCGAGGAGCAGCTCCTGATCCTGATGGACCAGGTGGACACGAAGAAGAAGGATTTGGCGCAGGCCGAGGCGGCGGCGAAGGAGGCTGACAAGCGCTTCGCGGCCGAGAAGGCCTCCCTGGAGGGGTCAGTGGGCGCGCTGGAGGAAGAGTTGGCCGCGCTCCGGCAGAAGCGCGAGACGATGGTCGCCGCGATCGAGCCCTCGCTCCTGCGCACCTATGAAAAGCTCCGGCGCAGCAAGAAGGGTCATGCCCTGGCTGGGGTCAACAAGGATGGAAGCTGCATGGCCTGCCGCCTGCACGTCCAGCCGCAGGTGGTGGCTGAGGTCAAGCGCGCGGCCACGATCCATACCTGCGAACATTGCCAGCGCATCCTCTACTGGACCGGAGAGCCGGTGCAGATCATTCCCAAGGAGGAGCGGAAGGCTGACGAAGTCGAGGTGGAAGAGACCGCCGAGACGACCGAATAAACGACGTCGCGCATGTAGGGGCACGGCGCGCCGTGCCCCTACGATTCTCCGAGGACAGCTTTCGTGGTTTTGAAGTGGAGCTTGGCCACTCTGGCCAGGCCTTCCTGCCCGTGCTTGCGCACCACCGACTTCGCCGCCAGCTCGACCGCCTGTGAGGCGCCCTTCGGCAGCGGGATGCCGAACTCCGAGGACAAGCGTCCCAGGCGGTGCACGAACTCGTCACGCGCGACGATGGAGGCGGCGGCGACGGCGATGTCTTCTTCGCCCTTGTGTCGCTGCACGAGGCGGATCTGCCGTCCCTTTTCTTGCAGCGCGCTCAGGATCAGCCGTTCGTCGCCGAACTGGTCCGCGATGGCCAGTTCGCAAGTGGGCACCTGCTCGAGGAGATTCTCCAGCACCTTGGCGTGGCCCCAGGCCAGGAGGCGATTGAGGTTGCGGATCTTCTTGTACAGCTCGTTGTAGCGCTCCGGCCCGATGGCGACGACGCTGTGCCTGCACAGGACGCGGATGTCCACTGCCAGCTTTTTGATCATCCCGTCGGAGATCTTCTTGCTGTCGCGGACGTTGAGGGCCTCCAGATCCGCCGCCGCGCGGGGCGTGACGTGGACGGCGGCGATCACCAGGGGGCCGAAGTAGTCGCCCTTCCCCGATTCGTCCGTGCCGATCCAGCCGATCGCTGTCGTCATGGCGGTGACGGTAGCACAGAATGCGTTAAGAAGAAAATCTGCTATGATGGGGCGCGGTATGCAAAGCGCGCTTCTCTATGACCGCCTGCAATTCGCCCTCACCATCACCTTCCATTACCTCTTTCCGCAACTCACCATGGGTTTGGCGTTGCTGATTTTCGTGCTGAAAAGCCAGGCTCTGTGGACCGGGAATGAGCATTACAACCTGGTGGCGCGTTTTTGGACGAAGATTTTCGGCCTGAGCTTTGTCTTCGGCGTCGTCACGGGCATCCCCATGGAGTTTCAGTTCGGCACAAACTGGGCGAAGTTTGCCAATTTTGCCGGCGCCGTCGTCGGACAGGGCCTGGCGATGGAAGGGGTGTTTGCCTTCACCCTCGAATCGTCGTTCCTAGGCTTGCTGCTGTTCGGAGAGCGGAGGTTCGGTCCTCGGACCCACTGGTTCGCGTCGCTGATGGTCTTCCTCGGATCGTGGCTTTCGGGTTTTTTCATCCTGGCGACCAATGCCTGGATGCAGCATCCCGTGGCCTACAGCATCGGCCTGGACGGCTCGGTCCACCTGCAGAGCTTGTGGGGCTTTCTGACGAACGAATGGCTGGTCTGGCAGTATACACACAATATGACGGCCTCCGTCGTCACGGCCTCCTTCGTCATGGCGGCGCTCGGCGCGTTTTATCTCCTGTCCGAACGGCATCTGGAACAGGCCAGGACGTTTCTCCGCACTGGCGTGATTGCGGGCGCGCTCGGCAGCATCCTGCTGATCTTCCCGACCGGGCATGGGTCCAGTCAGCAGGTCTTCAAATATCAACCGGCCACGGGCGCAGCCATGGAGGGACTCTTCCGCACGGAACAGGGCGCCGGGTTGTTGCTCGTCGGACAGCCCAACATGGATACGCTCACGATCGACAATCCGATCGTCCTGCCCCACGTGCTGAGTGTTCTGCTCTATAACCGCTTCGGAGCCGAGGTCCGAGGGCTGGACACGTTTCCGCGTGAACGGTGGCCCGACAATATTCCGCTCCTGTACTATGCCTATCACATCATGGCCGGGCTGGGTAGCATCTTCGCCGCCATCATGACGGCGGCGCTGTTCCTGTTGTGGCGCCAACGGTTATTCCAGACGAAATGGCTGCTGTGGATCATCATGTTCGTGGCGCCCTTTCCCTATATCGCCACGACCGCAGGATGGATGACGGCGGAACTGGGCCGGCAACCCTGGCTCATCTACGGCGTGCTGAGGACGGCGGAAGGCGCCTCCCCGCTGGTCAGCTCGGGCAATGCGCTGTTTACCCTGCTGGGATTTTTGGGCCTGTACTTTCTGCTGGGCCTGCTCTTCCTGTTCCTTATGTACGACATCATCTCTCACGGGCCGGCTCAGTCGGGCGAGCGCTAGAGGGGATGCCGATGGAGACGTTCTGGTTTGCGGCGGTGGCGGCGATGCTGGCGATCTACGTCGTTCTCGATGGTTTTGACCTCGGCACAGGGATCGTCCATTTAATTGTGGGGCGTTCCGAGGTCGAGCGGCGGACCACTCTCAGCGCCATCGGCCCGGTCTGGGACGGCAATGAGGTGTGGCTGGTGGCCGGCGGCGGCGTGCTGTTCTTCGCATTCCCGCGGGCCTACGCCGTGAGCTTCAGCGGCTTCTACCTGGCCTTGATCCTCGTGCTGTGGTTGCTGATGTTTCGCGCGCTGTCCATCAAGCTGCGCTCCCACTTCAACAACTCCCTCTGGCGCGTGCTCTGGGACAAAGTGTTCGCCCTGTCCAGCTTGTTGCTGGCGATGGTCCTTGGCGCGGCGCTTGGCAATCTCATCAGGGGCGTGCCGATCAACCCCGAAGGCTACTTTTTTGTGGCCTTTTGGACGGACCTCCGGCCGGGACCCCATCCGGGCATCTTTGACTGGTACACCGTCTTCATGGCCTTGACGGCGGCGGCCATCCTCGCGGCGCATGGAGCGAATTATCTGGCCATGAAGACCGAGGACGAGATCCAGGCGCGGGCTCGTCGCGTGGCGGGGGTCGCGACGTGGCTGCTCGTGGTGCTCATTCCGGCCGCGCTGGCGATCACCGCCTACGTGCAGCCAGCCTTGCGTCCCAATTACGATGCGCATCCCGTCGGATACGTCCTCCCCGCCGGAGCGGGACTGGCTCTGATCGCGATGGTCTATCTCCGCCGCCGGCAACGTGACGTCGGCGCCTTTGTCGCCTCCAGCCTCTTCATTCTGGGGATGCTCACCGGCGCGGCTTGGGGAATGTACCCGCATCTGCTGATTGCGACGACGGACGCCGCCCGGAGTTTGACGATTCACAACGCCGCCGTGTCTTCCTCGAGTTTGCGCCTCGGTTTCCTCTGGTTCGGCATCGGGATCAGCCTGGCCGTCGCCTACACGGTGCATATGCATCGTGCCTTTTGGGGAAAAGTCGAGGCGCCTTCCGAGACGGAAGACTATTGAGGGCTCCTCACGGATTGGATCGGCGCCCCGCAAGATTTCTGTTGTCGTCTGGTGTTCTGCTATAATGCTGGCTGCGTGTGGGAGTCGGGCGGGTGGTCGCCGGTCTCGCAAGAGATCGGAGGAAAGTCCGGACTCCTAGGGCAGGGTGCTGGGTAACGCCCAGGCGGAGCGATCCGACACCGGCGCAACAGAAAGCACACCGCCGATGGCCGGCGTTCTTACGAGCGTCGGATCAGGCAAGGGTGAAAAGGCGGGGTAAGAGCCCACCGCGGCTGTGGCGACACGGCTGGCCGGCAAGCGTCACCCGGAGCAAGGCCAAATAGGAGGGCGTGAGGAGCGGGACACCGGTGCTGCTTCTCGACGATCGGCCCGGTCGGGGCCCTCGGGTAGGCCGCACGAGGCCCGGAGCAATCCGGGATCCGGGCCCCAGAGAAATGACCACTGCCGCTTCGTTCGCAAGGATGAACCGGCACAGAATCCGGCTTATAGTTCGTCTCCCACACGCACTAAAAGGGGACCGGCAACTCTTTCCAAAGTAGCCGGTCCCCTTTTTCTTTTCACAACCTCTTTATATTTCTTTTACATATCTTTTACAGGCCAGTCTGCGGGAAAACTAGGGGTGTACGCAGTCACCTTCAGGTTTTACACCCAAAGAGACGCTGTTCCAGGGCTGAGACCAATGACAACCCGGATGAGATTGAGAAAAGGGCAGATGAATAGATTAAGGGAACAGGCTTTGCTTACGATGAAGAGGCATGACCGGTATTGTTGCTCTCCTGATCATCCCGGAAGAGGTTCCCAACCTCCTTGCTGTTCTGGGGCTGCTCTTCTGCTGGGAACTGCATGACATAGAGATACGACAGGGCCGCATTCAGCCCCCAAACCTTATTGCTTATCTGATACCGCTACGGATTGAACTGCCCACGGTGGGAGCCAGACCAATGCTGTTCATTTTCATGGCGAGGAACGATCCACGCGCGTGTCGACGGTGCCGCGCGGCCCATGCCCATGCGTTCTTAGGCCATACACCATGGGAGGCAGGCGCCCGCATTCGCTGCGAGGATCCCCTTGGCTGCCGCTGTGCCATCATCCCTCTTGAAGGGCGATGGCCTGCGGCAAAGCAGCTCGTTGACTGGCTGAACAGCCAGCGTGGACCCGTTCAGTTGTCAGAGCAGGACATTCACGACCTGATCCACCAGGGCGGAGGCGGGAAGATCACAGAGCACGATCAGCTTGCCCTCAGACTTCTCAGCGCTATGCTGCTCGAAGAGACGAATCCTGAGGCGGTTCTTTCCTGGTATCGCCAAGCGCTCGCCCAAGCCACGAAGGGACACCACACCCTGATCCGCGCTGCCGCCTACCTGCGCTCGGCGGAAATCCTCGAACAATCGGGCTATTCCAAGGACGCACTACAGGTGACCCGAAACTTCTTCAGGGAATTCACGGAGAAAGAACGAGACTGTTTCCTAACACAACCTCAGTACGATGGAATGGTTGCACGTCGGAACAGGCTGATTCGATCCCTGCTGTACTCTTCCAACACGTCCGGGGACTGGCCTCGTTGAGTCCCGCTGCATCACATCAAAAGGGTCCTACCGTGTCACCGGGCTTTATACCCGTAGAGCCATCTTGCGGTCGGGCCGCCGATGTTGCGGACGGTGTGGGCGGTGTGCGCGGGAATAAGAACTTCTTCGCCGATGGCGGGGCGGAAGGTCTTGCCTTGCATCTCCAATTCGAGCGCTCCCTCCATGAGTATCAGTAGCTCGTCCGTGGAGTGCACGTAGTCTTCCCAGACCTGTCCCGGAGGGTCCACCCAGAGATCGCAGCTAAAGCCTCGCGACTGCCAGTCCTTCGCGACCTTCTCCCGGTCAGGATTTCCCGTCAATGTATTCGCCCCTCCGTTTCCCCTCCTGCTTCTTCATCACCTTCGAGAGGTAGATCACGAATGCGCAGCCGACGGGAAAGAGGAACTCGTTGGCGGCGCGCGACACGAGCGCGGGCAGCGGCGGTGTCTGGGGCGCGGCCTGGATGGAGAGCGCCAGCATCGCGCCGCCGAACACGATGCCCGCGGCGAGCCCCGTCGCGAGGTGTGCCGCCAGCCCGCCCCACGGTTTCTTCTCGACCCAGTCGAGCGTCAGGCCGAACGATCCGTATTGGAGTCCCTTGATGAGTGCGATCAGTGCCAGAGAGGGACTTGGCCCGGCAGTGCCCGCGACCTCGAGCGCCTGCATCGCGCCATTGTGGAGCGAGCGCGCCACCATGAACGCCAGCGGCGCGGCGAGCAGGCCCGCAAGCCCCATCAGGGACCCGCGCGCCTTCTTCGCCGTGGCGCCGACGGCCAGCCCCACGCACACGAGGACCGACCAGGAAACCTTCTGCACGAGGTCGGCCAGGATCGGGTTCGCGCCTTTCAACGTCCCGAAGCCGGCTGCAAGCGCGACCAGAATGACCTCCATCACGAGCCCCAGCAGCACTGCGAGCCATCCCACGTGCAGAAGAGCCCGCCAAGCGTCGAACGACTTTCGGTTCTCCATTCGCAGTCCCCTCTCTCCACCGGGGCGATTGTTTTTTCTTGCGGGTGGGGCCGAGCGGGCGCCCTGGTCCCCGCAGCGACTTGCCGGGGAACCCGTTGCTCCGCCATCTGCAACGGGTCGAACGCGGAGCGAGGAGATCAGGGCTGCTCGGTGACAGGACCCGCTCTTTGGGCTCTTACATTCGCCCCGCTTTTATCTTCTCGTTCAGATCGTCGATCCAGCGGCGCTGGAAGTCCTCGTAGGTGATGAACAGCCGGTCCTTGAACGCATCGGGGAACGACTGGCCCGTCGCCAACTGGCCGAGCACCTCGCGCATTTTGTCCATCCCGAACCGATCGATGAAGTACTTGGTGGCCGAATTGCCTTCCAAGTAGGCGACGATTGCCTGCTTGGGTGTAAGGACCATCCAACTGCCCTCAAGGTAGCTCAGATTGACCAGCGTGACTTGTCCCCGGACAAGTTCGGGGATGTCGGGCGGAGGGTCGCCGGCCAGTTGCATGGCCAGCCCTTCGTTGAGCCACTGCGGGATCGCGCCGCGTCCCCCCATCCGATCATGCAACAGCGCGTGCACGTACTCGTGACGCAGCACGCGCGTCAGCCAGGCCTTGTCGGTCAGCGCTCCTTGCGTCGGCACCTTGATGCGCCCCATCACCGGATCGTACAGCCCATCGGACCACGCCGGCCCGCCGGTGGCCCCCTGAAAGGTCTCGCGCGTGTGCAGCACCACCAGGATCGGTTTTGAGGGGAAGTGACCGAGCTGCTGTCCAATTTCCCGGTAGGCCTCTTCCAGGATCTCCAGGACGCGGTTCCACACGGCGTGATCGGCCTCGCCGTCGAATTTCACCAGGAAGTGGGAACTCTCCCGAGCCAGAAACTTCTGCTCGGCCTTCTGGGTCTGTTCCACCCGCGCGATGAGTCGCCCCAGGTACACCTGGAGATTGGGCGACTCGGCCATGTGGTCCTTGGCCTGCTCGAGGTGCGTGCGGGCTCCCGCCAGGTCGTCCTTGTTCAGGAGCAGTTCGGCGAGCGCGAGGTGTGGCAACGGATTGTCCGGGTTTAACTTGATGGACTCTTCCAGCAGCGTCGGGGTCAGGGCCGGGTCCTTGAGCTCCCAGTACGCGTAGACCAGGTTGTGATGGGCGGTCGCATTGAACGGGTTGATGGCAAGGGCCGATTTGTACGCCGGCACGCCGGCGACCGCTCCGCCCGCTTTCACCCGCATGACCCCGAGGTTGTTCCAGAGCGTGGACGTGGACACGCGCACCGCCGGGTCGTTCACGGCGTCCGGCGGCAGTGCCTGGAGCTTGGCTTCCGCTTCCGCGTCCTTCCCCTGCTGGATCAGCGCGTTGATTTCGTTCAGCGCGGCCGCCTGCGGCGAGCCGGACACCTTGACGGGGATCATCAACGGCGTCCCACCTTGTCGGACGATCGGCTGGGCGGCGGGGTCGGACAGGGTCACGGAAAGCTCAGCGTTGGGTGTGGGCTGGGGCGCTGGCGTTGCTACCGGCGGTGGCGTCTGCTGCTGTAACACCTGCTGCCTGCTCCACCACTGGTAGCCGACAAACAGCAGGATCCCCAGCGCGGTATAGGTTAGCAGGCGTGGCATCATGACACTGCCCTTTCGGTGCGAGGTGTGGGTGCCTCCCGCACTAGATCGGCCGCATGTCCAGGCGGTGGGCGTTCTTCAGCGCGATCTTCACCCACTTCTCTTCCGGCGGATAGCCGGCGACCTCGCGGCCGTTGACCAGGATCACCGGAACGCGATCGGCGTAATACTTCCTGGCCTTCTCTTCGCTGTTGACGTCCTTCTCGATGAGGTTGTGGGGAAATTCTTTTTGGAGATCGTTGAGAAGGGCCTTGGCCTTGTCGCAAAGCGGGCAGTCCGGCTTGGTGTAGATCACCACATCGGGTGTGGCGGGTTTACGCTTCCAGACTCCGAACATGGCGGCATTCTATGGGGATGGTCGCTGAGGGTCAAGAGAAGTGCGGCCGGCCTGCCAGCCGGTTATAATAGCGTCGAATCGAGGGACTCATGAGTCAACGTCCAATACCGGTGGACACCCAAGGAACAGTCCGGATCAGGGGCCATACGCTCTTGTGCCTGCAAGGCTTTCGAGGTGAGGGCTATAGCGCCGGTTTCATTGAGAACATGGCCGAGCTCCACCGGGACCTGAACGAGAACCCGGACCGGTGGGTCGAGGTCGTGGAGGCGCCGGACGCGTTCTGCGCGGCCTGCCCACACCTGGCGCCGGCCGGCTGTTCGCTGAGCGGCGCGCCCTCGGAAGAAGGCATGCAGGCGCAGGATCGGCACGTGTTGGCGCTGCTGGGCCTTCAGCCGGGGACCAG
>WNEY01003766.1_pt1 | contig 11434 bp, 12 predicted proteins | sample 5400531 | NCBI WGS metagenome assembly WNEY01 (sample SAMN13153338, study PRJNA577476) | soil metagenome | isolation source: 200 cm saprolite under Douglas fir tree site 1 | place: USA:California | collected 2015-04-18
CAGAATGACTACGATAACTGCCGTGATCATGAATCCCGTTGGCATAAGCATGGACGCCTCCTTATTTAATCTTCGAACCAGGCGGGACGTCGTCCATTGTCGTGAGCAGAGCTGTCACCTCTTCCTCGCCGGCGGCCAGGACCATCCCCTGCGACTCGACGCCCATGAGCTTGCCTGGCTACAAGTTCGCCACCACGACGACGCGCTTGCCCACCAGATCTTCCGGCGCGTACTTCGTGCCGATGCCGGCTACGACCTGGCGCCGCTCGGTACCGATATCGACTTGTAGCTTGAGGAGCTTGGTTGACTTGGGCACCCGCTCGGCCGCGATGACAAGGCCGACGCGCAACGAGACTTTTCTGAACTCGTCGATCGTGATCTGATCCGTTGGCGAAGGAGCCGGCTGCTGGTCTTGAGTCACGCCGGCATCTCCTTGTGTCTTGGTCGTCTCGATTCTCGGAAACAGCGGAGCCCCTTTCGCAATCTTCGTGCCTGCCTTTAGGTATCCCCAGTTCAACTCGTCGGGATTCGGATTCGATAAATCGGACGTGAGGCCGAGTTGCCTGGCCATCTCCTGCGCGCTCTGTGGCATGAACGGGTAGAAGGCGAGACAGAGGAAACGCAAAGTCTCGGCCGCGTTGTAGAGCACGGTGTTGAGCCGTGGCTTGTCGTTAGGCTTCTTTGCTAGGGTCCAAGGGGCACTCTTGTCAATGTACTGGTTGCCAAGCTGGACCAGGCTCCAGATGGCTTCCAGCGCCCGGTTGAATTCTAGGTTCTTTATATGGATTTCGACAACCGTCAGCAGTTGATTGGCAGTGTGTTCAAGGAGGTTGTCCACCTGACTATGAGCTGAAGGTTTCTGTGGTTTCGGCACCGTGCCTTGCGCGAACCGCTCGATCATGGTCAGGTTGCGGTTTAAGAGGTTGCCGAGATCATTCGCGAGCTCGCTGTTGATGCGTCCGATCATCGCGTCTCTGGAGAAGTCGCCGTCCTGGCCGAACGGGACCTCGCGCAGAAGGAAGTAGCGGAACGCGTCCACGCCAAACTCATCCACGACAACGTTCGGGTCCATGGCGTTCCCCCGGCTCTTGGACATCTTATCGCCTTCCACAGTCCACCAGCCGTGGGCGAAGATTGTCGTCGGGAGCGGAATCTCCAGGGCCATCAGCATCGTGGACCAGTACACGGCATGCGTCGTCAGGATGTCTTTGCCCACCAGATGCAGGACGGTGCGATCGGTTGCCGCTTCCGTGGAGCGGGTCGTCCAGTACTTGTCGAAGGAGGGCTTCGGCGTCAGATACTCCAGCGCCGAGATGTAGTTCACCAGCGCGTCGAACCACACGTAGGTGACGTAGTTGGAATCAAACGGGAGATCGATTCCCCAGGACAGGCGTGATTTGGGACGGGAGATGGAGAGGTCCTCCAGAGGCTTCTGGAGGAACCCGAGCACCTCGTTGCTGCGGGACTGCGGCTGGATGAAGTCCTGATGATCCTGGATGTACGTGACGAGACGGTCCTGATATTGGCTCATCCGGAAGAAGTAGTTGCTCTCGCTCAGCCGCTCGACTGGCCGCTTGCAGTCCGGACACAGGCCATTCACGACATCCTTCTCCGTCCAGAAACGCTCGTCGAAGGTGCAGTACCAGCCGGTGTAGTCGGCTCGGTAGATCAACTCCTTGTCGTAGAGGGCCTTGAGCGTCTTCTGGACGTAAGCCTTGTGCTTGGGGTCGGTCGTGCGGATGAAGGCGTTGTTCGAGATGTTCAGGCGCTTCCAGAGGGTCTGGAACTGGGGCGCGAGCCGGTCGCAGTAGGCCTTGGGATCCATCACCGCCTTCTGCGCGGCCTGCTGGACCTTTTGTCCGTGCTCGTCGAGGCCAGTCAGGAAGAAGACATCGTGCCCCCATTGCCGGTGGTAGCGCGCAAGCACGTCGGCTGCGATGGTCGTGTAGGCGTGGCCGATGTGCGGGACGTCGTTGACGTAGTAGATCGGCGTGGTGATGTAGAACGTCTTGATCATTCGAATTGAGGTCAGGCGGCTTTGGGTTGAAGCGCTGCCCGAAGTCGCAAAAGCAGGCCCTCCAGCAGCAGTTGCTTGTTGAGGTTACGATCCAAGCCGCGTGTCATGGACTCCACATAGGCAGCGAGGTCCACCATCGTTGCAACTGGCAGGCGAGAAGCCAGCGCCTCCAACTCTGCCTGGCAATCGGAGTTCACCAGACGAGCGCGGTCGCCGCCGACCTTCACGAGGACCAGGTCGCGGAACCAGGTGGCGAGCCATCCGAACGCCGCCTCCGCCTGGTCGGATTTCGCGACCGCCTCGCACGCTGCCAGAAGCGCGCCGATGCTCTCCACCGATTCAGGGCTCACGAGTCGGAGGAACTCGGCCCGTTCGGTGCGGAGGGCTTCCGGATCGGCCTCCAGGGCCAGCCCGAGCCGGCCTCCCGATATGACGGCGAGGAAGTGGGTGTCCTGCTCCGGCAGCCCCCGTTGTCGCCGAACCGCAGCCTCCACCTGGTCCAGGGCCAGTGGCGCAAACCGGATCTCCTGACAGCGCGACCGGATTGTCGGCAGCAGGGCCCCGGGCCGTGAGGAGACGAGGATGATCAGGCTGTCGGGGGGCGGCTCCTCGATCGTCTTGAGCAGGGCGTTCGCCGCTTCCCGCCGCAGCAAGTCGGCGTTGTCCAGGACCACGATCTTGCACCGCCCGATCAGGGGCCGGTAGATGAAGCGCGACTCGATCTCGCGCGTTTGATCGGTTTCGCCCTTGCCGCTCGTCGCCGTCAGCATCGTCACGTCGGGGTGCGCGCCGGTCTCGATCTGATGGCAGGACCGGCACACGCCACAGGCGTCCGGTGGATCCGGCGTCGGGCTAGCCTCGCAGTTCACGGCCTGCGCCAGCACGCGGGCCGTCAGCAGCTTGCCGATCTGCTCCTCTCCATGGAACAGCAGCGCGTGGGCCAGTCGCTGGCTCCGCAATGCAGCTTGGAGGAACCGCTTCGGCTGCTCGTGGCCGATGATCGTGTTAAACGGCATGGGGTTCGACCTGGGTCAAGCCGGACCGCCGCGCCCGCAGCCGGGGCTGCACGATCCGGTCGATCGCGCGCGCCACGACGTCTTCGGAGGCTGTACCGTCCACCACGCGCACGCGGCGCGGGTTCTGTCTGGCGATGCGGAGATAGCCCCGCCGTACGGCTTCGTGGAACGAGGCATGTTCCCGGTCGAGGCGGTCAAGGCCGCCGGCCCGGCGCTTGCGAGCGAGGCCGACCGCCACCGGGACGTCCAGCAGGATGGCCAGGTCCGGCGCAAGGCCGGCGGTGGCGAAACGGTTCAAGCGGGCGACGACGGCGGGGCCAAGCCCGCGCCCGTAGCCTTGATAGGCCGCGGTCGCGTCGGCAAAGCGGTCGCAGAGCACCACGGCGCCCTTCTCCAGCGCCGGGCGGATGGTCTCGGCCACGTGCTGGGCGCGGCTGGCCAGGTAGAGCAAGAGCTCGCAGCGAGCCTCCATGCCGCGGTTCTTGGGGTCCAAAAGGATAGTCCGGACCTGCTCGCTGATGGGCGCGCCGCCGGGCTCGCGCGTCTCGACGACCTGGTAGCCGAGCGCCCGGAGGCGCCGGTCGAGTCTGTGGAGCTGAGAGGTCTTACCGCAGCCTTCGATCCCTTCGAAGCTCAGGAAAAACCCTCGCTTGAGACCACCACGCAGCACCGTTGATTTCCCTTCGCTCCGAGCGCGCCAGACGACGCGATGAATCATAGTCCAACTTGTTGAGAAATAGCAATCTATCGCTTGCACGGCCGAGTAAAACTCTGTATCATGACAGGATTGTGCTGATCTGAGTCGATGTCATGCTGAAAGTCTCGCTGAAACGCTACTTTATCACTGGTCTCCTGGTCATCGTGCCAATCTGGGGGACGGTCCTGGTCCTCAAGACCCTGTTCATTACTCTCGACGGCCTTCTAGGTGATTTCCTTGAGAAGTATTTCCCGCAGCGTTACATTCCGGGTCAAGGCCTTCTGTTGCTTGTCGCCGTGGTTTTCTTCGGAGGGTTGCTGGCCACGAACTTCATGGGCCGGCGCATCGTGGCCTTCTGGGAGGGCATCTTGCAGCGGGTGCCGCTGGTCCGCGGGATCTACACCACCATCAAGTCCATGATGGATGTCCTGTCCTTCCAGGACCAGGACAGGGGCGCTGCCAAATACAGTCGGGTCGTGATGATCGAGTTCCCGCGCAAGGGTCAGTACGCGCTGGCTCTGGTGACCGGAGTCACGCCGGGAGAGGTGCAGGATATCAGCACGGACCGGGTGATCAACGTGTACGTGCCGACCTCGCCGAATCCGACCTCCGGCTACTTGCTTTTTGTCCCGGAGAGCGAGTTGATTCCCGTGAATATGAGCGTGGATGAGGCGATGAAGATGATGTTTTCCGGCGGGATGTACACCCCCCGCGTGCCGGAGGCGGTCGGGGCGGGCACTGGCAGGAAGAAATGAGCCGGCTTGCCGCTATCATCCTCGCTGCGGGTCAAGGCATCCGTATGCGGTCCAAGCTGGCCAAGGTGCTCCATCCGGTGTGCGGGCGGCCGATGGTGCTCTACGCGGTGGACCTGGCGGAGACGCTCGCCAAGGGCCATGTCGCAGTTGTCGTCGGTTATCAGGCCGAACGCGTGAAGGACCTCCTGGCCGACCGCAAGGTGGCGCTGGTGGAGCAGACGCGCCGGCTCGGGACCGGCCATGCCGTTGTGCAGGCCCAGGTGGCGTTTCAGGGCCGCGGCGGGAACGAGTGGAGCGGCCGGCGGTTCGTGATCCTGAGCGGGGACACCCCGCTGTTGACGGAGGCAGCGGTTCGGGCGCTGCTGGCGACGCACGAGCGCGAGCGGGCGACGGTGACCTTGCTGACGGCGCACCTAGACCAGCCCGCCGGCTACGGGCGGATCGTGCGGGGGCGCGACGGAACGGTCTGGCGGATCATCGAGGACAAGGACGCCACACCGGCTGAGCGGCGGTTGACCGAGGTCAATGCGGGCACGTACGTGGTCGAAGGCGAGTTCCTGTTTCCGGCGCTGGTTGGGCTCAAATCCTCCAACGCGCAGAAGGAACACTACCTCACCGACATCGTCGAGGCGGCGATCCGGCAGGGGAGGAAAGTGGCGGCGTATATCGCCCGGGATTCGATCGAGGCGCTCGGCGTCAACACGCGGGCCGAGCTGGCCGAGGCCGAGCGGATCCTGCGCGACCGCGTGCGGCGGAAGCTGATGGAGGCCGGCGCGACGTTCCTGGAGCCGGAGACGTGCTTCGTCGACCCGGAGGTCCGGATCGGTCGCGACACCGTCATTCACCCGCACACCACGCTGGAGGGCCGGACGGTCATCGGCGAAGACTGCGTGATCCGCTCGCACAGCCGGCTCGTCGAGAGCGTGCTCGGCGACGGCGTCACGGTGCTGGATAGCTGCGTGATCGAAGGGAGCCGGCTGGAGGCGGAGTGCACGGTCGGCCCGTTCGCGCACTTGCGGCCGGGGAATGTCATCAAGCGCGGGGCGAAGGTGGGGAATTTCGTGGAGCTGAAGAAGACGGAGCTGGGCCCGGGCGCCAAGGCCAACCACCTCAGCTACCTCGGCGACGCGCAGATCGGCAGCCGCGTCAACGTCGGGGCGGGCACCATCACGTGCAACTATGACGGGCACAACAAGCACCGGACGGTGATCGGCGACGATGCCTTCGTCGGCAGCGATGTGTCCCTGGTGGCGCCGGTCACGGTGGGGCGCGGGGCTGTGATCGGGGCGGGCTCGGTCGTGACGGAGGACGTGCCGGCGGACGCGCTGGCGCTCGGGCGGGCCCGACAGGTGGTCAAGCCGGGCTGGGCCAAGGGCATGCGGGAGAAGATGCGGAAGGACAAGCGCTGAGGACACGGCCATGTGCGGCATCATCGGATACATCGGGAGCCGGGAAGTCGTGCCGCTGCTGCTCGACGGGCTGAAGCGGCTCGAATATCGAGGCTACGATTCGGCCGGCCTGGCCGTGCTCCGCGACGGAAAGATCGACGTCCGCCGCAGTGTGGGCAAACTGACCAACCTCGAGAAGACCGTGAACGGCGCAGGGCTGCATGGGACCGTCGGGATCGGCCACACCCGCTGGGCGACGCACGGCAAGCCGTCGGAGCAGAACGCCCATCCGCACCGGTCGGGCCAGCTGGTGCTGGTCCACAACGGCATCATCGAGAACTACGCGGCGTTGAAGGCGCGCTTGCAGCAGGAAGGCTACCGGTTCGAGTCTGAGACCGACACCGAAGTGATGGCCCACTTGGTCGCGCGCAATCTGAAGACCGGCCTCGGTCTGGAGGGGGCGGTTCGCGCGGCGATCCAAGAAGTCCGTGGCAGCTATGCGATCGCCGTCCTGTGCGAAGGGGAGCCGCAGACCATCATCGCCGCGCGTTCGGGCTGCCCGCTGGTGATGGGGATGAGCGAGCATGGCGCGTTCGCCGCGTCGGACGTGACGGCGATCCTCGCCCACACGCGCGATGTGGTCTTCCTGGAGGACGACGAACTGGCGGTGCTTTCGACAAACGCCCTGGTCGTCAAGGACGCGAAGGGCAAGCCGGTGACGCGCGCGGCGACCCAGATCGCGTGGGACGCGGCTGCAGCGGAAAAAGGCGGCTACCCGCACTTCATGCTGAAGGAGATCCACGAGCAGCCGCAGGCGATCCTGGACACGATGCGAGGCCGCTACACCTTCGAGCGCGGGGAGGCGGACCTGCCCGACATCGGATTGACGCCGGCCCAGTTCGCCGACGTGCAACGCGTCTGGATCGTCGCCTGCGGGACCTCCTGGCATGCCGCGCTGGTGGGGAAGTACCTGATCGAGGAAATGGTGCGGGCGCCGGTCCAAGTCGATATCGGTTCGGAGTTCCGCTACCGCAACCCGCTGATCGGGCCTGGCGATCTGCTGATCGCGATCTCCCAGTCAGGGGAGACCGCCGACACGCTGGCGGCCGCCCGCGAGGCCAAGCGGCAGGGCGCCCGCATGGTGTCCATCTGCAACGTGGTGAGCAGCACCCTCGCCCGCGAGTCGGATGGCGTGCTGTACACGCACGCAGGCCCCGAGATCGGGGTGGCCTCCACGAAGGCTTTCACGGCCCAGCTCACGGCGCTGTACTTATTGTCCTTGCACCTGGGGCGGGTGCGTGGCACCGTGTCGGTGGAAGAGGGACGTGCGTGGCTGGACCGGTTCGTCACGCTGCCGACACACGTCCAGCATCTCCTGGGCCGCGAGGCGGAACTGATCGCGATCGCCAAGCGCTACCACACGAAACGCAATTTCCTGTACCTGGGCCGTGGCATCAACTACCCGATCGCGCTGGAAGGCGCGCTGAAGCTCAAAGAGATCTCCTACATCCACGCCGAGGGGTACGCGGCGGGGGAGATGAAGCACGGGCCAATCGCGCTGATTGACAAAGACATGCCGGTCGTGGTGCTGGCGCCGCGCGATCGCCTGTACGAGAAGACGGTGAGCAACCTGATGGAAGTAAAGGCCCGCGGGGCGCCGGTCATCGCCTTTGTCACGTCGGGCGAGCGGGAGCTCGGCAAGGCGGCTGACGCGGTGTTCACCGTGCCGGACGTGCACCCGTTGCTCTCGCCAATCCTTTTCACGGTGCCGCTGCAACTGCTGGCGTACCACATCGCGGTGCTGCGGGGGACCGACGTGGATCAGCCGCGGAATCTCGCCAAGAGCGTCACGGTCGAGTAGCAGGATGCAGGGTGTCATTGCGAGGAGCGGGACCCCTCGCCTGTCATTGCGAGGCTGACGGAGTGAGCCGAAGCAATCTCAGAGGCTCGGGGCAGGCTCCACAATATCTCTCTGTGAGGAAGACTGAGATTGCTTCGCTTCGCTCGCAATGACAGGAGTTGATTAGGGGCTGAGACTTATGGAGATCAGCAAGGAACAGGTCGAGCATGTGGCCAAGCTGGCGAGGCTGGAAGTCAGCGAGGACGAGAAGGCGATGTTCGCCCGTCAGCTCAGCGCGATCCTGACTTACATGGATCAGCTCAAGGAAGTGGACACCGAGGGCGTGGAGCCAACCGCGACCGTGCTGCCGACCGAGAACGTGTTTCGCGAGGACGAAGTGAAGCCTTCGCTCACACAGGAGAGGGCGCTGGCCAACGCTCCGGACCAGGCGGAGGGCTTCTTCCGCGTGCCGAAGATACTAGAGGATCGTTAAACGATGTTTCGACAAATGCTGCGATCGAAGATCCACCGGGCGACGGTCACCGACGCCTGTCTGGAGTATGAGGGCAGCTTGACCGTGGACGAATCGCTGCTGGAAGCGGCTGGCATCCTGCCCTACGAAGCCGTCGTGATCTCCAATCTCAACAACGGGGAGCGGTTCATGACCTACGTGATCTCTGGCGAGCGGGGGAGCGGCACGATCTCACTGAACGGCCCGACGGCCCGCAAAGGCGCGGTGGGCGACAAGATCATCATCTTCTGCTACGAGTTCTACAACGAGGATGAGATCAAGCGGCACGAGCCCCGCATCATCAAGGTGGACGAGAAGAACCGGGTGGTGTCCTAGATGTCGCTGCGCAAGACGACGCTCTTCGAGCTCAAGGACAAATTCATGAAGGGCGAAGTCTCGGCCGTCGAGATCGTGAAGGCCTATTCCCAGCGCATCATGCTGGTCGAGCCCAAGGTCAAGGCGTACATCACGACGGCGAAGAAGGACGGGATGGTGAAGGAAGCCAACGAGCTTGACTACACGCTCGGCAAGTGGCGGAAGACCACCGCGCTCATGGCCATGCCGATCGCGGTCAAGGACAATATCTGTACCGAAGGTGTCAAGACCACCTGCGGCTCGCGCATGCTGGAGAACTTCGTGCCGCCGTACGATGCCACGGTGGTGGCCCGCATGAAAGAGCACGGGTACTACCTGATCGGCAAGACCAACATGGATGAGTTCGCGATGGGCTCTTCGACCGAGAACTCAGCCTTCGGGCCGACGCGGAATCCCTGGAACCTGGCCTATATCCCCGGCGGGTCCAGCGGGGGCTCGGCCGCGGCCGTGGCCGCCGAGCTGTGCGTGGCGGCGCTGGGATCGGACACGGGAGGCTCGATCCGGCAGCCCGCCGCTTGCTGCGGCGTGGTGGGCCTCAAACCTACTTACGGCCGGGTGTCGCGCTACGGCTTGGTGGCCTTCGCCTCGTCGCTCGATCAGATCGGACCGATCACGAAGGACGTGCGGGACTCGGCCGTGATGATGCAGATGATCGCCGGTCATGATCCGCTGGACTCCACGTCGGCTGACGTGCCGGTGCCCGACTACATGAAGGCGCTGAAGGAAAACCTGCGCGGGATGAAGGTCGGCGTCCCGTTGGAGTTCTTCGCCGAAGGCCTCGACCCGGAGGTAGAGCTCGCGGTGCGGACGGCGATCATTCAGATGCAGGCGCTCAAGGCCGAGATCAAGGAGATCTCGCTCCCGATGACGAAGTACGCCATCGCGACCTACTACCTGATCGCCACGGCAGAGGCGTCCTCGAACCTCGCCCGGTACGACGGCGTCAAATATGGGTACCGTGCGGCGAAGGAGAAGGGCCTGCTGGAGATGTACATGAAGACCCGACAGGAAGGCTTCGGCGCGGAGGTGAAGCGGCGCATCATGCTGGGGACCTACGCGCTGTCGGCCGGTTACTATGACGCGTACTACGGGAAGGCGCAGGCCGTACGGACGCTGATCAAGCGTGACTTTGACGAGGCCTTCAAGGAGGTGGACGTGATCGTCACACCTACGATGCCGACGCCGGCCTTCAAACTCGGCGAGAAGATCCAGGATCCGTTGCAGATGTACTTGTCGGACATCTACACGATTTCGGTAAACCTGGCGGGGGTGCCGGCCATCTCGCTTCCGTGCGGACTGAGCAGCGGGAAGCTACCCATGGGCCTGCAGATCATCGGCCGGCCGTTCGAGGAGGAGAAGGTACTCCGCGCCGCGTACGCCTACGAGCAGGCGACAGAGTGGCATTTGAAGCGGCCAGGGCTATAAAAGGTTACACGTTAATCGTTAAACGTGAATCGTGCGTTTAACGGATAACGGATAACGGATAACGTATAACGAATAACGAGGCGACTGGAGGGAGCATGATCATTGAGATTGCGGCGGGGATTGTAGCGGTGGCGGCGGTCGTGCTGGTGGCGTTTCTCGTGCCGCTGCTGATCCGGCTCCGCAAGACGGCTGAGGAGTCGGAGCGCCTGCTTCGGCGGATGAACGAGGACCTGCCGGTCCTGTTCACTGAGGCGACGCAGGCAGCCATCAACATGAACCAGATCGTGACCGAGGTGCGGGAAGGCGCGGCCTGCGCGCGAGTCCTCGGAGAGGCGATCGGCGAGATCGGGCAGACAATCAACCATGTCCATGGAGCCGTTCGGGGAGGCGCCGGTAGCTTGCTGACGAATCTCAGCAGTCTGCTGGCGGGATTTCGGGCGGCCTATGGGGTTTTCAAACAGAAATCATCATCTCATCATGAAGGAGGATCGTCCAATGGCGACTGAAGACAATGGCTTTTCCGCGGGTGCAGTAGCATTCGCGTTCTTAGCCGGGGCCCTTATCGGTGCTGGCGCAGCCTTACTGTTAGCGCCTCAGACTGGAGCAGAGATGCGGAGACTGCTCAAAGACTATGCCGAGAAAGCCGAAGGAGAGATCCGCGAAAGAGTACCGGAAGCCAAGGCTATGCTGGACTCAGTCATCGAGAAGGGCAAGGGGTTTGCCGGTGAGAAGAAAGCCGTGCTTTCGGCGGCGATTGAAGCCGGCCGCGAGGCTATGAGGAAACATCGGGCTTCTTAACCCTAGATGGCCTACGAAGTTGTCATCGGGCTGGAAGCACACGCGCAGCTGCTGACTGCGTCCAAGATGTTTTGCGGCTGCAGCACAGTGTTCGGCGCGGCGCCGAACACTCAGACGTGCCCCGTGTGCCTGGGGATGCCGGGAGTCCTGCCAGTCATCAACCAGAAGGCGTTCGAGTTCGCCATCCGGACGGGGCTGGCACTGAACTGCACGATCGCGCCGATGAACCGGTTCGCCCGCAAGAACTACTTTTACCCGGACCTGCCGAAGGGCTACCAGATCTCGCAGTACGAGCTGCCGATCTGCCAGGACGGCTGGGTGGAGATCGGGGAAAACGGGACGGCCAAACGCATCCGCATCCGGCGGGCTCACCTCGAGGAGGACGCGGGCAAGAACCTGCACACCGGCATCGCCGGAGCGTCCCACGTGGACCTGAACCGGGCCGGGACCCCGCTGTTGGAGATCGTGACTGAGCCGGACATACGGTCGCCGGACGAGGCGGTCGCCTACCTCAAGAAGCTGCGCGACATCCTGGTCTCTCAGAATGTATGCGACGGCAACATGGAGGAAGGAAGCCTGCGCTGCGAGCCGAACCTCTCACTGCGCCCGGTC
>WNEY01004208.1_pt1 | contig 11434 bp, 9 predicted proteins | sample 5400531 | NCBI WGS metagenome assembly WNEY01 (sample SAMN13153338, study PRJNA577476) | soil metagenome | isolation source: 200 cm saprolite under Douglas fir tree site 1 | place: USA:California | collected 2015-04-18
CTTTTCATTGTGCTGGGCTCCCTGACGCTCCTAGTAATTCCTTGAAACTACATTCCTGTCATAGTTTCGATCCCCACCGCCCCTACCAACCATCTTCCTGATTGGTCGGGACTTAACAAAAACGCGAGGGGGCAAAAGGGGGCAAATAACCTCGATGATCCGGTTCGTGCGTGAAGTTCTAGCGGCGCGAGTGACAACCGGATTGCAAGATTCGTTATATTTTGAGCGAAGCCGGCTCCCCAAACGAACACGCTTCCACTTGAGTTGAATCACCATTTCCTTGCGACGAAAGTCCGTTCCTAATTTACGTCAAATGAAGAAATGGCCGATTACGACGGAAAGATACCTCGCGTTTATCGACACAATTGGCTTTCGGGCCCAGCTCGAAGGGCGCTCTTTGGAGCAAATGTATCGTGTCATGATGATGTTTTATGAATGGGCACGTCTAGCGGCGAATCAAGCAAAAGGCAAGATCACCTGCGTCTCCTGGCCCGAAACGAGTCTTTAGAACAGTGGTTTCGGAACTGGCTGTGGGGTTAACTTGTCCCTGCAAGCCCGTAGGCCATGCCAATGGGCATAAGCGGACGATAACGCCCTGGCGCTATTACCATATTGGTTCTATAGGTCACAGTAGGGGCAAGCATAAGCTTGGATGAATTAACGCGTGCGTACATTGCAAAGATAGAGCGGCAACGGGGCGCACAGCCCACTGCGCGATTTCTGTGGATCCGAGACAAAAGTGAGCGCGCACCCCAGGAATGCGGTCTGTCGGTGAATGGGCAATCGAATTGCCCCGGATGCCGCGCTTTTCCTACGCGATTGTGGCTTCAATTCGTCAGTCTCGGGATGCTAGGAATTTTAACGGCGTACAACTACATCTTCGTCCTGAATTTTCTCCCCACGCGTGTTCCGCGCGAATACGTGGCTAGAGTGTGGCTAGGTGTCAGCGACTTTGCATGGCTCTACGGCTGGATAGTATTAGGAGTATACCTTCCTGCTTGGGCCTACTACGGGCGGAAGAAATATGGTTACAGCTTAGAAACTGGGGTGCGGGTCGGGATCGGATTCGTGGTAATTCTTCTGATTGGGGCAGTTGCACGGCCCATATTTCCCCGGATGGGATGGACCTGGGCGGAACGCCTTGGAACCTCGTTGGATTCCCACCCGGAACTCGGAATCATTGTGGGTTGGGCAGTTGTAGCGTTGGCGTTGGTTTCTATCTGCTGCAATCGCGAGTCACGGGGCCGACTCCTGGGTAGAGGCAAGGGACTTGCTCTTTTAGCCCTAGCAGTTCTTTGTATTATTCTTGGATTAAGTTTGTTAACGGTTTGAAGCTGCAGCGCTCGCGTCGCTTAGACTTTTCACTTTCCGGCTCCTCGAAACGCTTCCGTAGATTCTGCACTCTTCCGGGTCAAGATAATCAAACAGGATGTCTTCGGCGCTGCGTTTTGGCGGAGGGTCCGACAGTAATTTCATTTCGTAGTATTACGGAAATGTAGTACCCGATTCCGGTGCATTCGGTCAGCAAGTGGTGAATCGCTGAGCAACCTCTGGGCAAGTTGATCCCTCTCGTCCGGAGGGGCGAAAGCGAGCTTTCGGGCAATAGGTTCTGGATCTGAAAGTTTATTGAGTTCTTCGGCGGCTGAGGAAAATGTGGACCCTTAGCGATTAGGCGAGCTGCCTGAAGTAGGAACTGGTCGAACGCGCCCTGCAAATCGCAGATGTCGAAGACACGCCATCCACCGGAAGCCTGGCCTGCGCAATTGAGATCATGACCTATTGCGGCGTGGCGTCGAGATCAAGCATTCGCACAACCCCTATGTGCTGTTCATTTGTGAAGCCTGACATTGTGATCGGCACCCTATTGCCATTGTTCAACCTCATTGCCCTGCGCAGCTTGAATGTGAGGATTGAGCTCGTCGCGCCCAAGAATGTTGCGGGGCAAAAGTAGTGTCAATACATTGGCCGTGATGTCGCTTGTGGCGTGCGCGACGCCAAGCACCGCCCATTGCGCGTTGTGCTCTCGCTCAAGGTAAGACTCAGCTTGCAGGTTTGCCGCTGCGCACTCTCCGCGGCGTTCGATGGGTGGCCAACCGAACAGGTCCTCCTGAACCATCGCCCCCCGTCCGAATTCTGTTCCTAAGAACACTTTACAGCGTCGTGCAATTCGGCAATCCTTGGACCAATGCAGGGGACATTCCGGGCTTTCAGCTGCATGTAATGCTCCATTTACTCAAGGAGTGAATACGATGCGTTTCCATTCGCCTCGCACTACGGTCTTGTTCGGTGTGGTCGCCCTTGCGCTGCTGGCCAACGGGAAAAAGCCTGTTGCCGCAGCGCAACTTGCGCCGTCGCCAGCGTCCCCGAGCGTTGCTCTGAGCGCCTCGGCAGCTTCCGTCCAAGCGGGACAGCAGGTCACGCTCACGTGGTCGTCGAAGAACGCCACATCCATCACTTTGCAGCCCTCGGTTGGCACCGTCGCTGGGCAGGGTTCCACCACAGTGAGGCCTTCTCAATCGACCACTTATACTGTCACCGCCACAGGTCCAGGCGGCTCGGCCCATGCCAGCGCCCAAGTCACTATCGCACCCGCGACCCCTCCGGCTGCGGTCCGGGAGCCTTCCCAGGATGAGATCTCGTCCGACCAACAGCAGATGAGGGGCCTCGACGAACAGATTCAGGAGATCAAGTCAGACTCCCTCCGCATGGCGGCAGAGCTGAGCCAGCTGGAAGAGAAACTGCTGTACCCGTCAGGGACACAGGTTGCGATTTTCGTCGAGCTGGCCAAGAGCGACACGATGCGCCTTGACGCCGTGCGGCTCCAGATCGACGGCCAACTCGTTGCGCACTACATCTACAGCGCCAAAGAACTCCAGGCCCTGCGCAAGGGCGGCGTGCAACGGATCTTCGTCGGCAACGTGGCGACCGGGGATCACAAGCTGGACGTGCTAGTCGACGGCAAGCTTGAGGGCGGTGCGGACTTCAGCCGCACGGGGCAGTTTACTTTCCGCAAGGAAGTGAAGCCAAAGCTGGTCGGACTGACTCTGGCCGGACCGCGTTCCGGCAACACTCCGATTACGCTTGGAGATTGGTAATCGATGCGAGCGACTCGCCAACTCATCGGACTCGCCCTAGCCTTGGGACTTGCCGTCCGTCCGGTCACGGGCGGCGATTTGAAGGACCTCTATTTCGGCGAGGCGCTTTATCACGCCTACCAGGGGCAGTATTTCGATGCACTCCAGCGGCTCGATACTGAGCTCGCCCAGTACCACGTTCTGGACGAACCCCAACTCGATGCGCTTCACTATCACATCAACGACGCCGAATTCTCGGTCGGCGACTTCGAGCTCGACTATCGCATGCATCAGCGCGCAGGGCGCGCCATCAAGGCGGTGCTCGAAGGTGCCGTCGATGAATCGGTACGAAATGAGGCCGCGTTCAGGCTCGCCCGCATCCACTTCCAGAAAGATCAACTCGATGATGCGCTTCAGGCGCTAGCGCGGATCAAAGGTACGGTGCCCGAGGAGGTCAAGGGTGACATCGAGTTCCTGCGGGCGAACGTCTATATGGCCACAGGCCAGCCGGGCGATGCTGTCAAGGTGCTCGCGCAGCTAAAGAGCAATGAGCGCCTCGCTGGGTTTGTGGCCTACAACCTTGCCATCGCGCTGTTGCAGGATGGTCGAGCACAAGAAGCAATCGAGCAACTGGACAAGGCCGGGCAGCTGCCGGCCAGTGATCCCGCCAGTCTCGCAATCCGCGACAAGTCGAACTTGGTGCTGGGCACCATGCTGTTCGAATCGGGCAATTTTGGGCGGGCCAGACAATCACTAGACCGCGTCCATCTCGAGGGACCGTTCTCGAACCAGGCGCTGCTGCGAGCAGGCTGGGCCGACGCCACGGCTCAGCAGTATGACCGCGCGCTCGTGCCGTGGAACATCCTGGTGGATCGTGAGCCGACGGATGCCGCGGTTCAGGAAGTCATACTTGCCGTGCCGCATGCGTACGCCAGCTTGAACCTACACGGTCGCGCTGCGCTCCTGTACGGGCGTGCGCTCGAGTTGTTCAGCAACCAGATCGAGAGAGTCGACGCATCGATCCGCAGTATCAGGGAGGGGCGGTTCCTGAATGCGCTGATCCGCGAAGAGAGCCGGGAGGACGAAACCTGGGTCATCCGCCTGCGCAACCTGCCCGATGCGCCGGAAACTTACTACCTGATGGAGTTGATGGCATCTCACGACTTCCAAACCGCATTGCACAACTACCTCGACCTCGAGGACCTGCGGTCGAGGTTCATTGCCTGGAAGACCAGCCTCGATGCTTTCGACGATATCACCCGGCTGCGCGGACAAAACTACGAGCCGCTGCTGCCGGAGGTCGACGCGCACTTCCGAGAGCTGGATTCGCGGATGCGGCTGCGCGTCGAGCAGCGCAAACACCTCGCCGAACGCCTGCAGGCCATCCTGACCGCGCCGCGGCCGGATTATCTGGCGACTGCGGAGGAGCAGACCGCCAGCGAGCGCATCGCACGCATCGAGAAGGAGCTCGGCAACTCTAACGATCCCGAATCGCTCGCGCTTCAGCAACGCGCGGCTCGCCTGCGCGGCGTGCTCACATGGCGATTGGAAACCGAATACAACGACCGGCTGACCGCGGCATATGTACACCTGAACGAACTCAATGCACCTCTCGACGCTCTCACTCGGCAGTATGACGCCTTCGTTAGGACGAGACAGGCGGCGACGCACAGTTACGTCGGATACGACGTCCAGATTGCACGGCTCCGCGAGCGCGTTGACGAGGCATTGCAACGTGTCGACGTCTTGATCGCCCGGCAGGGACACATGATCGAGACCGTTGCCACCAATCAGCTCGAGGCCCGCAAGCAACGCCTGGTTGCGCAGCAGACCGAGGCGCGGTTCGGCGTCGCCGATAGCTACGATCGAGCCGCGCGCGCCCAGGCCGATGCGGGGGGACAATGAAGCCTCGCCTCGCCATTCCGATACTGATCGCGCCGGTTTTCATGGTTGGCTGCGCCGCGCGTCCCATCAAGCCGGCGGGCACGGCGGGGACGCTTGCAGAGCTACGGAACGTGCGTCCGGACGTGCAAGAGATGAAGGTCGAACAGGGGCTCGATCAGGCCATGCAGCAATACCGGCGCTTCCTTGAGGAGGCGCCCGAGACCGCGATGACTCCAGAAGCGATGCGGCGCCTCGCAGACCTGCAAATCGAGAAGCAGTTCGGGATACGTACGGGCAACGCCAAGCCGCGGGAAATGGCCGCCCCGAAGCCCGCCCAGGTTCTCGCGGGCTCGCGGGCCGACAGTCCCAATCTGGTCACGGCAGCTGCCAGCGCCCGCTTGCACGAATCCGATCAGGATTTTGAGCGGCGCACGACAGCGGAGGCCGGAATCCTGGCGGGCAGTGACGCCAGCGCCTTGCCGGCGGACGCAGTGCGCGCCGGCGCAGATCCCGAGGGTCCACTCGAGGCGATCACTCTCTACAATCGGCTGCTCAACGAGTACCCCAGTTACAAGAACAGCGACCAGGTCCTCTATCAGATGGCGCGGGCGTACGACGAGCTCGGGCGCACCGACGAGGCCATCGAGACGATGGAGCGTCTGACTCGCGCGAATCCACATTCCGCGCACGTCGACGAAGTGCAGTTCAGGCGGGGCGAGTATTTCTTCACGCGCAGACGCTACCGCGACGCCGAGAGCGCTTATTCGGATATCGTGAAACTGGGAGTTGCTTCCGAGTTCTACGAGCTCGCTCTCTACAAGCTCGGATGGACGTTCTACAAGCAGGAATTCTACGAGGAGGCTCTGCAAAAGTATATTGCCCTGCTCGACTACAAGGTATCGATCGGTTACGACTTCGATCAAAAACATGATGAGGACAACGATCGCCGTGTCGCGGATACGTTCCGAGTGATCAGCCTGAGCTTCAGCAACCTCGGCGGGCCGGAGGCCCTGCCGGAATACTTCTCCAAGTTCGGGAATCGATCCTATGAGGACCGCATTTACTCCAGTCTCGGCGAGCATTATCTCGGCAAGCTCCGCTACGACGATGCAGCGAAGACGTACAAAGCATTCGTAGCGCTTTATCCATTCCACCGCGCCGCGCCGCGGTTCAGCATGCGCGTCGTGGACACCTTCACCCAGGGAGGGTTCCCCAAGCTGGTATTGGAGTCGAAGCGTGAGTTCGCCTCCAAGTACGGCCTGAAGGCCGAATACTGGCGACATTTCAAACCGGAAGAGTCGCCGGAAGTACTGGCCTACCTCAAGACAAACCTGAAAGACCTCGCGACGCATTATCACGCCCAGTATCAGGACGCAAACGGAGCGGACGAGAAGCTCGTGAATTATCGCGAGGCAAGCCAATGGTACGGCGCCTACCTCGAGTCCTTCCCGAAGGAGGCTGATTCGGCATCGGTCAACTATCAGCTTGCCGAGCTGCTTTTGGAGAACAAGGATTTCGGCGAGGCGGCCAAACAGTATGAGCGCACGGCTTACGGATACGCGCAGCATCCGCAGTCGGCGGCTGCAGGATACGCCGCGATCTATGCATACCGCGAGCAGCTGAAGGGTGCCGACAAGAAGCAGCAGGACGCGGTCAAGCGCGATGCCGTCGCAAGCTCGCTCAAATTTGCCGACGCATTCCCGCAGGATGAACATGCCGCGGCCATCCTCGGAGCGGCCGCCGATGACATGTTCGAAATGAAGGACTACAAGGCTGCCATCGAGGCCGACCAGCGCGTCATCGATAAGTATCCGGACGCAGCGGCGTCGATCCGGCGTTCCGCGTGGATTGTGGTTGCGCACGGCTCGTTCGAGCTCGCCGAGTACCCGCAGGCAGAACACGCCTACACCCAGGTGCTGGCGGTTACGCCGGAGGGCGACGATTCGCGCGCCGCGCTCATCGACAACCTTGCCGCCTCGATTTACAAACAGGGTGAGCTCGCCAATGAGGCGCAGGATTACCGCGCGGCCGCTGACCACTTCCTAAGGATTCGTACAGCAGCGCCTACATCATCCATCCGCGAGACGGCTGAGTATGACGCGGGCGCCGCGCTAATCCAGATGCAGGAATGGAAGGCGGCGGTGGATGTGCTTGAGGCGTTTCGCACTACCTTCCCGAAGAACAAACTGCAGCTCGAGGCCACCAAGCAGATCGCCTACGCCTACCGGCAGAGCGGCCAGTTGTCGCACGCCGCCGGCGAATACGAGCGCATCGCATCCCAGTCCGACGATCCGGCGTTACGCAGCGAGGCGCTGCTCGATGCGGGAGACCTCTACGCGCAATCCAATTCCCAAGATCGCGCCCTGGATGCATACAACCGCTACGTTAAAGAGTTTCCTAAGCCGGTAGAGACGGCCATCGAGACGCGGTTCAAGATCGCCGAGATGTACAAGACCGCGCACGACGAGACGCTCTATCACGAGCAGTTGGAAGAAATCGTAAGCGCCGACGCGGCCGCCGGATCGGAAAGGACCGGCCGCACCCGGACACTTGCGGCGCGTTCGGCGCTCGTCCTCGCAGAGCAGCTCTATGGGGATTTCGTCGTCGTGAAGCTGCGGCAACCCTTCGAGACCAGCCTGCAGGATAAGAAGCAGCGCATGGATGCCACGGTTGCGGCTCTCAGCCGGCTGGTCGATTACGAAATCGACGAAGTGACGGCGGCAGCGACGTATTACATGGCCGAGAGCTATTTCAATTTCAGCTCCTCACTGCTCGAGTCGGAGCGGCCGGACGACTTGAAACAAGAGGATCTCGAGGAGTTCAAGAACAAGCTCGATGAGGCTGCATTTCCGTTCGAGGAAAAAGCTATCAACGTACATGAGAAGAACATGGAGTTATTGCACACCGGCGTCTTCAACTCGTGGACTGAGAAGAGTCTCAGCAGGCTTACCGAGCTGATGCCGGGCCGCTACGCGAAACACGAAACGAGCAGCGGCTTCCTCGACGCGATCGACAGCCATGTGGAGGAAGCGCCGGTGTCGCAGGTCTTCAACCCCTCCAAATCGGCCAGCGCGATAACCCAGGGCGTGGGCGTCACCGATGAAATGCGCGCCAACTACGAGTCCGCGGTAGGCATGCTGAAGGAGGAGCGGTACGAACCAGGCATTGCCCTGCTGCTCAAAATGACGGAGAAGATGCCTGCATTGACGGCAGCGCACATCGATCTCGGCATGGCATACGCGCGAACCGGCGACCTGGACCGCGCCGAGGTCAGCCTGAACAAAGCGCTGGAATCGGATCCAAAACAGCCTGTCGCCTATAACGAACTCGGTATGGTGCAGCGGCGCAAGGCACAGTTCACGAAGGCGCGCACGAGCTATGAGGCGGCGCTGGCACAGTCCGCCGATTTCCAGTATGCGCACAGGAACCTTGCGATTTTGTGCGATCTGTATCTCGGGGATTTCACATGCGCGATGGAGCATTACGAGGCGTACAGCCGGATCGTTCCGGACGACGCTGATGTCGTCAAGTGGATTGCCGACCTTCGCAACCGCGCAAAAAAACGGGAGGAGCGATGAGAAAGACTAGCGTTTCCTGGATTTTGCTTGGAGTCCTTGCCTTGATGCCCGCGACTGTACTCGCGCAGCAAGCAGCGCAGCCAAAGACGGAGGCAGCACAGGGACAGATCGAAAAGTCGCAGGCAAAGACACAAGAGGCCAAAAAGGAGGAGGCAAAACTGATTGAAGAGCCGCAGCAAAAGACGGATGAAGACGGAAAGTTGACGTCCGTCCCCGGAAGCAAGGCGCTCGGCATGTCCATTTTGGGCAATCAGGAAGCGCCTAAAGCACTGGTCATCGTTCCCTGGAAGACCTCGGAACTCGGCAATGGCCCCAGCGTCTCGACGTTGCTCGATGACTCGAGGCGACCCGTAGACAAGGAGGTGTTCATGCGAATGCTCAGTTACTACGAAATTAGATCGGAAACAGCGCGACCCAACGGTGCGACGACTGATGCGAATGCGGCAGAGCCCGCCAATGCGGCACAAAGGAGGAAGCCATGAGTTTGACTGAACTGCTACGGCACGTCGGTATATTCGGAGGCGCGGTGATCGTTAGCCTCGCCCTGCTTTCCATTTTTTCGGTGGGGATGATCATAGAAAAGCACCGGCGCTTCTCTTCAGCCTCGCGTGAGTCGGAAAAGTTCAAGCCCGAGTTCAAGAAGTTCCTCCATGGGGGAGAAGTCAAGGATCTGATTGAAGCCGGGCGGCTGCACCCGAATTCCTATGTGGCGCAAGTGATCTCGGCGGGCATGATCGAGTACGACGGCGTGGCCCAGAGCGGAGGCGATCCAGCCGCTTCGCTCGAGCTCGTCACGAGCGCACTCCGGGACTCCATCTCCGAAACGCTGATTCAGCTGAAGCGGGGTCTCGGGTTCCTTGCCACGATCGGCTCCACTGCCCCGTTCGTTGGTCTTTTCGGCACCGTGGTCGGAATCATTAACGCGTTCCGGAGCATCGCGGCCACGGGGTCCGGCGGAATGTCTGTGGTTTCTGGCGGCATCGCAGAGGCCCTGGTCTCGACGGCCCTGGGTATCTTCGTCGCAATTCCAGCCGTCGTCGCCTTCAACCACTTCACGGGCAAGATGGAGACTTTCCATGTCGCTATGAATCGGACTTCGTCCCAGCTCGTGAACCGCTTGTTCAAAATACCGGAGCTCAAGGAGCTTAACGTCCAAGCGGCTGAGGTCAAGGCGCCAACGGTCAAAAAGGAAGGGGCCTATGCGACTCGGTGAGCCAACCCCGATAAGAGCGGCAATCAACATCACGCCGCTCGTCGACGTGGTGCTGGTGCTGCTGATCATCTTCATGGTGATGGCCCCGCAGATGCGGAAGGGGCCCGACGTCAACCTGCCGAACACGACGAAACCGAACTCCCAGGGCGACGAGAGAGGCCGAATCCTGGTCTCCATAGACGAGGCTGGAGGGCTGTGGATCAACGATCAGCCCGTCGCAGCCGAGCATTTCGACGAGACTCTCCGCGCTGCGGTAGGCAGCGAGACGAACCCCAGGATCGTGATCCGGGGCGATGCAAAGCTCAATTTCCGCGAGGTCCGGGAGGTCATGGTCACGATCGAGCAGACCGGCTTTCGCGGGGTGGGGCTGATCGCCAAGCGCACCGGCGCAGAAGGAAAGTGACATCATGCAGTTCAACAATAGCGATTCTGGCTCCAGTCTGCAGTCTGAAATCAACATCACGCCGCTCGTCGACGTGGTGCTGGTGCTGCTGATCATATTCATGGTCGTCGTGCCACTCCTGATGGAAGGCTACGACGTCGATATCCCACGAGCGTCCGCCGATAAGTCGGCTCAGGTTGCCGAATCCCAGCTGATCCTGAACATCGGGTCTGCGGCATGCCCCATCCTCGGGCCCCTGCCAGGGGAGGGAATCCCGAAGAACTGTCAAGTAACCCTGGCGGATAAAAAGATCCCCGTAGCCGAATTGCCAGCGCGCGTGGCGTCGATTCTGGGCGGCCGGCCCGCGGAACAGCGTGCGCTGTTCTTGGCCGTCGACGATCGCCTGAACTACGAGGGGGTACTGCGCATCATTGATCTCGCGAAATCGGGCGTTGAGGATTTGAAAATCGAATTTGTCGCGGCCAATTGAGGTGGTTGCTTGGTGACAACCATGGAAGCAAAAAGCATTCTCAAATCGTCAGGGGCTCCAACGGCCCGCAGCATGGCGAAGAGCATGGCGATCCATCTCTTCGTGATGGCCGTGCTGATGGTCCTGCCGGCGCAAGCGCTGTTTCGCAGCGAGCCCCCTAACAAAGAACTCGACATCGTCTTCTATCGTCCACCGGAAATCGCGGTCAACTCGCGAACAATTTCGCGTCCGATGCCGCGGGGGGCGAGTGAAGCCGGGTCTCCACCAGGGGCGCCTGCACCCGCGCTGAAACCCAAGCCTAACGCCCCGGCAGGTCCAGACCGGCCTGGCAAAGCGGAACTCCCACCAGGTCCAGAGGTGGGCTTTCCAGTGGAGCCAAAGCAGAAGGTGGGAAACGCCGGAATCCTGGCATTCAAGGACAAGATCGCGAGCCTGGCACAGGACAACGTCGTGGTGCCTCTCGGAGCCGATGCGCGTCACGTTGTCGCCGATGAGGTGGGCCAGCCTTCCGCACGCTCTTTGTTAACGAGCAATACGCCGGGATCGAGCGGTGGCATCAACCTCGCTTCCTTGAGCCGCAGTGTGGGAGGCGGAGGAGGAGGAGGCGGTGGCGGTGGCAACGGCGGTGGCGGTGTGGGCGGCCGCGGCACTGGAGCTGGCGGTGGCGGAGCAGGCGGGATTGGTGGCGTGGGTGTAGGCCGCGCAGTCAGCCCGATCAGCCCGATCACCGGCGCCGACCGACCGAAGGCACGCAGCGGGCCAGGTCCTGCCCGCACTGACGAGGAAATACAGATTGTGTTCGACCGTTACAAG